>Ga0209758_1002161_pt1 | contig 20656 bp, 17 predicted proteins | sample AraplaMF_Col_mMF_FD_184258 | JGI IMG/M metagenome (GOLD analysis project Ga0209758, IMG submission 184258) | Arabidopsis root microbial communities from the University of North Carolina, USA - plate scrape MF_Col_mMF (SPAdes) (version 2) | ecosystem: Host-associated > Plants > Roots > Endosphere...
AAATAGGTCGACAGCTCCATCGGGCAGCGCACGCCCGGCGGCACGTAGACGAACGAGCCGTCAGAAAACACTGCCGAGTTCAACGTCGCGAAGAAATTGTCCGAGGTCGGCACCACCGTGCCGAGGTACTTCTTCACCAGTTCGGGGTGCTCGCGGATCGCTTCGGAGATCGGCATGAAGATCACGCCGGCCTGCTTCAGCTCCTTCTGGAACGTGGTCGCCACCGAAACCGAATCGAACACCGCGTCGACCGCGATTCTGCGTTCGCCTTCCGGCCGTACCACGCCTTCCAGCATCTCGACCTCCCGCAAGGGGATGCCGAGCTTCTCGTAGGTTTTCAGGATTTCCGGATCGACCTCGTCCAGCGAGGCCAGTTCCTTCTTCTTCGGCGCCGAATAGTAATAGAGATCCTGGTAATCGATCTTGGGATAGTTGACCCGGGCCCATTCGGGCTCGCGCATGGTCAGCCAGCGCCGATAGGCCTCCAGACGCCATTCAAGCATCCAGGCCGGTTCGTTCTTTTTCTCGGAAATGAAGCGGACGGTATCTTCCGAAAGCCCCTTCGGGGCCTTGTCGGACTCGATGAGCGTCTCGAACCCATATCGATACTGGTCGACGTCGATCTGGCGAACCCGATCGACGGTCTCTTGTACGGCAGCCATTCTTATCCTCCGCTCGCGGTTTCAAGGACCGCGGTGGATCAGTTCCAAAGCTCTACGCTGTTCCGCTGACGAAATCACGTGCTTTAGAACCGTTCAAGCACTGTTTCGTCGCCATGTTTAAGTAGTGCACCCGCGAGCTTTCGCCAAGCCTCCAGGGTGCGATCGATGTCCTCCTCGGTGGTGGACCAGCCGAGACTGAGACGCACGGCTCCCCGCGCCCAATCCGGGCCAAATCCCATCGCTTCAAGGACATGCGATGGCTGCACTTTGCCTGATGAGCACGCGGAACCCGACGAAACCGCGACGCCGGCCAAATCGAAGCCGATCACCGCAGTCTCGGCCTTCAGGCCCGGCGCCGAAAACAACGTGGTATTGGGCAACCGGTGTTTGTTCGCGCCGAACACCAGCAGACCCAAGGTCCGTCCCAGGCCGGTTTCAAGCCGATTCCGCAGGCTTTCAGCCCGCCTCATGTCGAGCTCGCGCGAGGCCATGGCGGCGCTCACGGCCGCGCCGAAGCCGGCAATCCCCGGCAGGTTCTCGGTTCCGGCGCGCCGCCCCTGCTCCTGCCCACCGCCGCGCAGCAACGCCGGCGGTCCGGACACACCATCCGCCAGGATCAGGGCCCCGACCCCCTTTGGGCCACCCAGCTTGTGCGCCGAGACCGACACCAAATCAGCTTTTAATTTACTGATATCGCAAGATATTTTTCCAAACGCCTGCACCGCGTCGACGTGCAGCAGTCCGCCCGCGCCATGAACGATGTCGGCGACCTCGGCGACCGGCTGGATCACCCCCGTCTCGTTGTTGGCGAGCATCACCGACACCAGCGCTGGGGGCATCGCGGCCAGCAACCCGGGAAGCCGCTCCAGATCGACCGCACCGGAACGGGTTACCCCCAAGATCTCGATCTGATCCGCGGAAAAGCGTCCTCCCGCCAGCACCGAGGCATGTTCGATCGCGGACACCACCAGCCGCCCGATTGGCGGCCCGCTGCCGCGCCGCAGCCCTGGCGCCAAGGCCAGCGCGTTGGCCTCGGTTCCGCCGGAGGTAAAGACGACGTCCCGCGCAGCGGCGCCACTAGCTTCGGCGATCGCCGCCCGGGCCTCCTCCACCAACCTGCGCGCCTCTCGCCCTTCGGTATGTACCGAGGAGGGGTTACCGCAGGCCTCCCATGCGGCAGCCATGGCCTCCCGGGCCTCCCGGCGCAGCGGCGTGGTCGCATTCCAATCGAGATAAACGCGTTGGGACATCGGCCTCTTATCTCAGTTTTTGGCCTGATTTGCACCGGCATGGCAGGGACGAGCGATCAGATGCAAGGCCGGATTCGGCGCCGGCAACGCCCGCAGCCCAAATAACGGCCGCAACACCCCGATCCGTCGAACGATCTCGTAGGTTACGGCGCATGCCGCTGCCGTGCCGCCGATCACGATTGCAGCTTCCGCAGCGGCTGGGAGGCCGAGGCCCTTCAGGTGATGCGCGATCAGAATGATGCCGGTCTGATGCACGATATAATAGGGAAATACCGCGTCCGTCAGATAGCGACGCACCGCTGAATCCTGGTTGAGCCAGCGCCGAGCGAAGCCAAGTACGACGACGATGCAACCCCATTGGTAGCAGCCATAGGCCAGGCCGGCGCACATCCAGAGCGCGGTCCCGGGCGGAGACTGCAGGCGCCGCAACAAAAGAAACGACGCGAACGTCACCACGGCCACCACCAGTGCATACCAGCGCAGCCGCGACATCGCGGTCCAGACGCTGTCGGCTTGCGCCAGCAGAAATCCGAAGAGAAATAGCGTGCCGTACAGTGCGTGATTATACCAATCGCCGAACAGCGCATGGGTCGAGGGAAACTGCGGCAACAGGGCGAGCCGATAGGCGGCGAGAATGATCGCCGGCACGGCCAGCCCCAAAGCTCCGGAAAACGGCGCGGCCAGCGTCCGCCCTGCCCGCGCGACGAAGCGAGGCGCTGCCACCAGGACGGCCCCGAGCGCCATCGTATAAACCCAGAGATAGACGATGAACCAAAGATGGTTCCAAGTCGGCAGGATCAGGCAGGGCCCCGGACGGCAGAATTGGGTGCCGAAGGCGAAATAGTGGTCCAGATAGAAGCTGATGAAGCCTTTGCTGTATCCGACGCTTTCGACGACCTGGTCGTAGGGCTGCGGTGGCACGATAACGAGCATGCCGAAAATCAGCGGTGGCAACAATCGCCAGCTGCGTGACCGGACCAGCCCGCCGGGCGTCAGTCTGCCCATCATGAACCGTGTCGCCGCGCCCGACACCAGAAACAGCAGTCCCAGTCGCCATGGATTGAGCACCAGCATCACAGGCTCGAGCGCGACGATCCGGTGGTCGCTCTTGATGTGAAAACCCCAGGGCACGTAGAGCATGCCGACGTGATAGAAGATCAGCAGGCCGAACGCGGCGATACGAACCCAGTCGAGATCGACCCGCCTTGCGGCGATCCTCGAACCCGGCGCTTGTGCTAGGCTGTCCTGGAGCATGATTGTCTCCTGTGATCCGCGATGGCTGCTCTGAACCGGCACACCAAAACCCAACGGGATTCCAGCGTCGAGCCGGCACGGGACCGGAGCGGCGCCGGACGGGACGAACCGATGCTGCCGGGGACGAGCGGCGGCGATCCGGGGACCAGCGGGGCCGGCTGGCTGGTCTACGCCCTCATCGCGGCCGTGGTGTTCGCCGTGACGCTGGTGAATGCGTTTTCGGCCGCACACGATGCCGCCCGCCGTGGCAATGCCTACGACCTCGGATTGCCGCTGCTTTACGAGCTGTCCAGCGCGATCGTCATCATCGCCCTGCTTCCGCTGGTGGATTTCAGCGTCAGACGGGCGCGCCGCGAAACCGCATGGCCGGCGCGGATTCTGTGGGGCGTCGGCGCGGTGCCGGTGTTTTCGGCCGTGCACATCGTCGCCATGGTCGGCCTGCGCAAACTGGCGATGGCGGCTGCCGGCAGCTTCTACGGCTTCGCCTTTTCGCCCGGCGAGTTGACCTATGAATTCCGCAAGGACGCGGTGACGTATTTGATGCTCGGCGCGGTGTTCTGGCTCGCCGCCAGTCGTCGGGACAACGCCGTCGAGCAGACCGCCGCGCAGCCCATTCCGGCGTCGTCGCCAGCCGGACCGCTGTGGCTCCGCGACGGCCCGTCGCGCATACGGATCGAGCCGCAGGACATCGTCATGGTCACGTCGGCCGGCAACTACGTCGAATACTGCATGGCGGACGGACGCACACATCTGGTCAGGGGGACGCTGGCGGCCGAGGAAGCCCGTTTGAGCTCGTACAACGTTGTGCGGGTACACCGGACGCGGCTGATCAGTCTGGCGCGCGTCAGCGCGCTGCAGTCAGGCCCCAGCGGTGATTTTGCACTGACGCTCGACACCGGACAGGTCGTGGCATGCAGCCGTCGCTATCGCAGCGCCGTCGACCAGGTCGTCGAACAGCGGTGAGACCGGACGGTCTCAAAGACCGATTCTGATCGCGCAAAGCGCTCCGAGCGCCGCCCGGAGCCAATACGCCAGCTTTTTTGCCGAACTTTCAATGACTTATCGCAAACTCTCTGACCGGCCGGGCGAGCCGCCCAGGTCATAAAAGCCTTGCTTTTCGCCCCTTGCCTCATGGTAGAACGCGGCCTCATGTTCACCCGGCGCCGCAGCTCGCCGAGATGCCAGACCGCCCATATCCGCAGGGCTCGCTCCGAGCCATCGCCCGCCGGACCCTGCACATAGTTGGCTGATGACCAAGCAGCCGGACCAAGGATCACCAATGCCTGAAGTTATTTTCACCGGACCCGCCGGCCGTCTCGAAGGCCGCTACCATCCGGCGAAGCAGAAGAATGCGCCGATCGCGATGGTGCTGCACCCGCATCCGCAGTTCTCCGGCACGATGAATCACCAGATCATCTATCAGTGCTACTACGCGTTCGTGCACCGTGGCTTTTCCGTGCTGCGCTTCAATTTCCGCGGCGTTGGACGCAGCCAGGGTTCGTTCGACCACGGCACCGGCGAATTGTCGGATGCGGCATCCGCGCTGGATTGGGCGCAGACCATCAACCCGGAAGCGCGCGCCTGCTGGGTCGCCGGCTTCTCGTTCGGTGCCTGGATCGGCATGCAGCTGTTGATGCGCCGGCCGGAAGTCGAAGGTTTCATTTCGATTGCGCCGCCGGCCAATCTCTATGATTTTTCGTTCCTGGCGCCCTGCCCCTCGTCAGGCCTGATCGTGCATGGCGAAAAGGACGCAGTGGTGCCGCCCAAGGACGTCAACACGCTGGTCGAAAAGCTGAAGACCCAAAAGGGCATCGTGATCGATCAGCACATCATTCCCGGCGCCAACCATTTCTTCGACGGCAAGCTGCAGCCGCTGATGGAGTCGGTGACCGGCTATCTCGACATGCGGCTCGCCAACGTTCGCTAGCTCCTTCGAGGATCGCCGCGTTCAATTCGGGGCGAGTTTCAACGCCACGATTCCGGCCAGCACCAGCGCAATGCCGGCGATCTTTGCCGGATTGAGCGTTTCGTCAAACAGCAGCACGCCCATCAGGAGCGTGCCGACGGCGCCGATTCCGGTCCAGACCGCATAGGCTGCGCCGACCTGCAACACCTGCAGCGCGCGTCCGAGCAGATAGACAAACGCCGCCAGCAGGGCCAGCGAGACCAGGCTCCAGCCGGCGCGGGTATAACCGTCGGCGTATTTCATCGAGATCGCCCAGGCGACATCGAGCACGCCAGCGGCAATGAGCGCGAACCAGGCCAGCGACGTCGACATCCCGCTCAGGCCGCGAGCTTCAGAAGGTGCGCATCGTGGCGGACCAGGAACGCGCGCAGCAGGTCCGGGTAATCAGCACCAACGGCAGCCTGAACGCTCGGTCGTTGCGCCAGTTGCAGCCGCCACGCCCGCAGCTTCGGCGTATCGGCGAACACCCGAAGATCCGTCAGCCGATCGAACAGGTCGAAATAGCGAAATATCGGTGCGAACACCGCGTCGACCAGGCTAAAGCGGTCGCCGGCGAAGAACGGGCCCTCACCGAGAGCCGCTTCGACACGCGAAAACTTCGCGGCGATGTCGGCCCGCCTGGCGTCGAAAACCGAACCATCCCTGGTCGTCTCGAGACCCCACAGATCGCTGAGGATCGCCGAGCCGAACTCCATCCACGCCCGGTGCTGCGCGCGCCGCAGCGGATCCTCCGGATGCAGCCTCGGGCCGGGCTGGGTTTCCTCGATGTATTCGCAAATCACGTTGCTCTCGAACAACACCGCCTCGCCGTCAGTGGTGGCGACGCGCAGTAACGGTACCTTGCCGAGCGGCGAAATGGCCTTGAACCATTCCGGCTTCGCCGCAAGGTCGATGTCGACGCGTTCGAACGGCACGTTCTTTTCGAGCAGTGCAATCGCGGCGCGCTGCACGTAGGGGCAAAGCTTGTGGCTGACCAGTTTCAGGGGTGTCATTCGCGCGCTCTCATTTTCATGCACTTGCATTTAACTGAATGCATTTGCATGAAAAAGTCAAGTCAGGACCGCCCCCGCGCAATCACGGTCCGGCGACCAACGCGTTGCGATCAGGGTCTGGCGATCACGCCGCCGGTCATTGGGAGCGGAACACCAGTGGTAGCGGGGTAGCTGAGCGGTAGTCCCTTCAACCCGCGCGCGGCCAGAAAACCGAAGGCCTGCGCTTCCATGGCGTCACCGGACCAGCCGAGCGCGTCGGCGGTTTCCACCGTCGCCGGTGCCAGCCTGTCGCGGAGCACCCGCAGCATGGTTAGGTTGCGAGCCCCGCCGCCGGTGACGATCCAGCTTTGCGGCGCCTTCGGCAGCAGTGGCACGACCGCGGCGATGCCCGCCGCCGTCAATGCCGTCAGGGTCGCGGCGCCGTCAGCGGCGGGCATGTCACGCAGCGCCAGTGCCGCGAACTCGTTGCGATCGAGCGATTTGGGTGGCAGCCGGCTGAAGAACGGATGCTGCAGGGCCTGCGCAACCCAGCTCTCATCAGCCTTGCCCTGCCCCGCCAGCCGGCCCTCGCAATCGAACTGCTGACCGGTGCTGCGGAACATGAAATCGTCGAGCAGTGCGTTGCCGGGTCCGGTATCGCAGGCGATCAGGGCGTCAGCGCCGTCGATATAGGTGATGTTGGAGACACCGCCGATATTGACCACGACGATCGGCCCCTCGCGATCCAGCGATTGGGCGAGCGCGCGATGATAGACCGGCACGAACGGCGCACCCTGGCCGCCGGCGGCGACGTCGGCGGCGCGGAAATCGTGCATCACCGGCATGCGGATGGCCCTGGCCAGCGCGGTCGCGTCGCCGATCTGGACCGTCATCCTCTCGGCCGGACGATGCAGCACGGTCTGGCCGTGAAACCCGACGATATCGATATTTTCACCGGCGATGCGGTTCTGCGAGATGAACGATGCAACGGCCTCGGCGTGGGCCATGGTCACCGCCCGCTCGGCGGGCCCAAGAATTCCCGGCCGCGATTCGCGTCGCTGCAGGCTGACGGCTTCCGCCAGCGCCTGACGCAGCAGATCGCGCTCGGCTGGATTGTAGGGGCGGTATCCGGACGGCCCAAGCGCCTTCACCCGCTTGCCATCGGTTTCGATCAATGCCACATCGACCCCATCGAGCGAGGTCCCGCTCATCAGGCCGATTGCCGTCAACATCATTGCCCAGGCCCCTCCGGCGTCGCATCTTCGACGCCCAACTTGTGCCGAACGCCCGGTTCTTATAATGCCACAGCATGCCGGAACCGGCAGCCCCGTATCGATCACGCGCCGCAACTCAATTGCAAAAGCGTGAAATAATCATGATCAGAGTCGCAGAACCATGGTCGCTTTTAAGTCTGATTTTCTCAATGTGCTGCAGGACCGCGGCTTCATCCATCAGATCTCGGATCCGGAGTCGCTGGACGGCCTCGCTGCCCGGCGCGAGCTGACCGCCTATATCGGCTTCGATTGCACCGCGCCATCGCTGCACGTCGGCTCCATGGTGCAGATCATGTGCCTCTACTGGCTGCAGCAGACCGGCAACAAGCCGATCGCGCTGATGGGTGGCGGCACCACCCGGGTCGGCGATCCCTCCGGCAAGGACGAGACGCGCAGGATCCTGTCGATCGAGGACATCGACGCCAACAAGGAGGGCATCAAGCAGGTGTTCTCCCGCTTTCTGAGTTTTGGCGAGGGCGGGTCCGACGCCATCATGCCGGACAACGCGGAATGGCTGACGAAGCTGAACTGGATCGAGATGCTGCGCGACATCGGCCGGCATTTCTCGGTCAATCGCATGCTGGCGATGGACTCGGTCAAGCTGCGGCTGGAACGCGATCAGGAGATGAGCTTCATCGAGTTCAACTACATGATCCTGCAGGCCTACGATTACGTGGTGCTGAACCAGCGCTACGATTGCCGCCTGCAGATGGGCGGTTCGGACCAGTGGGGCAACATCGTCAACGGCATCGACCTCGGCCGCCGCATGGGCGCGCCGCAGCTCCACGCCCTGACGACGCCGCTGATCACCACGGCGGGCGGCGCCAAGATGGGCAAGACCGCCTCCGGCGCGATCTGGCTCAACGCCGACATGAAGAGCCCCTATGAGTACTGGCAGTTCTGGCGCAACACCGAGGATGCCGACGTCGAACGCTTCCTGAAGCTGTTCACGACATTGCCGCTCGGTGAAATCGAACGGCTGGCGGCGTTGCGCGGAGCGGAAATCAACGAGGCCAAGAAGGCGCTTGCCGATGCCGCCACGACGTTGCTGCATGGCGCGGACGCCGCCCGCCAGGCCGCCGAGACCGCGCGGCAAACCTTCGAGGAAGGCGCCATCGCCGAAAATCTTCCGACCGTGGAGGTGGCGCGCGGCGAACTCGAAGCCGGACTCGGCGTGCTGGCCGCGTTCGTCAAGGCCGGCCTGGTGGCGTCCAACGGCGAGGCGCGGCGCCAGATCAAGGGCGGCGGCCTGCGCGTCAACGACGCCGCGGTGACCGACGAAAAGCTCGTGCTGACGCCGGCCCAGCTCACCCCGGAGGGCGTGATCAAGCTGTCGATGGGCAAGAAGAAGCACGTCCTGCTGCGCCCTGCATAGCTGCATTCGTTCCGGACCACTGCTCCCGGCCCGCGAAACGCGCTCCATGTCCGGCGTTGCCGGCGTTCGGCTCGAACAACCAGCGCAAGAAGCGATCATGGACCCCAAGGCCACCGAGCGCACCGGGCTCGCCGTTCTCGGCGTCTGCTTCGCGCTGTCCGTGCTCGGCCGCGGGCTGGCCGAAAGTTTCACCGTATTCCTGCTGCCGATCTCGCAATCGTTCGGCTGGGACCGCGCCGAGGTGGTTTCGATCTATTCCCTCACCGCGCTGTGCGGCGGCCTCGCCTCTCCGCTGGTTGGCCGGCTGTTCGACCGCTCGGGCCCGCGCGCGGTGTTCTCGCTCGGCATGGTGCTGCTCGGCGGCGCACTGTTCGCCGCCGCATACGCGCAGCGGCTCTGGCAGTTCCAGCTGCTGATCGGCATCTGTGTCGGGTTCGGCATTGCCTGCATCGGCAACGTGCCGAACTCGATCCTGCTCGGACGCTGGTTCAGCCAACGGCTGCCCACCGCGATGTCGGTCATCTATTCCGCCACCGGCGCCGGCGTTTTGATCATCCTGCCGATTGCGCAGATCCTGATCGACCGCTTCGGCTGGCGCACCGCCTATCAATGCTTCGGCGCCTTGGTTCTGGCCCTGCTGCTGCCGCTGCTGGTCCTGCCCTGGCGGCGGTTCGCATCGGGCTCCGAGCACTTGACGAAGGCTAAAACCAGCGACCTGATCGACAATGGCTGGACCTTTCTGCGCGCGCTGCGGCACCACGCCTTCTGGGCGCTGTTCTCGACCTTCTTCTTCACCGCCATCGGCATGTACGCCATCGCGCCCCAGGTGGTCGCTTATCTGATCGATGCCGGGTTTCCGCCGCTGCAGGCGGCGACTGCGTGGGGATTCAGCGGCGTGGTGCTGCTGTTCGGCATGCTCGGCGTCAGCTGGCTCGACGGCATCATTGGCCGGCGGCCGTCGGTGCTGTTCAGCTATGCGGTGTCGATTGCCGGCATCGTCATGCTCTGGCTGCTGCAGCGCTACCCGAACTATGCGCTGCTGACCGGCTTCGTGGTGTGCTTCGGCAGCATGATCGGCTCGCGCGGCCCGCTCCTGGCCGCCACCGCGATGAAGATCTTTCGCGGCGAACACCTCGGTACGATCTATGGCGCCATCACCATCGGCGCCGGGCTCGGATCAGCTTTGGGGTCATGGAGCGGCGGCCTGATCCACGACTGGACCCAAAGCTACGACCTGTTGATCGCGTTCTCGCTGGTCAGCGTCGTGCTCGGAATGATCCCGTTCCTGGTGGTTCCGGCGCTGCGCCGCTGAGTTTTACGCACGCGGCAACGCCACCACGTCGGCGTAGCCGGGATGACCCTTGAGGATGCCGACGTCGCGCGCGAAGGCGTTCATGCCGGCGACGAAGTCCGGCGTGATGGCGCTGGAATAATACGGCAGGTCGCGTTCGATCAGGCCGGCGATCAGTTTGGCTTCGCTGTCCGGAAACACCTTGCGGCCGACAGCTTCGGCCAGTGACACGTCCTGCTTCAGCGCCGCATGGGTGGCATCGATCGCCCGCACAATGCCGGCGGCGTCGTGCGGCCGTTGCGCCAGGAAAGCGTCGGTAACGGCCATCGATGCCATGGTGTAGTTGAAGCATTCTTTCGGGCCGTCGCCGCGCCTGATGTCGAGCACGACCTTTCCGGCGCCGCTTTGCACCGCCACCTCAGTCCCCATGCCGTTGGCCCAGAAGCCGTCGATCAAACCCTCCTGCAGCGCCTTCGCAGCCATCAGCCCGAAATTGACGCCAGCGCCGCCGGTGTTGGGCACCGGCGCGATCGACACGCCGTCGCGTTCGGCATCGATCCCGGCGGCGACCAGCAGCCGGCGCAGGCCCATCTCGACCCAGGGCGCCGCGCCGATCTTGCGGCCCTTGACGACCCTGATGTCGCCGCGCGCGCCGGCGAGATCCGTGCGCATCACAAGAAACCAGTACATGCCCTGGGCCTGCGCGCAGACCAGCTTGACACCCTGCCATTCCGGAAACGCCGCAAGCGCCGAATGCGCCGAGCCGGCGACGCAGTCGACCTCGCCGTCGCGCAGCGCGGCATAGGCCTTGTTGACCGGAAACACCAGTTCGATCGAGGCGTCGATGCCCTGCTCGGCGAATTTTCCGAGTTCGACGGCCGCGACCGCGGGAAAGTATGAGTTCGAGATCAGATCGGGGACGGCGATTTTCATGATGTGGTCCGGTCGATGGCGCTAGGCGGCAGCCTGGTTTTTGCGAACGCTTTCCAGCAGCGAGGTGCGCATCAGGAAAGCGCGGTGCGCGGCCGGATCGGCAGCGGTTCGGCGCAGGTTCTCGAAGTTCGCGACGCGCGCGGCGGCGTCCTTCTCTTCCAGCCGTTTCTTGTTGGCGATGGTCTGCTGCTGAACGTATTCGATGTTCATCGGCCGCCGGACCGCGTCATAGAGCGCGAGATCGCTCTCGGGACGTTCGCCAAGCAGCACATCCGCCAGTTGCCGCGACAGCTGCATCGCGTCGTGGATGCCGCAGTTCAGGCCGAGGCCGCCGATCGGATTGTTCACATGGGCGGAATCGCCCGCCAGGAACACCCGACCCTTGCGAAAGCTCGCCGCGACGCGCTGGTGCACGCGATAGATGTTGCGATGGAAGATCTCATAACTCCCCGCCTTGGGGAAAAATTTCTGCAGCCGCGCTTCGGTGGCGGTCTCGTTGAGAACCTCTTCGTCGGTCTGGCCCGGCAGTGCGGGAAACACTGCGCGCCAGCGGCCCTTGCCGTCATCGCCGGCCACCTTGAATAAATTGGCCCATTCGTCGGGGTCGGAAAAATAGGCGCGGAACGCCACGCCGTGCTCGGTGGCGAAATCGAATGGCGTGGTCAGAACTAGAAAGCGCTCCGGGAAGGTGTAGCCTTCGAACGCAATGTCGAGTTCCTTGCGCACCGTCGAACGTCCGCCGTCGGCGCCGACCAGATAGCTGCCGGACACGGTTTGCGTCTTGCCGTCGGTTTCGACGCTCACCTCGACGCGATCGTCGAAATTCGCAATGCCACGCATTGGCGCGGAAAACGTCACCTCCGCATGCGGAAAAGCTTTCAGCCGTTCGAGGCCTAGTTTGGCAACCTTGTGCTGCTCGCATTGCACGACGAAGGGATATGGCGTGTCCTGCGCCAGGATGGCGTGGTCGAATTCGGCCACGACACGCCGCTCCGGACGATCCCAGAACTGGAATTTTTGCGCGACCAGTCCTTTCGCAACCACGTCGTCGAGCAGGCCGAGCGCGGCCAGCATTTCCAGCGTGGCGGGATGCAACGTTGAGGCGCGCGGTGCTTCGTTCACCGCGGCTTCCGCCTCGAACAGCCGAACCGGAATCCCGCGTCGGGCCAACGCCAGCGCCGTGACGACGCCGACCGGCCCGCCGCCGGCGATCAGGACAGGAAGATCGTTCATCTGGCCGCTTCCCTTCACTGCTTCACGCCCGCGACATCGACGGCCTCAGCCCAGATCGGGATATCGCTGGCGAGCATTGCCTTGTATTCCGCCGGCGTATTGCCGAGCGGATCCACGCCGTAATCGGCCAGTTGAGCAGCGAATTTCGGATCCTTGACCGCGGCGGCGATTTCATGGGCGACCTTGTCGATGATGTCCTGCGGTGTTCCGGCCGGCGCCATCAGGCCGTTCCAGGTCAGCACGTTGAAATTCGGGTAGCCTGATTCGGCAACCGTGGGGACGTCTGGCGCCAGCGGCGAGCGCTTCTCGGAGGAAATCGCCAGCATGCGCACCGTGCCGCCCTTGGCCTGTACCAGGGCGTCAGACAGGTTGGAGAACATCGCCGGGATGTGTCCGGCGACGACGTCGGACAGCGCAGGCGCGTTACCCTTGTAGGGGACGTGGACCATCGTCAGCCCGGCGCGCTTGAGAAACAGCGCCATTGAAAGATGATTGAGGCTGCCGATGCCCGCCGAACCGTAGGACAATTCGCCGTTCTGCTTCTTCACATAGTCGACGAATTCCTGCACGGTCTTGACCGGAATGTCCTTGTTCACCACCAGCGCGAACGGATTGGTCGCGATGTTACTGATGGGGGCGAAGTCCTTTTGCGAATCGTACGGGACCTTCTGCATGGCCGGCACGATCGCCATCACCGGCAGCGCCGCGATGAACAGCGTATAGCCGTCCGGGGCAGCGCGCTTGACCAGATCGGCCGCGAGCACGCCACCGGCGCCGGGACGATTCTCCACGACGAACGTCTTGCCGAACGCCTCACCGAGGCGCTGCGCGGCCATGCGCGCGATGCCGTCGGTATTGCCTCCCGCCGCGAACGGAACGATGACCGTCACCGGCTTTGCCGGCCAGGCCTGCGCCGATGCGGCGGTAGAGAGAGCGCCAGAAAAGCCAGCGGCGATCGCGATGCCCGCGGCCATCAGGAACTTGGTCAGTCGGAAGCGCACGGCTCATCTCCGTTTCTCGAGGAATTCAACGCCAGCTGCGGCCGCGATGACTAGTAGCATTACCTAACCAACGAAGCTGCACCGGTAAACCGGATAAATCGCAGAGTTGACTGGTGCGCTTGGCACAGGCGAAACGCGAAATCATGCTGGTTTCAGCGGCAGGCAGCCCGAAACGGCAGCAATAAGTTCCGATCTCGATGCATCCTTCACGATTGGTAAGCAGGTTGCTGTTACCTCTGTTCCGGAGATTTCCATCCAGAGGCCACGATGAATCTGCTCAGCCGCTTCAAGATCCGTACCAAACTCGCCAGTATCGTCGCGCTGTCGGTCCTTGCGGTGTGCGCAGTCATCGCCTTGACGGCTTCGCTCAGCCAGAAGCGCATGCTGGACGATCGGATCTCGCAGCTTCGCACCGCCGTGGACATGGTCATCGGATTGGCGCAAACGCTGCAGGACGAGGTCGCCGCCGGAAAAATGACCCTGGCCGACGCGGAAAGCCAGTTCCGGGCCAGAACCAAGCGCATGACCTTCGACAAGGGACAGGGCTATGCCATGGCCTTTCGTCCAGACACCATGGTCATGATGAACACGGCCAACCCGCAGCTTGAAGGCAAGATCACCAACACCAAGGATTCCAACGGCGTGCTGATCGCCGCAGCGGTCAACGAGGCCGGCCAGCGCAGCGCCGAGGGCGGCATCACGACCTATTACTATCCGCGGCCCGGCCAGACCACGCCGCTGCAGAAAATCGTCTTCGCCCGCAAGTTCGAACCGTGGAATATCGTCGTCGGCTCCGGCCTTTACGTCGACGATCTCGACGCGGACATCAACGCCCTGATGCTGCGTCTGGCTGCCGTGGGCGCCGGCGTAGTGGCGCTGATTGCCCTGCTCTCCTGGCTGATCGCTCGCGATATTCTAGGCGCCCTGAAGCGGCAGCAGGGCCGGATGCAGGGCATCGCCACCGGATCGCTCGACGAAGTCGTCGGCGAGACCGGGCGTGGCGATGAAATCGGCCGGATGGCGGAGACGCTGGAGATGCTACGCCAGACCGCATTGACGGCGCGGTCGCTGGAAGCCGAACAGATCGAGACCAAGCAGCAGGCTGAACAGGAGAAGCGCGAGGCACTGATCTCGCTCGCCAACCGCTTCGACGCCTCGGTCGGGCAACTGGTCGGCCTGATGGCCTCCGGGTCGGCCGAACTCGAGACCACCGCGAAATCCATGACCGGCACCGCGCAACGTACCAACCAGCAGGCCACCGTGGTGAGTACCGCTGCGGCAGACGCCAGCGCGCGTGTGCAGACGGTGGCTTCGGCCGCGGAGGAGCTCACCTCCTCGATCAGCGAGATCAGCCGTCAGGTCGCGCAATCCGCCACCATCACCGGCCGCGCCGTGGAGAACGCACGCCACACCGACACCATCGTGCGGGCGCTGGCCGATGGCGCCCAGCAGATCGAGCACGTGGTGGAGCTGATTTCGAATATCGCCGGACAGACCAACCTGCTGGCGCTGAACGCCACCATCGAAGCCGCCCGCGCCGGCGAAGCCGGCCGGGGCTTTGCGGTGGTCGCATCCGAGGTTAAAAGCCTGTCCAGCCAGACCGCGGAGGCCACCAAGGAGATCAGTACCCGTATCGCGCAAATCCAGGGCGCGACCAAGGAAGCCGTCGAGGCGATCCAGGGCATCACGGCCACCATCGAAGAGGTCAGCGCGATCGCCGCGACCATTACCTCCTCGATCGAGCAGCAAGGCATCGCCACCGCCGAAATCGCCCACAACGTCACCCAGACGGCGCAAGCCACCCAGCAAGTGACGAGCAATATTGGCGGCGTCAGCGACGCCGCCAACGAGACCGGCAACGCCGCCGGCCAAGTGCTCAGCGCGGCGTCGAACCTGTCGAAGCAGGCCGAACAGCTGTCAGGCGAGGTCACGACGTTCCTGGCCGGGGTGCGGGCGGCATAGAGCCGGCGAAAGGGTTATTTGCCGGCTCGTGCAGGCAATCCGACTCCATTTTCACCTTCCTCCACCTTCAAAAAAATCGATGCCGGCGCTCCAGTCTTGCCGCAGGCATCGGGCTGCGCCGCGTTCACCTATCGATGATTGCTAAGCTGTCGGCGATGACGGACACGCGAGTGGACGTCCGTCGGCGCGGAACGCGAATGTCTGTGCACCTCCGCCCCGTCGTCCAAAGTGGAATGGATGAACCAACGGATACTTTGGTGAACCGACGATCCCGTCGGTGACGGTGACAAGCCCCTCGTTACGATTGAAGCGAACGGCCGGGTGCCTTGCTTCCTGGTCCGGATGCGGATTGCAACCCAGCCGCGTGTAATCACCTGTAATCGCCTCAGACACCCTTAAGGTGTAATTTTAAACAAAAGCAATTTGTACGTCGATCCGGTTTCCAGAAGCAGGACCGGCACAGAAAATCGAAGCGTAGGCCGCACGGTCGGATCGTCATCCTGCGTAAGGCAGCACGATCATCGAGCCCCATTGGGACAGAGTGATGGACGTCAGGCTGAAGTTTATCAACCGATCGTACGACGGCCATCGACGCGAGATCGTCCTGTTTCAGAAAAACCTAGCGGCCGTCGAGGACCTTGTCACTGCATGGAAGGTGATCCGGTACTGCGGCTACGAATGGTCTCACCCGATCGTCTATCCCGCCGGGCTGGAGGTGGCCAGCAGCGACGATGACGGAAATTACTCGCCGCGCATTCCGGCAACGCATGGCCAGATGCTGGCTGTAGTGCCCAATCCGACGGGCCGCGGACGACAGCTCGCCATCCGGGGCAAATCGACCTCGCCATTGGAGATCCAGGTGCTCAACGGCCTGTCTCGCGGGGCACTCAATTTCAATGTCTTCAGAGGTGGCCGGATCCTGTCGCGCAAGTCTTCGGTCGCGCCGCTGCAGAAGGCCGTGTTTCGGTTCGCGCCCGTGCTCTGGATCGGCGCCGCATCGCAAGTGGCGCAGGGCGAAGAGATCGACGCGGCGACGATCGGCGGCATGAACACGCAGTTGCCGCTACCGGGGATCGCCAGCGCCGACATCGTCATGAGCGGCGGCGGCCCCGATCCCGATGCCACCGCCTACGTGTTCACCATGGAAAACATCGTGACCGTCGGGTCGCAAAGAGTCCGCAGCTAGCGGGAGCAAGGCAACACACGGTGTTGCGTCTTACAGAGGAGAACAAACATGGACATCGGCTTGAACTTCATCAACCAGTCGAACGATCTCAACAATTCTTCAATCGTCATCTTCCAGAAGAACGTCGCGACGGACTTCGACGAACTGGCGGTGGCCTGGCTCGTCATCAAGAACTGCGGACAGGGCGACAATCACCCGTTCACCTTCCCCATGACCATGGCGGTCAGCGCCAGCGACAGCTACGGCAACTACACGCCGCAGCTGCAGGCGCAGAACGGGCAGCTGTTCCAGATGACGCAGGGATCGGCCGGCGATCAATTGAGCCTCGCCGGTCCGAGCACCAGCATGACCGAGGTGCAGGTGCTGAACGCCATGCCGATGGGCGCATTCAATGCGAGCATCTACAAGGCAGGCAAGCTGCTCGCACAGAAAACCTCGATCGCGCCGGCGCAGAAGGCGGTGTTCCAGTTCAAACCGACGATCTGGATCGGCGTCACGTCGGAGGTCGAGCAGGGCCAGGTGATGAATTCCGCCATCATCTCCAGCATCAACACCGAGATGTCGCTGCTTGGCATCGCCAGCGCCGACATCGTGATGACCGGCGGCGGTCCTGGTCCGAGCTCGATGCCGTTCCAGTTCAATTTCCAGAACATCGTGATGGCCTGACTCACGAGGCCGTCTGCTTTCGCCACCGGCAGACGGCCTCCCAGTCCATGCCCGTGCGAGGCGCGAGGCCGCTTGAATGAACGAAATCGTCGAACGGATCTGGACTGCGCTCGACGGCTGTCTCGTCTTCGACGTCACCTTGAATCGCGACCCTTATGACGGGATTCCCTGTGTCGCCAGGATCCGCTGCAAGTCCGAGGTGGAGGACGAGCGGCTGGTCGTGATCGCCGAAGCTTGGCCGTCACAGTTCGATTTCAAATTCCGCGCGGGCTGTCACGTGCATGGTACGCTTCAGTTGCGCCGCCACGTTCATATCGATGGCATCGACAGTATCGGAGTGTTCGCCAATATCCGGTTCGGTGTCGCCGGCCAATATCCCGACACGCACTTCGAAGGCCTCCTGGTGGCCTGCCCCAGCCACTACTGGCCACCACCGCCTCCGCCGCCACCTCCACCGCCTCCCTTCGGCCCGGACGATCCGTCCGGCGGCGAGGAGCAGGTTCCGATCATTCGCGCCCAGCGCGACGAACTGTTTCCCTACGTCTATGTGCGCCGCTGGCCCCGCATCCCGGCGGAAGACTGGCGGTACGGCTTCATTCACTACGCGCCCTCCAGCCCGCCATCAGGCAGCTTCTACGAACGGCTGGTCGCTGCACGGCAAAGCCCCTACGGACGAGGCGCGGCGGAAATGCTGGCGGCCAGCTTCATTGATGGAGGCGATGGCGGAACGTTCGTTCATTCATTATCCGCGCTCCCGGGCCCCGTGCAGGAGTTCCCTGCCCTCGCCTTGCGCTTCCACGATCGGACGCGTGAAGACTGGCTCTCGCGGCTCTGCGGGGATCTGAACATCCTGCTCGAGCTCTATCGCGAACCCGCCGATTACTTCGTCAGCACTGCATATGCACAGGCGATCGACCAGATCTGGCAGAGTTATTTCGCCCTGGTGATCGAGCTCGGCTACGACGCGACGCTGCGCGACGAGTTGGTACTCTCGTTATGGCTAGCCCATGTGGTCGCGCAGGCCATGTTCGATGACACCGGCAGGCTTGCGGTCAGGGAGGGCGTGAGCTCGGCGCAGGCCACGCTGCTCGCCCACGCCGCGGTGGTGCTGCCGCAGCAGGTCTTCCCTCTGCCGCCCGCGGCTCCGCCGGCCTCTCCGCCACCCTCCGCTCAAGGCGGATGGATAGAACCCTATGCGATCGGCGACCTGCAGATGGTGCGCCAGCGGCTGGTGCGCTATGCGGTTGGCGAAATCGCGCGCATCGAGAACGTCATGCGCGGCGAACGCAAGGAGACATCGAGCCGGCGCAAGCGACGCCAGTTCGATTACCAGCAGCAGACCGGGGGCGAGACGCAGACCCTCGGCAACGATAACGGCGACCAGCGCACCAGTCTTCTCGAACAGGCCAGCCGCACCCTGGCCGAAAAAACCGTCGGCAACCAGTACAACAATTTCCAGACCAGCTACGGGCCGCCCACCCAGGCCACGCTCAACGGCAGTTGGACGCGCACCACCCAGGGAGGCGCGCCCGGCGTCGACGATATCACCCGTTTCGCCCGCGAAATCCTCAACAAGACGGTGACGCGCATCGCCCGCGAAGTCGGCACCGTCCGTGCCAGCAGCACGATGTGCCAGGAGGAGGACGCCGTCGTCAGCGTGATCGACAACACGTCCGGCGCCACCAACCGCCGCGCGGTTTTCCGCTGGCTCAACAAGATCTACGAGGCCTGCGTCGTCAATTACGGCAACCGTCTGATGATGGAGTTCATGGTGCTGCGTCCGGCCGCGGAATTCGTCGCCGGACGGGCCGCGCTGACCGGCCAGGGCCTCGCCAGGCCTGTGTCTCCCGAACGTCTCGGCATCGAGTCCTTCGAGCAGATCACGCGGGGCAATTATGCGCGGCTGTGTGCGCTCTACGGGGTAACCGAACCGCAACCGCCGCCGTCGGCGCAAAAATTCGCCACCGCGGCGCTGCGCAGCGGCGAGACGATTCAGCTCGCCATACCGGCAGGCTATTGCGCCTACAAGGCCGCCGCAGGGTGCGTGACGACGCCGCCCAACCTGCCGCCACCTCTGATCATGGTGGGAACCCAACCCGTCACACCCGGCACCGGCGGCGCGGCCCTGCCGCCCTATTGCGAGGACCTGACGATCCCGGTGTCGGTCATGGGTTTCGTACCCGTGCTGTCGCCGCCGTCCGAATCCGAAGCTCTCGTCAACGTCGAAGTGCAATGCGTGCCGACGGCGCGCACCATGGACGATTGGCGGATCGGCATCTACGGCGGCATCACGAAGGCCTATCGGCAGCAGGCCGAGCGCTACTACGCCCAGGCCGGCGACGCCACGCGGCGTGATCCGCGCTCTCCGCTCGCCAACCGGCAGATCGAAGCGCGCGCGCTCAAGAACGCCTGTATCAGGCTGCTGCTCGAGCGCTCGGCCACCCTGACCGGACAGCCTCTGTCCGCCCAGACCTCACCGCCGTCGCCGTCGGTGGTCAACGAGCCGCGCAGCCTCCAGTTCCTCGACGAGACGCTCGAATGGGGCGAGATGGCCTACAGTTTCGGCCTCAGCGCCGCGAGCGGGCCTGAAGAGCCCTCGCTTCCCGACATCCTCGGCAGCGATGATGCACTGTTCACCAACTTCCTGCAGGCGGCGCAATCCCGCGTGCTGGTGCCGGTGCAGCCGAACCGGGTCATGGCGTTCCTCTACTTCTTTTCGTCCGGGATGATCTGGGACGGCCCCGATCGGCTGATCGGGGTCGACCACGACGATGTCGCGCTGGTCAACGACCTCGGCCACGTCATGCACGCGCGCCGGCCCGAACGGCTGGTCGGCCCATGCTGGGAAGTCGTGGTGCCGACCGCGATGCAGATTCTCGATGAAGGGTTCACGCCACCGCCCGGTGAAGCCGTCGTTCCGATCGCCGGGGACGCAACATGAGGGCCGAACATCGTCACGCCCCATGGTTCGCACCGCCCGGCTTCGGCGAGTTGCCGGTCGGCGCGCTCGTCGCCTTCGCCGGGCAACTGGGGGCACCGATCCCGAACTCCGCATCGCCGCCGACCAGCTTCGCGGCGAGTCCCCCCGAGACCGAACCGTTGGAAGCCTGGGGCTGGATGCTGTGCGACGGTCGTACCTTGAGCATCTATCTCTATCCCGAACTGTTCGCCGCGCTCGGCTATCTCTACGGCGGGAGTGGCGGCAGCTTCAACATTCCCGATTATCGCGGCCATTTCTGGCGCGGCGTCGATGCCGGCGCCGGCGTCGATCCCGACATCGCACAGCGATCACCGCCGGCTGGCGGCAACGCACCGGCGGATGTCGGTTCGCTGCAGTCGTTCGCCCTGCAGGATCACGAGCACACCTACCTGTACGCACAGACCACCGCGGCGCCGGCACAGAGCGGCGACACGGCCGGCGCCCCGCTCGGCAATCCGAAACCAACCCAGGACGGCCCGGTCAATGCCACGTCGCCGGCGAAGCCGGTCCAGGTCAGCCCGAACGAAACGCGGCCGTCCAACATCTACGTCAACTACCTGATCAAGTTCACCTACGGCCTGCGGCCCTCGCTGCGGTGACGCGACGTTCCACACATTGATTGAAAGGAGAAGCCGGCCATGCCTTACACACA
>Ga0209758_1002165_pt1 | contig 20644 bp, 15 predicted proteins | sample AraplaMF_Col_mMF_FD_184258 | JGI IMG/M metagenome (GOLD analysis project Ga0209758, IMG submission 184258) | Arabidopsis root microbial communities from the University of North Carolina, USA - plate scrape MF_Col_mMF (SPAdes) (version 2) | ecosystem: Host-associated > Plants > Roots > Endosphere...
GTCGCTTGCCTTCAATGCCGTCGGTTTCGTCGCCTGCGGCTTGATGTGGAACGCGGCGCGGGTGTTCCATGGCCGCAAACCGAGCTGGATCGGACTGTTCCTCGGCGCGATCGCCTGGGTCGCCATCGTGGCGACGGCTGCCCCGCATGCCGAGGCGTTGCGCATGACCGCCGGCGCCGCCATCGTTGCTCTCTATGCGGCGTTGACCGCCCGGGAACTGTGGTCCGAGCGCCGCAAGACGTTACAAAAACGCTGGCCGGCCATCCTGGTGCCGCTGCTGCATGGCTTCGTGCTGATGCTGCCGATCCTGCTCGGCAATCTGTTGCGGACCGAGGACGGCAACTTCGCCCATATGTGGGTCACCGCGTTCACCGTCAATCTCGTGCTCTACGCCGTCGGCACGGTCTTCATCATTTTCATGCTGGTCTCGGACCGCGCGGTCACGGCGCACAAGACAGCGGCGGCCGTCGATCCTCTGACCGGCATGTTCAATCGCCGCGGCTTCGCCGAGGCGACCTCGCGCATGATCCAGCGCGAAGCCGGCGCCGGACGGCCGGTGACGGTGATGATTTTCGATATTGATCATTTCAAGTCGATCAATGACCGCTTCGGCCATCCGGCTGGCGACGAGGTGCTCAAGGTCTTCGCCTCCGTCGTCACCAACTCGCTGCGAATCACCGACCTGTGCGGCCGCATCGGCGGCGAAGAGTTCGCCGCCGTTGTGCCTTGCACGATCGATGAGGCGGTCCACGCCGCCGAACGCATCCGGGAAACTTTCGAAGGCTGCGGAATCGTGATCGATGACGGACCGGTGGTCACCACCGTGAGCATCGGCGTGGCCGGCGGCCCCGCCGGCACCGAACTCGATATCCTGCTGGCATCGGCCGATACCGCGCTCTATCAGGCCAAGCGTGGCGGCCGCAACCGGGTGCAGACCGCCGCGGAAGAACCGCTGTCTCTCGAGGGCGAACGCAGAACGGCTGCGGCATCGCCTGCGCACAAGCCGAAGGTGATCCGGACCGGCGCCGAGATCGCTCGGGCCTGAAACGGCGCGAGCACGTCGCTAACCATCTGTTTACCATTCGCTCCGTATCATGGGCGCATGATCACAATGCGCAGCGACGGCCCGCAGGTCTCCCTGGTTTCGCTCGAAGCGGCTGCAGTCTCCGCACGCGGTGGCTTTGCCTGCATGTTCTCGACCTCGGACGAGTACGAGATGGCGCTGATCACCGAGCGGCGCGCCCAGGGCCGCTACGCCGCGCCGCGCAGCCATTGGCCGAAGGTGATGTTTGCCGGCTGCGTGCTGATGGTCGCCGGTGCCGTGGTGCTGCTGGCCTGATCCGGCAAGACGCCATCGGAGCGAAGGTCAGGCGGCTGCGATTTCGATGGCGGCGTCTTTTTCCCTGAAGTGATCGATGGCAACCTTCACGATCGCCATCAATGGCAGCGCCAGGGCCAGACCCCACACCCCGAACACGATTCCCAACAGGATCTGCGTCGCGAACAACGTCGCGGGCGGGATGTCGATGGCATGGCGCTGGAGCAGCGGCGTCAGGATGTAGCTTTCCAGGGCATGGACGCCGAGGAACAGCACGAAGGCGCTTGCGGCGGCAACCCAGCCGGAGGCGAGGCTGGCCAGCACGATGATCAGCCCGCCGAGCAGCGCGCCGACCGTGGGAATGAAGGTCAGCAGCCCGGCCTGGATGCCGAGGATGAACGCGCCGGGAATTCCGATGATCAACAGGCCGATCCAGGTGACGGCAAAGACGGCCGCCATCGTCAGGATCTGCGCCAGCAGCCAGCGCTGCAGCATGGTGCCGGTCTTGTCGACGACGTCGGTGGCGGTCCTGCGCTGCTGCGACGGAATCATGCGCAGCAATCCGATCCGATAGACGCTTGGCTGCGCCGCGAAACACAGGCCGAGAAACAGCACGATGAAGAAATTTCCCACCGCGCCGACGGTGCCGAGGATCAGCTTCAGCGTCTGGCTTACGATGGCACCGCCGCCGGATGCGATCGCTCCCGCGCTGGGCAGGCCGGCGCCCGCGGGATTGCGTTGAACGGTCGATGCAGCGGAGTCCCCGGCCGCGGGTGCGGCACTGCCGAAATCGAGGAAGCTGGTGTCGACCCCGTGTTGTTCGAGAAAGCCCTTTGCATTGCCGATCTGCGATTTGAGGGTGTTGCTGAGCGCCGTTACCTGCTGGGCGATGGTGCTGCCGCCCAGCATCAGCACGCCGCCCAGCATCGCCGCCAGGACGAGACAGACCACGGTCAGCCGCAGCGTATGGCCAAGCCGGGTGACGTGGCCGAGCATTTCCGTCAGCGCATTGAGGAACACGCCGAGCAGGACGCCGGCGAAGATCAGGAACAGGGCGGCGGCGAACACCCACACGAACAGCAGCAAGGCCGCGAATGCCACCACCGCGATGCCGCCGACCGCGATCGACCAGGCCAGATCGCGACGTGCCGTCAACCGGTCCTCTGCAGCAGGTGTCACGTCAGATCCTTCCCATCGATGGGCTCCGGCAAGGTCTAGCCGAAGCTCGGGCCTTTGTCGCAGACCTCGTCACAAAGCAAAAGGCGCTCCTTTCCGGAGCGCCTTGGCTTTCGTGGTCCGGGACGCGAAACCTCAGAGCGAATAGTACATCTCGAATTCGACCGGATGCGGCGTCATCTCGAAACGTTCGACTTCGGTCATCTTCAGCTCGATATAGCTGTCGATGAAGTCATCGTCGAACACGCCGCCGTTCTTGAGGAACGCGCGGTCCTTGTCGAGGTTTTCCAGCGCCTCGCGCAAGCTGCCGCACACCGTCGGGATCGCCTTCAACTCTTCCTTCGGCAGGTCGTAGAGGTCCTTGTCCATCGCCGGGCCCGGATCGAGCTTGTTCTTCACGCCGTCGAGGCCGGCCATCAGCATCGCGGCGAAGCCGAGATAGGGATTGGCCATCGGATCGGGGAAGCGCACTTCGACGCGCTTGGCCTTCGGGTTCGACGTGTAGGGAATGCGGCAGGACGCCGAGCGGTTGCGGGCGGAGTAGGCGAGCAGGACCGGCGCTTCATAACCCGGGACCAGGCGCTTGTAGGAATTGGTCGACGGGTTGGTGAAGGCGTTGATCGCCTTGGCGTGCTTGATGATGCCGGCGATGTAGGACAGGCAGGTCTCAGACAGATCGGCGTATTTGTTGCCGGCGAACACCGGTTTGCCGTCCTTCCAGATCGACTGGTGGCAGTGCATGCCCGAACCGTTGTCGCCATAGACCGGCTTCGGCATGAAGGTAGCGGTCTTGCCGTAGATGTGCGCGACCTGGTGGATGCAGTATTTGTAGATCTGCATCTGGTCGGCCATCAGCGTCATCGTGTCGAACTTCATGCCGAGCTCGTGCTGGGCGGAAGCGACCTCGTGGTGGTGCTTCTCGACCTTGACGCCCATCTTGGCCATTGCGCCGAGCATTTCCGAGCGCATGTCCTGCACCGAATCCTGCGGCGGCACCGGGAAATAGCCGGCCTTGGTGCGGATGCGGTGGCCGAGATTGCCGCCCTCGTATTCGGTGTCGGAATTGATCGGCAGTTCGGACGAGTCGAGCTTGAAGCCGGTGTTGTAAGGCGTGGTCTGGTAGCGGACGTCGTCGAATACGAAGAATTCCGCTTCGGGGCCGAAAAATACCGTGTCGCCGATGCCCATCGACTTCACCATGGCCTCGGCCTTCTTGGCCATGCCACGCGGGTCGCGGTTGTAGGGTTCGCCGGTGGTCGGCTCCAGAACGTCGCAGGTGATGACCATGGTGGTCTCGGCGAAGAACGGGTCGATGGTGGCGGTGACCGGATCGGGCATCAGGCACATGTCCGACTCGTTGATCGCCTTCCAGCCGGCGATCGACGAGCCGTCGAACATGGTCCCTTCGGCGAAGATTTCCTCGTCGATCATGCCGATGTCGAAGGTGACGTGCTGCCACTTGCCCCGCGGATCGGTGAAACGCAGATCGACGTATTTCACGTCGTTGTCCTTGATTGATTTCAGGACGTCTTTGGCGGTCTTCATGGATACCCCTTATGTCTACAGGTCTTATATCTACTGGTCGTCGTGATCTGGCAGCCGATGTGGCTCATGAATGATGCTGCCGGACTCGTGAAGTCTCGGACAAATTGCGGGCGTGGTCCGCCGAACCTAGCGGTCAGATCGCATCCAGTCCAGATTCGCCTGTCCTGATCCGAATGGCTTCCTCGATATTGGAGACGAAGATTTTGCCGTCGCCGATACGGCCGGTCTGGGCGGCACGCCGGATGGCGTCGATCGCTTTTTCCACCAGATCGTCGGAAATCACAATTTCGATTTTCACCTTGGGCAGGAAATCAACGATATATTCCGCACCCCGGTAAAGCTCGGCATGGCCCTTCTGGCGGCCAAAGCCCTTTGCCTCGGTGACGGTAATCCCTTGTAGTCCCACTTCCTGAAGCGCTTCCTTCACCTCGTCGAGCTTGAATGGCTTGATGATGGCCTCAATTTTTTTCACTGAACGCCTCCCGGGCACTTCCAAATTTCAGGCTGCACTGCTGTTTCCTCGTTGCGCGCGTGGCGCAGCTTTTCGATACATCGTCTTGAAGACTCATGCACTGCCGCACCACCGCCCCACGTGCTGCGCCAGAAACATGAAACAGCCGAACACACGTGTCAGTCTCCGATCACTGCACCGGATCGAAGCCGTCTGCAAAGCTGTCTTCTGGCCGTCTTCCCCAAAAGCAGGGTCCATGCCAAGTTGTTAAGACCGCGATTTTGGAATGTTATCAGTCTATTAACAAGGCGCTGATGCACTTCGATCGCGACGGTTCGGCCAGCTGCGGCTCATAAAATAGGCAGGAAGGCTATTTCTTGTGCGATTTGTTGCGCGATGCGGACCGTGATCAAACGAACTGCCTCAAGATGAGGCGCCATCGTTAGGGATTTGGGATGCACGTTCTCACCACCAGCGAAATGGAGCAGGCCGATCGGCTGAGCATCGCCGCCGGCACGCCAGGCTTTGCCCTGATGCTGAGTGCCGGCCAGGCGGTGGCCCAGGCCGCGATGGATCTGGTGGAGCAGGGGGCGATCGTCGTGGTGGCCGGTCGCGGCAACAATGGCGGCGACGGCTTTGTGGCGGCGGCGGAATTGGCGGCGCGGGGCCGCGAGGTCTCGGTCATTCTGTTGTGCGAGCGCGACACCCTGACCGGCGACGCCGCGCTGGCGGCCAAGGGCTGGAAGAATCCGGTTCTGCCGTTCAATCCGCAAGCGCTCGGGTCCCCCGCGCTGATCATCGATGCATTGTTCGGGGCAGGCCTCAACCGGCCGGTCAAGGGCGACCCGCTTACGATGATCGAAGCGATCAACGCCAGTGGTGCGCCGATCCTCAGTATCGATCTGCCAAGCGGCATCAACGGCACCAGTGGCGCCGTGATGGGGGCCGCGGTGCGCGCGACCGAAACCGTCACTTTCTTCCGCCGCAAGCCGGGACACCTGCTGCTGCCCGGGCGCCTGCATTGCGGCCGGGTGCGTCTCGCCGACATCGGCATCGACGCCGCGGTGCTGGACGAGATCCGCCCAGCCACGTTTGAAAACACGCCCGAGCTTTGGCGCGGTTCGTTTCCGGTGCCCCGGATCGACGGCCACAAATACGCCCGCGGTCATGCCGTGGTGGTGTCCGGCGACATGGCGGCGACCGGGGCGGCGCGGCTGGCGGCCCGCGGCGCGCTGCGCGCCGGAGCGGGACTGGCGACGCTGGCCTCGCCACGCGACGCGCTGGCGGTCAACGCCGCAGCGCTGACCGCCGTCATGCTCCGTGCCGTCGACACTGTCGTCGAGTTCGCCGAACTGATGGCCGACCGCCGGCTAAACGGCTGCGTCATCGGGCCGGGTGCCGGTGTCGGCGCGCGCACTCGTGACCTTGTCTTGACCGCGTTATCGGCGAAATCCGGGCTGGTGCTCGATGCCGACGCCCTGACGAGCTTCGCCGATCACCCCGATCGTCTGTTCGAGGCCATTAAAAGCACAGATATTCCACAGGTTATCCTCACCCCCCACGAGGGTGAATTTCCACGCCTGTTCAGTGACATGAGCAACAAACATCCACTTCGATCTAAACTCGAGCGCGTCCGCGCGGCGGCGGAGCGCTCGGGTGCGGTGGTGCTGCTCAAGGGAGCAGACACGGTGGTCGCCTCGCCGGATGGTCGCGCCGTCATTGCTGCCAACGCACCGCCCTGGCTGGCCACCGCGGGTTCCGGCGACGTGCTGGCCGGAATGATCGGAGGCCTGCTGGCCCAGCGCGTGCCGGCGTTTGAAGCGGCCTGCATCGGGGTGTGGATGCACGGCGAGGCCGGCAGTGAGGCCGGCCCGGGATTGATCGCGGAAGATTTGCCCGAGGTGCTGCCGGCGGTGTTCCGTCGGCTCTATGACGAGTTCGGCGTCGAGTATTGAGGCCCGGGGAGCGCTACATTCCAGCTTGCGGCGCGGCCGGCCGGCGCGGCTTCGCAGCCGGGCGGGCCGCGCGGGGCGGCGCCGCGGGCGCGCTTGGCTGCATCGTGACGATCACCGGGTTCGGATGGTGATCCAGAGCCGCGCCTGTGACGGCATCGACCCCCATGCCGACAACACCACCAAGCAGCAGATTCCCGGCAAAGCCCGCTGCGCCCGCGCCGGCGATATCTTTCGTTAGAGGGACGACCTGGGGCTCATAGCCTTCCTTGGCGAAGCTGACGGTAATGTCGGCGCTGCGCTTGGCTTGCACGACGCAAGGCGTGATACAGGCGGTGGGGACCTCCAGTCCGGAAACCGTGGCCTCCGCGCCTGATGGCGTCGACGCGATGGAGATTTGTTCGGTCGTCCCGCGCGTCGCCGACGCGCACCCACCCAGAGCGGCCGCCGCGGCGACCGCAATCAAGAAACGCATTCCCAGTTCCCCAGCCCAATACCAGTCAATCATCAACCGAAGGGTGAGGGCAAGCGAATTGCTATCCGTGCTGATACTTGCTTAGCGACGCGGGCGGCCGACTGTCACTCGACGGCAAACCAGCGCACCAGCCGCGGTGCGCCCCAATCGGCGGCCATCGCTTCCATCAGCCAGCGCCCCCGCGCAGCCGCGGCGAAGGCGATGCGCTGGGTCTGTCCGACGTCGACCAGCAGCGTATCGAGCCAGAACGGCTTCCAGCCGTCGTCGAGACGGTCCAGCAGGCGGAAGTGGTGTCCGTGCAGGTGGAAGACGGTCGGCATGGATGCCCGGTTGGTCAGCGCCAGCACGACGACGCGGCCGGCCTTGGTTCGGAAGGCGGGGGTGGTTGCCGCGGTCAGGGCGCCGGGCGCCATCCAGTCGGGTTGCGGTCCGCTGGTTCCGCCGAGCGTCAGCTCCAGGCGTTGGGCGTTTTTCAACTCGAGCTGGGGTGGCAGTCCGTTCGAGGGCAGCGGTCTTGGCGCAGCAAGCGGCGCGCTGCGGGCCGGAGCCTCGCTCGAGGTGAGCAGCCGTCCGATGGTGCGTGGTTCTTTGCCGTCGTGCAGGACGATCGGCGATGTCGATCCCGGCGATCTGACGGCGTCGATGAACGCATCGACGCGGCTCCCCGGCGCTAGCACCAGGGCGCCCTCGCGGGCCAGAAAGGGCTCGGACGGCTGGCCGTCGATGGCCATTACGGTTGCTTCGTGATCATGAATTTTCAAAGCAATTGCATTGCGATGGCAGCCATTGATAATGCGAAGCCTGAGGCGATCATTGGCGCGCAGCGTGATGTCGGCGCTGCTGCGTCCGTTGACCGTGTAAACCGTGATGGCGTCTCTGGCGCTGCCGCCGGGGGCGAGCGGGCCATCGGCACCAAGCCGCCAGTCCTCGATCAGGAGCGTTTCGTCGCGGTCGGCCGGGACCGGCTCTGTCTCAGTGACCACGATCGCGCGGGCCGGCAGCGGCCGGGGCTGGTTGTCGCCAAGCAGCCGAAGGTCGCAGAGCAGGGTGCCGGCGTGGCGCAACGGCAGGACGAGAGTGTCCTTGCCGCCTGCGGCGAGTGGCGGGCGACGGGTCAGGGGCTCGGCGGCAGCGATGCCGTCGAGGCCATGCCAGTTGAGCGTCACCGGGATCGGCAACTGGTTGTCGAGGGTCACCTCGACCTCGTCGCCGCGCCTGAAACGCAAGGCGCCGTCGGGCGTTGCGCCGAGCGACCAAACCGATACATCCGGTGCGCCGCCGCGCAGCGCGGCGGTGGCCGGCCTGGCCTGCAGCGCCAGGACTTGGCGGGGGGCCGCGGCGGCAGCCGCCGGAGCGCCCGGGCCGAGAATCAGGCCGCCGAGCCCGGCCAGTGCGTGACGGCGGGTGAGGGGGAATCTGGCGTCTGTCATGACCGATCCGGACCATTTTCCTCATCCGAAGTCCAGCAATCCCGGCCCCGGCGCCGGGGCGCTGAAAAAGCCCATTTTTTTGCTGCGGACGGAGATCGTCATGTTATAAGCCCGCCGCCCGCGTCATCGCGGCCGGACATCAACCTCGTCGCGGGCGTGGCGGAACTGGTAGACGCGCTGGATTTAGGTTCCAGTGACGAAAGTTGTGGGGGTTCGAGTCCCTCCGCCCGCACCAAGCGCTGTCTGCGTTTGCGAGAATTTTCCGGAGGACGTTTCCGTCAGGGAAATGGCCGCCGACCCACCGACGCAGGCGCAATGCCGCGCGTCGCATCGATTGACAATGTCCGGCGCTGCGCCGGACCAAGCGGAAGAAGAATGACGCCATGCAGGTGAAGGAAACCGTCGCCGACGGACTGAAGCACGAATTCCAGATCAGCGTTCCAGCTGCCGATATCGAGGCCAAGGTCGATGCGCGCCTGGTCGACATGAAGGACAAGGTTCGCCTCAACGGCTTCCGTCCCGGCAAGGTGCCGGTCGGCCATCTCAAGCGCCTCTACGGCCGCTCGGTCGCAGCCGAAACCATCGAGCAATTGATCCGCGACACCAACGCCGGCATTTTCACCGAGCGCGGTTTCAAGCTCGCCACCGAGCCCAAGGTCACCATGCCGACGGAGGCCAAGGAGATCGAGGACGTGCTCGCCGGCAAGTCCGACCTCAGCTACACCGTGGCCGTCGAGGTCGTGCCGGCGATCCAGCTCGCCGATTTCAAGAGTTTTACGGTTGAGAAACCGGTCGCCGACGTCAGCGATGCCGATGTCGACGACGCGGTCAAGCGTATCGCCGAGCAGAACCGCAGCTATTCCGCCAAGGCCGAGGGAGCCAAGGCCGAGAGCGGCGACCGGGTCACCGTATCGTTCAAGGGCACCATCGACGGGGTGGCCTTCGACGGCGGCACCGGCGAGGGCATTCAGGTGGTGATCGGCTCCAATACCTTCATTCCGGGCTTCGAGGAGCAGTTGATCGGCATGGCAAGCGGCGAGACCCGCACGCTGAAGGTGACCTTCCCGAAGAACTACGCGAGCGAGAAGCTGGCCGGCCAGCCGGCCGAGTTCGAGACCACCGCAACCGCGATCGAGGCGCCGCAGGACGCCACGATCGACGACGAGTTCGCCAAGACTCTCGGCCTTGAATCCCTCGACAAGCTGAAGGAAGCCGCGCGCGAGCGGCTGACCCAGGAATTCGCCGGCGCGACCCGTCAGCGCGTCAAGCGAACGTTGCTGGATCGCCTCGACGAGACCCATCGTTTCGATGCGCCGCCGTCGCTGGTCGAGGAAGAATTCACCCTGATGTGGAACTCGATCAAGGCGGAGATGGAGTCCAGCGGCAAGAGCTTTGCCGACGAGGACACCACCGAGGAAGCCGCCAAGGAAGAATACCATAAGATCGCCGACCGCCGCGTGCGGCTTGGCCTGGTGCTGTCGGAAATCGGCGAGAAGAACAAGATTTCCGTCACCGACGACGAAGTCGGAAAAGCCGTCATCGAGCGGGCGCGGTCGATGCCGGGCCGCGAGAAGGAAGTCTGGGACTACTACCGCAGCAACGCCAACGCGCTGGCGCAGCTGCGCGCGCCGATCTACGAGGACAAGGTGGTCGACTTCATCCTGGAGCTCGCCACCGTGACCGAGAAGAAGGTCTCGAAGGAAGAGCTCTACAAGGACGACGACGCCGAGAAGACCGCGGCCTGATCCGGCTGCGACGCAGGGCGAAGGCCGGGCGGTTTCGCCCGGCGCTGCTGTTAAGGTGTACCGTTAAGGATACAGGGCGAAAGGCGCCGGCAATGGCGCCCATTGCTTTGCCGTCGCTGTCCGAATCAGCTTGAACTGACCGTCGTTTGGCAGTGAAAGCCCATGACCTCGACCATAGCCTTGTGGTCGGTCGATTGGCTCATATCTGTCGGTTCTGTTGACCATACTACTTCCTGCATCACGGGACGTTCGTCCGCGCCGGCAATTCCGTCTCCCTCAAGGTCTTGTCGATGGACGTCCGCCTCCGCCAACTCTAGGTGATCTATGCGCGATCCGGTGGAAACCTACATGAACCTCGTGCCGATGGTGGTCGAGCAGACCAACCGCGGCGAACGGGCCTATGACATCTTTTCGCGCCTCCTCAAGGAGCGCATCATCTTCGTGACCGGGCCGGTCGAGGACGGCATGTCGACCCTGACGGTCGCACAGCTTCTGTTTCTCGAGGCCGAGAACCCGAAGAAGGAGATCTCGATGTACATCAACTCGCCGGGCGGCGTGGTGACCTCGGGACTGGCGATCTACGACACCATGCAGTTCATCCGGCCGCCGGTGTCGACCCTGTGCACCGGCCAGGCGGCGTCGATGGGATCGCTGCTGCTGGCGGCGGGGCACAAGGACATGCGCTTCTCGCTGCCGAATTCGCGCATCATGGTGCACCAGCCGTCGGGCGGGTTCCAGGGGCAGGCCACCGACATCATGCTGCATGCCCAGGAGATCCTGAACCTGAAGAAGCGGCTCAACGAGATCTACGTCAAGCATACCGGCCAGACTTACAAGGCAATCGAGGATGCGCTGGAGCGTGACAAGTTCCTGACCGCCGAGATGGCCCGCGACTTCGGCATTGTGGACAAGGTCATCGACAAGCGGGCCGAAGAGCCGACGCCGAAGACCCCGTAGTCGCCGCAACCCGTCGTCTCACCTGCGGGACGCGGAGATCTGGAAAGCCGGCTGCGAGCCGGCTTTCCGCGGCAATTGGGCCGGAAAGTTCCGGTTTTACGGTCAAATCAGCGTTGCAATCGCGCAACGCTGCCCTGATTTCGGCCGCCGGGGTCGTGCCAACACCCCAAATCACGCTATTGTCACGCCATGCGGCATGTGACCGATTAGCGAATTCTTGATAGTCGGCTGTCAGCATGGTTGGCTCAGGCGGTTTGGTTACTAATATGAGTTTAGCCGCGATTCGAGCGGTATCTGGAGCGAGGGTCTTTTCTGGTACGGATTTTGCTCTATCTACACTTGCTTCCGGGGCGTCCCGGAATGGAGCGATCGCGCGGACGAGATCGAACGGCGGACGGAGATAAGAATGAGTAAGGTCGGTACGAGCGACTCCAAGAACACGCTGTATTGCTCGTTCTGCGGGAAGAGCCAGCATGAGGTCCGCAAGCTGATCGCGGGTCCCACGGTTTTCATCTGCGATGAGTGCGTCGAACTGTGCATGGACATCATCCGCGAGGAGAACAAGTCCTCCCTGGTGAAGTCGCGCGACGGCATTCCGACCCCGAAGGAAATCTGCAAGGTTCTCGACGACTACGTCATCGGCCAGAGCCATGCCAAGAAGGTGCTGTCGGTCGCCGTCCACAATCACTACAAGCGGCTCAATCACCAGACCAAGCACAACGACGTCGAACTGGCGAAGTCGAACATTCTGCTGATCGGTCCGACCGGTTCCGGCAAGACCTTGCTGGCGCAGACGCTGGCGCGCATTCTCGACGTGCCGTTCACCATGGCCGACGCCACCACGCTGACCGAAGCAGGCTATGTCGGTGAGGACGTGGAGAACATCATTCTGAAGCTGCTGCAGTCCGCCGACTACAATGTCGAGCGCGCCCAGCGCGGCATCGTCTACATCGACGAAATCGACAAGATCTCGCGCAAGTCCGACAATCCCTCGATCACCCGCGACGTGTCGGGCGAGGGCGTGCAGCAGGCCTTGCTGAAGATCATGGAAGGCACCGTTGCGTCGGTTCCGCCGCAGGGCGGCCGCAAGCATCCGCAGCAGGAATTCCTGCAGGTCGACACCACCAACATCCTGTTCATCTGCGGTGGCGCGTTCTCCGGCCTCGAGAAGATCATCTCGGCGCGCGGACGCTCGACCTCGATCGGCTTTGCGGCGCAGGTGTTGGCGCCGGAAGATCGTCGTACCGGCGAAATCTTCCGCCACGTCGAGCCTGAGGATCTGCTGAAGTACGGCCTGATCCCCGAATTCGTCGGCCGCCTCCCGGTGGTTGCGACGCTTGAGGATCTCGACGAGACGTCGCTGAAGAAGATCCTGACCGATCCGAAGAACGCGCTGGTCAAGCAGTACCAGCGGCTGTTCGAAATGGAGAATATCGAGCTCACCTTCGCCGACGAGGCGCTTGGCGCGGTGGCCCGCAAGGCCATCGAGCGCAAGACCGGCGCGCGCGGGCTGCGTTCGATCCTGGAAAGCATCCTGCTCGAGACCATGTTCGATTTGCCGGGTCTGGAGGGCGTCGAAGAGGTGGTGATTTCGCGTGAAGTCGTCGAGGGGACCGCGCGTCCGCTCTACATCTACGCCGATCGCTCGGACCGCACCGCCGAGACCAGCGCCAGCGCCTGACGTTCCGGCGCCCGACAATGACGGCCCTTGAAACGCTGCCGCCGATCCTTCGGCGGCGGCGTTTGGCTGAGACTGTGCGCCTGCATTCTGTTTGGCTTGACGTGTTTTCTGAACGCAAGCCGGAGCCGTTTCGCTCGAAAACCCTATCGTGTAGACTGCGTTTTCCGCGACTTGACACCCCCATGGGCGATAGCCACCTAATGCTATCGGCGAAGAAAATACCACTCAAGGATTCGCCGGCAATCCATCCGGACATGTGAGGCCCGAACCGGCCGAACCAACCGGACAATCTCGGCACCTTGTGGCGGTCGCGCAAAGGGCGGGCTGCGTGCAAGGGGGCACAAACAAAGGAATCGGCCATGACGACCGCAAAACCCCGGCCAAAAATCGTTCCCGGCGAAAGCCACTCCTATCCCGTGTTGCCGCTGCGCGACATCGTTGTCTTCCCGCACATCATCGTGCCGCTGTTCGTCGGCCGCGAGAAATCCATCCGCGCCCTCGAAGAGGTGATGAAGAACGATGCGCTGGTCGTCCTGGCGACGCAGAAGAATGCCTCCGATGACGATCCGAGCCAGGATGCCATCTATGAAATCGGCACGCTCGCCAGCGTGCTGCAGCTCCTGAAGCTGCCCGACGGCACCGTCAAGGTGCTGGTGGAAGGGCTCGAGCGCGCCAAGATCGAGAAGTATTCCGATCGCACCGAGTACTATGAAGCGACCGCGACGGCGCTTGCCGACACCGACGCCAACAGCGTCGAGGCGGAAGCTCTGGCGCGCTCCGTGGTGTCGGATTTCGAGAGCTATGTGAAGCTCAACAAGAAGATCTCCGCCGAAGTGGTCGGCGTGGTCCAGGCCAAGACCGACTTCGCCGAACTGAGCGACGCCGTCGCCTCGCATCTCGCCGTCAAGGTCGCCGACCGCCAGGGCATCCTGGAGACGCTGTCGGTCACCTCGCGCCTCGAGAAGGTGCTGGGTCTGATGGAGAGCGAGATCTCGGTGCTGCAGGTCGAGAAGCGGATCCGCTCGCGCGTCAAGCGCCAGATGGAGAAGACCCAGCGCGAGTATTACCTCAACGAGCAGATGAAGGCGATCCAGAAGGAACTCGGCGACGACGAAGGTCGCGACGAGCTGGCCGATCTGGAAGAGAAGATTGCCAAGACCAAGCTTTCCAAGGAAGCGCGCGAGAAGGCCCAGCACGAGTTGAAGAAGCTGCGCCAGATGTCGCCGATGTCCGCGGAAGCCACCGTCGTGCGCAACTACCTCGACTGGCTGCTGTCGATCCCGTGGAACAAGAAGTCCAAGGTGAAGAAGGATCTAGAGGCGGCGCAGGCCACCCTGGATGAGGATCACTATGGGCTGGAGAAGGTCAAGGACCGCATCGTCGAGTACTTGGCGGTGCAGTCGCGCGCCAACAAGCTGACCGGACCGATCCTGTGCCTGGTCGGCCCTCCCGGCGTCGGCAAGACCTCGCTCGGCAAGTCGATCGCGAAGGCGACCGGCCGTGAGTTCGTGCGGGTGTCGCTCGGCGGCGTGCGCGACGAGGCGGAGATCCGCGGCCATCGCCGGACCTACATCGGTTCGATGCCCGGCAAGATCATCCAGTCGATGCGCAAGGCGAAAACCTCGAACCCGCTGTTCCTGCTGGACGAGATCGACAAGATGGGCGCTGATTTCCGCGGCGATCCGTCCTCGGCGCTGCTCGAGGTGCTGGACCCCGAGCAGAACTCGACCTTCAACGACCACTACCTCGAGGTCGACTACGATCTGTCCAACGTGATGTTCATCACCACGGCGAACACCCTGAACATCCCGGGGCCGCTGATGGATCGCATGGAGATCATCCGGATCGCCGGCTACACCGAGAACGAGAAGGTCGAGATCGCCCGCAAGCATCTGATCCCGAATGCGGTGTCGAAGCACGGTCTGGACTCCAAGGAGTTCTCGATCGACGACGAAGCCTTGCTGCTGATGATCCGCCGCTACACCCGCGAAGCGGGCGTGCGTAACCTCGAGCGCGAGCTCTCCACGCTGGCCCGCAAGGCCGTCAAGGAGCTGATGCTCTCGAAGAAGAAGTCGGTGAAGGTCAACGAGAAGGCGATCGAGGAATTCCTCGGCGTGCCGAAATACCGTTTCGGCGAGATCGAGAGCGACGACCAGGTCGGTGTCGTGACCGGTCTGGCGTGGACCGACGTGGGCGGCGAGTTGCTGACCATCGAGGGCGTCATGATGCCGGGCAAGGGCAGGATGACGGTCACCGGCAACCTGCGCGACGTGATGAAGGAATCGATCTCGGCGGCGGCGTCCTACGTCCGCTCGCGCGCGATCACCTTCGGGATCGAGCCGCCGACCTTCGAGCGGCGCGACATCCACGTCCACGTGCCGGAGGGGGCGACGCCGAAGGACGGTCCGTCGGCGGGCGTGGCGATGGCCACCACCATCGTCTCGGTGCTGACCGGGATTCCGATCCGGCACGACATCGCCATGACCGGCGAGATCACGCTGCGCGGCAGGATCCTGCCGATCGGCGGATTGAAGGAGAAGCTGTTGGCGGCGGCGAGGGGCGGCATCAAGACGGTGCTGATCCCCGAGGACAACGCCAAGGACCTCACCGAGATCTCCGATGCCATCAAGGGCGGCATGGAAATCTTCCCGGTCGCGCGGATGGACGAAGTGATCGCGAGGGCCCTGGTCCGCAAGCCGATCCCGATCGTCTGGGAAGAGGACAGCAAGCTCGCGGTGCCGGATGCGGCGGCCGACGAGGCGGCCGGCGGACTGACGGCGCACTGAGCCGGATGCAAATGATAATGATGAAACGGCGCCTTCGGGCGCCGTTTTGTTGTGATGAACCCTTGTGACCCCGGACCGAGGAGGACGATCGTGGCTACCAAGATCATCCTGACGGCTCTTGCCGTCGTGCTCACTGCATCCAGCGCGGCCTTCGCCGATTGCAAGGAGCCCGGGACCGGTACGGACAAGGCGCCGATGCTCTCGCCGCCGCTGAGCGAGATCGTGACCGGCGCCGGCCGCCTGCAGTTCTACTCTGCCCCCGACAGCAACTGCGCCATGAAGGGCGTCTTCGTCATCCCAAAGGATGTGTTGATCGCCTATGCGGAGTCCGACGACGGCTGGACGTCGGTGATGTACACCAATCCCCGGACCGGCGATCACGTCGAGGGCTGGGTGAGGTCATCGCGGTTGAGGGCAACAGGAACCGTTGGTCCGAAACAGTGAGCACGAGACCATTGAGAGCCCGCCGGCGTGGCCGCGGCCACGAAATTCCAACCTTGCCCCAAGGGGGGCCTCAGCGCTAAACAGGCTGTGAGGGCGGCTAGCTCAGCTGGTTAGAGCATCTCGTTTACACCGAGAGGGTCGGCGGTTCGAATCCGTCGCCGCCTACCAGCCTTCGCCCTGCGGGCTTCGGCTCGGCAAGCCGAAGCCCGCAGGGCGAAGGCTGTCTCGCCGTAGCTGCGAAGCAGCGAAGGCGGACCGGTGAGGATATCGACCGCCATGAACACCCCGACAGGCCACGATCAGAACGCCGACCAGATCGCCTACTGGAATGGGCCCGCCGGTCAGCGCTGGGCCGACCGGCAGCAGGCGCAGGACATTCTGCTCGGGCCTGTCGCAGAGATCCTGGTCGACCGCGCCAGGCCGCTGCCCGGCGAGCGAGTCCTGGATGTTGGTTGTGGCAGCGGTGCCACCAGTTTCGCGTTCGCGCGAAAAGTCGCGCCGAACGGCCATGTGCTCGGGATCGACATTTCGGACCCGATGCTGACCCGCGCGCGCGCGAGTACGCCGGCCGGCTTGCCGGTCGAATTTATGCTTGCGGATGCGACAGTGTATCCGTTCGAGGCCGCAAGCTTCGATCTTCTGACGTCGCGGTTCGGCGTGATGTTCTTTGCCGATCCGGTGCTGTCGTTCACCAACATGCGCAAGGCGCTGCGACCGTCGGGCCGATTGGCATTCGCCTGCTGGCGCGAGCCGCGAGAAAACCCGTGGATGATGGTGCCGCTGCAGGCGGTCTACAAGCACGCGCCAAAACTGCCGCAGCAGGGGCCGGATGATCCGGGGCCGTTTGCATTCGCGTCCGAGCAGCGCGTCAAGGCGATCCTCAGCGAAGCCGGCTTCGGCGATATCAAGATGGAGCCGTGCAATCTGGCGCTCGACATCGCGATCGGGCGAGGCCTCGACGCGGCGGTGCAGGGCGCGCTCGAGATCGGCCCCGCCAACCGCGCCCTGGAAGGCCAGCCGGCGGAGGTCCGGGCCGCCGCGGTCCAGTCGATCCGCGAAGCCGTTGCGCCTTTCGCCAAGGGCGACGCGGTCGCGCTGCCGGGCTCGATTTGGATCGTGACGGCAGATGTCCGACGCTAAGCGCTTGGGCGTTTCGGCAAATTAACATCACGTTCAGCCTGGCGCAGGTCTTGGTCATTGTCGGGCCAAGTGGGCTGGGTTTAGCCTCATACCAAACAAGTTGGGGCGGAAACCATGTCGATCACGCAGGGCAAGGGCCTTTCGGCGCTGCTGTTCCTGGCATTTTTCAGCAATTTCACGGCCGCGACGGCGGCGCCGCTGGCTTGCGACGACGGCATCAAGACGGCGTTCCGTCCGGACGCCGACACCAAGGTCGTGGCGGTGCGGCAGGTGAGAAAAGGCGAAGAGCTGCAGGCGCCCGACGCGGCCAAGCCGATCACGGCGGCGGCCGATCTCTGCTTGGTCAAGCTGTTGGTGGGTCCTGGCGTCACCGCCGAAACCGACAGGACGGCACGCTCCTGGTCGGAAGGCATCGGCATCGAGGTGTGGCTGCCGGCGCAGGCCAACTGGAACGAACGGATCCGCAACTATGGCGGCGGCGGCTGGGTCGGCGGCGGCCATCGCACGCCCGACAAGATCGGCAGCAAGGTGCCGGCCATCGTCAACGCCAACATCGGCTATGCGTCGGGCACCACCGACGCCGGCCAGCCGTGGTACCAGGACGGCTCCTTCACCTTCCTGTCCAGCGGCAAGGTCAACGCGGAGGCGATGCGCGATTTTTCGGTGCGCGCCATGGTCGAGCAGGCCACCAAGACCAAGGCGCTGGTCAGCCTGTACTACGGCAAGGCGCCGAAATTCAGCTATTACGACGGTCACTCCCAGGGCGGCCGGCAGGGTTTCAAGATCATCCAGGAATTTCCCGAGCTCTACGACGGCTACATGATCGCGGCACCGGCGCTGAGCATTCCGCAGTTCGGCACCACCGGGCTTTATCCGCAGATCGTGATGAAGACCGAGCTGGGCATCACCGCCGCCGACAAGCCGGAGGCCACGGCGTTTGCGGCCAAGGTCGATGCCGCCAACAAGCGTGCGGTGGCCGCCTGCGACAAGGCCGGGCTCGGCTTCCTGCTCGACCCGTTCGCCTGCGATTACGACCCGGCGCGCGATCCGGCGGCGCTGTGCTCCGGCGTCTCCAATGACGGCGTCACCGGCAGCAATCCGGATGCCGCGACCTGCATGAGCGCGAAGGAGGCGATCGCACTCGACAAGATCTGGTACGGCGCCACCGCCGACGGCAGCTACGACGCGGCGCAGAGCCCGGCCAGCCGGGGCGGCAAGGCGCTGGGCAAGAATCAGTTGTGGTGGACGTTTACCCGCAGCACGGCGATCGGCAACCAGATCACGAGTGCCGGCGCCGAACAGGTGGCGCTCGCCCTTCAGGACGTCAGCTATGCCGCCGATGCCGCCACCACGTCGAACATCCCGATTGCCAACAGTTCGACGGGCGTGCGCAACAAGTGGCGCGACCTCGATTATGCCGGCCTGGCCGACGCGCTGAAAAAGAATCTCGCATTGCAGCCGAAGCTGTTCAGCGATCTCGGCACCGACAACGCCGACCTGACGAAACTGCGCGACCTCGGCCGCAAGGTCGTCGTCTACAACGGCCTCGTCGACGACGCGATTCCGCCGGCCGGCAGCATCAATTATCATGAGCGCGCCGCCGCCGCGGTGGGCGGCCATGGCGAGCTGCAAAAGTTCATGAGGATGTATCTGCTGCCCGGCGCCGCCCACAGTTCGCAGGGCCGCGCCTACACAGTCAGCGGCAAGAACGACAGCGTGCCGCTGCCGAAACTGCCGGGCAACGCCAACCAGACGCCGACCCGCGAGCAGGACCAGTTTTTCACCGCGCTGGTCGACTGGGTCGAGAGGGGCACCGCGCCCGGCGATATCCTGCTGACGTCGCGCGACAACAAGATCAGCTATCCAGTCTGCGTCTATCCGCTGCGGACCACGTGGAACGGCACCGGGCAGGTGACCGAGGCGGCGAGCTTTAGCTGCCGGTAGGCGCGCTCATCCACATTCCGTCGTCATCACCCGCGAAAGCGGGTGACCCAGTATCCCAGAGCGTTGATGTTCATGATCCGCGCTCTGCAATACTGGGTCGTCCGGTCAAGCCGGACGATGACGGATTGATGTGAAGGATTACGCCCGCTCTTCCCAGATCATCGCCAGATGCACGATGGTCTGCATTGCCTTCTCCATGTCCTGGACGCTGACCCATTCCAGCCGCGAATGAAACGCGTGCTCGCCGGCGAAGATGTTGGGGCAGGGCAGGCCCATGAAGGACAGCCGCGAGCCGTCGGTGCCGCCGCGGATCGATGACTTCACCGGTTTCAGGCCGGCGCGGCGGATCGCTTCCACCGCGTTGTCGATCAGCTGCGGATGCTTGTCGATCACCTGCTTCATGTTGCGGTACTGCGGCTTGATCTCGAGCTTGTAGGACGAGCGCGGAAAGTCCTTCATCACGTCCTTGACGATGGCCTCCAGCAGGTCTTCCTTCTGCTTCAATCCCTCGTCGGTGAAATCGCGGACGATGAAGTCCAGCGTGGCGCTCTCCAGCGCGCCCGAGATGCCGGTCGGATGCAGAAAACCCTCTTTGCCCTCGGTGGTTTCCGGCGAGCACGTATCCTTCGGCAGCTTTGCAACGATCGCCGCGGCGATCTTGATGGCGTGCTCCATCTTGCCCTTGGCATAGCCGGGATGGGTCGAGACGCCCTCGATGGTGATGGTGGCGCCATCGGCCGAAAAGGTTTCGTCCTCGACGTCGCCGGCGGTCTCGCCGTCCATGGTGTAGGCGAAGTCGGCGCCTAGTTTTTTCAGGTCGGCCTTCTCGACGCCGCGGCCGATCTCCTCGTCGGGGGTGAACAGGATCTTGATGGCGCCATGACTGATCTGCGGATTGTTGATCAGGAAATGCGCGGCATCCATGATCTCGGCGACGCCGGCCTTGTTGTCGGCGCCGAGCAGCGTGGTGCCGTCCGAGGTGACGATGTCGTTGCCGATCTGGTCGGCGAGGGCAGGGTGCTCCGCGGCGCGGATGACCTGACTGGGATCGCCTGGCAGCACGATGTCGCCGCCGCGGTAATTTCGCACGATCTGCGGTTTGATGTTGGTGCCGCTGCAATCCGGCGAGGTGTCCATGTGCGAGCAGAAGCAGATCACCGGAACCGGTTTGTCGGTGGTCGCCGGGATGGTGGCATAGACGTAGCCATTCTCGTCCATGTGGGCATCGGCGAGTCCCATCTGGCGCAGTTCAGCGGCGAGCAGGGCGCCGAGATCCTTCTGCTTGTCAGTCGAGGGACAGGTCGGCGAGGAGCCGTCGGACTGGGTGTCGATCACCACGTAGCGCAGGAAACGCTCGGTGACGGTGTGGGTAAAATTCGGGAGGCTCATGGCAGGTGCTTCGATCCGTTCGGTCAAACGCGATGTGACCGGATCAGCAGCGCCGTGGCAAGCGCCAGCGAAACCAGGGCCAGGCTGCCCCAGGCGACGCCGGCCTGCTCGAGATAGACGTCCTGGGTTGCGGGATCGTAGCAGCGGCCGAGCTCGTTGAAGCAGTCCCGCCAACGCCAGTACCGATCATAGAACGCCACGGCGAACAGTG
>Ga0209758_1002175_pt1 | contig 20600 bp, 17 predicted proteins | sample AraplaMF_Col_mMF_FD_184258 | JGI IMG/M metagenome (GOLD analysis project Ga0209758, IMG submission 184258) | Arabidopsis root microbial communities from the University of North Carolina, USA - plate scrape MF_Col_mMF (SPAdes) (version 2) | ecosystem: Host-associated > Plants > Roots > Endosphere...
TCCAACAACAAATTAGTCACCGCGTCAACGCGGCGGAATTTCAGCCGTTTAGTCCAGTCGCGATCTGGTTTCTTCGGCAGAAGCTGTGAGGTAGGACGGCATGAACTACGCTCGGCATTCAGAAGGCGCGTTCGAAACTGTTATCGAAGCCACTATGCTGGCGAACGGTGCTGTGCTCGAACCTGCGTCGGGGTTCGACCGTACTCGCGCCATATTCCCTGAGACAACCCTCTCCTTCATCCGCGACACACAGCCGAAGGAATGGAAGGCTCTGGAGGCACTACACGGGGAAAAGACCGGCGCCCAAGTCCTTGCCGATCTCACCAAGTGGATGGATCGGGAGGGCTCACTGTCCACCTTGCGGCATGGGTTCAAGTGCTACGGCAAAACTCTGCGTGTGGCCTTCTTCAAGCCTGCACATGGGCTGAACCCGGAGCTGGAGGCTCGCTATGCCGCCAACCGGGTCGGGCTCACACGGCAACTTCATTTCTCGAAAGTCTCTGAAAAGTCCCTGGACGTTGCTCTGAGCGTAAACGGCATTCCAGTCGCGTCGGTCGAACTCAAGAACCCGATGACCGGACAGACGGTCGAGCATGCCTTGCGCCAGTACCGCCATGACCGCGATCCGCGCGATCCGATCTTCGAGTTTAAACGGCGTATGCTGGTCCACTTCGCAGCCGACACCGACACGGTGTTCATGACCACGCGGCTTGCGGGAGCGGCCACCCATTTCCTGCCCTTCAACAAAGGCAACAACGGTGGCGCTGGTAATGCGCCCGATTCCAAGGGTCGCAGTTACCGCACGGCCTATCTCTGGGAAGAGGTGTTGCAGCCGGACAGCCTGCTCGATCTGTTGGCGCGCTTCATCCACCTGCAGATAGAGGAAAAGCGCGACGATCAGGGCCGGAAGGTAAAAAAGGAGACGATGATCTTTCCGCGTTACCACCAGCTCGAAGCGGTTCGCTCGCTGGTGGATCAGGCGCAGCGCGAAGGCGTGGGCAGCAACTACCTGATCGAGCATTCCGCCGGCAGCGGCAAGAGCAACACCATCGGCTGGCTCACACACCGGCTGGCGTCACTTCATGACGACAAAAACGCACGCGTGTTCGACAGCGTGATCGTGATCACCGATCGCGTGGTGCTGGATAAGCAGTTGCAGGACACGATCTATCAGTTCGAGCACAAGCACGGCGTCGTGCAGAAGATCGACGAAAGTTCGCGCCAGCTGGCGGAAGCGCTGGAAAGCGCCGTGCCGATCATCATCACTACCTTGCAGAAGTTCCCCTTCGTCTCGCGTCAGCTCGCTAAGATGGCGGAGGAGCGCGGGGAAGCGAATGGCGGCACGCTAAGGTCACGGCACTGCGCCGTTATCATCGACGAAGCGCACAGCTCGCAGGGCGGCGAAACAGCGACCGATCTCAAGGAGGTTCTGGGCGGCCAGGGCCTTCGCGAGGAAGCCGCGAAATACATGGCCGAGAACGACGAAGAGGATGTAGAGGAACTCTACCGCTCGATGGCGAAACGCGGGCGGCAGGCGAACTTGAGCTTCTTTGCCTTCACCGCAACGCCGAAGCACAAGACTTTCAAGGTTTTCGGACGCGATGACAAGCCCGCCCATCGCTACACGATGCGGCAGGCGATCGAGGAAGGGTTCATCCTCGACGTGCTGAAGCACTACACGACCTACGCCACCTATTTCCGTCTCCTAAGGGCGAGCGAAGACGATCCGAACGTCGAGCGGAAGAAGGCTGCCCGCGCGCTTGCCCGCTTTCTCAAGCTGCATCCTCACAATATCGCCCAGAAAACGGAGGTGATGATCGAGCATTTCCACGCCGCGACCCAGCACAAGATCGGTGGCCGTGCCAAGGCGATGGTAATCACGGGTTCGCGTCTCGAAGCGGTACGCTACAAGCAGAGCTTTGACCGCTATATCAAGGACAAGGGCTATGCCATCAAGTCGCTGGTGGCCTTCTCCGGCATTGTCACGGACGACAAGCTGAAGGATGTCGCCTACACCGAAGAGGGGATGAATCTCGGCGTCCGTGAGAAGGAACTGCCAGAAGTCTTCTCCACGCAGGAGTATCAGGTGCTGCTCGTCGCCGAGAAGTACCAAACGGGCTTCGACCAACCCTTGTTGCACACAATGTATGTCGACAGGCGGCTTGCTGGCATTCAGGCAGTTCAAACGCTATCGCGCCTGAACCGCATCCATCCGCTGAAAGAAGACACCTTCGTCCTCGATTTCGTCAATGAACGAGATGAAATCCGCGAGGCATTCAAGACCTATTTCGAGGGCGCCGAGGTGGGCGAGGACATCGACCCAGCCCGAATGTATGAGATAAAGAGCGAACTTGACGCCGACGGAATCTATATCGGCGAGGACGTCGAACGCTTTAGTGCCGTCTATTTCAAGCCGCGCCAACGCCAGAGCCCGAACGATCACCAGTTGATGAATGCGGCACTTGATCCGTGCGTGGTCCGCTTCAAGGAGCGTCAGCAAGAAACGCCTGACGAGGCCGAGCTGTGGCGCGGCAAGCTATTGGCCTTCTGCAGCCTCTATGGGTTCCTCAGCCAGATCATTCCTTATCAGGATACGGACCTTGAGCGCCTGTATGTTTTCCTGCGGCACCTCGCGACCAAGCTGCCGAAGCGCGGCGCTGGGCCGTCTTACCAGTTCGATGACGAGGTGCGGCTTGAGTATTATCGCCTGCAGAAGATCAGCGAAGGCTCGATCAGCTTGGGCAATGGCCAGGCCAACCGGCTCGATGGTCCCTCGGAAGTCGGAACCGGCGTTCTGCATGAGGAAGCGGTTCCACTGTCGCGGCTCATCGATGTCGTCAACGACCGTTTTGGCACTGATTTCAATCAGGCTGACCAGTTGTTCTTCGATCAGATTGTCGAAGCCGCAATCTCTGATGTGGCCCTGAAGCAGGCGGCGACTGTCAATCCGGGTGATAAGTTTGAGCTCGTGTTCAAGAATTTGCTGGAAGCACTGTTCGTGGAACGAATGGACCAGAACGAAGAAATTTTCGCCCGTTTCATGAACGACAAGTCCTTCCAAAAAGTCGTTACGGGTTGGCTGTCATCTGAAGCCTATCGCAAGCTCAACCGTTCCGAAGAAGATGCGAATGGTGGAAATTGAAGATCCTTATGCGGCAGATATCTCGCTGCCGACTATCCAACTAGCTTCCTGAACCTTCCAGACTTGACTCTATTTTGGCCTGAAATCCTGCCGATCGTCCGGGCCCTTCGCTGCGGTCAGGCTGGATGGATTGCTCCATACGAGGAGATCGACAGATGCCTTCGCCAGGGCAGCCGCCGCGCCCTATGACCATTGAGCCCGCACTACAGGTCACGAAGCCAACGATCAATCGTAACAATCATATTTGACATGCAATCGGCAATAACTTGTCATATATGAACTAAAGTCTTTGCGCGACCTCCATCTCAGCGCCAACGAAAGCGGCCTCATAGTCACGCGCTAACGCGCCAGAGACGCCAACCTGCCTGAAGGCTTCCCGCCATCCGTCCGAAATGCGCTGTGCCGTTGTTCGGATGATCTCCCGTGCCTCGGCCTCGGCAATCTCGAAAAATTCGCAGGCTTCCAGTGCGAGGATGATCGACCGATCATGGGCCCCGCCCTCAAGGATCGCCGTCTCTAGATGCGGGTTGCGATCCGGCGCCGGGTTCACGTCGAATACCGGCGACAAGCGCCACTGGCCCGCTCCCACATAGAGGAAGCCGTGATTCTTCAGGTGATCGTCCTTGTTGGACACGAGGATGGTGAAGATCAGTCGCCGGTAGAGTTCGCGGAAATCGGCCACGGGGTCGGATGAATAAGACCGCATGAAATCGACGATCTCCGTATAGGAGCCCAACTCCGCTCCCGTCTTCCCGAGCGCAGTGCGCGCGGAGATGTAGGGGATCCGTGCGGTCCCGCGCCGGTCGAATCGCTGAATCAGCGCAACCGGGAACGGCGTGTCCGCCAGTTCTAGCCGTGCCTCGGGCGTGCGGATACCACAGGCCGCCGCCAAGCGGAGGGTGGCGACCTCGACGCGCTCGATTGGCTGTTGATCGTGGACCGAGGTGAACTTCGCCAGCCACAGCGCATCGCCGTCTCTGACATTAGCTTTGGGGCGAGCGCCGCCTGAACCGCCGGCGCCGGCCAGCGCCTGCATTTCCTCGGCCGAGATTTCCTTGCCCTGCTCATAGGCTCGCGCGATCGCGGTGATGGTTTCGAGATCGACCAGACGCGGAACGGCGTCCGCTGCCTTGCCGCGAATGACCTCACCTCGGTCATCCAGAAAGCGCACCGCGCCTTGCCGGCAGGCATCGTCGGAAAGCGTCAGATACTCGAATTCGTTAAGACCATTGCCATAGGCACGTTCGAGCAGCCGGCGTCCCCAGCTGTCCGGAGCCGCATCGGCGAAAACGCCGGCCAATGCATCGCGCATGTTGCCGGGCTGTCCTGAAGTGTGGAACGGGCCGGCCTCAAGAGGGAAATCGGGCTGTATGGCGAAGGCGCGCGGATTCTCGATCCATTCGGCGCCATAGGCGAAGGTCGAGAATTGACGCGGCCCGGCATGGGTGAAACGCAACTGGCCCACCGATGTCCGACCTTCGCCAAGCGCGACGTGGGCGACGAAATCGGCCATCAGAAGGAAGCCCCGTCAGGGTCCACAACGTCCTGCCGATCCTGCGTCTCCTCCGTCTGAGCCTTCTGCTTTTTCAGCCTTGCCGCGAAGGAGCGGCCCCGGCGCGGTCCTTGCTCCGCTACCAGCGCCAGCCCCAGATCGTCCTTACGGATATCGACCAGGTCAGCGAGCCGCTCCAGAAGGCCCAGCACAACGAGAACGTCGGCAAGCGTTCCGATGGCAACGCCCGGATCACCCCGTTCAAGGCGGGCGATGGAGCTTGGCGAGGTTCCCGCACGCACAGCGAGATCCGCCACGGCGATGCCACGCCGCAGCCGCGCGTTGCGGATATCCTGGCCCAGCCGTTCCAGTGCGGGTTTTGCCTTAGGGGAACCCATTCTAATCATCCATATTTGGCAAAAAATAGCCTTCAATAAGTCATATATGATCAATTACTGCCTCGGTCAAGATTTCCAGCCGTGCCCCGGCAGCGTGAGCGTTTCGTTTCGGCATCTTGGGGGAAGATCATATTCCTGATTTCCCTAGCCATTGGCAGTCAGCGCCTCGAGATAGGGCCGCATGACCGTTGCGACCGCCCCTCGCTCAGCCTGCTTGGCGATCTCACCCGGCGTCGTCTTGCGCTGGCGCAGCGCCTCCTGAAGGCCTTCGATCGCTACGGACAGGCCAATCTTGTTCCGATACCGGAAGCAATCGGCGATCGTCTTTGCGACGCCGAAAACCTTCACGGGCACCCTCTCGATACGGTGGGTCTCAACCCCCTCCGTCAGGAGACGATCTGTGAAACGTACCAGCCGAATGGGCGTGCCTTCGGGTCCCGGGGTCCAGTCCTTCTGACCCACGGCGAGCCAAACTTTCCTTGGCAGCTGATCCGTCAGACCATGAAAGGCCAGGGCCGAAACGAGGCAAACGACGCCCTTGGGAACCCGTTTGGCGGACTCTGCCAGACTGTGGTGAACGTCGAGGGGCGCGTCGGAAAGTTGATAAAGTCCTCGCGCGAGCCGAAGCACCTCGCCGTCGCGTTCCATGCGGCTCAGGGTGGCGGCTGTTACGCCCGCCTCGCGCAGCTCTGCCAGACGCGAAATTCCGCTTGCGGTCAGCACGGTATGGGCGATCTGGCGTTGGGACATGGATGATGACACGATACGAAACCTCGGAACACAGGACTTACTGTTCGAGGATTTGTATCATTTTCGCATGGCGAGGAAAGGTGCCAGGTAGAAGAGGCTGCCGCTCCACGAAACGCGTTCGCCTCAAACGGCCCCCTGAGCCAACAGCGACGACTGCTCACCGGGTCACCTTGTACATCCGCACCGGGAGGGGAAAGCCTTCCCCTGCGTACGAGCCTTTGGTCTCGCCCGACCCCTTCTGCGGGGCGGCTGCCCCGCAACGCCCCGCTGAGAGTGAGAGAGTGGGCTTGTTTCCCGTGACGGGTTGAAGGTTGGAGAAGAGGTCTCCGACGCCCGTCATGGAGTTTAGTCCCATGAATATGCAGGCCCTCGATGCGCGCCGTGACACCAGCGGCGGTTACAAGGTCGATGTCGGCCGGGGCGAGCGGGTCGGCCGCGTCTCGTCCGAATGGTTCTCGCGCCCGGCCGACGAGCGCTACTTGTCGCTGTCCGAGTTGGCGCGATCGGTGCGCGACCGCGCCGATCGCAGCCGGACGCGGGTGGTGGAGAGTGCGCTCATCCACGTCGAGGCGAACCGCAACGACCCGGAACGGCTAGCGTTGATCCTGCCGGGCACCGATGCGGCAATCGCGCCAACGCACTGGTCCTTTGGACAGCTCGCCAGCCTGGTCGGCGCTCCCGCCGCCTATCTCAGGCAGCTCCCCGCCACGCTTGCCGCCATCAACCTGCAATACGGCCTGACCTCCAATCGGGCCGAGCAGATCAAGACGCTCGAAACCGATACTGGCCGTGTCGAACTGCGCGCCGTCACTGGCCCGGACTATGGCCGCATCTACGATCACGAGCTGGTCGAGGCCGTCCAGCGTATCGCCGGCAATGGCACGGGCGATACCCGCTGGAAGGTCCCGGGCGTGCTCGACTGGTCGACCGGGATCTACAATCCGCGCGTCGACATCACCAAGGACACGACCACGCTCTATGCCTCCGATCGCGATGTCTTCCTGTTCCTGGTCGACGACCTGAACCCGATCGAGGCCGGCCGCCTTCCCGACGGCTCGCCGGATCTCTATTTCCGGGGCTTCTATTGCTGGAATTCCGAGGTCGGCGCCAAGACGCTCGGCATGGCGAGCTTCTATCTGCGCGCGGTATGCCAGAACCGGAATCTCTGGGGCGTGGAGGATTTCGAGGAAATCGTCATCCGCCACTCCAAATATGCCGCCAATCGCTTCGCCCACGAAGCAGCCCCGGCGCTGCTGAACTTCGCGAACTCCTCGCCCCTGCCGTTCGTCAACGGCATCAGGGCGGCCCGCGAGCGGATCGTCGCCAGGACGGACGAAGACCGCACCGACTTCCTGCGTCGTCGCGGCTTCTCCAAGGCCGAGACCGGCAAGATCATCGACAGGGTGCTGGCGGAGGAAGGTCGCCCGCCTGAGTCCATCTTCGATTTCGTGCAGGGCATCACCGCCGTCGCGCGCGACAAGCCCCATCAGGACGCCCGCCTCGACATGGAGGGCAAAGCCAAGAAGCTGCTCGATCGAGCTGCCTGATTTCCGCAAAGCCGGGGATGCGGTTTTCCGCGTCTCCGGCTTTGCGCTTCCGTGCCTTTCAGGTTTGCCGGTTCGTGGCGCTGCCCCCCTTTAGAGGAAGAGGGCGGCGCTTCGCTTCGTGACGGGTTGGAGGTTGAGAGAGAGTCTCTCGGCCGCCCGTCGCGGAGTAAATCCCGATGGCTACTGCTGTTCAGAAGATCGTCCTGTCGTCCTCGCGCGACATCCCCTTCAACAAGCTGGTGCTCAGCCAGTCCAACGTCCGGCGGGTGAAGGCCGGCGTCTCGATCGAGGACCTCGCGGCTTCGATCGCTCGTCGCGGCCTGATCCAGAGCCTCAGCGTCTTCCCCGTCGTTGACGCCGAAGGCAACGAGACCGGCATGTTCGAGGTGCCCGCCGGCGGCCGCCGCTTCCGCGCGCTCGAACTGCTGGTGAAGCAGAAGCGTCTCGCCAAAGTCTCGCCCGTCCCCTGCGTGGTCCGCGATCGCGACGGCGCCATCCTCCCCGAGGAGGTGTCGCTCGCCGAGAACATCGAGCGCGCTGCGCTCCATCCGCTCGATCAGTTTCGCGCGTTCCACGACATGCTGATCAAGGGCATGACCGAGGAGGAGATCGCTGCGGCGTTCTTCGTGCCCGTCAACGTGGTCAAGCAGCGGCTGCGCCTCGCGACCGTCTCACCGGCGCTGCATGAGGTCTATGCCGACGACGGCATGACGCTGGAGCAGCTCATGGCCTTCACGGTCTCCGAAGACCACGAGCGTCAGACCCTGGTCTGGGACGCGATCAAGGACGCCTGGTCGAAGGAGCCCTATCAGATCCGGCGCATGCTGACCGAGACCACGGTCCGCGCGTCCGACAAGCGTGCCGTCTTCCTCGGCATCGAAGCCTATGAGGCGGCTGGCGGCACCGTCATGCGCGACCTCTTCCAGGCCGATGATGGCGGCTGGCTGCAGGACGTGAGGCTTCTCGATCGCCTCGTCGCCGACAAGCTCAAGGCCGAGGCCGAGGTGATCGCCGCCGAGGGCTGGAAGTGGATCGAAGTCGCGGTCAGCTTCCCCTACGACGCCGTTCGCGGCCTCCACGAGGTCTCCGGCACGCCGATTGATCTATCGGCCGAAGAACAGGCGACCATCGAGGCGCTCACCGCCGAGCAGGTCAGGCTCGAAGCGGAATATCAGGACGCCGACGAACTGCCCGATGAGATCGACGAGCGTCTCGGCGAAATCGAGACGGCGTTGGCAGCCTTCGACGACCGGCCCGAGCACTTCGACCCGGCCGACATCGCCATCGCCGGCGTCTTCGTCAGCATCGACGCCAACGGATCGCTTTCGGTCGATCGCGGCTTCGTCCGGCCCGAGGATGTGCCTCAGGTCCGGACCGATGGTGAGGAAGGATCGGAGACGGAGATCGAATCCGATGGCACCGCGAGCCCGTCGGTGCAGCGCGCCGTCATCACCATCGGCGGCCAGCCTGTCGAACCGGAGGACGATGAGGACGACAGCATCAAGCCGTTGCCCGAACGCCTCGTGATCGAGCTGACCGCCTACCGCACCCTCGCGCTGCGCAACGCGGTGGCGGAAAGCCCGCACATAGCCATGACGGCGCTCCTCCACAAGCTCGTCTCGGACAACTTCATGACCCGCATGTACACGGGCGCCATGGAGGCCGGGGTGAAGCACATCTTCTTCCCCGTTCAAGACGAGGCGCTGAAGGACAGCCCTTCCGCCCGCGCCGTGCAGGAGCGACACGACGCCTGGGCCTCCGACATCCCGAAGGACGACGACGCCCTTTGGGATTGGCTCGCCGCGCTCGGCGATGCCAGCCGTATGGCGCTGCTGGCGCATTGCGTCAGCTATGGGGTCAACGCGCTCTATGAGCGGCCGAACCCGTACAGCGCGGGCGGCGTGTCGCAGCATACGCTCGATATGAGACTCGCGCAGGCCGACCGGCTGACGCGGGCGACCGGGCTCGACTTGGTCGAAGCCGGCTGGCGTCCGACCTTCGGCAACTACCTCAACCGTGTCACCAAGCCGCGCATCCTCGAAGCCGTCCGCGAAGGCGCCGGCGAACGGGCGGCCGAGCTTATCGGTCATCTGAAAAAGGGCGACATGGCCAAGGAGGCCGAGCGTCTCCTGGCCGACAGCGGCTGGCTGCCCGAACCGCTTCGACTTGCCGGTGTCGATGGCGATCCGGCACCGGCCGCGGACGGCGATGGCAAAACCGAGGACGCCGCGCTGCCCGACTTCCTCAGCGCCGACGACGAGTCGGAACCGCCGGCCGATGGCGAGGACGACGAACGTCACCTCATCGCCGCCGAATGATCGCCTCGCGGGGCAGCTTTGGCCGCTCCGCACCTTCCAATCCCATCCACTCAGAGCCCGGCCCAGCGCCGGGCTCTTTTCGTTTCAGGAGCCTGATATGGCCGAATATCTCACCCGCTTCTCCTGCCTGCTCGACGTCGGCTCGGTTGCCAATGTTGCGCGGGCCTTCGACATCTACACCGCGCTGATGGCCGAGAATGGTCGCGAGGACCCGCCCGCCGAACCCTTCCTGCTCTCCCTGACACCCGAGCACGGCGCGACGCGCCTCTGGCTTCGCGACCCCGGAACCGCCGATCCGCAATTGCTGGTCACCTTCGTCACCCGCTGCGCGGAGACATTCGCACTCACCGGCACCTGGGGGTTCCAGTGGGCCGGTATTGCTTCTGACCCTGTCGTGGACGGCTTCTCCGGCGGCGCCCATCTGCTCGACCTCGGCACAGGCCGAACGACCGAATGGATCAGTACCGGCCGCTGGCTGGCCGAAAGCCGAATGCGATGATTCCCGACCATGCGCGCGCCCGGCCTCACGGTCGCGCGCTTTTTTTATGTCAGCGGACAAGAGGAAGAGGACGGCCGGGGCGGGTCGAGTTCGGGCGGTCGAGAGAGAGCGCCAACCGAGCTTGTCCCTTCCGCTCTCCCAAGGTTCCTTCCATGAACATTCTGTCTCCCGTGGCCCTTGCGGCCGCGCCCGTCACCCGTGCGTCTCAGACCCTCACCGTGGCGCAACAGCTTCTCGAACGTCTCGAACGCGGCCAGCGCGTCGATGGCGCGATCCTTCGTGCAGCGATGGAAACAGCCTTCGGCGCATCCGACACCAGCGGCGCCTGGGACTGGAAGGCGGCCTATGAGGCCTGCGAGGTCGCGACAGTCCTCTTCCTGCGTAAATACGGAAAGCCGCTTTTCCGCAAAGCCGCATCTCCGGCTGCACGTTTCTCCGCTCTTTCAAAGATCGCCGGGCTCCTGCCGACGCATACCCGGCGCTCAGAAGAATCGCAGGCGCTCCAGCAGTTCTCGACGCCGGTGCCACTCGGCCTTGCCGCCGTGGCGGCCGCCTCCATTGCTGCTGGCGACATCGTGCTGGAGCCGTCGGCTGGCACCGGCCTGCTCGCCATCCTGTCCGAGATATCAGGCGGAACGCTCCTCCTTAACGAGCTGGCCGAAACCCGCGCCGATCTGCTCGCTGCGCTGTTTCCGGACGTTGCCGTCACGCGCTTCGACGCGGCCCAGATCGACGATCACCTCGCGCCGGACGCCACCCCCACAGTCGTGCTGATGAACCCGCCATTCTCCGTCATGGCGAACGTCTCCGGCCGCGTGGTCGACGCCGCCTATCGCCATGTCGCTTCAGCACTGGCCCGGCTTGCCGATGGCGGGCGGCTGGTGGCGATCACCGGCGCCAACTTCAGCCCCGACCACCCGGCTTGGGCAGCGGCCTTCGTCCGGCTTCAGGAGCGTGGCCGCGTCGTCTTCACCGCAGCCGTGGACGGCTCGGTCTATGCCAAGCACGGCACGACCATCGACACGCGGCTGACGGTTATCGACAAGCTGTCGGCCGACGATCGTTCGGCATTTCCCCCTTCGCCCGGCATCGCACCCGACGTCTCCACGCTGCTCGGCTGGATCGCGACACAGGTTCCGCCGCGTCCGACTGCAACCCTGCCGCCAGTGAAAATCTCGGCGTCCGCCGCGTCGCCCCGCACCATTCGCGGATACCGCGCGCGTACCACTGCCGCGCCCGCCACGCCCGCGTCCATCGAGCCGGAAGGCGTCGAACTCGCCTATGAAACCATGGAATGGACACCCGCCGAAGACGGCCGGATCACCAACGCGATCTATGAAGAATATGAATTGCAGGCGATCCGTATTCCCGGGGCGCAGGCCCATCCGACCAAGCTTGTGCAATCCGTCGCGATGGCCTCGGTCGCGCCGCCCAGGCCGAGCTACCGGCCCCGGCTGCCTGCCAACATCGTCTCGGATGGCCTTCTCTCCGACGCCCAGCTCGAAACCGTTATCTACGCTGGCGAGGCGCATGCCGACTTCCTCGCCGGTTCGTGGACGCTCGACGAGACTTTCGACGTCGTCTCGGCCGCGCCAGACGACGCGCCGAACTCTGTGCGCTTCCGCCGCGGCTTCATGCTCGGCGACGGGACCGGCGCCGGCAAGGGCCGCCAGTCGGCCGGCATCATCCTCGACAACTGGATGCAGGGCCGCCGCAAGGCGGTGTGGATCTCCAAATCCGACAAGCTTCTGGAGGACGCCCAGCGCGACTGGTCGGCGCTCGGCATGGAGCGCCTGCTGGTCACGCCGCTGTCGCGCTTTCCGCAGGGCAAGGACATCACGCTCTCGGAAGCCGTCCTATTCACCACCTATGCCACGCTACGGTCCGACGATCGCGGGAGTAAGCTTTCCCGCGTCAAGCAGATCGTCGAATGGTTGGGCTCCGACTTCGATGGAGTGATCATTTTCGACGAGAGCCACGCCATGCAGAACGCCGCTGGTGGAAAGGGCGAACGCGGCGATGTCGCCGCCTCCCAGCAGGGCCGTGCGGGCCTTCGGCTCCAGCACGCCCTGCCGAATGCGCGCGTCGTCTATGTCTCGGCAACCGGCGCGACCACCGTCCACAACCTCGCCTACGCCCAGCGCCTCGGTCTCTGGGGCGGCGAGGACTTCCCGTTTTCGACCCGCGCCGAATTCGTCGAAGCGATCGAGGACGGCGGCGTGGCGGCGATGGAAGTGCTGGCCCGCGACCTGCGCTCACTCGGCCTCTATACGGCGCGGTCGCTCTCCTATGACGGCGTCGAATACGAACTGGTCGAACACCAGCTAACCCCCGAGCAGATCGGCATTTACGATGTCTACGCCGGGGCCTTCGCCGTCATCCATAACAATCTCGACGCCGCAATGCAGGCCGCCAACATCACCGGCGGCCCTGATGGCAGCGGGGGCACGCTGAACCGGCAGGCCAAGTCCGCCGCCCGCTCGGCCTTCGAATCCGCCAAACAGCGCTTCTTCGGTCATCTCCTCACCAGCATGAAGACGTCGACCCTGATCCGGTCAATCGAGCAGGACCTGGCGGACGGCCATGCCGCCGTGGTCCAGATCGTCTCGACCGGCGAGGCATTGATGGAACGCCGGCTCGCGGAGATCCCGACGGAAGAATGGAACGACATCCGGATGGACATCACCCCGCGCGAATACGTTCTGGATTATCTCGCCCATTCCTTCCCGGTGCAGCTCTACGAGCCCTTCACCGACAGCGAGGGCAACCTGTCGTCGCGACCGGTGTTTCGCGACGGCCAGCCGGTCGAGAGCCGCGACGCCGTTGCCCGTCGTGACCGCCTGATCGAGAGGCTCGCTTCGCTGCCCCCGGTTCCCGGCGCGCTCGATCAGATCGTCCAGCGCTTCGGAACCGATTTCGTGGCTGAGGTGACAGGGCGCTCGCGCCGCATCGTCCGCAAGACCAGCCCCGGCGGCATCGACCGCCTTGCCGTGGAGAACCGCGCCGGATCGGCCAATCTCGCCGAGACTCAAGCGTTCATGGATGATCAGAAGCGTATCCTGATCTTCTCCGACGCCGGCGGCACCGGGCGCAGCTACCACGCCGATCTGTCGGCGCGGAACCAGCGGCTGCGCGTCCACTATCTGCTGGAGCCGGGGTGGAAAGCCGACGCCGCCATTCAGGGGCTGGGCCGCACCAACCGGACCAACCAGGCGCAGCCACCGCTGTTCCGGCCGATCTCGACCGACGTGAAGGCCGAAAAGCGCTTCCTGTCGACCATCGCCCGCCGCCTCGACACACTCGGCGCAATCACGCGCGGCCAGCGCCAGACTGGCGGCCAGGGCCTGTTCCGGCCTGAGGATAATCTGGAATCGCACTACGCCCGCGACGCCCTGCGGCAGCTCTACCTGCTGTTGGTGCGCGGCAAGGTCGACGGCTGCTCGCTCCAGATGTTCGAGGACGCCACCGGCCTCTCGCTGATGGATTCCACCGGCATCAAGGACGAACTGCCGCCGATCACCACCTTCCTGAACAGGCTGTTGGCACTGTCCATCGACCTTCAGGGTGTCCTGTTCACCGCGTTCGAGCGGCTGTTGAACGCCAAGATCGAAGGCGCCATCGCCTCCGGCAGCTATGACATCGGGCTAGAGACACTGCAGGCTGAGAGCTTCATCGTCACCGACCGCCGAACGATCCACGTCCATCCTGGCACCGGGGCCGAGGCTCTGCTGCTGACCATCACCCAGCGCCAGCGAAACCGTCCCGTGACGCTGGCCGAGGCGCTCGACCATCTCGATGATCCGGGCGCGAAGCTGCTGGTCAACGAGCGTTCGGGCCGCGCCGCCGTGCAGATCCCGACCACCAGCATCATGCTGGACGATGGCGAGATCGAACGGCGCGTGCGGTTGATCCGACCGATGGAGGCGCACAACATCCCCATCAAGATGATGGATGACACCCATTGGGTCGGCGCGGACCGGGCGGGCTTCACCGCGGCATGGAACGCCGAGGTAGGCGAGGTGCCGGAGTTTGCCGAAAGCACCATCCATGTCGTCAGCGGCCTATTGCTGCCGATCTGGAAACGCCTCCCGAGCGAGTCGACGCGGGTGTATCGACTCCAGACCGACGACGGCGAGCGCATCGTTGGCCGCCGTGTCTCCGCCGCCTGGGTAGCCGGCGCGCTCGCCACCGGCACATCGACCCTGACACCGGACGACGCCTTCATGGCGCTGATGGATGGCAAGACCATCCTCGACCTGACCGAGGGTCTTCAACTCCGTCGCGTCCGGGTCATGGGCGCCAACCGCATCGAGCTGTCGGGCTTCACCGACGCCATGCGCGATCGCCTGCTGGCCTATGGCCTGTTTCACGAGATCATCTCGTGGAAGCTGCGGATGTTCGTGCCCACTGATACGACCGGCGCCGCTATCCTAGCCAAGGTGCTGGAGCGCTATCCCGTCGAGCGCGTCAGTGAGCGGGAGGCGGCGTGATGGCACGGCATGACGCCTCCGATCTGGCGATCCGTCTCGGCCGACAGGCCGAGGCGGTGTGCCGCCACTACCTCACCTCCGGCCATCGCGAGGGGCGCTACTGGCTGGTCGGCGATGTCCGCAACACGCCCGGCCGCTCGATGTTCGTGCGGCTGAAAGGCGGCGAAACCGGCAAGGGCGCCGCCGGCAAATGGACCGACGCGGCCACCGGCGAGCATGGAGATTTGCTCGACGTCATCCGCGAGAGCTGCGGCCTGGTCGAATTCAAGGATGTCGCCGATGAGGCGCGCGTCTTCCTGTCGATGCCCCATCCCGAACCGGACCGTCCACATGGTGGCAAGCGCATGTCACCAGCGCCGACCGGATCGCCGGAAGCGGCCCGGCGGCTGTTCGCCATGGCGCAGCCGATTTCGGGCACACTTGTAAAGACATATCTCCATACACGCGGCATTACGGATTTGCACGGAACCGGAAGCCTCCGCTTCCATCCCCGCTGCTACTACCGGCCTGACGAACATTCCCCGACCGAGACCTGGCCAGCAATGATCGCATCAGTCACCGATCTTGCCGGGCGTCAAACCGGCGCGCATCGCACCTGGCTCGCTGCAGACGGCTCGGACAAGGCTCCGATCGACGCGCCGAGACGGGCGATGGGCGACCTTCTGGGACATTCCGTTCGCTTCGGCGTGGCTGGCGACGTAATGGCGGCAGGCGAAGGCATCGAGACGATATTGTCGCTAAGGATGGCGCTGCCCAACATGCCGATGGCGGCGGCGCTTTCGGCGGCGCATCTCTCAGCCATCCTGTTCCCCGACACGCTACGCCGGCTCTACATCGCCCGCGACAATGATCCGGCCGGCGACGGCGCGATGGCGACATTGATCGAAAGAGCGAACGCGGCTGGGATCGAGGCGGTCGTGGTGTCGCCAATACTGGGCGACTTCAACGAGGATCTCCGCCTGGCAGGCCTGGACAGGCTCCGGGCAGCGGCCCGAGTGCAGATCGCGCCAGAGGACGTCGCGCGCTTCATGGCACTGGTGGCATAGGCCGACAGGAGAATGCAGGCGGCGGAAGCGGCGTCGCCGGCATCGCTCGGATGATCCCCAAGTCGGAGAGAACCGCGCCCCGGCCTTCGAGAGGGCGATCGGCCAGCAAACCGCCCGGACCCGCAATGCCTGCGGCGGACTATTTTCCGGCGCGGCCGAGTGCCGCTTTCCATCGCGAGGCAAAATAGCCCGCCTTCGTCATCCTCCGCTGTGCTCCGGCCCTCCGCTTCGCTGCGGATGCAGGTCCGGCCCGCCCGCCGGCTTTCGTCGCCATGAAGGCCGCGAGGGTCGCGGCCGAACCGACGGAGCATCCCCATGAGCGAGCACGACGACTACGAACCGCACCACGCCTCTTCTCCCACCGACCATGTTCTCAGCGAACTCCAGCTCTACGGCTACCGTCCCTTCACGGATGAACCCGATCCCCGGCCGCTTCCGGAGGGCGACCATGTCGCCGGAGCCATCGCCGACATCTTCGACGCCCTGATCGTCACCCTGGAGGACACCCGCCTCGAGCCCGACCTCGACGATCTCCTCTGGTTGACGGTCAACGTCTTCCACCGGGCCACCGACCGGATCGAGCGCGAGCTGGACGACAATGAACAGGCGCAGCGCCGCGGCCAGCGCGAACAGGACGGCAGCGAGGTGAAGGCCGTGGAGCTGGAACGCCTGACGGCCGAGGGTCAGACCCTGATTGAACGCCGTAACGCCTTCGAGCTGATGCGCGACCAGGCCGCAGAGCACTACGAGCGCCACACCGGATCGAACTGGCGACCGCGCAGCGGATCGATGGTCAACCATCGCAACCTGACCTCGGCGATGATCGACAGCCGCGATTTCCTCGCCGCCAAGAAGCGGGCTGACAATCAAGTGCTCCTGCCCGCCGGTCCTAAAATTGCCTTCACCGGCGGGCTCGACTTCAACGATCACCGCCTGATCTGGGCCAAGCTCGATCAGGTCCACGCCAAGCACCCCGACATGGTGCTGTTGCACGGCAAGTCGCCGAAGGGCGCCGAGAAGATCGCCGCCAAATGGGCCGAAACCCGCAAGGTGCCGCAGGTTGGCTTCGCCCCCGACTGGACGAAACACGCCAAGGCCGCGCCGTTCAAGCGCAACGATCAGATGCTCGACGTCCTGCCGATCGGGGTCATCGTCTTCCCCGGCACTGGCATCCAGGACAACCTTGCCGACAAGGCCAGAAAGCTCGGCGTCCCGGTCTTCGACTTTCGCCCGAAGGGAGGCGGCGCGTGAGCGCCGTCACCCCAGGTCGACGCGCCAGAACTTCAGCACCGCGAGCACTTCCTCCTTCGGATAATGGAGAAAGGCCGCATTCGCGAGGTCGGCCTTCAGCTTGCCCTTCCGCTTGGCAATCTCGCGCTCGATCCGCTCCCCGAACGGCGCTGTACCCGGCGGCAGCAGTCCAGGGCGCTCCGGACAAGGCCAACTCTTCGGATAGCCTTCGGGAATCCAGCCGTTCTTGACCTTCTCATATTGCTCGGCAACCGATGGATGCTCGCAAGCCCAGCCGTAAAGGTGGAAAGCGCACACTCGCAGCATCGCCTTGATTTCAGGCATTGTGTCCGTGAAGCCTTTGAGCGGGGTCGGCAGCCACACCATATTGGCGACGCAGGAGAAGTAGCGCAGATCCTGGACGACGCTGCTTTGCTGAGCGAACGAGGGATCGTCGTATCCCCAGATGTGACACACGGTCCAGTTCTTCGGCTTCGGCGCCGCGACGCCCAGAGCCGCCACGAGTGCATTGAGCGCGGCGACATTGCCCTCGAACTTCTCAGCGGTGATCTTGGTCGCCTTTTTCGTGTTCGTGTACCGGCGCGACCACGCAGCGTCATAGAGAGGCCGGCCGCGAGCCGTATGCGGCGCCCATACCGGCAGACGCCGGAAAGTCTCCGGATTCACCCACCGGGCCGTACGCTCGATCAGTTCGACCACTGCCGGAAGATCATCTCGAAGGGCGTCGTTGCCGTCTGGTATGTGAAATCCGGCTGCCATCGTTTGCTTGCGCCCTCCTGCCTTCCGACGCTGACGACCAGGACACGGCTCGAATCCAACGCAGTGAATTGCTGTGGGGCGATCCTAGCACTCGGTCGAAGCGAGAAACCATCCCCCGCTTCCATTGCGCTAATCCTTGGTCCAGCCGCTGGCCTGACGCCATCAACCCGTAAAGGGTCGGACTACGCAAAGCGTGCCGCCGCTCCAGCTTCGCCTTCGCGGTGATTGCGGCCATCGGCCGGCCACATCGGACGCCTGTCGCGCGGGAGATGGTCTCCCGCCTCCAAGACAGGAGCCGGTCATATGTCCCTCAATCAAGCTCACGCCTTCGCCTTCAGCCTCGCCGCCACCCTCATGGTCTCGATCGTCATCTTCCAGGCCGGGGACGGCACCATGGGCGTCATGCCCGCTGGCGAATATGACGGCGAAGCCGCCGCCATCGTTCACGAGATCGACCCCTTCGCCCGCTAGTCGCGGGCAAGGCGACAGGGCCGCAAGCGGAAGTCCCACGGGATTTCCGCTCCCGCCCTGCCTTCTCTTCGGCTATACTATCAATGCGCCGTGGTGGTGGTGGAGGCGCGACCGTCAGACCTTTATCTCACGGAGAACACCACCATGGTCTTCATCGGCATCCTCTCCGGCATCGCGGCGATCGGCGTCCTGTGCTGGCTTCTATTCACACTAGCTGTCTTCGCGCTGCCGTTCTTCGCGGGCGTCAGCGCCGGGACTGGGGCCTATAGCAGCGGCGCTGGTTGGCTCGGAGCGATCCTCGTCGGCCTCGCCGCCGCCGCAGTGACGCTCGGCCTCGGCCAGTTCCTGCTCGCCTTCATCCGTCCGCTCTGGATACGGCTCACGATCGCACTCGCCTTCGTCGCGCCCGCGGCGTTCGCCGGCTACCACGCGACGCATGGCATCGTGAAACACACCATGCCCTCCGACATCTGGCAGCTCATCTTCTCAGTTATCGGCGCAATCGCCGTTGGCGTCACGGCGCTGATCCGGGTGACGGCCATGGGCACGCCCGGGCCAACCGGGCAGACCATCGTGCGAACCTGACATCTGTGCAGGCGGCGGCGGGATGGTCAATTGATGTCTTAGCGGTCGCGCCTTCCTCGTCGCCAGGCTCGCTTGCAATCGCGCTGACCGGATCGACGGTTAACCCAGCTGACGCGCCATGCCACCGGTGACGGCGCCGGTGGCAATGCCGTGACAGCGCGCAGACGGTGCGAGTGCCGGGAGGGGGCGATCTCGTGGGCGACGGGCAGGAATCGGCGGTACGTAGCGTCTGGCGGAGCTGGTTTGACCCGCGGTGTCAGACGTCGCTACGGGTCCATCGGTCGGTATGGTCGCCACGTTCTCCTGTGATGCGTCTCTGTCATATCGACCGCTCCAAAACGGCCTCTTCAATGGGCTGATCTGGCCGAAGGTCGGCTGCGCCTCGATCGCCTATGCCGCAACAGCGGCGTCGAAACTTTCTTCCCCTGCCGGCTGCGCCGTCATTCCTCGCGGGGCAAGAAAGCCTCTCCTTTGCTGTCAGGCCCCTGCGGGGTGCGCCGTCAATCGCCTCCGGCCTCTCGATCGCCATCGAGGCCGCAATGGTGCGGGCTCGCAACAGAGTTCAAGGAGAACTACCATGGCGACCATCGGCACCTTCAAGAAGACCGGCAACAACGAGTTCACCGGCGAAATCGTCACCCTCAGCGTCCAGACCAAGAATGTCCGCATCGTCCCCGAGGCTCGCGCCACCGGCGAGAACGCCCCCAGCCACCGCGTGTTCGTCGGCCGCGCCGAGATCGGCGCCGCCTGGTCCAAGACCTCCAACGAAGGGCGCGCCTATCTGGGCCTGAAGCTCGACGACCCCAGCTTCAACGCCCCGATCTACGCTAACCTCTTCGACGACGAGGAAGGCGAGACCTTCTCGCTCATCTGGTCCCGTCCCAACGGGCGCCGGGGCGACTGAGGCCCCGCGCGAGGCCCCGACCGGAAGGCCGGGGCCTCGGCTTTGCTGCGACCGAATCAGTTGCGATGTCGGCGGCCGGACCAAGGGCAAATAAGCACTTCCGACTGGAATACGCTGCCAAGAACGACTATTATAGTCGTAGTTTTGGCGTACGCGTAGGTCCGTGTGGGAGGTGATCATGCATGATCACCGCCCGACAGTTTCGGGCCGCACGTGCGTTGCTGGGTTGGACACAGGAGACGCTCGCTGACAAGGCCCGGGTCTCATTGACCGCGCTCAAACGCCTCGAATCCACCAGTGGCCTCGAGGTTTTTGAGAGCACGCGCGATGAGGTGAGACGGGCCTTCGAACGCGCCGGCATTGTCTTTCTGAACTCCGATCAGGGCAAGGGAGTGCTGCTCGTTGATGCGAAGAAGGAAACCTGACGTTCGACAGGTCGCGGCGTTGCAAATTCGTCTCGCGTCAAGGTCATGCGTTATCATTCCGATCAAATCACGGTTAACAATATCCTCCAGTTTGGATACATTTCGCCATCGGGGGATGTTGTGACCAAAGACGATTTTCTCGACCAGCCGCCGGCTGGGGCGGCATTGACCGCCTATGACGAGGCGCATCTGAAGCTGTACGTTCGGCTGCTGGATGCCGACGCTGAAAAAGCCGACTGGCGCGAAGTTGTCGAAGTCCTCTTCGGCCTCGATTCCAAGGCCGAACCGGAACGCGCTCAGCGCATCTACACCAGTCATCTCGACCGCGCGAAATGGATGACGAAGAGCGGTTTTTGCGAGTTGCTCCAGGGCCGCCTGCACTGAGGTGATGCGCAAACCGCATCACGTTGCGGCCACTTCGTTCTTCCCGCGCTCCGTTCAACCCGGAATCGTATCCCCTGCAAAACTCGCGTTGCACAACCTTACGCGGAGGCAGTGGAGAATGTCCGAGGATGAAAATTGG
>Ga0209758_1002181_pt1 | contig 20531 bp, 15 predicted proteins | sample AraplaMF_Col_mMF_FD_184258 | JGI IMG/M metagenome (GOLD analysis project Ga0209758, IMG submission 184258) | Arabidopsis root microbial communities from the University of North Carolina, USA - plate scrape MF_Col_mMF (SPAdes) (version 2) | ecosystem: Host-associated > Plants > Roots > Endosphere...
GAGCCTCTCGGTCGACGATATCGAACGCGGCCGCCTCCGCCGTGCCACCGGCGCCGCGAATGGCCCTTACGGCACCGTCCAGCGTCGCCGCCGTGCGCCCGGTGACGATGACATGGGCGCCGGCCTCGGCCAGTGCGCGCGCCATCTCGAAGCCCAGGCCGCGGCCGCCGCCGGTCACGAGCGCCACCTGGCCCGCCAGTGAAAATCTATCCAGTATGCTCATGGTTTCATTGCTCTCGACCGGGTGCGTCGCAGCAATAATTAATGGACTGAGTCAACTAATTTGGCAATAGCAGAACGCCGCGGATGAACGCAGCCCCCAATCTCCTTCCGGCTGGATATCCCGCGGGAAGGCCCGAGAGTCACGTCCCGCGGGAATCCGGTCTAGCCGAGCAGCCGTGCAAGCCAGCGCGGATCGAGATGCTGCTCCAGACCGCTTGCGACCTCGTCGAGCGCCCGGTCGACGCTCTGGCGGTAGTTGCCGCCTTCACCTGAAAGGCCAAAGCTCTGAAGCAGCCGGGCGCGGTAGGCGTCGCTGCCGAAGAGGCCGTGCAGATAGGTGCCCATGATCCGGCCATCGGCCGAAAGCGCCCCATCCGGTGCACCGTCGACGATCGCCGAAGGCCTGATGCAATCCGGCCCGCGGGTAATGCCGAGATGAATCTGGTAGCCGGCAAGCGGCACGTCATACTCGGTCGAGCGGGCCGCGCTGTTGCGCACGGTCTTTTCCGGCGCCATCTCGGTCTCGACGTCGAGAAGCGAAAGCCCCGGCATCTCCGCCCTCCCGCCTTCGATGCCGAACGGATCGTGTACCATGCGGCCGAGCATCTGGTAGCCGCCGCAGATGCCAATCACCCGGCCGCCACGCCTGACATGAGCGGCAAGGTCACGGTCCCATCCCTGCGCCCTGAGATCGCTGAGGTCCGATATGGTCGATTTCGAGCCAGGCAGGATGATGAGCCCCGCATCATCAGGCAGCCGCTCGCCAGCGCGCACGAAGACGAGCTCGACATCGGGCTCGGCCCGCAGCGGATCGAGATCATCGAAATTGGCAATGCGCGGCAGTACCGGCACGGCGATCTTCAGCGCCCCTCGCTCGCCCTTCGCCAGCCGCTCCAGCACGACGGAATCTTCCGCCGGCAGCCGCCCCGCCGCCTTCAGCCAGGGCACGACGCCGAAACACGGCCAGCCGGTGAACTGGCCGATCGACGTGATCCCGTCGTCGAACAGGCTCGCATCCCCACGGAACTTGTTGATGATATAGCCCGAAATCATCCTGCGATCCTCTTCGGCAAGGATCGCATGGGTGCCGACGAGCGAGGCGATGACCCCGCCGCGGTCGATATCGCCGACGAGAACGACAGGCACATTTGCCCGTGTAGCAAAGCCCATATTGGCGATATCGCCAGCCCTGAGATTGATTTCTGCCGGCGAACCCGCCCCCTCGACGACGACGAGATCGGCATCTTCCGACACCTTGGCGAAACTCTCCAGGACAGAAGAGATGAGCTGCGGCTTCAGCCGCTGGTAGTCGCGCCCCTTCGCCTGCCCGAACACCCTGCCCTGCACGATGATCTGGCTGCCGTTTTCGGATTGCGGCTTCAAGAGCACCGGGTTCATATGCACGGACGATGGCGTGCGGGCGGCAAGCGACTGCAGCCATTGCGCCCGGCCGATCTCGCCGTCGTCGTCGGAAACCGCCGCATTGTTCGACATGTTCTGCGGCTTGAACGGCCGCACCGTCAGCCCGCGATTGGCCGCCAGCCGGCAAAGCCCGGCCACCAGCACCGTCTTGCCGACATCCGAGCCGGTTCCCTGCAGCATGATGGCTCTGGTCATTAGGGTCTATCCGTGAAGCGTTTCCGGCAGGCCTACAATGAGCGTTGCGGGCGGGTCAACAGGGACCCAGAAATGCGAAAACCGCGATCGGGCCATCAGCCCAACGCGGTTTGCCATAAAACGCTGACGCCTTCACCATTACGCGATGAAGCTCGCTTTCTCCGGGACGCTCTACCTGATCCGGAGAAGCAGCGGTTGTCCCCCGCCGCGTCACAACTGATAACGGCACATTCTTACCGGATGGTTATTGAAAGCGCGCCTTGAAGCGAATTTCGACCTTTTTTGCACTTTTTCTAACTTTTCTTGTCTGAAACCGCTTTCAGCTCTTTCCGCAAGAGCACATTTGCCTCCATCGCGCGCAAGGTCACACCATCTGAGCGCCGGCATAAATTCTTCGAATTCAATTATTTAGCGACTAATGGAAGACAGAAAAGAGAGTTGATTTCTTGCCGCAAATCCGTAGGCTTGCTCATCATCAGCCATCGATAGAAATGGCCAGCGACGAGCCGCCGGAGAACCAGACGAACGGCGCCGCAGACAGGAAAGCCCGGCGAGCATATTCCGGGCGATTGGCACCTGAAGCGGCGGAGAGATTTGTCGGCTAATTGCCCCGGTGCATGCACGTTCGATCACATAAAAATTTCGGGGAACGTATAATGAAGGCATTTTTCACGTCGTTCATCCTTGCCGTCTGTCTTTATGCAGGAACTGGTGGGGCACAAGCTGCCGGGTGCGGCAAAGTCGCGATTGCCGAGATGAGATGGGGTTCCGCCGGCATCGCCGCGAGCTTCGACAAGTTCATCCTCGAGAAAGGCTACGGCTGCTCCGTCTCGATTGTCCATGGCGATACGCTGCCGACCTTCGCCTCCATGAATGGCAGGGGCACGCCTGATATCGCCTCGGAATTCTGGACAAAGGCCGTCCAGCCGCAGCTCGATACCGCCATCAAGGAGGGTCGATTGGTAAAAGGCGCCGAAATCCTCGCCGACGGAGCGATCGAAGGCTGGTACATCCCCAAATTCATCGCCGATGCAAACCCGGATATCGGCTCCGTACAGGATGCGCTGAAGCACCCGGAACTCTTTCCCAATATCGACGATCCCTCGCACGGCGCCGTCTATAATTGCCCGGTATCCTGGGCCTGCGAGATATCGACCGGCAATCTCTTCAAGGCGCTCAATGCCGACAAGCTCGGCTTTGCGCTGGTCGACAGCCGGACCCCCGAGGATTTCGACGATTCGATTGCCCGCGCCTTCGGCAACAAGGTCGGCTGGCTCGGCTATTACTGGTCGCCGACATCGGTCATCGGCAAGTATGACATGAAGCTCCTCGATTTCGGCGTGCCGCACGATCAGGCCGAATGGGACGCCTGCACCTCGGTTCGCGGCTGCGCCAATCCCAAGGTGAACGCCTATCCAGTGTCGCAGGCCTTCACGCTGATGACCCGGTCCTTTGCCGACCGCGCCGGCCCCGTCATGACCTATCTGAAGGCCCGCAGCTGGGATAACGAGACCATCAGCCAGGTCCTCGCCTGGCAGGATGAAAACGGCGAGGACAACGAAAATGCAGCCCTTTATTTCCTTGAGAATTACGAAGAGCTCTGGAGCCGCTGGGTTCCGGTCGATGTAGCCGAGAAGGTCAAGGCCAGTCTATAAACCTTCCCGATAACAAGGACTGGACGATTCGTTATGACTGGCACGGTGCCCTTCCCCGATCGCGATACCGTCGCGGAAAAACTCGCGGCGCTCTCGGACACCGACAAATCCTATCTGTCGCTGCTGATGGAAAATCCGGTGCAGGACGATAACCTGCTCGCGGGCCTCTATCGGCACCTCGACCTCGCCTCCGCCTCGCGCCTTCTCAATTCGCTGAAGCTCGAAACGCTCGGTAAGTGGATCGGCGAAGCTGCGCCCGACCGGCTGCAGATCAGGCTCATGGAAGCGGCGCGCTCCAGCCAGCACCCGGCCTATGCCGCATTCCGGACCGGGCTGACCCGATCCGGCGGCCTCGAGAAAGCCTATCCAGCTTCGAAAATCTGAAAGTAATTATCTCTTCGCTGCGCGATCGACACTACGGCCGGCATCCTGTGTGGCGTTGACGGCATTTGCCGTATCCCTGCCCACGCCACGGATCGTGTTGGCGCAGGAAGAAAGCGCAAGAAGGATCATCAAGGCGGATGCGATTTTACCCGTGGTCGTCATGTGCGAAATCCTTTTATGAAATCAACCCCGAACGGCTGAAGCCGTCCGGGCGGGATAACGCGTTCGTGAGCGAAAAGTTCACCGGCTAACCGAATTCAGGCAGCAGCCGCTTTCGACCTCTCGGCGAAGGATGCACGGATGCTGTCCGCGACCGTCTCGATCGGCCCCGTCATCTGCGATGCCGTCAAAAGCTGGATGTCGAAAGACCCCAGTTCCGGCAACCCTTCCTGGATGCCGAGGATCGCCATATCCTCGCTGACATAGGAGAGCGGCAGCGGCGCAATGGCGAGATCGGAGACCACGGCGGCGCGCTGCGCCATCGTGTGGGCGCTGAGATAGGCGACGCGATAGGGCCGCTTGTTGCGCTCGAGTTGGGTAATCGCCTCCTGCCGCCAGATGCAGCCGTCTTCCCAGATCGAGATCGGCAGCGGATCGCGCCGATGCGCCGAGCCGCACTTCGCGCCGGCCCAGACGAGCCGTTCGCGATAGACGACTTCGCCGTTGGTGGGAAAAGGCCGCGTGGCGCAGTTGATGAGCGCGAGATCGAGGCGCTGTTCCTCCATCCGCTTCTTCAGGCCGATGCTCATGTCGATCGTAACATCGACCATGATGCCCGGATAGGTCTGCGCAAAGCTCTTCAGGATCTGCGGCAACAGACGCTCGCCGATATCCTCGGGCGCACCAAGCCGCACCACGCCGCTGAGCTCGGGCATGATGAAGCGCGACACCGCCTCGTTGGAAAGCGCCAGGATGTTTCGTGCATAAGACAGCAGCATTTCACCATGCTGCGTCAGCGTCACCGAGCGCGCGTCGCGGCGAAACAGCGTCACGCCAAGCTGCTCTTCGAGCTTCTTGATCTGCATGGAAACGGCCGACGGAGTGCGGAACACGGTCTCGGCCGCAGTCGAAAAATTACCGGTCTCTGCAATGGCGACGAATGTGCGCAGCACGTCATTGTCGAGCAGAGGAATGGGACGGCGAAACGGGATGGTCATCGTCACATCTTTCAATTTTTCTGAATGACCAAGGTTATCATTCTGTTTGATTGAAAGTCAATCTGACCCCCAGTTTTGAGGGGCAATCACTATCGAGCCTATTTGAGTTCAGCCCTTGGTGCCGAAACGGCTGGTCTTGAAGCCAGTTCCAGCCGCACCTGAAGCAACCGTCCGACCCTCGCCGACACCCTTTGGATAGGTGTTGCCGATCATAGCAGGCGCCGTGAGTTCAACTGAGGTTTCCGGCGACCGCACCGCCCAGGCAATCAGCGCTCGTGCGGACATCTCGCCGACGCCACCCGAGACATGCTCCGACGCGGAGACCGGCAACACCGCGATCTGCTCGGTCGTCGGTGCGGGATGGGTCAGCCGGTCGGCGATACCAGAGGTATTGACCGGCTTGCGGCCGACGATGAAGCGCGTGAAATCGGCCGGGGCCGGCTGAACGGATGCCAAAACCGGCGCAACCGCGGGCACAGGTGCGGGCGTCTCGCTTTCCACGGCCTCGATTTCAATAGGCCGCAGCACCGGCAGCGGAACGGTCAGTGAGGCAAGATCGGCAAAGGCCCGGTCGGCAACCGCCTTGTCCTCGGGCCTGGCAAGCTGCGGCGCCAGTCCGATCTCGGCCCGCTTCTGCGATGTCGGCAGCATGGCGGTGACAAGGCTTCCGGTCACGACGGGATCAGGTGCCTTCACAGGTGCTGCTGCGCTAGCCGTCAGCAGGGTCGGTGCCGCTGCCTTTGGCGTTACAGGCGCATCGTCATCCTCATCCTCGCTTGCGGCAATCTCGATCGGCGCGGAACGGATACCCTTCTTGCGCTCGGCAAGCGCCACCTCATAGCCCGGCAGCGGGCGACCGTCCGCTGGCAGGTGGATCGTGCGTCCGTCAGGGAAAAGCCGTGCCAGTTCCTGCCGCGACATGCGCGGCCAGGCGCGTACATTGCCGACATCGAGATGCACGAAGGGCGAACCCGATGTCGGGTAATACCCGACCCCGCCGACCTGCATCTGCATGGCAAGCGCGCGCAGCGTCGCAAGCTTGACGCCGGGAATATAGAAATCCATCGCCTTGCCGAGCATGTGCTGGCTGCGCTTGGCGACACCTGTATTGCGTGAGCGGTTGCGCAGCATGTTGTTGGTGGCCGGCGAGCGATAGGCGGAAACGACGTGGATCGCCTCCTTCGCCCCGCTCTTGCGATAGACCTCCCAGACGAGGTCGAGCAGCCGCGGATCCATCCTGGCCGGCTCGTTGCGTCGCCAGTCGCGCAGGAAGCGGTTGATCTGGTTGAGGCCGCGCTGGTCGAACTTGCCGTTGCGCTTGAAGACAATCGTCGCCCGCTCGCCCGTATGCGTGAAGTAGAGTTTCAGCGCCCTGTCCTCAGCCGCTGCCTCGCCCGATCCGGCCATGACAGCGAAAACGAAGGCCGCGGCGATCGCCATGCGACGGGCGACGACAGACAAAAACCACGCAGACGCAGTCGTCGGAATGGCGGCGATGGCTTGATGAAGGGACACAGACTTCGTCCTTGGTGCGAGACACGAAAACATCACAGGCACCGCACACGTGGGCGGCGTTAAGCCTTCATTATGGTCAACAGATCCTTAAGAGGGGGTTTATGAGCTACGGACTATATGAGGCGCCGTTTCAAGGAGATGCCGTCATGCGGTTCTCCAGTTGCACTGACGGCGAGAAGTCCCGCCATAATTATCTTGCCAAGCGCCATGATCTTCGACGGGAACCCTCGCAAAGCGAGACGAGATCGCATAGTTTCGACGGATCATTATCATCGAAACAGGCCAGAGTTTGTATACCGAAATAGCCATCGTCATCCTCCTCACCATTCTCAACGGCGTCCTGGCGATGTCGGAGCTCGCAATCGTCTCCGCCCGCCCGGCACGCCTCAGGGTTATGGCAGATCAGGGAAGCAGGGGAGCGCGACTGGCCCTGCGGCTCGCGGAGGATCCCGGCCGTTTCCTGTCGACGGTTCAGATCGGCATCACCCTCGTCGGCGTGCTGTCAGGCGCCTTCTCGGGTGCGACGCTCGGCGCGCGATTCTCCGGCTGGCTTCTGGCTCAGGGGCTTCCTAATGCCTGGGCAGACGGGCTCGGCGTCGGTACGGTCGTCGTGGCGATCACCTATCTCTCCCTCATCATCGGCGAGCTGGTGCCCAAGCAGATGGCCCTTCGCGCGCCGGAAGCCGTTGCCGCCAGGGTCGCACCGACGATGACCTACCTGTCGAAGGCGGCCCTCCCCCTCGTCTGGCTGCTCGACGGCTCGGGCAAACTCGTTCTCGCCCTGCTCGGCCAATCCGGAAAGAACGCCGATGGCGTTACCGACGAGGAGATCAAGACGGTTCTTGCCGAAGCCCAGAGCGCCGGCGTGATCGAAAGCGGCGAATCCGCCATGATCACCGGCGTCATGCGCCTTGCCGACAGAACGGCGCGCGCGCTCATGACGCCGCGGCGCGACGTCGAGCTGGTCGATATCGAAGATTCCGCCGAGGAGATCCGCAAGACCATCCAGTCGACCTCGCGAACGCGACTGCCGGCCCGCAAGGGCAGCTCCGACGAGGTTCTCGGCGTTCTCGCCGTCAAGGATTATTACGATGCCCTTGCTGCCAGCCGGACGGTCGACATCATGACGCTGGTACACGATGTTCCGATCATCTCGGACCTCGCTCCCGCCTCCTCGGTGATCGAATCCATCCGCAAGTCGTCGCAGCATATGGTTCTGGTTTTTGACGAATACGGCCACTTCGAGGGTGTGATCACGTCAGGCGACATCCTCGAATCGATCATGGGCGTTTTCGGCAACGCGGCCTCCGGCGAGGAACCGGCGATCAAGCGACGCGAGGATGGATCCTATCTGGTTTCCGGATGGACGCCGATCGACGAGTTTTCGGAATTCATGAACTTCCCCGTTGATGAAGACGTCGAATATCAGACCGTCGCCGGTCTCGTTCTGGAAGAACTGAAGCACCTGCCCGAGCTCGGGGAGACCTTCATCAAGAATGATTGGAAATTCGAGGTGATCGACCTCGACGGGCGGCGCGTCGACAAGCTTCTCGTCAGCGCACTGACGAAGGACGAGGCACGGGCGGCGAACTGATCGGCACGATCAGTCTGACGGCCCCCACCGCGACCCGACGTGCCATTCTCAGCCTTGCGCCCCATATCTTTCATTCCGAACAGCCATCAGGGCCGAACAACCATCAGGGAATCTCCATGTCCGTCACCACTCACGACGCAAGCCGGTCCCATCCGGGCCAGCAAAAGTTTGCGGCCCTGCTGCTGGGGGCGATCGGCGTGGTCTATGGAGATATCGGGACGAGCCCGCTCTATGCCTTCCGCGAAGCGCTTCGGCCCTTCGTCCATGACGGCGTCACCCCAAACGAGGTCATCGGGCTGATCTCGCTGATGATCTGGACGCTGACGGTCATCGTCACGTTCAAATACGTGCTGTTTCTTCTGAGGGCGGATAACGAGGGCGAAGGCGGAACCCTTTCCCTGCTGGCCCTTCTCATGAAAAAGACCAGCCGGCACGCGACCATTTTTTTCTTCGCAGGCATCATTGGTGCAGCGCTTTTCATCGGCGACGCCATGATCACCCCTGCCTTATCGGTGCTGTCGGCGGTCGAAGGGCTGACGCTCGTAACCCCGGTCTTCACGCCTTACGTCCTGCCGATCGCCATCGCGATCATGCTGGTCCTGTTTTTCGTCCAGTCAGTCGGCACCGCATCCGTGTCAAAGCTTTTCGGTCCGATAACGCTGCTGTGGTTTCTCGTGATGGGCTTTGGCGGACTCGCCCACATCGCCGACGATCCCACGATCTTCGCAGCGCTCAATCCGCTCTACGCCTTCGACTTCATCACCCATGCAGGCCTCATTGGCCTCGTGGTTCTCGGCGCCGTCTTCCTGACCGTGACGGGCGCGGAGGCGCTTTATGCCGACCTCGGCCATTTCGGCAGGAAGCCGATCCAGGTCGCCTGGTTCGCGGTGGTCTTCCCGTCGCTCCTTCTGAACTATCTCGGCCAGGGCGCACTGGTGCTTGCCGACCCGCAGGCCGCGTCCGATCCGTTCTTCCTGATGTTTCCGGAGTGGGCGATCCTTCCGGTGGTCATCCTTGCCACGGCAGCCACCATCATCGCCAGCCAGGCGGTCATCACCGGAGCGTTCTCGCTTGCCCGTCAGGCGATCCATCTCGGCTTCCTTCCGCGGCTGGAGATCTGCTTCACCTCCGCCTCCAACACCGGCCAGATCTATGTCCCGGCCGTCAACATGGCGCTTCTCATTGGTGTGCTTGCCCTGATCTTCGCATTCGGTTCCTCCGAGGCCCTTGCCACCGCCTATGGAATTTCGGTCACCGGTGCGATGGTCGTCACGACGATCCTGTCCTTCCAGTTTCTCCGCGTCATGTGGGGATGGAACGTGGCCACGGCACTGGCGGCACTCCTGCCGCTCCTCGTGCTTGAGAGCATCTTCCTGGGCGCAAACCTCCTGAAGATCCACGACGGCGGCTATGTCCCGGTTCTGATCGCCGGCGCGTTGATGGTGATGATGTGGACCTGGAAGAAGGGAACCCTGCTGGTTCGCCAGAAATCCGCCAGCAACGACGTACCCCTGATGCAGTTTCTGGCGTCGATCGAACGGAAGTCGGATCACGCTCCCGCCCAGGTTCCGGGCACCGCGATCTTCCTGACCAGCCTTCCCGACATGACGCCCGGCGTGCTCTTGCACAATCTGAAGCACAATCGCGTTCTTCACCAGCGTAACGTCATCCTCAATGTGAAGACCGCCCCACGCCCCTATGTGCCGGAAACGGAGCGGGTGGCGATCGAAAGGCTGTCGGAGCGCTTTATCAGGATCCAGCTCCTTTTCGGCTTCATGGAGGATCAGGACGTCTCCAAGGCCCTGCCGCTCTGCCGCAAGGCGGGCTTCGATTTCGAGATCATGTCGACCTCGTTCTACGTCGGCAGGCGCAAGCTCGTCGGCGATCCGAACACCGGTCTTCCGGCCTGGCAGGACCGGCTCTTCATCGCCATGGCCGGCTTCGCCATCGATCCCTCGGACTATTTCCAGCTTCCCAGCAACCGCGTGGTGGAGCTTGGCGAGCAGATGGTCATCTGACCGCGTCTGCGTGGTCGTCCACCCTATTGATATGTCGTGAGCCAGGCTCGAAGCGCTGCCGAAGGCAGCCCGTCACAGCCATTGAACGCGCGCCCTCATCTTTCAATTTTTCTGAACCTAAGACCCAGTTCATTTCATTTGTTTGAACCGGCCTCGGCACCTATATTTTAGTTGTGACGATGAGGCTGAAGACAAAGGAGGCCGATCATGTCGCAGATAGCAGACTTCAACATCCTCCAGGCTTTCTTTGCGTTTCGCGCACGCATGTTTCGGGTGGCGGCACGCGAACGGATCAGGCAGGAAATGAAGCATTATCCGCCGCATATCGCGGCCGATATCTGCGCCCTGCCCGCTCTCGACGAGCAGCAGCGATAGTTCAAAATCTCTTATGGTATTCATAAAATCTATTCGTTTGAATGATGAGTGCCGTAAGCGCATATTTATCTTCAAGGATACGGCAATCCCGGATCCAGCTAGGAAAGGAAACGAAAATGACCTCGTTGACTTACAGAGATGGCGGCAAGGGCCTGTCATCCTACCGCAGACATTCTTCGCTCGGTTCCTATGCCGGCAGGCTCGTGCGTGCATGGCGCCGGTGGCAGACGGAACGCCAGATCGAATCCATGCCCCTCGACATCCGCAAGGATATCGGCTGGCCGAGCGCCGATGAGACCGGCAAAGACAGAGCTCACTAAGAACAGGGCTCATGAATGCAAACATATGCAATGAATGCGACATACCTCCCAAGCTAGAGGCGGTGCCTGCCCCATGCAGCACCGCCTTTTTCATATCCGCCGCCTGCCTTTTCCCCCGTGAATTTCACAGGACTACCGCGCCGCAGTAACGCCTTTTGCTCTGTTCGCGCCGCAAATCACCGCCAATGTCGCAGATTTGCTCTTCCTAGCCGCATTTATCCATGCCAATGTCGCTTTTGGAACATCGGAACGACGCATTCCACGCGACCAATATGCAGTCGCCCTCGAGCATGGATTTTCCAATGAACAAGATGCAGCTCAAGAAACGTTCCGTGGTCTTCTTCATGGTTCCGCAATTCACCATGCTGCCCTTTGCGGCGGCGGTGGATACTCTGCGGATCGCAAACCGCATGCTCGGCTATCCGGCCTATACGTGGCGCCTGAGTTCCGTCGACGGCGAAAAGGTCTATTCCTCCTGCGGCATCGGCGTGGAGGCCAATTCATCGCTCGCCGAAGAGCGTCGCCATCTCGGCGGCGAAAACCGGCCGGGCATGGTGCTCGTCTGTTCCGGCATCGATGTCGAGACCTTCAACAATAAATCCGTCAATGCCTGGCTGCGCGAATCCTACAATCGCGGCGTCGCCGTCGGTTCGCTCTGTACGGGCGCGCATGTGCTTGCCCAGGCAGGTCTCCTGAACGGCAAGCGTTGCGCGATCCACTGGGAAAACCTGCCGGGCTTCTCCGAGGCCTTCCCGCAGGTCGAGGTCTATGCCGATCTCTACGAGATCGACAACAATCTCTATACCTGCGCCGGCGGCACGGCATCGCTCGACATGATGCTGAACCTCGTCGGCGAGGATTTCGGCGAAAGCCTCGTCAACCGCATCTGCGAGCAGCACCTGACTGACCGCGTGCGCAACCCGCACGACCGCCAGCGGCTGCCGCTGCGTGCCCGCCTCGGCGTGCAGAATGCCAAGGTCCTGTCGATCATCGAGCTGATGGAAGGCAATCTCGCCGAGCCGCTGTCACTCCTGGAGATCGCCGAAGGCGCCGGCCTGTCGCGCCGCCAGATCGAGCGATTGTTCCGCCAGGAAATGGGCCGGTCGCCCGCCCGCTACTACCTGGAAATCCGCCTCGACCGCGCCCGCCACCTGCTGGTTCAGTCCTCCATGCCGGTCGTCGAAGTCGCCGTCGCCTGCGGCTTCGTCTCCGCCTCGCACTTCTCCAAGTGTTATCGCGAACTTTACCAGCGCTCGCCGCAACAGGAGCGCGCCGATCGCAAGATGACTATGGCCACGGCCCGCCAGCAGGCGGTTGCGGCGTGAGCCTTCACTTCCGTCATGCTCGGGCTTGTCCCGAGCATCTGCCGCCGGTCATGTTTTGATCGATGGTTAGATCCTCGCGATAGGCCCGAGGATGACGACCGAAGACTCCTTACTGCGCCGCCTCTTCCGTCATCTTGGCGTCGGAATAGACAAGGTTTCGCCCCTTGTGCTTGGCCATGTAAAGAAACTGGTCTGCCGCGTTCAGATAGTTCTCGAAGGTCTCGTAACCGGTGATCTCGGCCACGCCGATTGACACCGTCACCGACAATTCCTCGTCATCGGCCGTCACTCTCAAGCGGGAAATCTCCGAGCGGATCTCATCGCAGAGCTTGGTGGCGGCCAACGAATCCATCTGCGGGAGGAGAATGGCGAATTCCTCGCCGCCGAGGCGCGACAGAAGATTGTCGCTGCCTTCGAAGATCGTCTGCAGCCTGTCCGCGACAGCCCTCAGCACCTTGTCGCCGATCTCGTGGCCATAAGTGTCGTTCAGCCGCTTGAAATGGTCGATGTCGAGAATGGCGACCGCGCTCGACATTTTCAGCCGCAGGCATTCGTTCACCAGCTTCGGGCCGTTATCGTAGAAATAGCGGCGGTTATAGAGGCCGGTCAGGTAGTCGCAGGCCGCCGCCGCCCGCAGTTGCTTCATCTGCGTCAGCGTCTCCACATTGTTGGCAATGCGGCACTGCAGCTCTTCGGCGACGAACGGCCGGTAGACGAAGTCGCTGGCGCCAGCCTTCAGGAAACTTGCCGACAGCATGCGGTCGTTCGAGGAAGAAACGCCGATGACGCGCATCTTGTCCGAACCGAACCGGTGGCGGATGCGCCGCGTCAGCTCATAGCCGCTCATGTCTGGCATATGATGATCGGTGACGACGAGCTCGATATCGCTATAAGCTTCCAGCGCCGCGAGCGCCTCAAGGCCGGAATTCGCCACCACGACCATATATTGCTGGGCCTTCAGGAGATCGACCAGTACCTGGCGGGCAGAGGGCACGTCATCGACGATGAGCACCCGTGTCTTTCGGTTCATGATCGCCCGGCGCACGGTCGCGACCAGATTGTCGAGCGCGAATTCATTGTCCTTCAGCACATAGTCGATGACATTGCGCTCAAGGATGCGGGCGCGCGTATTGAGATCGAAAGTCGCGGTGAAGACGATGGTTGGAATATTGTGCTCGATCGTGCAGTCGAGCGCCTCGCCATAAGGCGAATCCGGCAGGTTCAGATCGACGACGGCAATGCTGTAGCCATGACTTTCCTGCGAGAGCTCCTCACGCAGCGCCTTCAGCGAGGAGCAGCACTTGACGCTGAGGTTGAGTTCGGTCTCGAACCGATGGCCAAGCACGGCTGAAAACATTCTGGAATCTTCAACCAAAAGTAAACGAATTCCTCCGAAACGAGGACTCGAACCATCTCGTTGAAACTCCCCCTGGAATGCCACGGCCGCCTATCCCCCAACACGCCCGAAGGACTCGACTCGCCCTCTCTCGTAACGCGGCGGACGATAACCGAGAGCCCACCTCCCGTGAAGGGGACAAATGGCGACAGCAACACCTGCGATTGCAGAAATATGCGCCGCCTTTGCGCCACCCCGGTGCAAGCCGATCATCGGGTTGTGTCCCTGTCGCTGGTCGTTGCGGCCGGATCAGGCAACCGCCCGTTCCCTACGCATCGACTGGATCTGCAGGAGCGTATCCAGGTTCTGGTTGACGCGGCAGTAAAACTCTTCGTCGATGAAGGGACGCAGCATGAAGTCGTTGCCGCCGGCCTTCAGGAACCGCGCCGAAAGCAGCCGGTTGGAAGAGGAGGAAACGCCGATGATGCGCAGCTCGTGCGATCCGATCGAGGCGCGGATGCGGCGCGTCAGCTCGAAGCCGTCTATATCGGGCATGTTGTAGTCGGTGACGACAAGGCCGATATCGCGGTTGGCCTTGAGGATCTCCAGCGCCTTTGCGCCGCTCTCGGCGGTGCTGACGCGGAAATTATAGCGCTTCAGGCGGCTCGACAGCAGCGCGCGAGCCGTGGCGCTGTCATCGACGATCAGCACGTGATGGCGATGGTTGGTCAGGAACCGGCAGATCGATTCCGCCAGCAGGTCGACGGCAAAGATATTGTCCTTGAGGATATAGTCGACGATATCCTTGGCGAGCAGCTTGTCGCGCATGCCTTCCTGGAAGGTGCCGGTAAAGACGATCGTCGGGATCGACAGATCGACCAGGTATTCCAGCGCCTCGCCGTTTTCGGCACCCGGCAGGTTGATGTTGGAAATCGCCAGCGTAATCGGATCGGAAGACTTATCGTAGGAAAGCTGCAGCTCTTCGAAGCTGCGGCAGATCTCGACCTCGATATCGAAGAGTTCCTTCAGCCGCTTTCCGATCATCGACGTGAAGACGTTGGAATCTTCAGCGAGGATGATACGTGCGCCGGCAAACATTTCTCCGGAATATTGCATCCCCGAAATACCTAGAAACGCCATGACAAACCTTTAAATGGAAATTGTGTCCCCGAGCGAAACGGTTACATGAATTCATTTGAGCAATTGTTAATCGAGAGGCTGCAGCCAGCTACGAAAAAGGCGGCCGATGGTGCGGCCGCCTTTTTCTTCTTCATATGCTTAACTAAACCATGAAGCACGGAGCTTTAGCCGCGAAGTGCCGCATTCTCCGTGTCGAACGGGCTCTCGCCGACCACGGTCGCATTGTAGGTCGTGCCGAGGATCTTGATCTTCAGCTTCGTGCCTTCCTTAGCGTAATCGGGCCGCAGCATGGCGAGCGCCAGCGAGCGGTTGATGCGGAAGCCGAAGGTGCCGTTGGTGGCGCGGCCGACGAGCTCGCCCGCCTCGTTGTAGATCGCTTCGGAACCACGCGCATCGACATCGTTGCCGGTCTCGACGACGAGCGTGGCGAAGTTCCACTTCAGGCCCTTTTCCTTGTAGGAAAGCAGGCCCTCGCGGCCGAGGAATTCCTTCTCCGGCTTGATGAAGCGGTCGAGGCCGGATTCATAGGCATTGTACTCGATCGACATTTCGCGCGGGATCAGACGGTAGGATTTCTCGACCGACATGGAGAGCATCGCGCGGATGCCGAAAGGCTTGATGCCGAATTCGGCGCCGGCTTCCATCAGCTTGTCGAAGATGTAATTCTGCATCTCGATTGGATGATGCAGCTCCCAGCCAAGTTCGCCGACGAAGTTGACGCGCAGCGCGTGGGCGCTGGCCGCACCGACCGAGATTTCCTTGCCCGATAGCCAGGGGAAATCCTTGTTGTCGAGGCTGGTGCGCGTCAGCTTCTTCAGGACATCGCGCGACTTCGGACCGGCGAGAACGAGCACGCCCCAGCCTTGAGTGATCGGCGTGAACTTCACGCTGCCATCCGATGGCAGCAGCTTGCGCATATAGTCGTGGTCATGCGCCTCGTAGGCGCCGGCCGAGACGAGATAGAAAGTGCCGGGCGCGCTTTCATAGACGGTGAATTCCGCGCGCACGCCGCCTTCCTTGGTCAGCATGTGGCAGAGCGCGATGCGGCCGCGCTTCTTCGGGATCGCGTTGGCAAAGATCGACTCCAACCACGCGCGCGCACCGGGACCGGTGACCAGCGCCTTAGCGAAGGCCGACATGTCGAGCACGCCGACATTCTTGTTGACGTTCATGACTTCGTTGCCGACATGCTCGAAATAGTTCGAGCGGCGGAACGACCAGCGTTCCAGGATACGGCCATCTTCGGTCGGGTCGGAATGATTGTGGTTGGTCAGAACGTCGGCGCCGACGCCGATCTGGTCTTTCGGCAGGTCGTAGCCTTCCGGCGCAAACCAGTTGGCGCGCTCCCATCCGTAGACGGAGCCGAACACGGCGCCGAGCTTCTTCAGGCGGTCATAGACAGGCGTCGTCTTCAGCGGGCGGGCAGCGGCACGCTCCTCATCCGGATAGTGCATGGTGAAGACGTTGGCATAGGCTTCCTCGTTCTTGGCGATGAGGTAGCCTTCCTTGGCATAGGGGCCGAAGCGGCGCGGATCGACGCCCATCATGTCGACGGTCGGCTCGCCATCGACGATCCATTCGGCAAGCTGCCAGCCGGCGCCGCCGGCCGCCGTGATGCCGAAGGAATGGCCTTCGTTCAGCCAGAAATTCTTCAGGCCCGGTGCGGGGCCGACGATCGGGTTGCCGTCGGGCGTATAGGCAATGGCGCCGTTATAGACCTTCTTGATGCCGACTTCGCCGAAGGCCGGCACACGGGCGATCGCCGTTTCGATATGCGGCATCAGGCGGTCGAGCTCTTCCTGAAACAGCTCGTATTCGCTCTCGTCGGACGGACCGTTGACATAACAGACCGGCGCGCCCTGCTCGTAGGGTCCGAGCAGCAGCCCGCCGTTTTCCTCGCGCATGTACCAGGCACTGTCGGCTTCACGCAGCACGCCCATTTCCGGCAGGCCCTTTGCCTTGCGGGCGAGAATGTCGGGATGCGGCTCGGTGACGATATACTGGTGCTCGACCGGAATGACCGGAATGTTGATGCCGACCATTTCGCCGGTCTTGCGGGCGAAATTGCCGGTGCAGGAGATGACGTGTTCCGCGGTGATCTCACCCTTGTCCGTCGTCACCTTCCAGAGCCCGTCTGCCTGCTGCTCGATCGCCGTGACGGTCGTGTTGCGGTAGATCGTGGCACCGAAATCGCGGGCGCCCTTGGCGAGCGCCTGAGTAAGATCCGCCGGCTGGATATAGCCGTCATCGGGATGCTGGATTGCGCCAAGCAGGCCGTCGGTCTCACAGAGAGGCCAGATCTCCTTCACCTGCTCGGGCGTCAGGATATTGACCTTCACGCCGATCGTCTCGGCAATGCCGGCATAGTACATGAACTCGTCCCAGCGGTCTTTGGTACGGGCGAGACGGATGTTGGAGACCTGGCTGAAACCGACATTCATGCCGGTTTCCTGCTGCAGTTCCTGATAGAAGCGGACGGAATATTTGTGGATCTGGCCGACCGAGTAGCTCATGTTGAAGAGCGGCAAGAGGCCCGCCGCATGCCATGTCGAGCCTGATGTCAGCTCCTTGCGCTCGATGAGCACGCTGTCGCCCCACCCCTTCTTCGCAAGGTGATAGAGCGTCGAAACGCCGACCACGCCGCCGCCGATGACCACTGCCCGCGCATGTGACTTCATGGAAAAATACCCTCTTTTATCGAATGTCCGGCAGCCCATACCGAACGAACCATTGTCGCGAACTATGCAGCGAGGCATGCGTCATGAGAGGCCTGTTTACGACATGGGAAAAGCTTGCCGCGACGACGCGCAAATAGGCAAGCGTCAAAAGTCGCAAGCCTCGAAAATTCATGAAATCGGCTGGGAACGGGCTGAAGCCGCCGTCACTTGACGACGGCGGACCCCTTGACGATCTCGATCGTCTCGTCGCCGGAAAGCCCGATACGGTCGCCATCGGGCGTCGTCATGAAACAGCCGGAGGGGCAGACCCGTTCGGATGCGCCGGCATCGACGACGACTTCCACGCGGTTGCCGCCTTCGGTGACGGTGAGCACCACGGGTGCCTCATCCTTGTTGGTGACGGAGGCGGCCAGCGCGAGAGGTGCGGCGGAAAGGAGAAGAAGAAATGCGACTACGGAACGTGTCACGGTATGCGACATGGGCTTTACGCCCTCCCCTGGAGCGCTCATCGCTGCACCAGCAGCGATCGATTGCATGGGGTTATAGCACCACAGCCGTGAATGAGCGCTGAATGGGCTGTTCAGCCTTTTAACTTGCCGTCTGCCGTCTTGCCCCGCAATTGGCGCACCGGCTGCTCCTCTTCCACCATCTCGTTCTTGCCGATCTCGTCTTCGGCAATCTCGTCCTCGGGCTCCTCAAGCTTCTGGACAAGCGCCTTCTCGGCGTCTGCATTCGCCTGCCGGTGGATGGTCAGATCGCTCTGCGGCAGCGGGATCTCGATGCCCTCCGCTCTGAAGCGCGTGAGGATCTCGATCCTCAGATTGTTGCGCACCGTCAGGCCGTCACCCATGTCGGCCAGGAAGAAGCGCAGCTCGAAATCCAGCGAATAAGGTCCGAAGCGCAGGAACTCCACATGCGGCTCGGGATTGCGCAGGATCAACGGCACGGCGGCCGTCAGCTCCAGCAGAATATCCATCACCTTGCGCGGGTCGGCCTCGTAGCTCACGGAAACCGGGATTTCCGAACGGCCGAGCTTGTTGCGATGCGTCCAGTTGCCGACGAGCCCGTTGATCAGATCCGAGTTCGGCACGATGATCGACTGCTTGCGGAAGGTCTCGATTTCGGTGGCGCGCACCGAGATGCGCTTGACGATGCCTTCGGCGGTGCCCGAAACGACATGGTCGCCCACCTTGAAGGGCCGCTCGACCAGCAGGATCAAGCCTGAAACGAAGTTCGACACGATATTCTGCAGGCCGAAACCGATACCGACCGAGAGCGCCGAGGCAACGAGTGCAAGGTTCGAAAGGTCGATGCCGGCAGCCGAAACGCCGAAGATCGCCGCCAGGCCTATGCCGAGATAGCCGATGCCGGTCTTGACGGAATTGCGCACGCCGAGATCGACATGGCTGCGCGCCATGACATTGCTGTCGAGCCATTTCTGCACCCAGCGGGTCGCGAGATAACCGCCGGCAAAGAGCAGGATGCCGGTGAAGATGCCAAGCAGCGAAATGCTGATGCCGCCGAGCCGCACCTCTGTGAATAGCCGGTAGGCAAGCAGCTGCAGATCCTGCACATGGAAGCCCCAGAGCAGCAGGATGAGCGGAATACCGGTCAAGAGCGCCACGGCATAGATCAGGAGGCCGACAACCAGCCCCACCTGGTCGATCGTAACGTCGCCAAGCTTGAAACGGTTCTGCAGGAAGCGCCCAAGGAACGTATCGGCGAAATTGTCCTGCCGCGAGATCGCCTTGCCGAGCAGCAGGCCAATATAGGTGGTGACAACGATGGCGCTGGTGATGATGAGCTGCGTGGCGACGAACCGCGCCAGGCCCACATAGCCCGAGAGCGCTGCAAGGATGAGGCCCGCACCGAAAACGCGCAGCAGGATCGCCATGCCACGCGGCCAGTGGCGGCCCGGCGCATCGGGATCGCCATTCTTCGCCAGCATCGGCTTGCCGAAGGAAACGGCGATCAGGATGAGGCCGATGATCAGCGCCGCAAGCAGGCTGCGCACGACCGTCAGAACCAGCGGCGACCCCATCGCCTCGCCGACGGCGCCGAAGAGATAGTCGAGCGCGTTGACGACGGCCATGGCGATCAGGCAGTAGCCGACCGAGCGAGCGCCGAGATTGGAAAGGCGCACCAGACGCCAGGACGGATCATTCGGCGCAAAGACGGCGTTGACGAAACGGCCGACGAAATAGACGAGGCCGATCGAGCCGAAAAGCGCGCCGATCACGGGCGTGATATCGCTTCTCAGCACATTGAAACCGTCGAGGAAGATCAGCGACGTCACCAGGAGCACATCGAGCGCGGCCGTGCGGATCAGCGTCGACCAGAAGGCAAAAGCAAGTCGGCTGATATAGGACGGCTCCTCGACATTGACGTCGCGCCGCAGATACTGGCCGAAAAGCCGGTAGCCGCCGGAGAGCAGGATCAGGGCCGTCGCGAGCGACAGAAAGATCGCGGCAAACAGTTGCAGGCTCTTGAACTTCCAGACAAAGGTGATCCAGCTCGAAAGCGTCTGCGAAAACTCGCTCGCCTCCTCAACGAAGGCGCTGGTCGCATCGTCGAAGACGGAGGCGGAAATTTCGGTGCGCCGGAACAGCGTATCGGCAAAGAGCTGGCGCCGCGTCGCCGTGATCACGTTGGAAAGCTTGGTGATCGCGATCGACAGATTCTCCGCGTCACCCGTGACGGCATTGATCTGCGAGCGTTCCGCCGTCAGCGCATTGCGCTCGTCGGTGACGATCTGCGCCTCCGGCGGCTGGCCGTCCTTCGGCGGCTCGCCAAGTTCGGTCAGGCGGCTCTTGATCTGGTCGAAACGCGGGCGCAGGCTGACGGATGTGGCGATAACGCCGCGGCCGAGTGCGTCCGTCTGGCCGGCAAGCTCCACGAGAGCATCGTCATTGTCGGCATTCTGCTTGACACGATCCTGCAGCGAGACAAGCTGGTTCTTCGCCTTGTCGATATCCTTCAGCGCCTGATCGAGGGCGGTATTGGCAAGCGGCGCCTCGGCCGGAGTTACTTGGGCCGGAGCTGCTTGGGCCGGAACTGCCTGCGTCTGCGCTGGCTGTGTCTGGGCCTCAGCCGCCGGCTGCGGCGCCTGCGCGAAGGCTGCCTCCCCATCGAGATGCAGGCCGGCAACCACCAGCGACAGCAGAAGAACGGTGCGAAGCAGCCAGTGTGTCAAGC
>Ga0209758_1002182_pt1 | contig 20519 bp, 16 predicted proteins | sample AraplaMF_Col_mMF_FD_184258 | JGI IMG/M metagenome (GOLD analysis project Ga0209758, IMG submission 184258) | Arabidopsis root microbial communities from the University of North Carolina, USA - plate scrape MF_Col_mMF (SPAdes) (version 2) | ecosystem: Host-associated > Plants > Roots > Endosphere...
GCGCCGAACGCTTCGCCGTCGGCGAGAAGGTCGATGCCCGCGTGATCCAGTTCGACAAGAAGGCCCGCAAGGTCCAGGTGTCGATCAAGGCGCTCGAAGTCGCCGAAGAGAAGGAAGCCATCGCGCAATACGGCTCCTCCGATTCGGGTGCGACGCTCGGCGACATCCTCGGCACCGCGCTCAAGAACCGCGACAGCAAGTAAGCGAAGCTTTCTTTTCGTTGACATCGAAGCCCCGGCGCGAGCCGGGGCTTTTTTGTTGTCCCGTATTCTGTTGCCACATCCGCAGCTGTCGTCCCGGACAAGCGCAGATCCCGACAATGCGCAGCGTTGTCGGGAGCGGAGCGCAGATCCGGGACCCATACCCACCGGCAGTGGTTTGGCGAAGACTCGGAGTAGGCCTCTCGCGTCACACGCCTCCCTGTGGTTATGGATCCCCGCGTTCACGGGGATGACACTGAATGTGTGGCTGCCCTCTTGCCAGTCACAGCCTTGTTTTCTTCAAATTGCGCCGCAATTGATGTATCCAGATAAGCCGTTGGTCATGCCGTGACGGCACAACGCGTCCAGTCTTTCATTTGGAGATATTCCGATGTCGCTCGATTCGGACATCATCGTCGATCGCCGCCGGATTCGTCGCAAGCTGACGTTCTGGCGCGTCGTGGCCGCGCTGATCGCGATCGCGGCGATCGCAAGCGCTGCGTTGATTGCGACACCCGGCGCGCGAGGTACCTTCGCATCAGCCGGCTCGATCGCGCGGGTTCACATCGAGGGCCTGATCCGCAGCGATTCCGATCGCACGCAGGCGCTGGAGCGGCTGGAGAATTCGCAGGCCGCCGCCGTCATCGTCCACATCAACTCGCCGGGCGGCACCACCGCCGGCTCCGAGCAGCTCTACGATTCGCTGGTCCGGCTGAAGGCGAAGAAGCCGCTCGTCGTGGTGGTCGAGGGCCTGGCTGCCTCCGGCGGCTACATCACGGCGATCGCGAGCGACCACATCATCGCCCAGCAGAGCTCGCTGGTCGGATCGATCGGCGTGCTGTTCCAATATCCCAACGTCAGCGAGCTGCTGAAGACGATCGGCGTCAAGGTCGAGGAGGTGAAGTCGTCGCCGCTGAAGGCCGCGCCGAACGGTTTCGAGCCGACCAGCCCCGAAGCACGGGCCGCCCTCGATGCGCTGGTGAAGGATTCCTACGCCTGGTTCAGGGGATTGGTGAAGGATCGGCGTGGCATGGATGACACGCAGCTCGAGAAAGTGGCCGACGGCCGCGTCTTCACCGGACGCCAGGCGGTCGACCTCAAGCTGATCGACCAGATCGGCGACGAGAAGACGGCGGTGACCTGGCTCGTCGAGCACAAGAGCGTCAAGAAGGGTCTGCCGGTACGCAACTACAAGCTTGAGCCGCGCTTTGGCGATCTGCCGTTCCTCAAGACGGCGGCCGCCATCACGCTGGAAGCGCTTGGTTTAGGCTCGATTGCGCATCAAATCGGGCAAACCGGCGTCGCGCAGGCGGTCGATCGGTTCGGAATGGACGGAATGCTGGCCCTGTGGCAACCGGCCACCTCAAACTGAGGGGTTCAGGCGAGCTTCCCAAGCTTTTCCCGTCCGACGGGTATCGGGACAGCCCGCTTTTTCGGCATTTGTCACGCATTTTCACGACGCTCAACCTTGATTTAGCGTCTTGACAGATCAAGGTATTTTCACGGAAATGGTCATCCGCACGCTTCCGGGTCCTATCTCTCGATGATCAAATCCGAACTTGTTCAGCGCATCGCCGAGCACAACCCGCATCTGTACCAGCGGGATGTCGAGAACATTGTGAATGCGATTCTCGAAGAGATCGTAGCGGCCCTCGCACGCGGCGATCGCGTCGAGCTGCGCGGCTTCGGCGCCTTCTCGGTCAAGCATCGCCCCGCACGCGCCGGGCGCAATCCGCGTACTGGCGCCCATGTGCCCGTCGATCAGAAGAGCGTTCCGTTCTTCAAGACCGGCAAGGAAATGCGCGAGCGGCTGAACCGCGACCATCCGGATCCGGGCGCGGCGGACTGAGGCTGTCGTCGTCGGCGTTTAACGGAACGGCCGCATGATGCGGCTGCAAGCTGGATTCAAGACGAGCGATCGCGATGCGAAAGTTCCTGACCGCGCTGATCGTCATTCCTCTGGGCCTGATCCTGGTGGCGTTTGCCGTCGCTAACCGGCATTTTGTCACGGTCTCGTTCGACCCCTTCATTGCCGACGACCCTTCACTCTCGGTCACGTTGCCGCTGTTCCTGCTGCTGATCCTGGTGGCGGCCGTCGGGGTCTTCGCGGGCGGCTGTGCCGTTTGGTTCGGCCAGCGGCACTGGCGGCGCTCCGCGCGCCGGCATGAGGCGGATGCCCGGGCCGCAAGGGGCGAACTGGCCGATCTGCGGACCCGGGCGGCCGCGGCAAGGCCGGAGTCTCAGCGCCTGCCCGTTCCCTCCGGGGTGGGGCTTTACGGGCCCATCGGGCGAGACAAGCAGCGCGCGACGTTGTAGAAGCGGCCGCAACGCAAAACCCCGTTTTCCGGCCGCGGGCCCGCGGCCTCCATTTGCTTTGAGACCATGTCCCTGCTCGTCAAGATCTGCGGCCTGTCCACGCGCGAGACGCTTCAAACGGCGCTCGAGGCGGGTGCGGATATGGTGGGGTTCGTGTTCTTCCCGCCGTCGCCGCGGCATCTGTCGCTGGAGCTCGGCCGTGAGCTCGGCCGCCAGGTCAAGGGGCGCGCGCTCAAGGTGGCGCTGACCGTCGATGCCGATGATGCTACGCTCGACAATATCATGGACGCGCTGTCGCCGGACATTTTCCAGCTCCACGGCAAGGAAAGCGTCGCGCGGCTGCGCGACATCAAGCAGAAGTACGGCCGCCCGGTGATGAAGGCGTTGCCGGTCGAGACTGGGGCCGATCTCGCCGTATTGCCGGGCTACGCCGCGGTCGCCGACCGCATCCTGTTCGACGCGAGACCTCCGAAGGACGCGACCCGGCCGGGCGGGCTCGGCGCGCCGTTCGATTGGCACCTGCTGCAAAACCTCGAGCTCGCGCTGCCGTATATGGTTTCGGGCGGCCTGCATGCCGGGAACATTGCCGAAGCCGTGCGCCTGACCCGCGCCGGCGGCGTCGACGTGTCCTCCGGGGTGGAGAGCGCTCCCGGTGTCAAGGATCCGGAGATGATCAAAGCCTTCATCCGCGCCGCGCGCGCCACCCAAGAGTTGAGCGTCAGAGAGTTGAGCGTCCGATGAACATCGCCAAGCCAAATTCCTACCGCAGCGGCCCCGACGAGCGCGGCCATTTCGGCATTTTCGGCGGACGCTTCGTCGCCGAAACGCTGATGCCGCTGATCCTCGACCTCGAGACGGCCTACACCGCGGCCAAGGCCGATCCGGCGTTTCAGGCCGAGATGAACGGCTATCTCAAGAACTATGTCGGCCGGCCCTCGCCGCTCTATTTCGCCGAACGCCTGACGGAGCATCTCGGCGGCGCCAAGATCTACCTGAAGCGCGAAGAGCTCAACCACACCGGCTCGCACAAGGTCAACAACGTGCTCGGCCAGATCATGCTGGCGCGGCGGATGGGCAAGAAGCGCATCATCGCCGAGACCGGCGCGGGCCAGCACGGTGTCGCCACCGCGACGCTGTGCGCGCGCTTCGGCCTGGAATGCGTCGTCTATATGGGCGCCGTCGACGTCGAGCGGCAGCAGCCCAACGTCATCCGCATGGAGATGCTGGGCGCCAAGGTGATGCCGGTGCAGTCGGGCACGCGCACGCTCAAGGACGCCATGAACGAGGCGCTGCGCGACTGGGTCACCAACGTGCACGACACCTTCTACTGCATCGGCACGGTGGCGGGCCCGCACCCCTATCCGACCTTGGTGCGCGACTTCCAGTCGATCATCGGCAACGAGACCAAGGCGCAGATGCAGGAGGTCGAGGGCCGCCTGCCGGACTCGCTGGTCGCCTGCATCGGCGGCGGCTCCAACGCGATGGGCCTGTTCCATCCGTTCCTCGACGATCCCACCGTCGAGATCTTCGGCGTCGAGGCTGCCGGTCACGGGCTGACGCAGCTGCATGCGGCCTCGATCGCCGGCGGCCGCCCCGGCGTGCTGCACGGCAATCGCACTTATCTCTTGATGGACGCCGACGGCCAGATCCAGGACGCGCATTCGATCTCGGCCGGCCTCGATTATCCCGGCATCGGGCCCGAGCATTCCTGGCTGCACGAGGTCGGCCGCGTGAATTATCTGTCCGCGACCGACGAGGAGGCGCTGGCCGCGTTCCAGCTGCTGTCGAAGCTGGAAGGGATCATCCCCGCGCTCGAGCCCGCGCATGCCATCGCCAAGGTGATGGAGCTCGCGCCGAAGCGGCCGAAAGACCACCTGATGGTCGTCAACCTCTCCGGCCGCGGCGACAAGGACGTCCCGCAAGTCGGCGACATCCTGAGGGGCAGGAGCAAGTGAGGGGCGTGTCGCACTCTCTTCACCTCTCCCCGTCGGGGAGAGGTCGGCTGCGAAGCAGCCGGGTGAGGGGCCTTTCCACTCATTCGAACCTCAGCGAGGTCCGGATGAGCTCAAGAACGCCTTCAAGATTGTCGTATACATCCGTGTTCGAAACACGAAGGACGAGAAAGCCACAGGCTTCCAGCACTTTGGTCCTGGCTTCATCGCGTTCGATTTCCGTTGGACTGGAATGCGTGACGCCATCAACTTCAATGATGAGCTTTCCGTCCAAGGTAACGAAGTCGACCACGTATCTATCAACCGGATGCTGTCGGCGAAACTTCCAGCGGGCGAGCTGCCTGTTGCGCAGCGCTTGCCAAAGCTTCGCTTCGGCACTCGTCTGCGACTCGCGGAGCCTTCGCGCTCTGGACTTGAACCTCTCCATCCCCCTCACCCGGCTGCTTCGCAGCCGACCTCTCCCCGGAGGGGAGAGGTATAGCACAGCGGCGGCCGGATCATGACCACGCGTATCGACACCCGTTTTGCCGAGCTTGCGAAGCAGGGCCGCTCGGCCTTCGTGACCTTCCTGATGGCCGGCGATCCTGATCCCGCGACCTCGCTCGAGATCATCAAGGCGTTGCCGAAATCGGGCGCGGACGTGATCGAGATCGGCATGCCCTTCACCGATCCGATGGCCGACGGTCCGTCGATCCAGGCCGCGGGCCTGCGCGCGCTGAAGGCCGGCATGACGCTGAAGAAGACGCTGGAGCTGGTGCGCGGTTTCCGCAAGGACGACAATGCCACGCCGATCGTGCTGATGGGCTATTACAACCCGATCTACATTTACGGCGTCGACAAATTCCTCGTCGATGCCAAGGCCGCCGGCGTCGACGGCCTGATCATCGTCGATCTGCCGCCGGAGGAAGACGACGAGCTCTGCCTGCCCGCGATGAAGGCGGGCCTCAACTTCATCCGCCTGGCGACGCCGACCACCGACGACAAGCGCCTGCCCGCGGTGCTCGCCAACACGTCCGGCTTCGTCTACTACGTCTCCATCACCGGCATCACTGGTGCTGCGGCCGCGGACTCTTCGGCGGTCAGCGAGGCCGTTGCCCGCATCAAGCGGCACACCAAGCTGCCGGTCTGCGTCGGCTTCGGCATCCGCACGCCGGAGACGGCGCGTGCCATTGCTTCCCATGCCAACGGCGCCGTTGTCGGCACCGCGCTGGTCGATGCGCTCAAGAACAGCCTCGATGCCGAGGGTCGGGCGACCGCCAAAACCGTTAACGCGGTCGCCGAGTTGACGGCGGCCCTGGCCCAGGGCGTCAAGGGCGCGCAACAGGCGGCGGAATAGGCCATAATTCCGCTTTCGAGGCGGGCGACACGGCGGCTTGCCGGGCGGAGGTCCGGCCGCCATATATCCTTTCAGGCGGCCCTCCGCGGGTCCGTCACATCGGAGCAAACCATGAACTGGCTTACCAATGTGGTCCGGCCGAAGATCCGCAACATGCTGCGGCGGGAGACGCCGGAGAATCTGTGGATCAAATGCCCGGATTCCGGACAGCTCGTGTTCTACAAGGACGTCGAGGCCAACCAGTTCGTCATCCCCGGCTCCAACTACCACATGCGGATGGGCGCGGTGGCGCGCTTGAAGTCGATCTTCGACAACGAGACCTGGTTCGACGTCGCGTTGCCCGAGGTGACGGCCGATCCGCTCAAGTTCCGCGATGAAAAGAAATACGCCGACCGCATCAAGGATGCGCGGGCGCGGACCAATCTCAACGACGCGATCAAGGTCGGCTACGGCAAGCTCGAAGGCTCCGCTGTCGTCGTCGCCGTCCAGGATTTCGACTTCATGGGCGGCTCGCTCGGCATGGCAGCCGGCGAGGCCATCGTGCGCGGGATGGAGCTTGCAGTCGAGAAGAACTCGCCGTTCATCGTGTTCGCCGCATCCGGCGGTGCGCGCATGCAGGAGGGCATCCTGTCGCTGATGCAGATGCCGCGCACGACGGTCGCGGTGCAGATGCTGCGTGAGGCCAAGCTGCCCTACATCGTCGTGCTGACCAATCCGACCACCGGCGGCGTCACCGCGTCCTACGCGATGCTGGGCGACGTGCAGATCGCCGAGCCCGGCGCGCTGATCGGTTTTGCCGGCGCGCGCGTGATCGAGCAGACCATTCGTGAAAAGCTTCCCGAGGGTTTCCAGCGCGCCGAGTACCTCAAGGAGCACGGCATGGTCGACATGGTCGTGCATCGCCACGAGCTGCGCCCGACCCTGGCGCGGCTCTGCCGTCTGCTGACCAAGGCGCCGGCGCAGGAGGGCGCATCGAAGCCGACGCAGGCCGTCACCAGCCCGGCACAGATCATATCGGCCGCTGAGACGGCGCCGGCTGCGCCCCACGCGTGAACGCGTCCCCGGACAGCACGAAGACGCCGCTCGGCGCGTTGATCGGGCGGCTGTCGGTCCTGCATCAGAAACGCATCGATCTGGGCCTTGCACGGATGCACCGGCTGCTCGCGCGGCTCGGTCATCCTGAAAGCAAGCTGCCGCCGGTGATCCACATCGCCGGCACCAATGGCAAGGGCTCGACGCTCGCCTATCTGCGCGCAATGCTGGAGGCAGCTAGCTTGCGCGTCCACGCCTACACCTCGCCCTATCTCGTTCGCATCAACGAGTGTTTTCGGCTCGGCCGCGTCGGTGGCGGCGTGCTGGTCGGCGACGACGAGTTGCGCGCGGCGCTGGAAGAGGTCGAGCGCGTCAATGCCGGCGAAGCCGCGACATTGTTCGAGCTGAAGACGACAGCCGCCTTTCATTTGTTCGCGCAGAACCCGGCCGACGTGGTGCTGCTCGAGGTGGGCCTTGGCGGCCGACTTGACTCGACCAACGTCATCGACGCTCCGGCGGCCTGCGTGATCACGCCCGTCAGCATGGACCACATGGACTTTCTCGGCGACACGTTGACCTCGATTGCCGGCGAGAAGGCGGCGATCATCAAGCGCGCCGTGCCGGTGATCTCCGCGGAGCAGGCGCCGGAAGCAATGGCCGTGATCGAGGCGCAAGCCAAACACATGCGTGCGCCGCTGTTTGCCGCGAACGAGAGCTGGCACGTCAATGTCGAGCGCGGCCGCCTGGTCTATTCCGACGACCGCGGCCTGATGGATCTCCCGGCGCCGCGTCTGTTCGGCCGCCACCAATTCGCCAATGCCGGCCTTGCCATCGCGACGCTGCGGGCGATCCCGATTTTCAAGGTGAGTCAAGCCGCGTTCGATGCCGGCATCGTCGGCGCCGAATGGCCGGCGCGGATGCAGCGCATCACCTCGGGCGAGCTGCTGTCCTGGGGTCCGCAGGGCTCGGAGATCTGGCTTGACGGCGGGCACAATGCCGAAGGCGGCCGCGTTGCAGCCGCCGCGCTCGGCGATCTCGAAGAGCGGGTGTCGCGGCCGCTGGTCGTCATCGCGGGCATGATGGCCAACAAGGACGCGCAGGGTTTTCTCGCCAATTTCGCCGGCCTCACCCGCCACATCATCGCGGTGCCGATCCCCGACACCGAGAACGCGATGCCGGTGGACCGCCTCGCGGATGCCGCGCGCAGCCTCGGCATGCGCGTCGAGATCGCGCCCGGAATCGAAGCCGCGCTGCGGGCCCTGTCGAAACTGGCCTACGAGGTGCCGCCGCGCATCCTGATCACCGGCTCGCTGTATCTGGCCGGCCACGTGCTCGCCATCAACGGCACGCCGCCTGCATGATGTCTCTTGTACCGGGCGCGGTGCAGCGTGCGACGCTGCTCCGCAGAGCAGGGATCCGAGAGTTGGGATAATGACAATGCGCTTTGCCGTCATCGCTGACGTCCACGGGAATTATCTCGCGCTGGAGGCGGTGCTCGCCGACATCCACGCGCTTGACATCACCGACATCGTCAATCTCGGCGACATGCTGAGCGGTCCGCTCGATGCGCGCCGCACCATCGAGATCCTGATGAATCTCGACGCCGTGCATGTGCTCGGCAACCACGATCGCTATCTGCTCGACCGTCCGCCGGAGAAGATGGGCTCCTGGGATCGTCCTGCCCATGCCGCGCTCGACGCCGCGCAACTCGACTGGCTGCGCGGGCATCCGATGACGCGTGTCCTCCGGGAACAGGTGTTTCTTTGCCACGCGACGCCCGGCAACGATGAAGTCTATTGGCTCGACATTGTGCATCCCGACGGCAAGGTCGCGCTATCGCCGCTGGACCGGATCGAGCAATTTGCGCTTGGGATCACGCAGTCGCTGATCCTCTGCGCCCACACCCATCTCGCCCGTGCCGTGCGCTTGCGCGACGGCCGGCTGATCGTCAATCCCGGCAGCGTCGGCAGTCCCGGCTTTCGCGACAAGCATCCGTATCCGCATGTCGTCGAAGCCGGCACGCCGCATGCGCGCTATGCGATCCTCGAGCTAGCGAACGGTTCCTGGCAGGTGACGTTCCGCCACGTCACTTACGATCACGAGACGATGGCGGCGCTGGCGCGCTGCAATGGGCAGCCAGAGCTCGCGAATGCGCTCGCGACGGGATGGATCGGCTAGCTCCTCGTGTCCCGGACGCGGTGCAGCGCCTTGCGCTGCTCCGCAGAGCCGGGACCCAGACTTGTGGCTTCTGGGCCCCGGCTCTGCAGCGCTTTGCGCTGCGTCCGGGGCACGAGACCAATTCACTTCAACAGCTTCATCGGATCCGCCGCCTTCTGCTTCAGCTGCTCGAAAGTGCATTGCCGCGGGGCCTTGTCGGGACGCCAGCGCAGGATCGAGGTGCCGTGGCGAAAGCGCTCGCCGCTGAAATGGTCGTAGCAGACCTCGATCACCAGCTTCGGCTTCAGCGGACACCATTTCGCCGAGCGCTCGGTCGACCAGCGGCTCGGCCCGCCCGGCGCGTTGCCGGTGAAGCCAGGCTCGCCGATCAGCGCCTCCAGCCGGTCGGTCAGCGCGGGCTTCTGCTCCGCCTTGATCGCGGAGGTGAAGCCGACATGGTGTAACAGGCCCTTCGCGTCGTAGAGTCCGAGCAGCAGCGAGCCGACCACGTTGCGGCCCGCGATCTTGTTGGTGGCGTAGCGGAAGCCGCCGACCACGCAATCGGCGCTGCGGAATTTCTTGATCTTCTGCATGCCGTCGCGATTTCCGGCCTGATAGGGCAGATCGGTGCGCTTGGCGATGACGCCGTCCGAGCCGCCGCCGGATTGCGCCAGCCACTTATTGGCCGTGGCGTAGCTTGTCGTCGCCGGCGAAAGACGGAAGGGGCTGCCCTTCAGATTGGCTTTCGCAAATGCTTCCAGCGCCGGCCGTCGTTCGCTCAGCGGCTTTTCGGCAAGCGTCTCATCTCTGGCGGTCGCGAGCAGATCGAAGACGAGATAGAGCGCCGGCGTGTCCAGCGAAAGCTTCTTGACGCGGCTTGCAGCGGGATGGATCCGTTGCAGCAGCGCGTCGAAGGAGAAGTCCTTGCCGTGCGGCACGACGAGCTCGCCGTCGAGTTTGAAACGATCCGCTTTCAGTTGCAGCGCGGCGGAAACGATCTCGGGAAAATAGCGCGCGAGGTCCTCACCCGACTTCGAGCGCAGATCGACGATGTTGCCGTCGCGCGAGAGCAGGCAGCGAAAGCCATCCCATTTCGGCTCGTACTGCCACTCCTTGCCGCGCGGGATTTCGTCGACCGACCGCGCCTCCATCGCGACGAGCGAGGTCGATCTTCGGGCGCGCTTCGCGGCAGGAGCAGGCAAGGGCTGGGACTCGTCATACGCCGGACACGCCCCATCAACGCAGAACGGCCGGCATTTCGCCGGCCGTTGTCGAAAATAATCCTATGGCAGGTGGATCAGACCGCGGAGGTGATCCACTGCTGCAGCTTCGCCTTCGGCGCCGCGCCGACCTGGCGGGAGGCCATCTCGCCGCCCTTGAAGATCATCAGGGTGGGGATCGACATCACGCCGTACTTCGAGGCGGTCTTCGGGCTCTCGTCGACGTTGAGCTTGACGATCTTGACCTTGTCGCCCATCGCGCCGGCGATCTCGTCGAGGGCGGGCGCGATCATGCGGCACGGGCCGCACCACTCGGCCCAGAAATCGACGACCACGGGGCCGTTCGCCTTGAGCACTTCGGCTTCGAAATCGGCGTCGGAAACCTTGCTAACGGCCATTGGGAGTACCTCACACAGGTTGAAAGAATCGGCGCGACCTGGAATCGCGCCCGGAATCATGCGGTCAACCTATGAACGGCTCCTTGCCGGGTCAAGGATGCTCACGCCGAGATGAAGGGATGCCAGCGCCGCGTCCAGCGCGGGGGCTGAAATCTCCATATATTCAAGGGCCTCGGTCCAGAGCAGGACGGCCCGGATCGGGGTCTGGGGATAAAGCCGCGATAGCACCGCCCGGTACAGCGCCAGCTGCCGGACATAGGCCGCGGGTGCCTCGCTGGCGCTCCTGGGCGCGGCCTGGTTGGTCTTGAAATCGACGATCAAGACCTCATCCGGGCGAACGACCAGCCTGTCGATCTGCCCCGACACCAAGGCCGGAGGGCGACCCGGCCGCTCCAGCCTGCCGGCGATGGCAACTTCCGCCCGGCTGCCGGTGGCAAAGACCGGCGCAAAGCGCGGGTCCGAAATCAAGCCGAGCACCTTGTCGGCCAGCGCGGCGCGGTCAGCCTCGGTCCAGTCCCCGGCATTGCGGGCCATGAAGCCGAGTGCCGCCTCGCGGCGGCGCTCGGTTGCGATATCAGGCAGCGATTGCAGGAGACGGTGCACCAGCGTGCCGCGTTGCAGCGCCAGCGCGCGCGACTGCACCGATTCGCCTGACCGTACGCTGCGGCCCTCTTCGGCCGGCTGACCGGACGGGCGGACCAGGTCATCGTCGACGGTCTCGCGTGGTGCCGGCGCCCGCAGCCAGTCGGGCAGCGCGATCGTCTGATCAACGGACGCCGTCGGCGTGCCCAGCGCCGCGACATCCTCCGGCCGGGCGAATCGGGTGACCTTACCGAGCGGCGTCTCGATCACCTGCTTGTCCAGGCCCGAGCCGGCGAGCCCGGTGTCGACCAGGTCATACCAGCTCAGCTTGCGGACCGTCTTCATGTTGCCCGGCATGCAGCCGCCGACGATCAGGCGGTCGGCCGCGCGCGTCATCGCGACATAGAGCAGGCGACGATATTCGTCCTCGGTCTCCTCGATCATCGCCTTGCGCGCCTCCGCGACCGGCTTGGGATCGTCAGCCTTGCGCCCGGCCCAGACCACCACCTCGCCGCCATTGCCGCGGGGCACGTGAATCAGGCGCACACGCTGGGAGTCCGCGGGCGACGACGTGGTGTCCACCATGAACACGACCGAGGCTTCGAGGCCCTTGGCGCCGTGCACGGTCATCACCCGCACCTCGTCGCGCGAGATCTCCATGTCGCGCTTAACCTCGGTGTCAGCCGAACGCAGCCAGGCCATGAAGCCCTGCAGCGAGGCCGGCGCCTTGCGCTCGTAGTTCAGCGCCAGCTCGAGGAATTCGTCGAGCGCGTCGTTGGCCTCGTGACCGAGACGGCGCAGGATGCGAGCCCGGCCACCGTCGCCTCCTAACAGCCAGGCGTAGAAGGCGAACGGCGTCTCCTCCCGCGCACGCATCTCGCAGGCTTCGAGGCGGCGCAGCGCGGTCGCGAACTTCTCGCTTCCGGCCGCGTGCTCGCCGAGCGCGCGGCGCAGCGATCCCTTGCGGCCATGGGCCAACTGGAACAGGTCGTCGTCGTCGAGCCCGAACAGCGGGCTCTTCAGTGCCACCGCCAAGGCGAGATCATCCTGCGGCAGCAGCAATGCATCCGCGAGGTTCATCAGGTCGATGATGCCAATATGCTCGGTGAGCTTGAGTCGGTCGGCGCCGGCGACCGGGACGCCGGCGTGCTTCAGCGCCTGGATCACGGCGTCGAATGCATTGCCGCGCCGGCGCACCAGGATCAGCATGTCGCCGTAACGCAGCGGCCGGCGCTCGCCTTCGTGTCCCGTCAGCGTGCCGCTCTCGACCAGGCGCTTGATCTCGGCCTGGATGCGGCGCGCGAGCTTGACCTCGGGGCTGGTGACGGCGACCCCGTCGAACGGGGCGCGCCAGCCCTCGATGTCCTGCCGGTCGTCGGCCTCGGCAAGATCCCACAGCTCGATCATGCTGGGGCCGGCGTCAGCGAGCGCATTGTGCAGGGGATGGCCGATCTCGACCGAATGGATGCTCTTGTAGATCTGGGGATCGCGGAAGACGTGGTCGACCGAGTGCAGGATCGTCGCGCCCGAGCGGAACGAATAGGTGAAGGCGACGGGATCGAATTTCAGCCCGGCGGCGGTGAACTTGCGGTGCAGCTCGCGCCGGCGCGCATCGAATTCGTGCGGCGCCGCGCCCTGGAATGAGAAGATCGACTGCTTCTCGTCGCCGACCGCGAAGATGGTGCGGTTCAGCCCCTCGCGCGCGCCTTCCCCGGCCGTGAATTCCGAGATGATGTGCGCGACGATGTCCCATTGCCGCGGGCTGGTGTCCTGGGCTTCGTCGATCAGGACGTGATCGACGCCGCGGTCGAGCTTGTAGTGCACCCAGCCCGAAGCGACGCGGTCGAGCATCGCCAGCGTCTTGTCGATGAGGTCGTCGTAGTCGAGCAGGCCGCGCTCCTGCTTCTCGCGGCGGTAGTTCGCGGCGGCGGCGGTCGCGATGTGCAGCAGGGCCGCGGTGCGGTCGCGCATGATCACGGCGCGTCGCTTCTCGACCAATCCGCTGACGCGCTGCGCCTCGTTCTCGAACAGGCGGGCGACGGCCGGATTGTGATCGCAAAACTTCTTGGTCAGCACCGCCTTGCGCGGCAGCTTGTCGTCCGTGAGAAAGACGCACAGATAGGCGTCGACCTGCGCGCCGCCGGAAAACATCTTGGCCTCGCGCAGCCGGCCGGCCTGATCTTTATCGGACTTGCTGCCGTCCTCCAGCGCAAACGCGATGTCGTCCCAGCGCGAGCGCGGGAGGTAGGGCCCATCAAGAATTTCCGTCTCGACGTCCTCGATGCGGTCGCTTGCATCGACGCCCAACACGCTCGCCATCTGCGCAGCGGCGGCTTCCGCATTGCCGGCCTCGTCGGTCCAGGCCATGAAATGATCGCGGCTGAGACAGGCCTCGCGTACGACTTCCTTGAAGGTGACGTCCGCGGCGCTCGCCATCGCGGTCAGCAAGGCGCGGCCGGTGACGCTGTCCGGATCGCGCGCGGCCTCCAGCAAGACCTTCAGATTGGCGCGCTCCATCATGTCCGTCTGGTCGCGCTCGTCGATCACGGAAAACCGCGCGGGCACGTTGGCCTCGAACGGAAACTGCTGGAGCAGCCGCGTGCACAGCGCGTGGATGGTCTGCACCTTCAGTCCGCCCGGCGTCTCCAGCGCGCAGGCGAACAGCTTTCGCGCGTCGCGGCGCAGCTTTGCATTGGGATGCGGGATGCCGACGGCGCGGATCGCCGCATCGAGCGCGGTGTCGTCCAGCGTCACCCAATGACCGAGCGTGGTGAACACGCGCTCGGCCATGTTGGCGGCGGCGGCCTTGGTGAAGGTGATGCAGAGGATCTTTTCCGGCGGCACGCCCGATAGCAGCAGGCGGATCACGCGCTGCACCAGCACATGGGTCTTGCCGGAGCCGGCATTGGCCGACACGAAAGCCGAGGCGGTCGGATCCGATGCGCGCGCCTGCCGCGCACGCACTTCATCCGGGATGGGGCGCGGCGCCTTCACCATTCCTCGATCCCCAATCCGCCGGCCGCGGACCATTCCTTGATCCGGGCGAGATCGTCATAGGCGCCGTAGCGGTTGGTCCACATCGGCAGGTTCAGCGAGGTGTAGGGCTGATTCTCGTCTTCAAAAGCACGGATCAGCGCCTCCAGCTTCGCCCTTGCCTCAGCGGCCGCCGTATCCGGCGGCTGCGGCTCGTCGCCCTGCTTGTACTTGAGCTCGAGGATGCGCTCCTCGCCCGGCGGGTTGTTGCCGCTGAGGCGGACATAGACGAGCTGGCTCACCGACGAACCCGCGTCGATCTCGGGAAAGCCGCCTTCGCGCAGGATCGCCGCCTCCAGCGTCAACTGCGGCGACAGGCCCATGCGGACCTGCTTGCCGGTCGGCGGCTGTCCGGTCTTGTAGTCGAGGATGGCATAGCCGCCGCCCTGGCGCCGCTCGATGCGATCGGCGCGCGCGGACAGATAGAACGTGCGCGCATTGTCGAGCCGGATCGAGATCTCGCCCCTTGTCTCGGCCATGATCGCCTCGATCGCATCCCGCCGCGCCGTCTCCCATTCGCCGAACCAGCGTGCGATGCGCTGGAACCGCGGCCACCACAACGCCCGCGCCTCGGGCCGTTCCATCAACGGTGCGAAATGCTTTTCGCCGATCGCGCGCAGCACGCGCTCGGGATCGTCGGGCAGGCGCGTCGCATAGTGTTCCGTGAACTCGCCGATGGCCTCGTGGATCGCCGAGCCGCGGTCGGCTGCCGAGAGCGGCATGTCGACCGGATCGAGCGCATCCAGCCGCAGAATGTGTTTTGCGTAGATGGTGTAGGGATCGCGCAGCCAGTCCTCGATCGCGGTCACCGACATCTTGAGCGGCCGCGTCGCGCGCGGCGGCCGTGGCTCGGGCTGCTTGATCGGCGCGACCTTGTCGGGCTGGTCCAGCGTGCCCGCGAACTGCACGTATCTCTCACCGGCGCGGATCGCCGCCTTCCAGAAATCGTCTCCCGCGACCGCCTCCAGCCGGTGCAGGAAGCGCGAAGCCACCGCGGGTGCGCCGCCGGCCTTGGCGGAATGGGTTAGGATCACCTCGTCGCCGCCGAGCAGTTGCGCGAAGTCGTGCGCGGAGAGTCCAATGCGGCGCTCCGGCAAGTCGAGACCGAGCTCGTGCCGCATCGGCCGGCTCAGCCAGGGATCGATGCGCGGCGCCGGCGGCCAGACGCCTTCGATCAGACCGCCGACGATGATGCGGTCGGCCTGCATCAGGCGCGATTCCAGCGGGCCGTAGATCTGCAGCCGCGCGCCTGGCCTGTCCGGCCGCCGCACCGCGCGATCGCTGAACGCGGTCTGGAAGACGTCCGGATAGTCCGACAGCGGCACCATCAATCCGCTGGTCGTGCCGCCGCGCAGGAGATCGTCGAAGGCGGCAGCGAGCGCGAGGCCCTCGCGGTCCTCGAAGGCCAGTGGAATGCCCTGCTCGTCGCGCGCCAGCTCGATCATGATCTCGCGGTGCCGGTGCGCGAGCTCGGCGAAGTCATATGGCTTGGATGGCGCCAGGCTCTCGATCGGCGCCAGCGCTTTTTGCAGGGCGTCGACCAGGCCCTGGATGCGATCGAGATCCTCGGCCTTGAGACGTGCGCGCGGCTCGGCGCGGTGCAGCGCGGAGGCCTCGCCGCGCCACAGCTTGGCAAGCTCCTCGCGAAAGCGGTTGAATTCACGCAGGAGGCCGGCCGTGCCGGCAGGCGGCCGCGTGCCGCGCAAGACCGCCAGCTCCAGGCCCTCGATCGCCGCCTTCCACGCGCCGGGCGCGCGGCCGAGCCGGCAGAGCGGATGCTTCAGCAGCGCCAGCAGCGTCGGCGGCTCCAATCCCTTCGTCGCCGCCTCTGCCGCAAGGCGTGCGAAGATTCCGGCGGAGGTTTCCATCAGGACGTCGCCGCCGGAATCGTCGAAACTGAGGCCCCATCGGGTGAGCGCGGCCATCACCCGTCGCGCCAGCGCGCGGTCGGGTGTTACCAGCGCGGCCGTCCTGTCGAGATGCCTTGCCTCGCGCATGGCAATCGCGATGGCAAGGGCTTCCATTTCAGGATTCGGAGCTTCGACGACCGCGAGCCTTGTCATGCCGCCTGCGATCTTCGCGGCAACATCCGGCTGCTTCAGCCGGTCGTGCCAGACTTCCGTCTTGGCCGAGGGGCGCATCGATTCGGAGGCGAGCAGGTCGCGGCCGCCTTCGGCCGGTGGCTGAAGAATCTCGACGTCGCTGCGCTTGATGCCGAAGCGCTGCAACAGCGCGTGCATGGCATATTGCGGATGGTTCGAGGCCGGGTGCTCCGCGAATTTGCCGAGCGCATCGCGCACGCCGCCGATGGTCCGCCAGGCGCCCTCGTCGAGATCGGTGTCGAGGCCGGGCAGCACCACGGCGCCATGCGGCAGCGCTGCGACGGCGTGCAGGAATTTTGCCGTCGCGGGCATCGAGCCGGTCGAGCCCGCCGCGATGACAGGCCCGGTCGGATGCGCGGTCAGCCGTTTGGCTTCCGCCGCGATCAGGAGATCGCGCCGTGCCGCCGGCTCGATCCGGTTGATTTCGGCAAGATGACTGGGCCAGGCGATGCGCGCGATGCGCAGGAACTCCAGCGAGTGCTGCCAGTAGCGATCGAGGTTATCAGGCACGAGGCCGTCGAGCGCATTCCAGTCGACGCCGCGCGTGACCATGTCGTCGATCAGGCGCGCGAGGTCGCCGGCGAGCGCCAGCGTCGAGGCGGGCCCGCCGACCACCAGCGGCGCCAGCACCGGGCCCTTGGCCCAGGCGGCGACAAGCTGCGCCAAGGTCAGTCGCCGTTCGAGCTCGCCGAGCCGCGGCGGAATGTCGAGCGGCGTCACGCCCGAGAACTGCTCGCCTTCACCGGCGAAAGCGAGCTCGTCCTCGTCGATGTCGCCGAGCGCGACGATGCGCGGCAGCACCACTGCGTCGGCCTTCATCTCGTCGAGGAAAATCTCGCGGACGACGCGCATGGCGCGTCGGGTCGGCAGATAGAGCGTGGCATCGGCAAGCCGCGCCGGCTCCTTGCGCGCTTCGAATCCCTCGACCAGCCGTCCCTCGAGCAGGGCCGTGACGACCGTGCGCAGGAACGGAACTGAGATGGGAACGCTGAAGACGCGCATGAGCTGCCTGATTCGGAAGATCAGGCAATATAGGGAGGCGGAGTCAAATGGTCATGGGTTCGCGCGAGTAGTCCCCGCTGTTCGCCGACCGGAACGGTGCCGTAGGGTGGGCAAAGGCGCACTTGCGCCGTGCCCACCATTCTTATCCGGGATCACATGAAGTCGTGGGCACGCTTCGCTCTGCCCACCCTACGGCTACTACGGGACTGTGTCTGGAGCGGCCCTTACGCCACGCTCTCCAGAAACGCCTCCTCCGCGGCACGCACGGCATCGGGCGTGCCGACATGCATCCAGACGCCGTCGAGGCGCAGGCCGAACAGCCGCTCCTGCTCGTTGGCGCGGTCGAACATCTTGGTCAGCGAGAACTCGCCCTCCGGCGCGCCCTCGAAGATCGACGGCGACAGGATCGCCGCGCCCGCATAGACGAACGGAACGACCTCTTTTTCCTTGCGCTTGCGTAAGGCCCCGTCGGGCAGCATGCCGTAATCGCCCCGGCCGCTATAGCCGATGCTGGTCGCGGTCGGCGCCATCAGCAGCAGGATGTCCATGCGCGCGGGGTCGAAATTTTCGGCAAGCCGCGTCAGGTTCGAGCGTACGCCGTCGATCCAGAGCGTGTCGGAATTGACATGGAAGAACGGCGCATCGCCGAGCAGCGGCAGCGCCTTGACCACGCCGCCGCCGGTGCCGAGCACCTGGTCGCGCTCGTCCGAGATGGTCACGCGCGGATGCTGGCGCGATGCGACGTGATCGATGATCTGGTCCGGCAGGTAATGCACGTTGACCACGGCCTCGGTCACGCCGGCCTGGCCGAGCTTGTCGAGCACGTGGTCGAGCAGGGGCTGGCCGGCCACCGGCACCATCGGTTTCGGCATCTTGTCCGTCAGCGGACGCATGCGCAGGCCGAACCCCGCGGCGAGCACCATGGCTTTGGTCGGTTTGACGGACATCCTTCGCTTTCTCAGACCTTCGCCTTCGCAGCAATCCTAACACGAGGTTAGATCAGCCGCACCGCATCTCAACCGCCTTAGCCACCCGCCGTGACGGTTGTACGACGGGTGTTGCCGTCATGCCCCGACGGCTGTGGAACGGGCCTTTTTCTTCTTTTCACCCACCTTGAGGAAATTGACGCCGATCTGGTCGCCATTGACCCAGGCAAGCTCGCAGCGCCGGTAGGCCAGCCCGGTGGACGACAGCAGCAGAAAGAACTCTTTCAGGTGCAGGCCTTCGACCGAGCCGTCGATGGTCAGCTTGGCGCCGCTATCGGAGACGTCCTCCATGGTGCATTCGCGCCGCCAGGTCCCGTCGATTCCCATCATCTGGGCCGGGATCCCACGCTCGAAAATAACCCTGCTATTTCCGCGCTGATCCGCTTTCGCCGCCATCTGCCCTGCTCCAGCCCCGCAATGATCCGGCTGCCTCGCCGCCAGAATAGCGACATCTTGGCTAACGGCCGGTAAACCGGGTTTAAAGCGCGATGAGATCAGGATCGTCATCGCGCTTTAGGTTATTGTTTGAGCATGATCTTTTCGGAAAACCGCTGCGCACTTTTCCGGATCATGCTCCAGATCAGCCTTGAGGGGGCGGGACGTTGGCGAGATACCAGTCGCGCAAGGAGCCCAGTGCGGGATGGGCCAGCGAACGCTGGAGATAGGTCCAGATCCGCGGCTGATGGCGCAGGTAATGCGGCTTGCCGTCGCGGCGGTTGAGGCGCGCGAAAGTGCCGAGCAGGCGCGTGTTCCGCTGTGCCGACATGATGGCGTAGAGCTCGGCGAAGCCGGCCGCATCAAAACCGGCGTCGGCGGCACGGCGTGCCTTGATGTAACGCGACAGCAGCGTCAGCTCAATGTTTTCCGGTACGTCGATGCGGGCGTCCTGGAGCAGCGACACCACGTCGTAGGATTGCGGTCCGAGCACGGCATCCTGGAAATCGATCACGCCGACGCGCTCGATGCCGGTGCGATTCCCGAGCCAGATCAGATTGGGCGAATGATAATCGCGGATGATCCAGGTCTTCGGCGCGGTCAGCGGCTTCTTCAGGAGCTCGCGCCACATTGCAAAAAATTCCGCGCGCTGCTCGTCGGCGAGCGGTGCGTTGCGGTCGGGCAGATACCATTCCGGCATCAACCCGATCTCGATCAGCATCGCCTCGATGTCGAAGACGGGAATGGCGTAGGTCTGCCCGTCGAGCGGCAACGTCTCCGGCAGCGTCTTGCCGTGCAGCGCCGCCAGCACGTCAGTCGCGGCCTCGTAGCGCTCGACAATCGGGCGGGGCGGATCGCCCTCGATCACGCCTTCGCTGCCGAAATCCTCGGAGATCAGGAAGCCGTGGTCGAGATCGAAATGATGGATCGCCGGCGCCGAGAGTCCCTGCGCACGCAGGCCTTCGTCGATGGCGACGAAGGGTTTTACATTCTCAGCAAGGTGCACCGCTGCGCTGTAGGACTTCCCGTTGTACATCGCAGCGCCATCGGGGCGCTGCGGGAAGTTCATCAGGATGACGACCTCGTCGTCGCGCAAAAGGCGGGCATAGGAGCGCGTCGAAGCATCGCCGGCCATGCGCCTGCGCGTTGCGTTCATGTAACCGGACGCGTCGAGGAATTCGCGCAACACCTTCAGTCGCGCGACGACGGCCGCGCTCTTGCCGTAGCCGGTGATGTCGGCCGCGCGTGCGTTCGATCCCAGCGCCGGCCGGTGCGTCAGCGCGATGTCGATACGGTCCTGCGGCATCGCCGACGGCGCGCGCTCCGGCCATTCGATCAGGACCAGCGTGGCATCGGGCAGCGGCGACAGCCCGATCTCCTCGAGCTCGCTCTCGTCCTCGACGCGGTAGAGATCGGCATGCAGCACCGGGAAAGGCGGCAGCTCGTAGCCCTGCACCAGCGTGAAAGTCGGGCTCGGCACCTCCAGCGTCTCGTCGCCGGCGAGGTAGCGGATCAGGCTGCGTGCTGCCGCAGTCTTGCCGGCGCCGAGATCGCCGGTGAGGGTGATGACGTCGCCGGGGCCGACCAGCAGCGCGAGGTCGGCCATCAATTGCGCGGTGGCCGTCTCGTTGTGGAGCGCGACGGAGAATGTGGTGGGTTCCGTCATTCGGCGGCGTCGCGATGCGCCGCCTGGTCGGTCGGGAAATCGCAGATCACGACCGTGCCGCGGCCGACGATCGAATCCACCCGCACCTTGCCGCCATGCAGC
>Ga0209758_1002183_pt1 | contig 20512 bp, 15 predicted proteins | sample AraplaMF_Col_mMF_FD_184258 | JGI IMG/M metagenome (GOLD analysis project Ga0209758, IMG submission 184258) | Arabidopsis root microbial communities from the University of North Carolina, USA - plate scrape MF_Col_mMF (SPAdes) (version 2) | ecosystem: Host-associated > Plants > Roots > Endosphere...
ACCCTGGGCCTGGACGCTATCGTCACTTACTCCACCCGCCTGGGCGGTGATCACAACCTCACCACCACGCTGGCCGCTAACTTCAACGACCTGGAGACCGGCGATATCAAAACATCGCCCAAGCTCGCCAGCCGTAAAGACATCTACTTCAGCGACCGTGAACGCTCCTTCCTGGTGGCTTCTGCTCCGCCCAGCAAGATCAACCTGACCTTCGACTACCGTTACCGCAAGTTCAATTCCAACCTGCGTTTCGTACGCTTCGACCGTATCAGGATCCAGAACTATGACCTCGAGTACGATGTATTCGACGCCAAGATCACCACTGATCTTTCTTTAGGTTACCAGATCACCAACGCACTGAACTTTGTAGTGGGATGCAGCAATATTTTCAATGTCTATCCCAACCGCCAGGATGCTACCCTCACCGATTCCGGCGGTATTTACGAGCCGGTGCAGATGGGCTTTAACGGCACGTACTTCTTTAGCAGGTTATCATTCAGATTTTAATAGTTTGAAAGTTTGAGTGTTTGAAAGTTTGAACGAAGCTTTGTACATTACTGTAAACGCTCAAACTTTCAAACACTCAAACCTTCAAACAGTTTCATGTCTGAACTAAAGAAAGTCATTAAGCCCATCCATCTCTGGGCAATAGCAGTAGGCCTGGTTATATCCGGCGAGTATTTTGGCTGGAACTACGGCTGGGGCGTTGCAGGCACCATAGGCTTCCTCATCGCCACCCTGCTTATCACCGTCATGTACCTCACTTTTATTTTCAGCTTTACTGAACTGACTACTTCCATTCCGCATGCCGGCGGCCCCTTTGCCTATTCCTATCGTGCTTTTGGCGTTATAGGTGGACTGATAGCCGGATATGCTACCCTGGTGGAGTTCCTGCTGGCTACCCCGGCTATTGCCTATGCCCTGGGCAGCTATATACATTTCCTGTATCCTTCCATGCCGGTACTGTGGACAGCTATTGGCTTTTATGTAGCCCTTACCGGTATGAATATGCTGGGCATTAAGGAATCTGCCCTGTTCACACTGGTGATTACTTTGCTGGCGGTAGGAGAGCTGCTGTTATACATGGGCATCATTGCCCCGGCATATAAAAGCGCCAATTTCCTGCACAATGCCATGCCTTATGGCGTGCAGGGCGTGTTTGCAGCATTGCCTTTCGCTATGTGGCTGTACGTTTGCATAGAAGGCGTAGCGATGGTGGCCGAAGAAGTAAAGCAGCCGGAAAAGACCATTCCCAAAGGTTATATCTCAGGGATCCTTACCCTGATGCTGCTGGCCATCGGCGTGATGGTGCTGACCGGCGGCATAACAGACTGGAAACAGCTTTCGGCGATAGATTATCCCCTGCCCGAATCTATCGGTATTGTCTTAGGTAAACAGAACAACCTTACCAAGATCTTTGCCGGTATTGGCCTTTTTGGTTTACTGGCCTCATTCAACGGCATTATCGTTGGTTACTCCAGGCAGCTCTTTGCTTTATCCCGCAGTAAATATTTACCGGCCATACTTTCAAGGCTGAGCACTAAGCACCAAACGCCCGACTGGGCACTGATCATCGGCGGCCTGCTGGGCATTATTGCACTGGCCCTGGGAAGAACAGACCAGCTGGTAGTGCTGTCTGTACTGGGCGCCGTAGTGATGTATATCATGAGCATGATCAGCCTCTTTGTGCTGCGCACAAAAGAGCCGGACCTGAAAAGGCCTTTTAAAGTGCCCTTTTATCCCTGGGTACCGGCTATTGCATTATTGCTTTCCGTACTCTCCCTGGTGGCCATTGTATACTATAACCTGTTTTTAAGCGTACTGTTCTTTGCCGGCCTGGCTGTTATCTTACTATTGTTTGTGCTGAGCGGGAAGCATAAACAACCACAGGAAGATATATCTTTATACCAGCTACAATAAACAATGGGTTACAGCTGCACCATACAGAATATTACATACCGTTTTAACAGCCTGGGCGAGCTGCTCGCAAAGGCATCGCCGTTCCGCTCCGGCGATGCGCTGGCAGGGGTTACCGCCCGCAGCTATGAGGAAAGAGTAGCAGCGCAGATGGCGCTGGCAGACCTGCCCCTGACCACCTTTCTGCAGGAAGCAGTAGTGCCCTACGAAAAAGACGAAGTAACAAGGCTGATCATAGACACGCATGATGCCGCTGCCTTTGCTCCCATCCGGCACATGACAGTGGGAGAGTGGCGCGACTGGCTGCTGAGCGATGATGCGGACACCCTCGCGCTGCAACAGCTCGCACCCGGCATTACACCTGAAATGGCAGCAGCCGTATCAAAGCTGATGCGCAACCAGGACCTGATCAGTGTAGCCCGCAAATGCGAAGTTGTGACCCGTTTCAGGAATACCCTGGGACTGAAAGGCCGCTTCTCCGTTCGCCTGCAGCCTAATCATACCACAGACGATCCCCGCGGCATTGCCGCCAGCATAGTAGATGGTTTGCTGTATGGCAGCGGCGATGCCGTAATAGGCATCAATCCTGCTACCGACAGTCCGGCTGCCGTTGTAGCCCTGCTGAACATGCTGGATCAGCTGCGCCGGCAATTCGATATTCCTACACAATCCTGTGTGCTGTGCCATGTTACCACCGCTTTGCAGATCATACAACAGGCGCCGGTAGACCTGGTATTCCAGTCTATAGGCGGTACGGAAAAGACCAACGCCAGTTTTGGTATTCACCTGTCCATGCTGCAGGAAGCCTATGATGCCGCTTTATCCCTGCAGCGTGGTACGCTCGGTAATAATGTGATGTACTTCGAAACAGGACAGGGCAGCTCCCTTTCCGCCAATGCGCATGAAGGACTGGACCAGCAAACCTGCGAGGTAAGGTCTTATGCAGTGGCCCGCCATTTTAAGCCCCTGCTGGTGAACACCGTAGTAGGCTTCATCGGGCCGGAATATCTCTTTGATGGTAAACAGATCATCCGCGCTGCGCTGGAAGATCATTGCTGCGGGAAGCTAATGGGATTGCCCATGGGCGTGGATGTTTGCTATACCAACCATGCCGAGGCCGACCAGGATGATATGGATAACCTCCTTACCCTGCTGGGGGTAGCGGGCTGCAATTATATCATGGGCGTGCCGGGAGCGGATGATATCATGCTGAACTATCAATCCACTTCCTTTCACGATGCCCTGTATCTTCGCAAAGTACTGGGCTTGCGTCCTGCGCCTGAGTTTGAGCAATGGTTGCTGAAACAGGGTATTATGGACGAAGCAGGCAATCAATTACAGATACAAGCATCACATAAACTTTTAAAGTTGGTTTGAGGGTTTAAAAGTTTAAGAGTTTGAAGGTCTGATTGCATGACAGCTTACCTTCAAAGCTTCAAACGCTCAAACTTTCAAACGTTGAAACTTTTACATGAAAGATCCCTGGTTATCACTACGCGCCTTCACGCCTGCCCGCATTGCGCTGGGCCGTACCGGTACTTCCGTTCCATTGGAAGAAGTGCTGCGTTTCCGCCTTGCCCATGCGCACGCACGTGATGCTGTGTATTCCCTGCCGGATGTAGAAGTACTGCAGGAGCAATTGCTCGCAATGCAGGTACCTGTGCAGGTATTGCACAGCAGCGCGGCAGACCGGCAGGAATACCTGCAGCGGCCGGATAAAGGCAGAAGACTGGATAATGCATCTGCAGCGGCATTATCTGCGCTTACCGGTACCGGAAATGAAGTGGCCATAGTGATAGCAGACGGGCTTTCTGCCACTGCTGTGAACCGGCATGCAGTGCCATTGCTGCAAGCGCTCCTGCCTATGATGAGTGATGCCGGTATTGCGCTGGCGCCCATTTGTATTGTACAGCAGGGCAGGGTAGCGGTAGGTGATGAAGCAGGCGCGCTGCTGCAGGCCAAAGCTGTACTGGTGCTGATTGGTGAAAGGCCCGGTCTCAGTTCTCCTGACAGTCTTGGTATCTACCTTACCTTTCAGCCTAAACCAGGCCTGACTGATGAAGCCCGCAACTGCATTTCCAACATCCGCCCGGAAGGCTTATCCTATAAGGCCGCGGCAGAAAAAGCGTTTTATCTGCTCCGCGAATCTTTGCGCCTGCAGTTATCCGGCGTACATTTGAAAGATAACGAGAAACTAATATCATGAAGCGGAAACAGGGCTTATTCTTTTCTATCATCGTTCTTTTCTTTTTTACTACCGCACAGGCACAGCAGGTGACATTGCTGAAAAATGAGCTCATCATGCAAAAGCCGCCTTTTGCGGCCTGTCATGCTTCCACTATTACGGCCCTGCCGGGCAAACGCCTGATGGCAGCCTGGTTTGGCGGTACTCATGAAAGCCATCCTGATGTATGTATCTGGACATCCGTTTACGATAAAGGAAGCTGGAGCGCACCGCAGCGTGTAGCGGACGGCGTTATAAATGATACCCTGCGCTATCCCTGCTGGAACCCGGTACTGTTCAGAACCTCCGCCGGTAAATTATTCCTCTTCTATAAAATAGGTAAAACGCCGCGCGACTGGTGGGGGATGATGATGACATCTTCTGATGACGGCAAACACTGGTCCAGCCCGGAAAGCCTGCCTGATAACCATTTAGGATCTATCAAGAATAAGCCCATTCAGCTGGCCGGTGGAGATATATTATATCCGTCCAGCACGGAAAGTAAAGATGAAAAGACCTGGCACATCCACCTGGAAAAATCTGATGCAGATGGCCGGAGCTGGCAATACATTCCTATCAACTGTGATACCTTCGGTGTTATCCAGCCCAGCATCCTGCAATATCCCGGCAATAAGCTCCAGCTGCTCTGCCGGAGCCGTCAGAATTATGTGATACAAAGCTGGTCGGAAGATAATGGCCTTAGCTGGAGCCCGCTGACTAAAACAGATCTGCCCAATCCCAATTCAGGTACCGATGCTGTTACCTTGCAAAGCGGTCTGCAAATGCTGGTATACAACCCGCTGGCGGCCGGTAAGGAATGGTGGGAAGGCCGCAGTAAATTAGAAGTGGCGGTGTCTACAGACGGCCGCCACTGGAAAGATGTATATACCCTGGAAGATCAGCCAAAGGGAGAATTCAGCTATCCTGCCATTATTCAGTCACCGGATGGATTGATTCATATCACGTATACAGCCGACCGTAAGAATATCCGGCACGTAGTATTGCAGGTGAATAAATAGCATCGGCCCTTGCGGCTAATTACTCAACCTTATCGGCGCTGTTGTTGGCCTGGTAGTTATGATCGCCTTCCTTTGCTGCAGATCAAACTTTTGCCCTTTTCCTAAAAAGTAAAACGGCCCCTCTGTCCCATACTCCCCCGTTGGGCTTTTTTCATTCCCATTGATCTGTTTAATATCATAGATTGCCACAAAGGAATTCCCGATCACCTCAAAGGTATCTTTCTGCACCACGATCGCCGTGTTCTCATCTATCCCGATACCCAGCAGTTCCGGATGCTTTTTGATCACCCCAACCAGGTCAAACTGCCGGTTCCTGCGTAAGATATGCTGGTCGATGGCTACTTTGTGAATGAGGTCCAGTCCCTGCAGATGATCGCCTTCCAGTATCCCATTCCCTTTGGTATCTCCTCTTAACAGGAAGGAGCCCTGGATGGTAGCGCCTGCAGAAGTCCCGCCTATCACGCCGCCGCGTTGCAGCACCGCTTTGAATTCCTTTTCGGCCAGTGTATGCAGATAAGCATCCGCCAATTTCCACTGCCGTCCTCCGCTGAACCAGATACCTGTTGCTTTTTTAAGCGGGGCGGTAAACTCCGTTGTATTGGCCACTTTTGGGTCGCGGGTGTGCAGTACCGTTACCTGCTGTACGCCGAGATCCTGCAGCAGTTCTTTTTCAAAAGACTTGCCGGTATTGATCGTAGAATCGTCTCCCGCTGTTGGGATCACTACGATATTGGCGTTGATACCACCCGCCAGTTCAATGAATTTTGCCCATATATCAGCGCCCAGTTTACCGCCGCCTACTATCAGCAGCGATCCTTTTTCGGGGCCTGTGGTGGCGGAAAGCTGTTGTTGAGCAACAACCCTGGCGCCTGTTAGCAGCAGGAGCAGCAGTAAAGCATAGTTTGATAACCGTTTCATGTAAATGTGTTTTAAATGGTTCTTTGATGATGTATTAATAGCCGGGATTAGGATCCAGGTTTTGATCTGCCAGCAGTTCGGAAGCTGGTATCGGGAACAGGTACCGGTTGGCGTCTGTCAGACCCAGTACATCGTCTGCTCTTCCGGTACGTACCAGGTTGAACCAGCGGTCACCTTCAAAGGCAAACTCAAGCCTTCTTTCATTTTCAATGGCCAGCAACAGATCTGCTTCCGTTTGCGCATTGCCGGGCGCCAGACCTGCACGGTCGCGTACTGCGTTGAGGTCAGCCAGCGCTTCGCTGAGCAGGCCTTTTTTAGCCCTTGCTTCCGAACGGATCAGGTACAATTCTGCCAGGCGTATGATGTAAGCAGGATCTGTACCGGCAGGCGTACGGTAATACAATTTACCATACCACAGGTTACCGGGCGGCGCAGTCTGCGCGATCAACGCGCTTCTTCCTCCGCCTGCATTAGCATCATTCAGCAAAGCTACCAGCTGCGCGTTGGGTGCCCATTCCCTTCTGCCGCCCAGGGCCGGAGGTAACCACCAGTTGTAGTGATTGTTGACGCCGGACACACTATAGGCGATCTCAAAAACAGATTCTGCGGTAGCAGTGGCATTATTGGCAAAGAAAGCGTTATAAGGTCTTAACAGGCTGTAGCTGGCGGCGTCACTGATAACTTTCGTTGCGTTGGCCGCGGCAGAATCCCATTGTGCGCGGTAGAGGTAATATCTCGCCTTTAATGCCCAAACTGTTTTCCTGGTGGCCCTGGTCCGGTTGGTGGTAGCGGGCAGCAGCCCTTCCGCTTTATCCAGGTCGCTCAATACCTGCGCGTAGGTGTCTGCTAAAGTACTTCTTTTTATGCCTGCCTGGTCATCTGCTAAGCGGGTGGGTTTTAGGATAAGCTGTACGCCGCCCCAGCCGCGGGCCAGGTCAAAATAAGACAGCGCCCGCACAAAATAGGCCTCTCCCAGGAACTGATTTTTTTTGGCTTGCGTCAGCAAAGGATCGGATAGTCCTGGTACAGCGTCTATGATGTAATTGGCAGAAAGAATGGTACGATAGATGGCCGTCCAGGCAGATGCAACATTGCTGTTATCCGCACTCAGTTGCCGGGAGGCTATCTGCTGCGGGGCAGATTGTGAGCCGGTCCATTGTATATCGCCGCCAGACAGATAAGACAATGCCATGAAATTGGACCCATAATAACTGTTACTGCCCAGCAGGTTATACAGGCCGTTCACAGCTGTTTCCGCACTACCGGCATTGGTGATGGCGCCGGAAGCATCCACCTGCTGCGAGGGCTGTACATCCAGGAATTTCTTGCAGGAAAGCAGCAGGAAGCTCAGAAGAAATGGTAAATATGAAATACGTTGCATGTTGTCAGATTAACGGTTAAAGGCTAAGGTTCAGGCCGAATTGTACGGTGCGCGGTTGTGGCGGCGTGCCCAGGTCATACCCCTGTACATTGGGGTCAGAGGTCACGTTCACCTCAGGATCAGGTCCCTTATATTTTTTCAACAACCATAGATTACTACCGCTGAAGTATACACGTATAGCACTGGCTCTTAAGCGCGAGGCAATGGCGGCTGGCACTGTGTAACCCAGTGTCAGCGAACTTAAACGCAGAAAAGAGCCGTCTTCCAGGAACCGTGTGCTGGGGCTCAGTGTATAGTTGGTACCCAGTGTAGTTACGCGCGGTACATCTGTAATATCGCCAGGTTTTTGCCAGCGGTCCAGCTGGTGCTTATTGATAGCCCTGCGGTCGTCCCGGGTGCCGCCGGATTCATGAAAGAAGCGATTGCTGTTGTATACCTTGTTGCCATATTGAAAATTGAAGAAAACAGCCAGGTCAAAACCTTTGTAGCTGAATGTATTGCTTAAACCGCCAAAGAATTTGGGTGTAGCCTGACCGATCATCTGCCGGTCGTTGGCAGTGATCTTGCCGTCTTTGGTAATATCCTCGTATACGGCATCTCCCGTCTGCGGATCCACGTACAGCTGTTTGTATACATAGAAGGAGTGCATGGGATAGCCCTGCGCCATTCTTTCTGCAGCATAGGAAGCATCTATGGGAATCGTCAGTTGTTCGATCTTGTTAACATTGCGGGCAATATTGAAACTGGTTTGCCACACAAAGCTACGGGTACGGATATTCGTAGTGCTGATGCCCAGTTCAATACCGCGGTTGCTGATCTCGCCGGCGTTGCTGGAGATGGTCTGGAAACCGGTGCTCACCGCCAGGGGTAGGTTCAGTAAAAGATCGGTGGTGTATTTGTCATACCAGTTGAATTCTATGCTGATACGGTCCTGCAGCAAGCCGAGATCTACGCCCAGGTTGATCTGCCGGGTGCTTTCCCAGCCCAGTTCCGGGTTGGCCAGTTGATAGGGAACCGTGCCCGGATTATCCTGGTAGTTGAAGCCGCCTGTCCATAATCCCCTTGCGGCGAAGTTGCCGATGCCATTCTGGTTGCCGGTTAAACCAATGTTGGCCCTGAGTTTCAGGTCGCTGATTGCGTTGGCGTTCTGCAGGAAACGTTCTTCTTTTGCCCGCCAGGCAAGCCCCAGCGAAGGAAAGTAGCCCCACTGTTTATTCACGCCAAATTTCGAAGATGCATCAGCGCGCACATTCACTTCTGCCAGGTACTTGCCATCATAATTGTATTCCAGTCTCGAAAAGAAGGATACCTGCCTGCTCTCTGTACGGGTAGAACTGGCGGTGGTAGTGGCGGCAGAGGCAATCTGCTTGTAGGTGTCGCCAGGGAAGTTGGTGCCCTGTGCCCAGGTTTGTGTGTTCACATTGCCTTGAATGGAATTACCAATCAGCACGCCAAAACTATGTTTACGGCCTGCCTCCGTGCGGTAGGAGAGTGTTTGTTCATTCACCCATACAATGTTCTTGCTTACGCTGGAAGTGGCGAGCCCTTTACTGGCGCTTCCCCTGTTGGTAAAACTGTTCCAGTATTCGTACTCGTCATAATCATTGTAATCAAGGCTCCAGCTGGTACGGAATTTAAAGTTGCGGAGAAGGTCTGCTTCTGCATAGATGTTCCCAATATATCGGGTGCTGTTGGAATGCATGTCGGTATAGTTGATCAGCACGTCCAGGTTATCGAAGCCGGCCCATTTGGCGTAAGTGCCGTCATCATTGAACTTGGGAAGATAAGTGGGGGTATGCAGTGCCGCCTGCAATATGCCGCCCTGAGGACCGTCGCCCACTCTGGCATTGGTGCGGCGGGAGCGCGAAAGTGAATTGCTGCTGCCGATCCTTACCTTATCATTCAGTTGCTGGTCCAGGTTCACTTTAAGGCTGGCCCGCTGGTAATCGTTGGTTTTAATATCTGCCTGTTGTTTGTTATAACCACCGCTGATGTAGTAGCGTGTTTTATCATTGCCGCCTGCAACAGAAAGGTCATAGTTCTGCAGGATACCGGTCCTGAAAATATCATGGAGCCGGTCATAGGTAGGTTGTTCTTCCGGAAGCCCGCGCCCGCCTTCAGTTTTCGGACGGAAAGGCCTGGTGGCGAAAGGCTTGCCATCATTCACCCATGCTTCATTGATGATGGTGGCATGTTCAGGTCCGCTTACCAGGTCCCACAGCTCCGGCGCCCATGCCGCGCCTACATAGGTATTGAAATTCACGCGCGGCTTGCTGTTATAAGCGCCTCTTTTGGTAGTGATCAATACAACGCCGTTAGCGGCCCTGGCGCCATAGATAGCGGTGGCAGTGGCATCTTTCAGGATGGAGATGGATTCAATATCTGCCGGGTTGATATCTGCCAGCGGGTTATTCGCCTGTCCCTGTGTAGTTATTTTTTGCAGTGACTGGTTGTTAATGAATACACCGTCCACTACATACAAGGGATCATTGCCCGCATTAATAGAAGTAGTGCCACGGATGCGGAAGAAGATCCCGTCTCCGGGTACGCCGGTGTTCGCGCTCACCTGCACGCCCGCTGCGCGGCCCTGCAGTTGCTGATCAAAACTGGCGGCAGGCCGGTCTTTGATGGTGGCGGCTTTGATACTGGTGACGGATCCTACCACCGCTTTTTTGCTTTGTGCGCCGTAACCAACTACGATCACTTCGCTGAGCGAGCGGTTTAAAGAAGATGCTACCGTGGTGTCTCTTGTGTCAGGTGACTGCGCGTGGCCCGGTAGAGAAGGCAGAATAAAGCGCAGCACAAAGCAGCAGAAAAGTAAATGTCTTTTCACGTTAACTGGTTTAAATGCAGGAATATGCTGTCAGCAGGTAAGCCAACAGCGGGAACGGTTCATAAATGATGGTTGATGACGAGCCGCGTATGGTTGGTGGAGTCCAGTCGGCCGGATAACTGTTCGTTTAACAGCAAATACCGGAATGCATATGATTGATTTAAATTATTAGTCTACTGAAACTGTAGACAAAATTAGAGCAAAAAACCAGTTATCAAAATACTTTGTGAAAATTATCTGAAATAGTGGGAGGGAAGGGGGTGGGGAGAGTAGTATAGAGTCGTTAGTGAGTAGTCGTTAGTCGTTAGCGAAGCGGCGACAACGGCGCCAATCACTAACAACTAACAACTAACGACTCGGTAATTTATTTCATCAGATTCTTCTTCACATACGCCGCACTCTTACTAATACTTTCAAACGGATCAATCGTGATCTTATCCTGCTCAACAAACAAATACTTCACACCTGCAGTAGCTGCATTCGCAAAGATCTGTTTGAAATTAATACTACCCGTACCTACTTCAGCAAACTTAATATCGCCTTCCATATCCTGTATTCTTACAGCTCCGGTATCAGGCACGGGCTTGGAAGCATTTTTATCCATGTCTTTCACGTGCCACATCGGGAAGCGGCCGGGCGCCTGCTTGAACAGGCTTACAGGAGAATGTCCTGCTTTTTCCGCCCAGAACAGATCCAGCTCAAAGAACACCAGGGAAGGATCGGTTTCCTTCAGCAGGATGTCGTAAGCTGTCTCTTTTCCGTCAGGTAATTTTTTGAATTCCCAGAAGTGGTTATGATAGGCCATTTTCAGGTTTGATTTCTTTGCCAGCTCGCCAGCCTTGTTGAGCTGTGCGGCTACAAACTTGTAGTCGTCCACCGGTACGGGATATTTATCCCAGAGGTACAAGGGTGGGATAGGCACTACAAAGTATTCCTGGCCTGCGCCTGCCGAAATATCCAGCTGTGCTTTCAGTGCGCTGTCATCCCCGTTTCCTTTTGTAAGGAAGTCATTCAGCTGGTAATGCCCACTGGGTGTTGTAAGGTTATGCTGTTTAAGTAAGGCTTTAAATTCGGGAGTGCTCAGTCCCCAGAAATTAGAGTTGGCGCCCTGGTAGTTAAAAAAGGTCTCTACCTGTTGATAACCTGCCTTGGCTACTTTAGCGATAGTGCCTTTAACATCTTTGCTCAGCTCATCACGGAGAGTGTATAACTGGATGCCCAGTTTAGCGGGAATTGCTTTTGGTTTTCCGCCGGCGAGTAAGTGGGTGGGTTGAATGGCCAATCCTGCAGCTACGAGTGCTGCCTGTTGAATAAAAGACCGTCTGCTTTGCATTAACGTGATTTTGATTAAATGTACAAAAATCTAAATTCCAAATACCAAATTCCAGGTTCCAAAACAATGCCAAACTGGAAGTAAGATTACTCCGCTCCCTGATCTCTATAGTTCAGGGCTGGCTTTCTATCGCCCAGTAAGGCCTTATACTGAAACTCGGGTCCTTTTGCTTTCATAAATTCCGCGGTAGCTTTCTGGATCAGCCCCGGGTCAGAGAATAGATCTATACCTGTCAGTGCCAGTGTTTTAGCCGCTACCATCATGCCTTTGGCGCCGATGTCGGTACCGCCGCTGGCTACCGCCTGCCAGCTATGCGCAGGAGTGCCGGGTACCCAGGTGGCTGCGCCTAAGCCAATGGTGGGTACGTTCCAGCTTACATCTGCAACGTCTGTAGAACCGCCGCCATCGCCATCGCGCTCAGATTGTAAAGTATCTACGGTATTGGCTTTGCTAATGTCGGGCACTTTGTAGGTAAAGGAAGACTGGATCTTTTTACCGAACTCAATTTCTGCGGGCGTATAAGCCACGCCGCCTACCTGCTGCAGGTTCCTGTACATGGCTTCGGCCAGGGTTCTGTTGGGCAGCATATCGTATACGCCGCCTGTTATTTCGTAGTCTACTTTGGTGCCTGTGCCTAATGCGGCGCCTTTGGCGGCATTCACTACCCGCTCAAAAACATCGCGTACTATTTCACGGTCGCGATTGCGTACATAGTAATATACTTCGGCAAAGTCGGGCACTACGTTGGGCGCTTTACCGCCGTTGGTGATCACGTAGTGGATGCGGGTAGAGGAGGGGATATGTTCGCGCATCATGTTCACCATATAATCCATGGATTCTACGCCATCCAGTGCAGAACGCCCTTTTTCAGGCGCTGCCGCCGCATGTGCGGATAATCCCGTAAAGCGGAACTTTGCGCTGATATTAGCCATAGAACGGCCCAGGGTAACACCGTTACGGTCGCCCGGATGCCAGTGGATCACCGCATCTACCTCTTTGAAAAGGCCGGCGCGCACCATGTATACTTTCCCGGAGCCGCCTTCTTCTGCCGGACAGCCGTACACTTTTACCGTGCCTTTCAGCTGGCCGCTTTCAATCAGTTTTTTCAGCTCAATACCGGCGGCTACGGAGGCCACGCCAAAGAGGTGATGCCCGCAACCATGACCGGCAATATTGCCGGGAACAGGCTTTCTTTCGGGCACAGCCTCCTGCGAGAGGCCGGGCAGCGCGTCAAATTCGGCCAGGATCCCGATCACGGGCTTGCCGCTGCCGTAAGTGGCTACAAATGCGGTAGGGATCTCCGCCACGCCGGTATCCACGCTGAAGCCATTGTCTTTTAAGGTTTGCTGCAACAGGGCAGTGCTCTTGTATTCCTTGTACCCTACTTCGGCATAGTTCCAGATCTGCAGGGCAGTTTTTTTGTATTGGTCGTATTGGGACTGCAGATCGCTAATGGCGGTTTGTTTTAATGCCTGGGTGTTCTTTTTCTGCGCCAGAGTAATAGGGGAGGATGCCAGTAAGCAGGCGCCGCTGAGCAGGAGCAGCAGATCTTTTCGCATGTTAGTTTTGATTTAGATGATGGTTGACGGTTTCCGTGTACCCGTTAAGGATGTACTACCCTACTAAGTAACAAACAATTTCACTAGGTTGCTGATACTATTTTACCCCGCATCAAGTCCACCTCATGTCCACCTCAAGTCCGCCTTGCCTCCGCTTCTACATGGGTTTTACTGGCCGTTTACACGCCGAATGCTCTGAGTGTTAATTTAGTACTAGCTTAGTGCTGGCTTAGTGGGAGCTTAGTAAGTGCTTAGCCGGCGCTTAGTACCCTTTTAGCCACCGCCGCCTCCCTGCTTACCGACCCTTTCCTTTTGGCTTTTTGGATTTTTTTTCTGATCTTATGAAGCTATAACCCGGAAAAACCCGTCCACGATATGATTAATATTGATCCTTCGCTGCAAACGATTGCACTCTCGGCGTTACTGGAGCGCTTCTGGCAGCTGTCTGCAGAAAAGATCACCGCTATAGACAGGCAGTATGATACCAGGCAGGGAGCCCCTGTGTTTACCTGTAAGGGGCGTTATACCTCCCGCGGCTGGACGGAATGGACGCAAGGCTTTCAATACGGCGCCGCCATCCTCCAGTACGATGCTACCGGCGATGCCTCCTTCCTGGAAATGGGCAGGCATTATACGGTAAAGGCCATGGCCCCCCACATCAGCCATACCGGCGTGCACGATCATGGCTTTAATAACATCAGCACCTATGGTAACCTGCTCCGCCTTATGAAGGAAGGTAAAATACCCTTCAATGAATGGGAGCAGCATTTCTACGAGCTGGCTTTAAAAATATCCGGCGCGGTACAAGCCTCCCGCTGGACGCCCGTCAAAGACGGTGGCTTCATCTACTCCTTTAACGGACCGCATTCCCTCTTTGTAGATACCATCCGTTCCTGCCGTATCCTGGTGCTCAGTCACCGGCTGGGCCATGTATTACAGGCAGAGAACGATGTGCGTATCAACCTGCTGGAACGCGCTCTGCAACACGCTAAAAGTACTGCCGCTTTTTCTGTTTACTATGGAGAAGGCCGCGATAGCTATGACGAATGGGGCCGTACCGCACACGAAAGCATCTTCAATACCAAAGACGGTAATTTCCGTTCACCCAATGCCCAGCAGGGCTTCTCCGGCTTCACCACCTGGACGCGCGGCCTGGCCTGGGCCATGTGCGGCTTTGCAGAACAGCTGGAATGCCTGCCACCGGCAGATGATGATGCGCTTACTGCGTTAGGCGGACGGACGGCTGTTGAAAGCTTTCTCCTGAAAGCCGCTACTGCCACCTGCGATTTCTATTTACAACATACGCCTCCGGATGGTGTTCCTTATTGGGATACCGGCGCTCCCGGATTGGCCCGGTTGGGCGATTATCTCAGCCGCCCTGCCGATCCTTTTAATGATCATGAGCCGGTAGATAGTTCTGCTGCTGCTATCGGTGCACAGGGACTGCTGCGCCTGGGTAAATACCTGCAGCAACAAGGGAATGATAAAGGGAACCAATACTGGCAGGCTGGTCTCACCGTGCTGCGTACCCTGCTGCAGGAGCCGTACCTGAGCACAGATCCCTCGCACCAGGGCCTGCTCTTGCATTCCATCTATCATCGTCCTAACGGCTGGGATTACATTCCACCGGGCAGCCGGATCCCTTATGGAGAATCCAGCATGTGGGGAGATTATCATATCCGTGAACTGGCGCTGTATGTACAGCGTATCATGAAAGAGGAACCATATTATGCATTCTATAATTGCGTTCAATGAGCCTGCAAGCCCTTAAAGACCTGTCGCGCTTATGCGTACATACCATCACTACCAAGCCCTGGGATATTGAAACCGCCGCAGAACGCTATGCGAAAGCAGGCGTTAAAGGCATCACCGTATGGCGCGATGCGCTGGCAGGAAGATCTATCCATACAACAGGGAACCTGATCCGCCAGCACGGACTGGAGATCGTTTCCCTCTGCAGGGGAGGATTTTTTCCGCACACCACTGCCGCAGGCCGTCAGCAGGCCATTAACGATAACCTGCTGGCCATAGAAGAAGCGGCGGAATTAGGCGCTCCGCTTATCGTACTGGTATGCGGGGCTGATCCTGCCCAGTCGCTGGAGGTCTCACGTCAACAGATCTACGAAGGCATCGCCGCCATCCTTCCACAGGCGGAAGCGGCAGGCGTGAAACTGGCCATCGAGCCGATGCACCCGATGTATGCAGACAGCCGTTCCGCTATCAATACACTGGCCCAGGCCAATAACATGGCCATTGCATTTGGCTCTCCCTGGGTTGGCGTAGCAGTAGATGTATACCACCTCTGGTGGGACCCTGCATTACAGTTTGAGATAGAGCGCTGCGCGATGAATGGCCACCTGTTTGCATTTCATGTATGCGACTGGCGGGTGCCTACCCGGCATCTCCTGCTGGACAGAGGGCTGATGGGCGAAGGCTGCATTCCCATCCGCGAGATACGGCAATGGGTGGAAGCTACTGGCTTTAACGGCTTTCATGAAGTAGAGATCTTTTCAGAAGAATACTGGGCACAGGACCAGCAGGCGTTTTTACATCGCATCATCCAGGCATACATAGATCACGTTTAAAAGTTTGAAGGTTTAAACGTTTCCGAAGATGACCTTCAAACTTTCAAACACTCAAACTTTCAAACTAATAATATGATTGAAGTCGGTATTATCATGAATGGCGTAACCGGCCGTATGGGCACCAATCAACACCTGATCCGTTCCATAGCGGCGATCATTGCCAATGGCGGCCTTAAACTGAATGATAAGGAATCTATCATGCCTGTTCCTGTTCTGGTAGGCCGTAACGAGGCCAAGCTGCAACAGCTGGCACAGCGCACCGGTATCGGTAACTACACCACTGATCTTGACAGTGTATTGCAGGATAAAACCTACAGCATCTATTTTGATGCACAAACTACCGGTCGCCGCGAAGCGGCTGTAAAACAGGCGGTCAAAGCAGGCAAGCATATCTATTGCGAAAAGCCTGTCGCCACTACTACTGCCGCCGCACTGGAGCTTTATCATCTTTGTAAGGAGGCCGGCGTAAAACATGGTGTTGTACAGGACAAGCTTTGGCTGCCGGGCATGCTGAAACTGAAAAGGCTCATCCAGCAGGATTTCTTTGGCCGAATCCTCTCCGTACGCGGAGAATTCGGCTACTGGGTATTTGAAGGCCATAACATTGCCGCGCAACGCCCTTCCTGGAACTATCGCAAGGAAGACGATGGCGGCATTATCATGGATATGCTCTGCCACTGGCGGTATGTGCTGGATAATCTCTTCGGCAGTGTAAAAGCCGTTTCCTGCCTGGGCGCTACCCACATTCCCGAGCGCATAGACGAACAAGGCAGACCCTACGCCTGTACAGCAGATGATGCAGCCTATGCCACCTTCGAGCTGGAAGGCGGTATCATCGCACACTTCAACTCTTCCTGGACTGTACGTGTGCGCCGTGACGATCTCCTGACCATCCAGGTAGACGGTACCAAAGGCTCTGCCGTAGCCGGCCTGCGGGATTGCTATATACAACACTACGGCAACACACCCAAGCCTGTATGGAACCCGGATATAGATCAACCCATCCGCTTTTTTGACGGCTGGGCAAAAGTACCCGAACAGGAAACTTATGAAAACGCCTTCAAGATACAGTGGGAACTGTTCCTCCGGCATGTAGTGAAGAATGATCCTTTTCCCTGGGACTTAAAAGCCGGCGCCAGAGGCGTTCAGCTGGCAGAAAAAGGATTGGAAAGCTGGGCGAAAAGGTGTTGGGTAACGGTACCGGAAATAGAGTAGGCAGTGGGCAGTTGGCAATTGGCAGTCCCGACTGCGCCACTGCCCACTGCCCACTGCCAACTATTCAAAAACAATATTATGAAAGTAGCACTCATCACCGGCGGCAGCCGCGGCATCGGCTTAGGCATCGCCAGACGTCTTGCAGAAAAAGGCTTCGATCTCGCCATCAATGGCGTGCGCCCTGCATCTGCCGTACAGGATATCATCCTGGAGCTGCGCACCTACGGCCACGAAGTATTGTACTGCGAAGCCGATATTGCCGATAGCAAACAGCGCGGGGAATTACTGCAGGAAGTAAGAGATCATTACGGCGCGCTTCACGTACTGGTGAACAACGCAGGGGTTGCACCCAAAGACCGCAAAGATATCCTGGAAGCCACTGAAGAAAGCTTTGACGCAGTATTGGGCACCAATCTGAAAGGCACTTATTTCCTTACACAAACCGCCGCCAACTGGATGATAGAACAACAGCAGGCAGATGAAAATTTCAGTGGCTGCATCATCAATATATCTTCCATATCGGCTACCGTAGCCTCTGTGAACAGGGGGGAGTATTGCATTGCCAAAGCAGGTCTCAGCATGGCTACCCAGTTGTTTGCTATCCGTCTCGGCGCATTCAATATACCCGTATACGAAGTGCGGCCAGGCGTTATTGCTACTGACATGACCGCCGGTGTAAAAGAAAAGTATGACCGTCTTATTGCCAATGGCCTCTGTGTGCAGCCCCGCTGGGGTTATCCCGATGATGTGGGCAGGGCAGTAGCAGCCCTCGCCGGCGGCGATTTTCCCTATTCTACGGGGCAGGTGATCATGGTGGATGGAGGGCTTACGCTGCCTCGCTTGTAATAAGGCCGGCTTATTTGAGGCCGTCATTGCGAGGAGCTTTAAGACTTCCGTGCGTGGCGCGACGAAGCAATCTTTAATGCCATTAACAAACTTCAATAAATTCATTCAATGTCCCAATCCTCCATCAGAACCGAGCTCCTCAAACTTCCCGTAATAGCCGCGGCTTTCGGCTACCTGGTAGATATGTACGATCTCTTCCTCTTCAGTGTGGTCCGCATTCCCAGCCTGAAGGGCATTGGCGACAGCGGCGATGCCCTCCTCAAACACGGCGTCATGCTGCTGAACTGGCAAATGGCCGGGCTCCTGATCGGCGGCATCTTCTGGGGCATACTGGGCGATAAGAAGGGCCGTCTCTCCGTATTGTTCGGCTCCATCCTCATCTACTCCCTTGCTAATATCTGCAATGGCTTTGTACAAACAGTACCGCAATACGCCCTCTTCCGTTTCATCGCGGGCATCGGCCTGGCAGGTGAACTGGGCGCAGGCGTCACCCTGGTCACCGAAGTATTGCCTAAACAGATCCGGGGTTATGGTACTACGCTGGTAGCCACACTCGGCGTGGTAGGAGCGATCCTCGCTTATTTTGTAGCCGACCTGTTCGACTGGCGCATGGCTTATTTCACCGGCGGCGGACTGGGCCTCTTACTGCTGCTCTTACGGATACGCATATTTGAATCGCCGGTGTTCGCCAAAATGAAAGCGGCGAAAGTGCAACGTGGTAATATCGGTATGCTCCTCGAACCGCATCGTTTTCTCAAATACCTGCAATGCATCGCCATTGGCCTGCCCATCTGGTTTGTTGTAGGGGTCCTGATCACCTTCTCCCCGGAATTTGGCAGCGCCATAGGGCTGGACCAGCCCGTGGTAGCCGGTAAGGCTGTGATGTTAGCCTTCGCAGGACAGGTAGCAGGAGATATTGCCAGCGGATTGCTCAGCCAGTATGTAAAGAGCCGCCGGAAGATCGTGCTGTTATTTATCTCCCTATCCTTCATCTTCGTGCTTGTTTATCTGCTGACGCCCATCAAAACACTGAGCGCCTTTTACCTGGTATGTGTGATCCTTGGCTTCACGAATGGTTACTGGGCCTTGTTCGTTACCATCGCGGCAGAGCTCTTCGGCGCTAACCTGCGCGCTACCGTGGCCACTACTGTGCCTAATTTTGTACGGGGCGCCGTAATACCGCTTACTACCATATTTTTGTATTTGAAGTCGCCGCTGGGCATTGTATACAGCGCAATCGTTGTCGGAGTATTTACTATGGTAATTGCCTTATTAGCCTTATATTTCCTGGACGAAACCTTTACCAAAGACCTGGACTATGTGGAAAAGGATTAAATGGTACTGGAATCTTATCTAAATAAGTGTTATAATTACACGAAATACTCAAGCTTTAAGGAATTTGATGAAAACGCTTGTCTGCACTACACCTGGCCAATTCGCCTACGGTGAAAAAGAAAAACCGGTATTAACACCGGGCCATGCTATTATCAGGATCAACCGCATCGGTGTATGCGGTACTGACCTCCACGCTTTTGAAGGCACACAACCTTATTTTGAATATCCCCGCATCCTGGGCCACGAGCTGGCCGGAGAGCTGGTGGAAGCAGATAATGCGCCGGGCTTTGAAAAAGGAGAGGCAGTTACCTTCATTCCCTATTTCAATTGCGGCCACTGCATCGCCTGCCGTTCCGGCAAGCCTAATTGCTGCACCAGCCTGAAAGTATGTGGTGTTCATGTTGATGGCGGCATGGTGGAATACCTGTCCGTACCGTCTTATTCACTGGTGCACGGCCAGGGCCTTTCTTCCGATGAGCTGGCGCTGGTAGAGCCCCTGGCTATTGGCGCGCATGGCGTTCGCCGTGCGGGTGTACAGCCTGGTGAGTTTGTACTGGTAGTAGGTGCAGGCCCCATCGGCCTGGGCATCATGGAATTTGCCCGCATAGCCGGCGGAAACGTGATCGCAATGGATATTAACGAGCACCGCCTGTCCTTCTGTAAAGAGCGCCTGCAGGTAGCCCACACGGTAAATGCTAAAGACGCCGATATTATGGCCCGGCTGCAGCAGATCACCAATGGCGACATGCCTGGCGTAGTAATAGATGCAACCGGCAGCCAGAAAGCCATCATCAACGCATTTCAATACATGGCCCATGGCGCCAGGTATGTGCTGGTAGGATTACAGAAGAACGAGATCAGCTTCTCCCATCCCGAATTTCATAAAAGGGAAGCTACCCTGATGAGCAGTCGTAATGCCACCCGGGAAGACTTTGAGCATGTGATCAGCTCCATGAAAAAAGGACTGGTGCAACCGGCCACCTACATCACCCACCGCGTCACTTTCGACAAGGTAAAAGACGAATTCGGCAACTGGCTCAACCCTGCCAACGGTGTCATTAAAGCGATGATAACGCTTTGATGATCAGTAATTCAGTAGCTTTGTGGAAAGTGTAGCATATGAAATGGCTTCCGGCCCTTGGCTGTTGTTTATTCCTTTGGGCATGTAACGCAAAGCAATGTGGAAAGCAGCACACGCCGCCACCCGGCGTTGATACGCTGATACTGGCAGAACAATGGCAGGGCAACATCCACGCCGTTACCTGCAACAATATAGAAGTAAGGCTCAGCTTTGCGCATAAGGAGGGTTCTGATACAGGTACCTATCAGCTGATGCAGCGCTGTAAA
>Ga0209758_1002190_pt1 | contig 20464 bp, 11 predicted proteins | sample AraplaMF_Col_mMF_FD_184258 | JGI IMG/M metagenome (GOLD analysis project Ga0209758, IMG submission 184258) | Arabidopsis root microbial communities from the University of North Carolina, USA - plate scrape MF_Col_mMF (SPAdes) (version 2) | ecosystem: Host-associated > Plants > Roots > Endosphere...
GTCGGGACCGGCGCCTTTGCGCGGGGCTTCGGCGCCTGAGCGCGGCCAGAAAGGACTAGAAAATGGCACATCTGGCAATCGAAGGCGTTTCGAAGAGCTTCGGCCATACCTTTGCCGTCCGCGATTTCTCGCTCGAGGTGGGCGATGGCGAACTCGTCTGCCTGCTCGGCCCCTCAGGCTCCGGCAAATCGACGTTGCTGCGGATGATCGGCGGCTTCGAACGCCCGAGCCAAGGCAGCATCCGCATCGACGCCAAGGACGTGACCACCCTGCCGCCGGAGCGGCGCCCGACCGGCATGGTCTTCCAGAGCCATGCGCTCTGGACCCACATGGATGTCTTCAACAATATCGCCTTCGGCCTGAAGTTGCGGCGCCTGCCGAAGGCCGAGATCCGTCAGCGCGTCGAAGATACCCTTACTCTCGTCGGCCTTGCCGATTATGGACGGCGCGCAGTGACACAGCTATCGGGCGGCCAGCAGCAGCGCGTGGCGCTTGCCCGTTCGCTCGTCCTAGAACCGAAGATCCTGCTGCTCGACGAACCCTTTGCCAGTCTCGACCAGCATTTGCGCGAGCGGCTGCGCGAGGAAGTGCGCGATATCCAGCAGCGGCTCGGCATTACCACGCTATTCGTTACCCACGGCCAGGACGAAGCCCTCGCACTTGCCGACCGCATCGTCGTCATGCGCGACGGCCGCACCGAGCAGGTGGCTCCGCCGAGTGTCATCTATCGCGAGCCGCAGACGGCTTTCGTCGCAGGCTTCATCGGCTCGATGAATTTCGTCGAGACGGAGGTCCGCAACGGGATCTGCACGCATCCGCTTTTCAGCTTCCCCATTCCCGTTGCAGACGGGAAGGTGACACTGGCGGTGCGTCCGGAAGCATTGACGGTTCGTTCCACCAACCGGCCGGCAGAGGCGACGGTCCACCGCGTCACTGATTTCGGCACGCACAAGATCGTCGATATCGACCTTGCCGGTGGTGACAGGCTGAAGGCGATGGTTGCGCCGAGCGACATGATCAGGGCCGGCATGTTCGTCACTCCGAGCTGCTCCGGCTTTTTCGCCTTCCGCGACAATGCTCTGATCCATCAGTCAGCTGCCCAAGCGGCTGCAACCGTGCAGCCGCTCTTTATGGCCTAAATGCCTCAGGGTTTCGGCTGAAGGCCTTCCTGCAGCCAGGGATAAAGTGCCTTGCTTGCCGCGAGGATATCGCCTTTGCCCCTCACGTCAGCGCCGGAAAAGCGCGTGACGATGCCGCCCGCTTCCTCGACCATCAGTGCCGAGGCGCCGAAGTCATGCACTGACAGGCCATCCTCGAAAAAGCCGTCCAGCCGGCCGCAGGCGACATAGGCGATCGAAAGTGCTGCCGAACCAAGTCGGCGCACGCCGGCAGTATTGGCCATCAGCCGCTTGATGGCATCGAAGTAAAGCGCTTCCGAAACCGCCTTCACCTGGCCGGGGATCGGCAGACCGGCGCCGACGAGCACGTTCTGGATATCGGCGACCTCGGCGCAGTGGATCTGCTCGCCGTTCAGCCAGGCGCCGCCGCCGGCCTCGGCGCTGAAGAGTTCGTCCTGCATGGTGTCATAGACGACACCGGCGACGACGCGGCCGCCCTCGGCGATTGAGATCGTCATGCCGAAATGCGGGATGCCCCAGGCGAAATTGGTCGTGCCATCGATCGGGTCGATATAGATGACCGGCGCATCCGTGCCACCCTGCCGATTGCCGACCTCTTCCTCGCCCTTGATCGCATAGGTCGGGAATGCGCTCGTCATCTCCTCGACGATGATCCGCTCGACCGCGACGTCGATTTCCGTCTGGTAGTCGCGCGGAGCCTTGTGGACCATCTCGGTGGCCGTGCGTCGTCTGAGTGCCTTGCGCGCCGTTTCGCCTGCCTTGAGGGCGGTTTCGGCGAGTACGAGAAGGCGGGGTGAGGCTGTCGGCGGCAGGCGCGCGGTGGTCGAAGACAATTTCATTAGGACAATCCGTGTGATGACTGAGGATGGCGGGCGGTTCTGCCATGCTCATTACAAATGTGCATGATGTTTTTATGAAGCGGGCGCAATGGCATGCGCCGCGGCGCTGTCGCGGCTAAGTTGGTCGTCTTCCTAAATCGGCTGGGTCACAGCCGCCGATGGGGCTCTTCCCACAGGCGGTTATCGTGGCGCCCGCCGGTTTGAGAGACAGCGTCCGACGTCAGCGAGACAGGAAATTCGAGACCGTCAGGTCGACGAGCTCGTCTCCGCGGCCGTTCATCACCGCGCGAATGGCCCAGAGACCGAAACCCTTCATCTGCGCTGCTTCGATCCTGGGCGGCATCGATAGTTCCTGCGTATTCGTGACGACGTCGAGCAGTGCCGGGCCGGGATGCGTCAGAATTTCCCGGATGGCACCGTCGAGTTCGGCGGGATCTTCCACGCGAATGCCATGCACTCCGGCTGCCCGAGCAACCGCCGCAAAATCCGGATTCTTGAGTTCGGTTCCCGTCTCAAGGAACCCTGAAGCCTTCATTTCCATTGCCACGAAACCGAGAACAGAATTGTTGAAGACGACAACCTTCACCGGCAGGTTCTGCTGAACGAGCGTCAGGAAGTCGCCCATCAGCATGGCAAAGCCGCCATCGCCGGACATGCTGATGATCTGGCGCCCTTTGTATGTCGCCTGTGCCCCTATCGCCTGAGGAAGCGCATTGGCCATCGATCCGTGAACCAGGGATCCGATCAGGCGACGCTTTCCGTTCATTTTCAAGTAGCGTGCCGCCCAGATCGTCGGGGTTCCGACATCGAAGGTGAAAACGGCATCGTCGGACGCATGCTCGCTCAGAAGGCGTGCCACATATTGCGGATGAATCTTCCCGCCCTCTCGGCCTGTGGCGAGATCGTCGAGACCCTCACGTGCCTTTCTGTAGGCGGCAAGGCACGCATCCAGGTGATCCCTGTCAGCTCGCTCCGCCAGCTTCGGCAGCGTCGCCGACAGTGTCGATTTGACGTCGCCGACGATTGCCAGATCGAGCGAAGCCCGGCGGCCAAGATTTTCCGGCCGAATATCCACCTGCACGATCTTGGCGTCGGTTGGGTAAAACTGCCGGTATGGGAAATCGGTGCCGAGCATAAGAAGCGTGTCGCATTCCAGCATGGCCTTGTAACCCGAAGAGAAGCCGATCAGACCGGTCATGCCGACATCGAACGGATTGTCCCACTCGACATGTTCCTTGCCGCCAAGCGCGTGGACAACAGGCGCCTTCAGCCGATCCGCGAAGGCAATCAATTCGTCATGCGCCCCTTGGCAACCGCGTCCGCAGAGAAGGGTGACTTTCGAACTCTCGTTGAGCAGCGCTGATAGTCGATCGATCTGATCGTTCGCTGGCACGATGTTCGGCTGGGACAGCGCGAGTGCAGCAGGTGTTGAAATCTTGGCTGCAAAATCGGTCAATGCCACGTCGCCGGAAATGACCACGACGGCAACGCCGCGCTTTCCGATAGCGGTGCGAATGGCCGTTTCGATGATACCAGGCAATTGCTCGGGATGGCTGACAAGCTCACAATAGTGGCTGCATTCCCGGAAAAGCTGGTCAGGGTGCGTTTCCTGAAAATAGCCTCGGCCGATTTCGGCCGAAGGTATCTGCGCGGCAATGGCGAGGACCGGGACCCGCGAGCGATGGCAGTCGAACAGGCCGTTGATAAGGTGGAGGTTGCCCGGGCCGCAGCTTCCGGCGCACACGGCCAGTTCGCCGCTGAGATGGGCTTCGGCCCCTGCTGCGAAGGCGGCTGTCTCTTCATGGCGGGTATGGACCCACTCTATGTCGCCTCTCTTTCGCAACGCTTCCGTGAGCCCGTTCAGGCTGTCGCCGACCACCCCATATATCCGCTTGACCCCGGCCGAATGCAGCACCTCTGTCAGGACATCAGCTACCTTGGATTTCATCGAATGGCTCCCGGGCTTTGGGTTTCAGGTGGATGGTAAAAGGAAGCTAGGCTTCGCTCTGAGCTTCTCAACCCGGAGAATTATCAGAGTGTCGGAGACACCCAACTGGACATTGGTATAGGCGCTGGCCGTGAAAAGCCTGCTTGCCTGATATCCCAGGGAGCTGCCTGCCAGCCGAGCGCATAGTCTTGCTCGGCTCTCTCCGTTGGCGTCCTCCCATCGCGACCTATGCCTCCATCCGTTCCCGCCCCTTCATCGCTTCCGCGACAAGTTTCATGAAGCGCGGATCCTGGCGCAGGTTGTCCAGGTCTGAATCATGGGTGAACCATTTGATGTGGTAGACCGAGCTGCGGGGCAGCAAGCCCTCCAGGATATTGATCGCACGTTCCACATGGCCGAGCACGGAGTGGACACAGGCGAGATTATATTGGGCGACGATATCATCGGGATCGATGGCGCTCGCCCGTGCGGCCCAGTCGCAGGCCCGCGCTGCTTCGCCGAGATGGGCAAGGGCAAGCGCGCCGCGATGGGCGGGGCCGGAATTTTCCGGGTTCTGATTGAGCGCCCGCTCGGCTCTTTCAATGCCTTTTCGCGCCCAGCTTTCCCGGTCTGCCGTCCGTCCGAGAGAATGGTATGAGGACATCAGATGGATCGGCGAAACATAGTCGTCGGGGCGGATTTCGGCGGCACGGGTGAAGTAGTGCACCGCCTCGGCGAAATTCCCGCGCATGAAGAAGATGCGGGCATAATGGAAATTTGCTTCATAGAGATTGGGATCGAGCGAAAGCGCGCGTTCGAAGCACGCTGTTGCCTCGTCGTCATCGCCGTTCTGATGCAGCGCTAGGCCGCGGGAGGCATGCGCCTCGGCAAGGTCGGGATCGAGTTCCAGGGCTTTGGCGCTCATGGCGAGGATACGCTCCAGAGGCACGTCGTCAGGCGCCCAGTCACGGATCGCCGCATCGCAATCGGCAATGCCTGCATAGGCGCGGCCATAGTCCGGATCGAGCTCGACGGCCTTGTAGAACATGCGCCGGGCAAGCTGCAGATAGGATTTTGTCCAGGTATGGGAGAGCTGCCGGCCTCTCAGGTAATAAGTATAGGCTTCGACATTGGCCGTCGGCTCGGCGGCGATCGCCTTGCGCTCCTCCGGCAGCAGTCGCACCTTCAACTGGCTAACGATCGCGTGGGTGATCTCGTCCTGGATGGCGAAGATATCGGTGAGGTCTCGGTCATAGCGTTCGGCCCACAGGTGATCGCCGTTCATCGTATCGATCAGCTGGCCGGAGATGCGTACCCGCGTCCCGACGATGCGCACGCTGCCTTCCAACATATAACGCACGCCGAGTTCCTGGGCGACCTGCTTCACTCTCACCGATGTGCCCTTATAGGTGAAGACGGTGTTGCGCGGCACCACATGCAGGCTGGAGATCTTGGAAAGATCGGTGATGATATCTTCAGTGATGCCGTCGGAGAAATAATCCTGATCTGCATCGCCGCTCATGTTGGTAAAGGGCAAGACGGCGATGAAGCAGGTGTTTCGGTTCTGCGCGACGAGGCGGGCGGAGCTCGGCTTCTCGAAGGAAACCGTATAGACCTGCACCGGTTGGCGGATATTTTTGAACACGTGTTCACCTAAAAACTCGAAGCCGAGATTAAGGCGAGAACCGACCTGATCGCGCACGATCGACGAGACGGCAATGCCGCCGGCCGGAGCGATGCCTTCCAGACGCGCGGCAACGTTGACGCCGTCTCCGAAGATATCGTCATTTTCAACCACGACATCACCGAGATTGATGCCGATGCGGAACTCGACGCGCTCTTCCTTCAAAACGTTTTCATTGCGCAGGGCCATGCTGCGCTGGATTTCTGCGGCACAGGCAACGGCGTTCACGACGCTCTGAAATTCCACAAGGATGCCATCGCCGGTGAGTTTCACGATGCGGCCCTTGTAATCGGATATGCGGATGTCGACCAGTTCGCAGCGATGCCGGTTCAAAGCCTGCAGCGTGCCTGTCTCGTCCATGCCCATGAGCCGGCTGTAACCGACCACATCGGCAGCGAGGATGGCACTCAATCGCCGCTCCATGATCCTCTCCATGGATTGTCTCATGTCAGTGTCTCGCTTTTTCCAGATTTTGACCGCGCTAGGGCTCCCTCCCTTGCAGCCGATATCTTTCGATTCGGCATGCTGTCACGGCGGCGCAGAGCCTATATCGTTACGGCGCAGCATCAATACTCCGAACGGGCGAAGATTGCGCCAAAAGCTAGCTATTTCGGATTGGAAAAACCCTGACGCGGCAAGACGTACAATTTTGAGGCGGTGCATCGATTTTGGAATGTGTTTCGGACGGAAGGGGTGGGCAGGGCGCTCGAACCGATCCAGGGCCATCGTCTCATGCCCGTTCCTCGCCTTTGAGAGCTTGCGAGGTCACGCCATCAAAAAAGCAGCGCTCCATCGAAGCGCGGCTCGATTTCGATAGGACCCGCCGGTTGGCCAGCGGGTTATGTTTGGCGATCCCATCAGCCGCGGAAGAGCGACAGGATGTTCGGCGAAGAGGAGTTGGCGATCGAGAGCGACTGGATCGCCAGCTGAGCCGCACTTCGGTCGAAAAGACGAACCGCAAAGTGATCGGCTGTTCGTTAGGAAGGCAAGCGTAGCAGCCATCCTTGATGCGAAGTGGATCCCACAATTGTACCGCTTGTTGACTCGCGAAAAGCAAGTCGCGTCTCTGCGGAAAGACCCGTTTGCCTAAAAGGATGCCACCCGTAGATCGAAATAGTTAAGATATACCCTCTTATTTTTCGACTATAATTCAAGCTGCATATCAACGATCCTCATAGATTTGATCCTGGCAACTTCTCGAGAGGGCAAGCCATGTATCGCAACGCTCGCCGGTGGGCTTCGCGCTCACTTCTAGTGGATTCGTGGGTTCCCCAGTGGCTGACCGTCGGTGGAAAGGTAAGGTCGCGCAAGACTGCCGATCGGCACGAGGATAATGCTCAGCTTGCGACATCCGCGCAGACTGCGGGTGGAAACAAGCATGGTACCCTTGTCGACAGTCCCGATAACAACTCTGCGCTCAACGGACATGAGGTTGAACGGAGAGTGGAAGCGACCGGCGACGCGGACGGTCAAGGCAATATCAACCACGTACCGCCGCCCTTGCCCGACGCTTTCGCAGCGGCGCGCGGAACGGGAGTTCGAAGCGGTGATTCTGCCGCGTCTGTGCTGTCCGCCCATATGCCGGGTTTCGCACCTTTCGAGCGCGGCGCGAATGGAGGCACATTCGGCCCTGCATCTTCCCTTTATCGCACTTACGCTGGAATGAGCACGATAGGCGACGATCCCTTGGCTCCGTATCTTGCGCAGAGCCCAGCACCGACAGGTTCGGGGCAAAGCTCGTCCACCGTGGTGGGGCAGCGTGCTCACTCGGGTAAAGTCGTCATTCTCGAATCGAGCCCGTCAGCGCAGGCGATCGAACAGGCTGCCGGAGCTCGATCGCTGGCGTCTGGTATGCCCTATGGTATCTGTGGGTGCGGCTACTTTACCTCACCTACGCGAATTCTCGATTGGGCTCATGGCGGCGCCCTGCTTCAACAGGACGGTCAATTGCCGGGGACCCGGCTGACCGAAGGGCCGGACTATGTGGCAGCGATCAAGCAGGCCATCGGCGCGTCGGTCAGCGACCCGCTTCTCGACCGCGACCTGTCCCCGCTGACGGGCTGGCGCGGAACCGCAGGGTGGGCAGGACAGACGATCTTGAACGGATCATTGCCCGGCGGCGGAGAGACGGGAACGGCAACCGGCACCATGGGTATCGGCATCCTTTCCGGCTCAGTCACTACACCGCCGATCACGCAGCGGTCGTTAGCGACGCAAAATCTGGTGGCTGCAGCGGCAGCGGCGCCCGTCAACCCGATCGTGGCGGAAAACCAGAAGCAGGGCAACCCAGAGAGCGAGTGGGGCATCGATGGCGCCGGCAGCTCCAACATCGAGGGGTTCGCGACCGACATCAGCGTCGATAACGGGAATACGATCAGCTTCAAGATCAATACGAATTCCACCAATTATCGCATCGATATCTACCGGCTCGGCTATTATGGCGGCATGGGTGCGCGCAAGGTGGACACCCTGCAGCATACCGGATTGCAGACCCAGCCCAATCCTTTGCGCAATGCTACGACCGGCACGGTCGACGCCGGCAACTGGGCGGTTTCAGCCTCGTGGACCGTACCTGCCGACGCTGTCTCCGGAGTCTATATCGCCAAGCTCGTGCGTCAGGATGGCACCGCCGGCCAAAATCAAATCCCGTTCATCGTGCGCGACGACGCCAGCCATAGCGACATCGTCTTCCAGACCGCCGACGAGACCTGGCAAGCCTATAACGGCTGGGGTGGCGCAAATCTCTACGGCGGCAACGGTCCGGCGACGGGGCAGGGGGCCGGTCGCGCCTATGCGGTCAGCTACAACAGGCCGATTGCGACCCGCGGCGGGGTCGGCACCTATGCAGGTCCGCAGGACTATCTGTTCGGCGCCGAATATGCCGGCATCTATTGGCTGGAGCAGAACGGTTACGACGTCTCCTATATGTCGGGTATCGACGTCGACCGCTACGGCAGCCTGTTGCTCAATCACAAGACCTATATCGATGCTGGGCATGACGAATACTGGTCGGGACAGCAGAGGACCAATGTCGAAGCCGCACGCGATGCGGGCGTCAACCTTATGTTCTGGAGCGGCAACGAAGTCTACTGGCGCACGCGCTGGGGCAATGCCTACAGCGCCGACGGCACACCCTATCGCACTCTGATCACCTACAAGGAGACATGGGCCGGCAGCGACATTGATCCTTCCGACCAATGGACAGGCACCTTCCGCGATCCCCGCTTCAGCCCACCCGCCATTGGCGGCGGCAATCCCGAGAATTCGCTGACCGGCCAATTGTTCAAGGTCGATGATGTCGGCAGCAATCTCGGCGCGATCACCGTTGGCTATGATGACGCCAACCTGCGCTTCTGGCGCGATACGAGCGTTGCCAATCTTCAGCCCGGCCAGACGGCGACGCTCACCAAGAACTATCTTGGTTACGAGTGGGATGAGGCGCCGGATAACGGCTTCGATCCGGCCGGCCTCGTGAAGCTGTCGTCGACGACGCTTCCGGTCAGCACTTACCTGCTCGATTACGGCAACACGACCGGCAATGCGACCGCGACCCATAATCTGACGCTCTATCGCGCGCCCAGCGGTGCATTAGTGTTCGGCGCCGGGACGGTCTACTGGACATGGGGGCTGAGCAACAATCACGATCTCACAGCGACTCCGACGGATCCCCGCGTGCAGCAGGCAATGGTCAATTTGCTTGCCGATATGGGCATTCAGCCCGGGACGTTGCAATCCGGGCTCACCGCCGCGATCGGTTCGACGGATCATGCCGCGCCGACCTCTGTCATCACAGTACCCGCTACGGTGGCCGTGGGAGCCAACGTCACGATTACAGGCACCGCGGTCGACACCGGCGGTGGGGTGATCGCAAGCGTCGAGGTTTCGACCGACAACGGTGCAAGCTGGCATCCAGCGACAGGCGATGAGAACTGGACCTATAGCTGGTCGCCGCAGGCCGTCGGTACCTACACGATCCTATCCCGTGCCGTGGACGATAGTGTCAACCTCGAAACACCTTCGGCGGGACGCACGGTCACCGTCAGTGGACCGAGTTATGTTTCCCTCTTCGGCGCGGCGACGCCAGCGGTCGTCAACACCGCCGATACGTCGGCCGTCGAGCTCGGCGTCAAGTTCCAGACCTCTGTCGCAGGAACCGTCGCCGGCATTCGTTTTTACAAGGGCAGCCAGGATACGGGTACGCATACAGGGACGCTCTGGTCGAGCACGGGTACGCAGCTCGCCACTCTTACCTTCACGAACGAAACCGCCAGCGGCTGGCAGATCGCGTATTTCTCCAGTCCAGTGACGTTGACGCCCGGGCAGACCTATACGGCGTCTTACCACACCAATACCGGCCATTATTCGACGACTGCCAACTACTTTGTCTCCAATGTGACAAGTGGCCCGCTGACGGCGCCCGCGAGCGGTAACGGCGTATACAGATACGGCAGCACCAGCCTGTTCCCCTCGAGCACCTTCCAGCAGACGAATTATTGGGTCGATGTGATGTTCAATCCGGCCTCCAACACGGCGCCGACGGCGGTTGCCGATGCGGGGGATGCGACGGAGAAGGGCGGCGTGGCCAATGGGTCGGGCGGCGTGGTCGCCAGCGGCAACGTGCTGACCAACGACACCGATCCGGATGCCGGTGACACCAAGACGGTGACGGCGGTCAGCTTCGGGGCGACGTCCGGCACGCTCGGTTCGGCCCTCAGCGGCACCTACGGCAGTCTCGTGCTCAATGCATCGGGCACCTATAGTTATGCCGTCAACGAGACCAATGCCGCCGTCCAGGCGCTGCGCCAGTCCACCAACACGCTGAGCGATGTCTTCAGCTATACGATGCGCGACACCGCCGGGGCCACGGCCACGGCAAATCTGACCATCACCATCCATGGCGCCAACGATGCGCCGGTGCTTGCCGTCCAGACGGCCAGCCAGAATGCCACCGTCGGCTCGGCCTTCTCCTTCACGCTGCCGACGACCACCTTCACCGACGTCGACAGCGGCGACACGCTGGCCTATTCGGCAACGGCCGCCGACGGCACGGCGCTTCCCGCCTGGCTGAGCTTCAACGCCACGACGCGCACCTTCTCCGGCACGCCGACGACAGCAGGCTCCTACGGCGTCAAAGTCACGGCAACCGATCTCGGCGGTCTTGCCGCCAACGAGACCTTCAGCGTCGCCGTATCGACGACACCCGGCAACACGACGCCGACGGCGGTTGCCGATGCGGGGGATGCGACGGAGAAGGGCGGCGTGGCAAACGGCTCTGGCGGCGTGGTCGCCAGCGGCAACGTGCTGACCAACGACACCGATCCGGATGCCGGTGACACCAAGACGGTGACGGCGGTCAGCTTCGGGGCGACGTCCGGTACGCTCGGTTCGGCCCTCAGCGGCACCTACGGCAGTCTCGTGCTCAATGCATCGGGCACCTATAGTTATGCCGTCAACGAGACCAATGCCGCCGTCCAGGCGCTGCGCCAGTCCACCAACACGCTGAGCGATGTCTTCAGCTATACGATGCGCGACACCGCCGGGGCCACGGCCACGGCAAATCTGACCATCACCATCCATGGCGCCAACGATGCGCCGGTGCTTGCCGTCCAGACGGCCAGCCAGAATGCCACCGTCGGCTCGGCCTTCTCCTTCACGCTGCCGACGACCACCTTCACCGACGTCGACAGCGGCGAAACGCTGGCCTACTCGGCAACGGCCGCCGACGGCACGGCGCTTCCCGCCTGGCTGAGCTTCAACGCCACGACGCGCACCTTCTCCGGCACGCCGACGACAGCAGGCTCCTACGGCGTCAAGGTCACGGCAACCGATCTCGGCGGTCTTGCCGCCAACGAGACCTTCAACATCGTCGCCGCGACAGCGCCTGTGACCTACAGCCTGTTTTCCGCCTCCAGTACACCGACCCAGACGAACCTCAACGACGGTCAGCAGCTCGAGCTCGGCGTCAAGTTCCAGTCGAACGTTGCCGGCGACATTACCGGCATCAAGTTCTACCGCAGCGCCAACGACAACGGCCAGAACGTCGTCGACCTGTGGAGCTCCACGGGCACCAAGCTCGCCACCGCCACCTTCACCAATACCACGGCGAGCGGCTGGCAGACGGTGAACTTCGCAACACCCGTCACCATCACCGCCAACACCACCTATGTCGCCTCCTACCACACAACCGGTACCTATGTGGCGACCAACAATTTCTTTACGACGGCGGTTACCAGCGGCCCGTTGACGGCGTCAGCGAGCGGCAACGGCGTCTACCGCTATGGCGGCTCCGCCACCGCAGGCATTTTCCCGAATGCCACCTACAATGCTTCCAATTATTGGGCTGATGTGGTCTTCCGCCCCTCGACCGCGAACAACACGGCGCCGACGGCGGTTGCCGATGCGGGGGATGCGACGGAGAAGGGCGGCGTGGCCAACGGCTCTGGCGGCGTGGTCGCCAGCGGCAACGTGCTGACCAACGACACCGATCCGGATGCCGGTGACACCAAGACGGTGACGGCGGTCAGCTTCGGGGCGACGTCCGGCACGCTCGGTTCGGCCCTCAGCGGCACCTACGGCAGTCTCGTGCTCAATGCATCGGGCACCTATAGTTATGCCGTCAACGAGACCAATGCCGCCGTCCAGGCGCTGCGCCAGTCCACCAACACGCTGAGCGATGTCTTCAGCTATACGATGCGCGACACCGCCGGGGCCACGGCCACGGCAAATCTGACCATCACCATCCATGGCGCCAACGATGCGCCGGTGCTTGCCGTCCAGACGGCCAGCCAGAATGCCACCGTCGGCTCGGCCTTCTCCTTCACGCTGCCGACGACCACCTTCACCGACGTCGACAGCGGCGAAACGCTGGCCTACTCGGCAACGGCCGCCGACGGCACGGCGCTTCCCGCCTGGCTGAGCTTCAACGCCACGACGCGCACCTTCTCCGGCACGCCGACGACAGCAGGCTCCTACGGCGTCAAGGTCACGGCAACCGATCTCGGCGGTCTTGCCGCCAACGAGACCTTCAGCATTGCGGTGTCGAGTACCCCCGGCAACACGACGCCGACGGCGGTCGCCGATACGGGCGATGCGACGGAGAAGGGCGGCGTGGCAAACGGCTCTGGTGGCGTGGTCGCCAGCGGCAACGTGCTGACCAACGACACCGATCCGGATGCCGGTGACACCAAGACGGTGACGGCGGTCAGCTTCGGGGCGACGTCCGGCACGCTCGGTTCGGCCCTCAGCGGCACCTACGGCAGTCTCGTGCTCAATGCATCGGGCACCTATAGTTATGCCGTCAACGAGACCAATGCCGCCGTCCAGGCGCTGCGCCAGTCCACCAACACGCTGAGCGATGTCTTCAGCTATACGATGCGCGACACCGCCGGGGCCACGGCCACGGCAAATCTGACCATCACCATCCATGGCGCCAACGATGCGCCGGTGCTTGCCGTCCAGACGGCCAGCCAGAATGCCACCGTCGGCTCGGCCTTCTCCTTCACGCTGCCGACGACCACCTTCACCGACGTCGACAGCGGCGAAACGCTGGCCTACTCGGCAACGGCCGCCGACGGCACGGCGCTTCCCGCCTGGCTGAGCTTCAACGCCACGACGCGCACCTTCTCCGGCACGCCGACGACAGCAGGCTCCTACGGCGTCAAGGTCACGGCAACCGATCTCGGCGGTCTTGCCGCCAACGAGACCTTCAACATCGTCGCCGCGACAGCGCCTGTGACCTACAGCCTGTTTTCCGCCTCCAGTACACCGACCCAGACGAACCTCAACGACGGTCAGCAGCTCGAGCTCGGCGTCAAGTTCCAGTCGAACGTCGCCGGCGACATTACCGGCATCAAGTTCTACCGCAGCGCCAACGACAACGGCCAGAACGTCGTCGACCTGTGGAGCTCCACGGGCACCAAGCTCGCCACCGCCACTTTCACCAACACCACGGCGAGCGGCTGGCAGACGGTGAACTTCGCAACACCCGTCACCATCACCGCCAACACCACCTATGTCGCCTCCTACCACACGACCGGTACCTATGTGGCGACCAATGGTTTCTTCACCAACGGTGTCAGCAACGGTCCGCTGTCAGCACTGTCCAGCGCTGCCGCCGGCGGCAACGGTGTCTATGCATATGGCGGATCGGCCACCACGGGACTCTTCCCGACCAGCACCTATGATTCAGCCAACTACTATGCCGATGTGGTCTTCCGGCCGCAGCTCGCGGCGTGAAGCCTCAGACGAGGTCAGGGGCGGGTTTCGAATGAGGCCAAGATGAAGCAAATGCCGCTCGCGGCGGAAGGCCACATTGAAAGGATGCCGGTAACCAAGATCGACCGGCTCCCGGTAACAGTGCTCGCTGGCTTTCTGGGAGCCGGCAAGACGACGCTTCTCAGCCACGTCCTGAACAATCGCGAGGGCCTGCGGGTCGCCGTCATCGTCAACGATATGAGCGAAGTGAATATTGACGCCAGTCTCATTCGAGATGGCGGCTGCAACCTGTCGCACACGACGGAGACATTGGTTGAGCTCAGCAATGGCTGCATCTGCTGTACTCTGCGCAACGACCTCCTGGCGGAAGTGCGGCGACTGGCCGAAGAGGGGCGATACGACTATCTGCTGATCGAAGGGACGGGTATTGCTGAGCCCCGCCCGATTGCGGCAACCTTTTCCTTCTGTGACGAAAACGGCGTTTCGCTCTCCGATTTTGCCAGACTTGACACAATGGTCACTGTGGTCGATGCCGCGAACCTGTTAGCCGACTACAATAGCGCCGATCTGCTTGCCGACCGCGGCCTGCAACGGGACGGTGAGGACCGGCGCACCCTCATCGACCTCTTGGTCGATCAAATCGAGTTTGCCGATGTTGTCGTGATCAACAAAATCTCGGACGCGACCGAAGAGATGCGCGCCGAAGTTCGTAAGACGGTCACATCCCTCAATCCGGATGCCCGCTTGGTGGAGACGGATTTCGGCAAGGTTTCTCTTGCAACCGTCCTCAATACCGTCCTCTTCGACGAAGCCAAAGCCGCCGCGCACCCATTATGGCACAAGGAACTCTATAGCCCCGGTGAGCACGTTCCGGAGACTGAGGAATATGGAGTATCGAGCTTTGTCTATCGCACACGGCGTCCCTTCGACCCGATGCGATTTCGAGCATTTCTGGACGAGCCCTGGCCGGGTGTCATTCGCGCCAAGGGTCATTTCTGGCTTGCCACGCGTCCGCGTCACGTAGGCTTGATGTCGGCTGCAGGCGTGCAACGACGCTGCGAACCGATGGGGCTCTGGTGGGCGGCCGTTCCCCGGCAGGACTGGCCGAGCCATCAGCAGTTTCATCAGCACCTGCAGAGCCGGTGGGACAGCGCTTGGGGCGACCGCCGGCAGGAACTGGTGTTCATCGGCGTTGGGATGGACGAGACAGGTGTGCGAGCCGCATTGGACGACTGCCTCGCCAGTGCGGACCCGCGCGACTGGTCAGCTCTCGAAGATCCGTTCCCGACCTGGTAGAGCGCGGCGGGGTGCAACGTTTGCGCCGCGAACGTACCGAGGTGAGAGCTTACTGCCTGCTGCCGAAAGCTCTCAGTCGTCGAGATAGCGTTCGGTCAAGCGCGCCCACATCGCTGCACCCACCGTCAGGGATTTGTCGGCAAAGTCGTATTTGGCGCTGTGCAGGATCGCCGATTCCACACCGTTGCCGAGCCGCAGGAAGCTGCCGGGCTTGTGCTCGAGGAAATGCGAGAAGTCCTCGCTGCCGGGGATGAGGTTGCAGACGGATACCTTCTCCGCACCGACGAGCTCTTCTGCGACCATGCGGGCGAATTCGGTTTCCGCCTCCGAATTGACGACCACGGGGTGTCCGCGCGTGTATTCGATTTCCGCGGTTGCGCCGTAACCGTCGGCAATCGTTTCGGCGAGCCTGCGGATCCTGGCCTCCAGCGTGTCGCGCACCTTCGGATCGAAGGAGCGGATGCTGAGCAGCAGTTTTGCACTTTCGGGGATGACGTTCGCGGCCTCGCCGGCATGGATCGCCCCGACCGTGACGACGGCGGTCTGTGTCGGATCGATGCTGCGGGAGACGACCGACTGCAGGCTGACAACGAGGTTGCACGCAACGACCACCGGATCGACGGTGAGATGCGGCCGCGAGGCATGGCCACCCTTGCCCTTGATGATGATCTCGGCGCTGTCGGCAGCCGCCATCAACGGTCCCGACCGCATCAGCCAGGTGCCCTCGGGTGCGCCGGGATGATTGTGCAGGCCGAAAATAACGTCGAAGGGAAAGCGTTCGAACAGCCCGTCGGCGATCATGGCGGGCGCACCACTCAGCGCGCCGGCCTCTTCGGCCGGCTGGAAAATCAGATTGACGGTGCCATTGAAGCGGCGCGTGTGCGCCAGATATTCGGCGGCACCGAGAAGGATCGTCGTGTGGCCGTCATGTCCGCAGGCATGCATCTTGCCGGCCACCGTGCTGGCATAGGGGCGACCGGTTTTTTCGGTGATCGGCAGGGCATCCATGTCGGCGCGGATGGCGATGCTCTTCTTCCCGGCGCCGACCGTCATGCGCGCAACCACGCCATGGCCGCCGACGTCGCGGGTCACTTCATAACCCCAGGATTCGAGCTTTTCGGCAACAAAACGCGCGGTCTCGGCCTCTTCGAAGGAGAGCTCGGGATGGGCGTGGAGATGCCGGCGGATGGCCGTCAGCTCCGCTTCCATCGGTTCGAAATCGGAGAGGCGGGCAAAATCATTGTCGAGGGACATGGCAATTCCAGTTTCATGGACGCGGTATCGCCGGCGGGCTCACGGTAGAGCGAGCCCGCAGGGCAAGAGCATGGGGAACCGCCGCGCTAGATGAAGCGCGACAGGAAGCTTCTGGTGCGAGGGTGCTGCGGGTTACCGATCACGTCTTCCGGCTTGCCCTGTTCGACAACCTTGCCGCCGTCCATGAAGACGACGCGATCGGCCGCTTCCCGCGCGAAGCCTATCTCATGGGTGACGACGATCATCGTCAGACCCTGGTTTGCCAGATCCCGCATGGTGGCAAGTACCTCGCCGACCAGTTCGGGGTCGAGTGCCGAGGTCGGCTCGTCGAAGAGCATCAGCTTCGGCTTGATGGCCAGCGCGCGGGCAATCGCCACGCGTTGCTGCTGGCCGCCGGAAAGCTGGCGTGGGTAGCTGTCGGCCTTGGCCGAAAGCCCGACCCGTTCGAGCAGCCTCAGTGCATTTTCGGTCGCAACCTTTCGGCTCTCGCCATGTATGCCGACCGGCGCCTCGATGATGTTCTGCAGCGCCGTCATATGCGGGTAAAGATTGAACTGCTGGAACACCATGCCGATCTTGCGCCGCTGCAGCGCAATGGCGTGGTTTGACAGCTGCAGCAGCCGGTCCTTGTGCAGGCGGTAGCCGATTTGTTCGCCGTCCACCTCGATCGAACCCTGATTGATGGATTCGAGGTGGTTGATACAGCGCAGGAATGTCGACTTGCCGGAGCCGGAGGGTCCAAGGACGACGACGACCTCACCAGGCGCGACATCGAGATCGATACCCTTCAACACTTCCAGATCTGCGAAGGACTTGTGGACATTGCGTGCCTTGACGAGAGGCTCGATAGTGGCGATCTCGTTCATGCGCCTGCCTCCGTTGCCTGTGCCATGACGGCCGCCTCCTTTGTAGGCTTAGCGGCGCCCGTGCGGCGATCGCCGCGGCTGTAATAGCGCTCGATATAGGCCTGGCCGACATTCAGGACCGACGTGATGAGCAGGTACCAGAGGACGGCGACGAGCAGCATCGGCACGATCTCGAAGGTGCGGTTGTAGATCGACTGCACCGAATAGAGGAGATCAGCCATGGCGATGACGCTGACGATTGAGGTTGCCTTGATCATGCTGATCAGCTGGTTTCCGGTCGGCGGAACGATCGAGCGCATGGCCTGCGGGATGATGATGCGGCGAAGCGCGCGGATGCGCGTCATGCCGAAGGCCTCTGCCGTCTCGAATTGGCCCTTGTCCACCGAAAGCAGCCCGCCACGGATGATCTCCGCCATATAGGCGGACTCATTGAGCGCGAGACCGGCGATCGCGGCCGTCATCGGGCTGATCACCGAATTCGTATCCCAGCTCATGAAGGTCGGGCCGAAGGGAATGCCGAGAGACAAAGTCGGAAACAGCGTTGAAAGATTGTACCAGAAGATCAGCTGTACAAGGAGCGGTGTTCCGCGAAAGAACCAGATGAACAGCGAGGCGAGCGAGCTCGCCAGCCGATCGCTGGACATTCTCGCGACGGCCAAGACGAGGCCGAGCGCGATGCCGATGATCATCGCGACGACCGTCAGGCCCAGCGAGACGTAAAGGCCACTGATGACGGTCGGGTCGAAGAAATATTGAGCGACGACCGGCCAGCCGAAATTCTCATTATGCGCGACCGACCAGGCCCAATAGGCGACGATCGCAAGCGTGATGCCCCAGGCCGCGACGCGACCCTTGGGGAAGGGCTTGTGGGCATTGGCCACATCCCGGCTTCTCGCATCGCCGGGGGGCGATGCGAGTGTTTGCGTTTGAGTGCTCATTTCGGAAGCGTCCCACCGAGGTTGATGCCGGGCTCCTTGATCATGTTGTTCTCAAGGCCCCACTTCTTCATGATCGCGGCATAGGTGCCGTTGTCCATCAGCACCTTGACTGCATCGCGCAGGACTGGGCCGAGCGGCGAGCCCTTCGCGACAACCGCGCCCTGATAGAGGTTCTCGAAGCCGTTCTTCTGTCCGACACCGGTCAGCTCCAACTGGCCGTTGGCCTGAGACACGAAATAGGTGAGCGGCGCCTGGGAGGAAAAGAAGGCATCCGAACGCTTGGATCGTACGGCAAGGATCGAGCTCGGCTGGTCGGTGAAGGACTGCACCTCGATCGCGCCCTTGCCATCGGTCTTGCACTTTTCGGCCTGCACCTGGATGACCTTCTCAGCCGAGCCGCCTGCCATGACGGCAATGCGGTTGCCGCAGGCGGTATCGAGCGAGGTGATGCCCTTCGGATTGCCCTTCTGCACCGAGAAGACCACGAATTCCTGCACCCAATCGACGAAGTCGTTGGATTCTTCGCGGCTCTTGAAATCGCCGACGGGACCGAAGGCAAACTGGTAGCGGCCGGAGTTGACACCGGCCAGCAGCGCCGGCAGGCCACCGACGGTCTCATGCTCGATCTTGACGCCGAGAACCTCACCGAGCGCATCCGTCAGATCGGCGCTGGCGCCACTCATCTCGGTGCCTGTGACAATTTCATAGGGAGGAAACGAGCCATTGTTGACGGAGATCATCTTGCCGGACGTGCGGATCGCTTCGGGCAGTTGCGCATGAAGCGCATCATTGACTGAGAGCTTGGGCAGGGCCGCATCTTCCGCGAAGGCCGTTCCCGAGATCACCACGCTCGTCAGAGCAAGGCATGCAATTTTCCTGATCGACATTGTTCATTTCCCCTGTTTGGTTCGAATTTATGCGTTTCGTCTTGAGCTCACCCGATGCGGCTACCGTCCACATCGAAGGAGAAGAGGTCCTCCGGCGTCATCAGCTGCGGCAGGATGCCCTGGACGTGAAGCTCGTTGGCGAAGTCGGCGATCATCTTGCGGTTGACCGCGAAGCCACTGGCGTCCCAGCCGGCCGGAAGCTCGGCCGCCGACTTCAAAAGCTCGTCCATCATGAAAGGCGAGGTGTCGGCGTATTTGCGGCGTTTGCTCAGCCACATCCGCTGCGATTCATCGATCAGCTTGCTGAGCTCTTCGATCACCCACGGGTTCTGCGCGACGATGTCCGCTTTGATGCCGATCAGATGCATGCCGGGAACATAGCCCACATCATCGAAATATCGACGTTCGGCACCTCTGAAGTCGGAAATGACCTGCCGGAACGGCGATCCTCCGCCGAAGTAGCCGTCAGGCATGAAAGGCGTGAAGATAGCGTCCAGGAAGCCTTCCTTGAGCAGGTCGACCATGGGGCGCTCGCCGGGAGCCGCTTCGATGCGGCCGGGCCGGCCGAACCCGTCGAGGCGATCGACGATCGGATGCGCTTCCGTCAGGCGGCCCGCATACCACATGGCATCCTCGACGCCGACGCCCTCGCGGCGCAAAGCCGCTCTGGTCCAGGTGTTTCCGGAGTCGCGCCATCCGGTGACGCCGATGCGCTTTCCGGCGAGCTCGCCGAGTTCGGTGATAGGGCCGTCCTTGCGGGTGATGACGCAGCGGTGACGGAAGCCACGCATGATGAAGTTCGGGATGCCGACGATGCTTTCGTCGCCATCGATGCGCAGTTGCGTATAGCGGCTGAAGGACATTTCCGCGACATCATAGTCGTCGCTCTTGCCGAGATGCGAGAGCAATGTGCCGACGCGGTTGACCTTGATGTCGAGCTTGGGGGAGAAGACATCGCCGAGAACCAGGGGCGTCATGTAGTCCCAGTCACGCAGGGCAAGTCGGAGGCTAAGGGGCATCGGCATTCACTCGCAAAGACCTTGTTTTCGGAACAATTAAATGTTCAAATTTTCCTGATCAAATGTTATTACGTTATTGAACATTAAAAGTGGCGATTAAATGAGCGATGTTGTTGATGCGGCTTGGTTTGCCCAAAAATTGACCGATCGGACAATTCGAGGAATTGCGATTGAAACCAGTGCCTTGATCCGGGCCGGGGCGCTTCCCGTCGGAACGAAGCTGCCGCCGATCCGTGATCTCGCCTTTGCGCTCGGGATCAGTCCGGCGACGATCTCCGAGGCCTGGAGCGAGCTGAGACGCCAGAAAATCATTACCGGCAGGGGACGGAACGGCACCTGGGTGAGCGGCGATCGTTTCGTGGCGAAACCCGAACGGCTCGGCAGTTCCGGCCGTTATGGAG
>Ga0209758_1002191_pt1 | contig 20457 bp, 16 predicted proteins | sample AraplaMF_Col_mMF_FD_184258 | JGI IMG/M metagenome (GOLD analysis project Ga0209758, IMG submission 184258) | Arabidopsis root microbial communities from the University of North Carolina, USA - plate scrape MF_Col_mMF (SPAdes) (version 2) | ecosystem: Host-associated > Plants > Roots > Endosphere...
GAACCCCTGACCGGCGCCTTCGCCGCATCCGGCACCTATGTCGTCAACGGCGCGAAGATCGCCGCCGACGAAATCAATGCCAAGGGCGGTGTGCTCGGCCAGAAGATCGAACTGGTCATCGAGGACAACAAAAGCAACCCGACCGAAGCCGCTGCCGTTGCGGAAAAGCTGATGACCCGTGACAAGACGCCGGTGATGATGGGCGCCTGGGGCTCCAGTCTGACCTTGGCGGTGATGCCGAAGCTGATGGAATACGAGACCGCGATGATCGTCGAGACCTCGTCGGCCGGCAAGATCACCACCTCGGGCAATCCCTTCGTGTTCCGCATCTCGCCGCCGTCGGCGGTCGAGGCCGCAGCGTTCAAGAACATCGTCGACAAACTGGCGCTGAAGAAGGTCGATTTCCTGGTCATCAACAACGATTGGGGCCGCGGAACCGCCGAGGATTTCAGCAAGATGATGAAGGACAAGGGCATCACCATCGGCCTGGTCGAGACCATGGACCAGTCCGCGCAGGACATGAGCGCACAGCTTGCCAAGATCAAGGCGTCCGATTCCGAGACCGTGATCGTCACCACCGCGGTGGATCAACTCACCTTGATCTTCAAGCAGGCGGCGGCGCTCGGCTTCAAGAAGCGCATCATCACCACCGGCGGCTCGCAGAATCCCGACCAGATCATCGCGCAGGCCGGGGCCGCCGCCAACGACACCATGCACCTCACCACTTTCCTGCCGTGGTTTCCCGACAAGACGCCGAACCCCGAAGCCACCAAGTATTTCATTTCGGAATGGCAGAAGCGCGGCTTCCAGTTCGCCGGCGTAACCGAGAGCTTCCGCGGCTATGACGGCATCCGCACCGCGGTCGCGGCGATCGAGAAGGCCGGCAAGGCGGACCCGGCGGCGATCAAGGCGGCGCTGTGGGACATCGACGTCAAGGGGCTCAACGGCGACATCGTGTTCAAGAAGTCAGGGCCCGCAGGCCAGGAAAGCGGCCAGAGCCAGCCCAACGTCTATCTGATCGAAATCGTCGACGGCAAGGTCGGCATGAAGACGCTGTGATCTGACCAATGCGCATCCGGGCCCGCGACATCCTCGCGGGCTCGGTCGATCGCCTGAGGTGAGCAAGCCGTGAACCAGCTGCTGCAGCATCTGATCAACACCCTCGTGCTCGGCGGCACCTATGCGCTGCTGGGTATCGGGCTGACGCTGATCTTCGGCATTATGAACGTGGTGAATTTCACTCACGGCATTCTCTACACGTTCGGCGCCTACATGATGTTCATCGTGGTGCATCAGTTCGGCATCAACTTCTTTCTCGCCATCCCGCTGGCCATCGCCGCGGGCTGGCTGCTCGGCGCGGCCATCGACTTCGTGCTGCTGCGGCCGCTGCGCGGCTCCGACATCGACACCACCATGCTGGTGATGATCGGCGCCTGGATCGCCATGCAGTCCGGCGCGCTGTGGATCTGGGGCGGAGTGGCGAAATCGATCTCCAATCCATTTCCCGACGCGCCGCTGGTGCTGGGACCGGTCTCGGTATCCTGGGTGAGGCTGTTCGTGCTGGCCGCCGCGGCGCTGCTGATCGTGATTTCCTATGGCCTGATCAACCGCACCAAACTCGGTCGTGCCATGCGCGCGACGTTCCAGGATCACGACACCGCGGCGCTGATGGGCGTCAATGTCGGCTGGATCTACACCTCGACCTTCGCCATCGGCTCGAGCCTGGCGGCGGCGGCCGGCGCACTGCTCGGTCCGGTCTATGTGGTGTTCCCGCAGATGGGCGATCTCGCCGCCGTCAAGGCGTTCGCCATCGTCATTCTCGGCGGGCTCGGCAACATCACCGGCGCGGTGATCGGCGGCTTCATCCTGGCGCTGGCCGAGGAACTCGGCGCCGGCTACGTATCCTCGGGCTACCGCGACGCCATGGGCTTTCTGATCATCATCGCGGTCCTGATCGTCAAGCCGACCGGGCTGTTCGCCCGCGCGGAGCGCGTCGGATGAAGCGGGTCGTCGGCCTCATCTGCGTGCTGGCCTTTGCCTCGGTGCCGCTGTGGCTGCGCGATCCCTATCTGCTCAACGCGCTGATCACCACCGGCATCTTCATCATCGGCGCCATGAGCCTCAATCTGCTGCTCGGTTTCACCGGCCAGCTCAGTCTCGGCCACGTCGCCTTCTTCGGCATCGGCGCTTATGTCTCGTCGCTCACCGCGCTCGGCTTCGACGTCGGGCTGTTCGGCGACGTCCACGTGGTGCACACGCCGTGGCCGCCGATCGTCGGCTTCGTGCTGGCGATCATCGTCGCGGGCTGCTGCGGCTACCTGGTCGGCCGCCTCTCGTTCCGGGTCCGCGGCGCCTACTTCGTCATCGTGACGATCTCGTTTGCCGAAGTGGTGCGGCTGGTGGCGCTGAACTGGGTCGAGCTCACGCAGGGACCGCTGGCGCTCAACAACATCCCCTCCATCGCCATCGGGCTGCCGGGCATGGGCGATCTGGTGCTGCGCACCAAGCTGCAGAACTACTATCTCGTGCTGGTGGTGGCGGTGATCGCCTATGTGCTGATCGCGCGGCTGGTGCATTCGCATTACGGCCGTGCCATGCGCGGCCTGATGGAAAACGAGACGCTGGCGGTCGCGGTCGGCATCGATGTGACCCGCACGCTGACCCTGGCGGCGGTGATTTCGGCCGGCATCGCCGGCGCCGCCGGCAGTCTTTATGCGCACTATATCCGGATCATCGATCCGGATATATTCGCCTTCATCAACACCGTCACCATGGTGATCATGGTGGTGAGCGGCGGCAAGGGCTCGCTGGCTGGGCCGGTGGTCGGCGGCGTCATCTTCGGCCTGCTGCCGGTGGTGCTGCGGCCGATCATGCCGCCGGAGGCCCAGTGGATCAGCTACGGCTGCGTTCTCATCCTGATCCTGTTCGTGCTGCCGCGCGGCATCGTGCCGTCGCTGGCCGAGCGCCTTATGCAGGTGCGCGCGCGCATCGCCAGGCCAGTCGTCGCGTCAAGTATCGCCAAGGAGCGCGCATGACCGTGCTGGCTCCCGCGCGCGACATCGCGCTCAGCGTCGAGCAGGTCGGCGTGCAGTTCGGCGGCCTGGTGGCACTGTCGGGACTGAATTTTGTTGTCGGTGAGGGCGAGATCGTCAGCCTGATCGGACCCAACGGCGCAGGCAAGACCACCGCCTTCAACATCATGACCGGTTTTCTCGATCCGACCAAAGGCACGGTGAAGTATCGCGGCACCGGGCTGAACGGTCTCAAGCCCCACCAGGTCGCCGATCTCGGCCTGATCCGCACTTTTCAACGCACCAGCGTGTTTCCCCGCGACACCGTTTTCGACAATGTGCTGATCGGGCTGCACCGCCAGGGCCGGGTGCCGCTGCTCGATGCGCTGCTCGGCTTGCCTCGCGCGCGGAGTTCCGAGCGCGCGCAGCGTGAACGCGCCGCCGAGTTGATCCGCTGGGTTGGGCTTGAGGCGCGCGCGAACGATCTGGCGGGGTCGCTGTCCTACGGCGAGCAGCGGCTGGTCGGCGTGGCGCTGGCGCTGGCGGCGCAGCCGTCGATGCTGCTGCTGGACGAGCCGGTGTCGGGCATGAACGCCTCGGAGACCCACAGCTTCGTCGAGTTGATCCGGAGCATCCGCGACCGCGGCGTCACCATCCTCCTCGTGGAACACGACATGCCGATGGTGATGAGCGTATCGGACCGCATCGTGGTGCTGAACTATGGCCGCATCATCGCCGAAGGTCCACCGGACGCCATCCGCAACGATCCCGCGGTGATCGAGGCCTATCTTGGCCAGGGCGCGCAGCGTGCTTGAGATCCGCGACATGGTCTGCGCCTACGGCCAGGTCGCCGCGCTCAACGGCGTGACCTTGAGCGTCAAGGCCGGGCAACTGGTGGCGCTGATCGGCGCCAACGGCGCCGGCAAGAGCACCACCCTGCGGGCGATTTCCGGCCTGGTGCCGCCGCGCACCGGCAGCATGATCTTCGAGGGCGAGGACATTACCGCCGCCAGCCCGCAGCGCGTGCTGGGACGCGGCATCGCCCATTGTCCGGAAGGCCGGCGGGTGTTCCCGCACATGAGCGTCGAGGAAAATCTCGACATGGGCGCCTACCTGCGCTCGGACAATTCCGCCATCGCCACCGACCGCGATCGCATCTACGGCGAGTTCCCCCGTCTCGCCGAGCGCCGCAAGCAGGCTGCCGGCACGCTGTCGGGCGGCGAGCAGCAGATGCTGGCGATCGGTCGTGCGCTGATGTCGCGGCCGCGGCTGATCATGCTGGACGAGCCGTCGCTCGGGCTCGCTCCCAACATCGTCGAGCGCACCTTCGATATCATCCGCGCCATCCGCGCCGCTGGCACCACGGTGCTGCTGGTCGAACAGAACGCCTTCGCGGCGCTGCAGATGTGCGACTACGCCTATCTGTTGGAAGGCGGTCGGGTCGTGCTGTCCGGCGCCGGTGCCGACCTGATCGGCAACGAACATGTCCGGCGGGCCTATCTTGGCGGCTGACGGCAAATGGGTCGCGGCCTGCTCGCTGGACCGCCTGTCAGAACGCGGCATCGTCTGTGTGCGCGTCGAAGGCATTGACCTGATCGTGCTGCGCAATGGCGATGCCATCCATGCCTTCGAGCGGGCTTGCCCGCATGAACAGGCCGATCTCGGCCAGGGCCGCGTTGCCGACGGCCGGCTGTTCTGCCCGCGCCATCAGGCGTCGTTCGATCTGAACAACGGCGCGATCACGCCGGGGTGGCCGAGCCGGGATCTGCGGCGCTATTCGGTGCGCATCGAAGCGGCACAGGTATGGATCGATGTCGGGGTGGTCGGGCCGGAGTGCGTTTAGCAACTGTCCAGGTCCAGCTAATCATAAAGCCATTGGCTTTTTTTGCTGCGTCGGCACCGGCGTAATCGCGAAAGCGTGCGGCAATTGGTGACCTTGTCGTGGGCGGTTGTGCCGGTAACGTCCGGGCGAGCATAGGCGGCGTCTTGCCTTTCCCGGCGAGGGCGTCGCGCCAGCCAGTTGAGGGGGCCGTCGATGCGCGTCAATGCCAATCTCACCGCACAGGATCTGTCGTTGTCCGCGGCGCCGCAAGGCGGTGAACGTTACGTATATCTCGGTCATTATGTTCCGATCGAGACCAAGCTGACCTCCTATTTCATCAGATCCAGATTTGCCAGAAGTCTCGACTATATCAAGGGCTTGATCCGCGGTCTGGGCGCGCCGTCGAACTTGGACGCGGCGCGCATCCATCCCGCCCTGCGGATCGCGATCGAGCGCGGCCCGGCCAGATTTTCGCCGATCCGCCGGACCAGTGGCGCGCGAAAAAGCTCGGCCGGCAAGCCGCAGCCCGCGCAGACACGGGCCGCGCCGTTCCCGAAGCCGGCATTGCAGGCCGTCAGCAAGGTGCAGGCCGCCATCGATGCCACGCAGACGCCGGGGGAGGCCCAGCAGATCTGGAACGGCTTTGCCGATGATGGGGCGATGACCCCGGTACAAGCGGCGCTTGACGGCTGGTGGAAGCGGTATGGCTTTGCCAACCTCACCTTGAAGATATCGCATGCCGTTCGCGATCTGACCGTACCGGTCGGCGCGCCCGAATTGACCTCGGAGCTCGGACTTCTGATGCTCGACCGGACCGCCATCAAACGCGTCGGTTTCAAGATCGGGGAGCCGGTCTATGTTCTGACCCTCGGTCCGGGCGAAGAGACCACCCTTGAAAAGCGCGTCAATCAGAAATCCTCTCTGTCTTTTGAGGAAGCGTTCGAGCGGGACGTCGAGACGAAGCTCGAGGCCGATACCGAACGTAGCGAAACTACCACGACCTCCGAGACCCTCACCGACTCGGAAAAGTCTTCGCGAAACACGACGATCGACAGCGATCTGCAGCTGCCCGGCGGATCCATCCCGGTGAACGGCAAGATCGGCCTGCATCAGTCCGACCAGTTCGACAAGGCGACCGACGCGACCAACCAGCAGTCCCGCAACATCGCGGTGCGGGCGACGCAACGCATCTCTTCGTCGTTGCGCGCGCAGCATAAGACCACATTCAAGGAAAGTCGTGAGACCACGCTTGAGACACTGACGCGCCGCGTGATCCGGAACCCCAATCCGGAGGGCGCAATAGACCTGGTCTATTTCAAGATCCTCGAGCAGCTGGATTTGCAGCAGGAGCGCACCGGCATTCGTCTGTGCTGGGCGCCGTTCATATCCGATCCGGGCTGCCGCGTTCGTCAGCGCATGGCCATGGCCTATCAGCAGGTCATCGACGACGCGCTGGGAAGACTGTCGCTGCCGCAGCCGCCGATGCCGCCGACACCCGAAACGAAAACTCTCTGGGTCCCGAGTCTGCGCTGGCCCATCATGCTGGGACTGTTCAACGACTACGGTGATGTCCGCGATTTCTACATTCCGATCCGGAAGACCGACACCTTCACCGGCAACCTGCGGGCCGGCATCGACTGGAACGGCGACACGCCGCGCGGAAACGCGACGGTCGTTTTCGCCCAGTCGAGCACCGGCGTCGTCGAAGACGACGACGAGTTGATCAACCAGTTCGGAGCGGATTTCCCGATCGCGGATTATGCCGGGTTCGTCAAGGTTTCGGTCAAGGTGACGATACCCCAGTCCTTCATCTCGGGTAAGTCTCCGGATTTTTACGCGGAGGCCGAGGTTCTGCGCGCGGCGCCGGTCTTCAATGAGAAGCTTTCGGCCTATTTGCAGGTCAGGCAATATTATGACCAGAGCGTCACGGTGCTGAAGAATCAGGTGATCGCCGATGCCGAGCCCGCGGCACTTGCCGCGCAGTCGCAGGTGCTCGAATCGACCGACGTTCGCGCGGAACTGATGCATGCCGTGGTGACGCAATACATCGCTCCGGCCTATCGGGACTCGGGCAAGGACATCGAGCTGTGGCAACGGCTGATCGACTTCGACAACATCGGCTTCGAGCTGTATCCCGCGTGGTGGCGCACCGAGGAACCGCCGGATCCGCAGCTCCCGGCCAACCATTTCATCAACGCGTCGTGGGCGCGGGTGTATCTGCCGGTCGCCAGCGACGCCGATCGCCCGGCGTTTCTCGAGAAGATGTTCCTCAACCGGCTGTTCGAGGCCGCCTCCCTGAACACGGCGGACGCGCGCGTTTTCAATTCGCTGGTCGGCAAGTTCACCACGGGGCTGGTCGAGGCGCAGAAGAAGTTCATGTCCGCCGACAACTGGAAAAAGGACAAGCCGGTCGCCGTCGGTGATCCGTGGTCGGTGCTGGTGCCGACCGATGGCACGCATTGCGAGATCGTCCAGAGCGCCAGCAACGCCTTTACCATCTTGAACGAGCGCAAGTCCGAGGCGGGTGTGCAGCTGCTGGAGGCGCAAGTCGCGGCCGTCGCGGCCGACAACGCGCTACGCGGACAGGTTCAGACGCCGATCGAAGGCCAGGTCATTGTCGGTAATGTGCCGGACTATTGATCCGGCCTGTGGCTTAGAAAGGAAAGCCGGTGGCGGAACCCGACGACGACGTCTTCGCGCAGCTGTTCAGCGGCTTTGACGACGACGTCAGGGCGCCGGCCGACCGCAGTCTGTGGACCGGGGCCGGTTATGCGCCGTTGTCCCGCGCGTTCCTCGACGATCGCCGCAGCGGCCTCGATCGCTTCCAGCTGGCACCGGAGGAGGCGTTTCCGATTGATCTGCCGGCAGACTATTCCAGCCTGAGGTTCTATGTGCCGGTCTCACTGCGGAAGGCGCAGGCGCTCTGGCCGATGGCCGGATCGCTCGCGCGCAACATCCGCCTGTCTGTCCAGGCGCTCAGCGGCGAGTCCGACGAGGCGAAATACCAGGCTGCCAGGGCGCTGCTGCCTGGTCAGGCGATCCGGCTGGAGCAGGACGACCGCGACCCGCGCGAGGTCGCGCTGTTTCGTCTGCTGCGCTACCAGGTGACCGAGGACAACATCGTCGACGCCAGCCACAGCATTTCGATGGAGGAACTGCTTCGCGACGTGTTCGAGATGCGCAGCGGCAGCGGCAACTGGCGCGCCTTGGTCGACCTGCTGACGCCCGGACGGCAAATCTATCGGGAGGATTTCCGCGGCCGGCAGGTCGCCTACGACAGGGGCGTTCGGCTTCGTGACAACGTCATCATGCCGTTATTCCAGATCGAGGCCATCGTCATCCGGGAGGTCCTTCTGCTCGAGGTCGGCGGCACCCTGTTCGAGGTGGGCGGGGAAGCCGTGATGCAATTTCTGGGTTTCCTCGCCCGCACGAGCAGAGGCGCCGCGGTGATCGAGACGCTGGCGCGGGGCGCCCGTGCGATCCTGCTGGCGGCCCAGCTACGCCTCGGCGCCGTGGTGAAGGATGCGGTGCCGCTGCTGGTGGAAATCACGCGTCTGCTGATGGTGCTGCTGCTGACCATCCTGCATCTGCTGATGCTGGCGGCCCAGCTTATCCAGGCCAGCGCCGATGCCATGCCGGCAGTGGTCAAGCTCGTCGAAGCCGCCTTTGAAGTGTTCGTTGGACTGGTCGACGCGACCGTCGAGGCGGTTGCGGCCGAGAGCCAATTTGCCGCTGCCGGATTCATGGCCTTCGTGGGGATGCCGGAGACCGACGACCCCGCTGAACGGCAGTTCCTCGACTTTCTGGCGGCGAACTGGAGCCGGCCGTGACGCGTTCCCGCATCACCGAGAACATCGCACTGAGCGGGGCGTCCGATGGTCGCGCCTGACAAGGAGGCCCTCGAGCGGGCGACGAAGGCTGAATTTCAGGACAAGATCCTGCAGCGCGAAGCCACGGCGATCGATTCTCGCCTGAACCGCGACGGCGTCATCCGAGGCTTGCTGTCGCACGATCCAAATCCGCTGCGGTCGTTCGATGCCGATCCGCTTAACCGCTTCGGAGCGGGTGATCGCTTGCTCTTCCGTCCGGGCCAGTTCTCCTTGCAGCCGCGCTCGTGGCAATATCTGTACGAGGCAAGGGACGGCAGCGGGCGGTTGCGGATCGGCATCAAGCTCATGGAAAGGTCGGTCGATGAAATCGTCGTGGCCGGGAGCGGCGCCAATCCCAACAAACTGTCGCCCGACTTCATTCTGAAGCAGACGGGACGGCGCCGCCCGGATCTCGATACGCTCACCGCCACCTGCGACGCCAAGGCTTCGGAATGGATTCGCCAACGCGACTTCCGGTTCCTGCTGTCGCCGCCGGACCGCGTGTTCGGCCCGCGGCTCGCTGACTTCCCGGCCTACCGCAAGGTGGTGTCGGCTCTTCCGGTGATGCCCGACGACATCAGGCGCGGCGTGCAGTTGATCCGGCAACATTCGCTCGACTGGAATACGCCGTTCAGCAGCATGGCGGCTGCCGCCGAGCATGGCCTCAAGCATCGCAATTCGGGCGCCGGGGTCCTCGTTGACACGCTGGATCGCTTCCAGCTTGATTTGAGCCCGGGCGCCCCGCTCGATGTGAAGCTGCTGGAGGTCGTCGTTCCCTATGACGACATGATGGTGCGCGTCGAACACATGGTCGGCGCGCTGCCAAGAAGTGTCGCCACCGCGCCCGGCGGCGATACATGGCAATCGATCCGGGCGCTTTTTGGCACCGATGCATCCGTGCTTCCGCACATCGCCACGACCGAGACGTTTTACCGCAATCCGCATTTCTTCTACTGGATAGAATACGGAACGGTGGTGTCCAAGACCGGCGATCTGGAATTCACGCTGCCGCCCCGAGTGCGGCTTCCCGGCCAGGTATCGAGATCGAAAGACGCGTTGTTGCAGGCTGTCGAGGCCGATCCGCTCCTGACCAAGGAAGGCAAGGCGAAGATGCTCGAGCGGATCAAAAGTCTCTCCGAAGCCGATAATCCGCGGTTGCGGCACTATCGCGAAGTTCTCGAGCCGATCGAACAGAAGCTGACGCTGGCCGCCAAATCGATGCACGAGGTGGTTCCAGCCAAAATGAAGCCGTTCGTCCGTGTTCCGTAAGCGCCGCCAAAGGTCGCGGCTGATCATGCCGGACGCGCCGTGGCTTGGCCGCGGGATCAGAATGGTCTGACGCCCGGCGCGGGCCCGGGACGAGTTGTAACAAGGCCTTGCCGATAGTCACACAAGTGTCTTGAAAATTTTGAAATGTCGAAACCGGTCCATTGGCGATGCGGCAGAGACATGAACTTCTTTCAGCGCTTTACATTTCTGTTTTCAACGCCGGCATTCGATGCCGACGATCTCGAAGGACTGCGCCTGCAGGAGATCGTCGCCGCGATCGAGCGGATGGGATTTCAGGTCGTCAAGGCGCGCCGCATCGACGACGCGGAAATCGCCATTCAAACCGATGCCGCGATCGGCTGCATGGTGGTCGATTGGGGCAAAAAGGGACTCGAAGGCAAGGCGGCTTCCCTCATCAACCTGATGCGGCGGCGCGGGCTGGAAATTCCGGTCGTGCTTCTGGTGCGCGGCAAGCGGTTCGAGGACGTGCCCGTCGAGGTGCTCGATTTCATCGATGGCTACGTCTTCCTGGCGGAAGAAACCCCGGAATTCATCGCCAGGAATCTGGTCAGCCGGCTGAAGCAATATGCCGAAACCCTGAAGACGCCGTTCTTCGGCGCGCTTGCGGATTATGCGGAGGAGGGCAACCAGCTTTGGACCTGCCCGGGCCACAATGGCGGCATTTTCTACAGCCGCAGTCCGATCGGGCGCATCTTCATGGAACATCTCGGCGAAGCGGTGTTTCGCGACGATCTCGACAACTCGGTCCTGGAACTTGGCGATCTCCTCACCCACGAAGGGCCGGCGCTGAAGGCGCAGAAGGAAGCCGCCGCGATCTTCGGGGCCGAGAAAACCTATTTCGTCCTCAACGGAACGTCGGCCTCCAACAAGATTGTCCTGTCCGCGCTGGTGGCCGAGGGGGATCTCGTTCTGTTCGACCGCAACAATCACAAGGCCGCGCATCACGGCGCGCTGTTAATGAGCGGCGGTATCCCGATCTACCTGCCGACCGAGCGAAACGATTTTGGATTGATCGGGCCGATCACGCCGGGGGCCCTCGACGAAGCCGTGATCCGGGAGGCGATCCGGACCAATCCGCTGGTCGGTGACGCCGAGGCGTGGAAGCGGGAGCGGCCGTTCCGCGTCGCCGTGATCGAGCAATGCACCTATGATGGCACGATCTATCATGCCCAGTCCCTCCTGGAGACGATCGGCCCGTTGTGCGACTACATCCTGTTCGACGAGGCGTGGGCCGGCTTCATGAAGTTTCACCCGATCTATGCGGCGCGCTTCGCCATGGGGCTGCGCGAGCTCGGCGCGAACTCACCCGGCATCATCGCCACCCAATCGACGCACAAGCAGCTCGCGAGTTTTTCGCAGGCCTCCCAGATCCACGTGAAGGACGCGCATATCAAGGGGCAGCGCCGGCGGGTCGAGCATCGGCGGTTCAACGAGAGCTTTCTTCAGCACGCCTCCACCTCTCCGTTCTATCCGCTGTTCGCCTCCCTCGATGTCGGGGCTCAGATGATGAAGGGCCGTTCGGGTGAGGTGTTGTGGGACGATACGATCCGGCTCGGCATCGAGCTGCGCAAGAAACTGCGCGCGATCCGGCGAGAGTTCGAGGAAAAGGAAACCGCTCCCGGCCGCCGCTGGTTTTTCGATCCGTTCGTGCCGGACCGCGTGACGATTCCGGACGTAGCGCTTGAGGGCGGCGGCCATGACGTTGCGTGGGAGAGCCTTTCCACGGATCAACTCGCCAGCAAGGCGTCCTACTGGGAATTGCGGCCGGGGGCGAAATGGCACGGGTTTGGCGGTCTGGCGCCGGGTTTTGCCATCACCGACCCGAACAAGCTGACCTTGCTGACGCCCGGCTTCAATCGGGCAACCGGGGAATATGACGAACACGGCATACCGGCCCCGGTGGTGGCGCAATATCTGCGCGAGAATCGCGTGGTGCCCGAGAAAAACGACTTGAACTCGCTGTTGTTTCTGCTCACGCCGGGCGTCGAGTCGAGCAAGGCGGGAACGCTGGTCAGCACGCTGGTGGCCTTCAAGCGGCTGCATGACGACAACGCGCTGCTCGATGACGCCATTCCCGAATTCGTCCTGCGCAGGCCGGCCCGTTACCGTGGCGTTCGGCTTCGCGACCTCTGCGCCGGCATGCACGAGTTTTATCGGTCGTCGAATGTCCGCGAGCTGCAGAAGGCGCAATTCCGCTCCGAGCATCTGCCCGAACCGGCCATGACACCGCAGGAGGCCGCTCGCCGCCTGGTGCGCAACGACGTCGACTACCTTCCGATCGATCAGATCCATGGACGGATCGCGACGACGCTTTTTGTGGTCTATCCGCCGGGGATCGCGACCATCGTTCCGGGGGAGCGGCTCTCGGAGCGGGCATTGCCGATGATCGAATATCTCAAGATGTTCGAGCGCAGCGCCAATCTGTTTCCGGGCTTCGAGGCGGAGATCCAGGGGGTCTATCGCGAGGTCGATGCCAATGGCGTCATCACCTTCCACACCTATGTCGTTCGCGAGTGACAGATGGCGGCGGAATCGATCCCGGCTTCATCAGTTCCGGTCGCGGCGGCGGCGACGCCAGCACTTGTCATTCGCCCTTCGCGGGATGACGACGTGGAAGCAATGCTGGCGATTTACCGGCATCATGTTCGCCATGGCGTGGAGCCCGGTGCTTTCCAGGCGGCCGAATTGCCCGATCCGGAAGATCTGAAGCAGCGGCGAAAGAACATGCGCCACCGCCGGTTGCCGCACATCGTCGCCGAGCGTGAGTTCGTCGTGGTCGGTTATGCCTATGCCGTTCCGTTTCGCAAACGGCCTGCCTATCGCTACACGCTGAAGCACTCGATCTATGTGCATCACGACCACGTGCGATCCGGGATCGGGCGGGCCCTGTTGCCCGCGCTGATCGACGCCTGCGCCGCCGCGGGATGCAGGCAGTTGATCGGCTATATCGATGCCGCCAATGCCGCCTCGATTCGCCTGCACGAGAGCTGCGGGTTTCAAAAGGTCGGCTATTTGCCGTCCGTCGGATACAAATTCGGGCGCTGGACCGATTCCGTCATGATGCAGCGCTCGCTCGGGCCGGGAGATACGACGTTGCCCGACACCGCGCAAAGCCCGCGATGAGTCGCGCGAAAGCGCGCTAGCTGTTTGGGCCGCGCTCCATGCCGACCGGCTGCCAGCGCTTCAGTGCCGTGGTCTGCAGCACCGAGGGATTGACGCAGCTGACCGGCCACAGCCCGGACAACACCAGCGACAGCTCGAACCCGACACGCCGCTTGCGCGCCTCGTCGAAGCGTGCCGAGGCGGAGGCAACATGTGCGGTCAGCGTGACGTTCTCCATGCCCAGCATCGGATTGTTGTGCGACGGCGGCTCCGTCTCCAGCACGTCGAGCGCGGCATGGGCGATCCAGCCTTGCTGTAACGCCTTGATCAGCGCCTCCTCGTCGACGGTGGCGCCGCGGCCGGTGTTGATGAAGATGGCGGTCGGCTTCATCTGGCGGAAATGCGTCTCGCCGAGCATGTGATGCACCTCCGGCCGCGCCGGGGCGTGCATCGAGACGAAGTCGGATTGCGACAGCACTTCGGACAGGGTCGATGGCAGCACGCCGCACTCCGAGATCAGCGTCTCGGAAATGAACGGATCGTAGGCCATCATGCGCAGCCCGAACGGCGCCGCGCGCCTCGCCACCGCCCGCGCCACGCGGCCGAACGAGATGAAGCCGAGCGCCTGTCCCGCCAGCCGCGGAATTTTCGACAGCGCCGGGCGGCCTTCGATCCAGCGGCCTTCGCGGACCATTTTGTCCTGTGCGACCAGCCGCCGAAAGGCCGCCAGCAGCAGCGTCATGGCGTGATCGGCGACCTCCTCGATGAAGGTGTCGGGAACGTTGGTGACCGGGATGCCGCGGGCACTGGCGGCCCTGACGTCGACGCTGTCGACGCCAACGCTGCCGAGGGTGATGACCTTGCAGGCGTCCAGGCTGTCGATGATCTTCTTGGTGATCGGAATGCCCTTGGCGTAGATCGCATCGGCAGTCCTGGCCGCTTCGATGAACCCCGCCTCATCGGTCGGCGCCTCGACGATTTCGGCATCGATGCCCGCGAGCGCCTCGCTCTCCAGCGCATAGCCGCTGCCAGCCACGGTATAGCTGGCGCCCTTCGGCGTCACGATCCTGTATTTCGGCATGTCCACCCCTTTGAACCCAGCGTCTTCTGAGAGCACGCGTTGCGTCGACTAAAGCACGGGGCGCATCAGTTCGCCTAGCGCAGCACTGCATGCCGCTGCGGCGCCGGCGTCATGTCGAGATGGCGTCGGGGTTCGTCCGTTCGGGCATTGGCGAGCCTGTTTGATCCAGGACAAAGACGGGCGCCGTGTCCTTCGTTCATACGATGAACATGGGGCGGCGGAATCAAGTGCCAAGGCGCGCCTTACATCCTCGCAGCACCGGCTCGCCGCGGGTTACGGAGAATGGACATGCAGGCCACCGTCGTCACGTCACGCGAATATGTCGGCTCCAGTGGCGAACGCGAGTTTTACGTTGTCGTCGAGCCTGATCCCGATCTGTCGTTTCAGGACCAGCTGAATTCGCTGCAGCGGCGATATGAACATGCGCTTGGCGCCGCCGGATTGCCACCGGAAAGCGCCGTATTTCGCAGGATCTTCCTCAGCGATGCGATCAACCAGTGGCCCGTCGTTCAGGCCGCGGCCCGCGACGGCACTTGTCCGACCGCGCTCTCGATGATCGGCCAGCCTCCGATCGGCGGCGCAAAGCTGGCAATGATGGCGTACCATATCGACGGGCCGGTCCCGGTCACCAGACGCCGGCTGTCGCCGCATCATTTGCTGATCGAACGCGCCGGCACCCGGCATTTGTGGAGTACGGGACTGTGTGCCGCGAACGAGCGGACCGGCGCGGCCGAACAGACCGCCGGAATTTTTGCCGACCTGATCCAGCAGCTCGGCAGCCTCGGAGGCGGCCTCAAGGACAGCTGTGTCCGCACCTGGCTCTATCTCAAGGATGTCGATGTCTTCTACCACGACATGGTGAAGGCGCGGCGCGATCTGTTCGCCGCGGAAGGGCTGCGTGCCGACACCCACTACATCGCAAGCACCGGCATCGAGGGCGCCTGCAGCCATGCGTTCGACCTTGTGAGCATGGATGCCTACTCGATCCTCGGCCTGCAGCCGGATCAGATGACCTATCTCAACGACTTTTCGCGGCTTTGCCCCACCAGGGATTACGGCGTGACCTTCGAACGCGCCACCAAGGTCGCCTTTGCCGATCGCGGCCATGTCTACATTTCCGGCACAGCGGCCATCGATTCCGCCGGCCAGGTCCTCCATCCCGGCGACGTCGTCGGCCAGCTCGACCGCGCCCTGGCCAACGTCGATGCGCTGTTGCGCGCAGGGCAATGCTGCTTCGACGACATGATGTATCTGCTGGTCTATCTGCGTGACCCGTCTGATCACCGCAAAGTCAGCCGGTACCTCGCAGCGCAATTTCCCGGGCTGCCGATCCTGATCGTGCAGGGCGCGGTTTGCCGGCCCGAGTGGCTTGTCGAAGTCGAGGGACAGGCCATCGCCCCGATCGCTCACCCTTCGATGCCGCGCTTCTGAACTCCTGGAGGGACCCCAATGGCGCAGGATATCAAATCCGCTGCCGAGATTTCAGCCGAGATGCAGCAGTTCTCGGTTCAAAAATTCTCCGTGCTGGTGGACGATGCGACCGATCAGTCCATGATCGAGGCGATCCCGCAGGCCGGCGTCGAGGGCTGCTACACCTTCACGGCGGCGATGGCCGGAAAGATGGTCGGCGCCTGGAACGTCCGCCTGCTGCCGCTCGAGGCGCGAATGCCCGACAGCGACGCCTGGCTGGTCGCCACCACGTCAAAGGCCGGCTATGCCCTGAATGAATGGCTGTATCGGCACGGCCAGCACGACAAGATCGCGTTCACGCTCGCCCGGGACCGCGTCTCGGCGATGTATTCCTACATCGACTTCTTCCATGGCGAGACCGAAACGGTTGCTTACATCGCCAATAATTTCGAGCGCGGGTACAAGATCCACTTCCCGATCGCCGTGCGGTTCCTGCTGCGGTCGCACGACGGCGAGATCCTCAAGGCATGGCAGCGGCTGATCGCGCCCAACCAGACGCTGGCGATCGACAGCCGCGAGTTGGCATTGCGCGAACCGCTGTTCGGCTATCTCGAGGTCTACACCGACATTCGCCACCTCAACGGCGAGGTCACGCCGTTTCTGCATTTCAATTGCGATTACATCAGTGCCGACGGTGTCGCCACCATCCATCAGTCCGGGTTCAAGCCATGGCCGGCTGGGTCCCGTTTCGAGCGCGGCATCGTTCCGCTTGACGGCAAAGGCCAGTTGTCGATCTCGCTGTTCAACAAGTTCAATGAAGCGCCAATCAACTGCCGCGCCGAACTGCGCTTTACCCGCGATGGACGACGCCAGACCGCGGCGCGGCAGCTGCCGCCGGTGGCCCGCGACCAGATGGCATTGTTCAATGTCAACGACGCCTTCGCCGATGAGCTGGCACGGGGCGCCGAAGCGGCCGACGTCATCATCATTCCTGACCAGCCGATGCACCGGCCGAATTTCTATCTGCATCCGCGCGGTCGTCGCTGGTCGTGGACCGCTGTCGAGCACGGCGCGGCGACGGTGGCGCAGATTCTGTCCGCCGAGCGGCGACAGGCGATCGCCGAGATCGCAGCCCGTCCGTGGACTTGCGCGTTTCCGGTGCTTCCCGGGCGTTTCGGCATCGATACGACGGTGATTTACTTTCAGGAAGGCGAGGCGCGCCTCCACGATTTCACCTTCGATCTTTATGATCTCGCCGGCACGAAACTGCATAGCCAGGATATTCATTGCACGTTCGGACGGCGCATCAATGTCTCTGATTGGGCGCGCGCCGCGGCGGTGCCGCTCGACGGCGGACTGCTCGTGGTCTCGCCGACCGCGAGCGCCGCCCAGGTGCCGCACCTGTTCACGTTCATGATGGGCTTTCAGCCGCGGGACAACCCTTACTTCTCGATGGTGGTGTGCGGCGGAGCCATGTCCAATGTGACCTGCGAACTGGACCGATCATGGATGTGGAATCATCCCATGGTTCCGAGCGCTCACACCGAGCAGTTCGGCAAGGCCGTCGTCGATGACGAGTTCGACACCATCGTCACGTTGTCCAACACCAGTGCCATGGTGCGGTACGACAGCGCGGCCGACCTCGACTTCGACGTCTATGCGGCCGATGGCAGCATGGCGCATTTCCGCCTGCGCGTAGCGCCGAATTCCTCGCTCACTTTGTCGGTCCGCGAGCTGCTGCGGAGCTCGGAGCTGCCCAGGAGCGGACATTATGCGCTGTGGGTCTATTGCCGCGACCGGCAGATCCAGGCCTTCCACATCCTGCAGCGAAACTCCGATCACGCCATCGGCGCCCAGCACTTCTATTATTGCCGGTTCAACACGCTTGAGCCGGCGGCGGAACAGCCACGGCCGCAACAAATGCCGGCGCCAAGCCGTGTGCTCTCGCGACGCGGCGGATTGCTGCAGGTGACACGCGCGGTACGGAACAAGGCGCGCCGCGCCATCAAGTATCTGGCACGGGGAGTTGGTTAGCGCGAGTCGGCGTTGTTGACGCTACGCTTGATCCGGCCCATCCGGTGGTTTCGATCCATTCAACCGCTGCTGCTGCCACAAGAGGGTTTTGTGGTCGAAGCGGCCGGCCCTGAGCCGCGCTTCGTCCCAATCGAAGCCTTGCCGGCGGACCAGCGCGCGGTACTGCCGCGGCGGCACGCCGAATCGCGCGCGGAACGCCCGGCTGAACTGACTCGCGCTGCCGAAGCCGCAGCATCTGAACATCTCCTTCAGTGAGCGCTCTTCCCTGTCGTCTTCCAGCATGAGCCGCAGGGCTTCGTCGAGCCGACGCTTCAGCAGCACGGCGCGAATGCCGCCTTCCGCCGCCAACAGCCGGTAGAGCGACGCGCGCGAGAGGTGGGCGGCATCGGCGATCTCGCCGGGCCCGAGGCGCGCGTTTCCGAGATGGGCGTCGATATATTCCAGCGCAGCCTTTCTCTTCGACCTCACCGGACCGAATTCACGACCCGTCAGCTTCAGGCGCGCCAACGTGGTCGTCATTGCCACGATGCCAACGGTCGCCGTCTCCGCCTCGCTGACCGTCAGATGGCCGGCCTGCGCATAAAGCGCTCGTATCGCCTCACCGATCAGCCGCGCCGCGCCGCTGTCGCGCGGAAAGACGAGGCCGTGCGGCTCGAGCGAGAGCAATGCCGCAGGCACGTTCGCGCGCGCAATGACAATCATTAGAGTCCGGTAATCGGTCGCCACGCCGTGGAACGGCCGTGCACAGTCGATGATCGCGACATCGCCGGCTTGAAGGCGCACGCGACGCCCGGCGGTGTCGCCCTCTACCGAGCCTTCGATTTGCAGAAAAATCAGCAATTGATCGGCGCCGTGCGCGATCAGCGCGGGCCCCCGCGTCATGATCAAAGTCGTACCCTGACAACCCATCAAGATCGCCCGGGGCATGGCATAAATGCGGGCGGAGAAGGTGAAACGGGCCTCCGCCGACGGATTTGGCAGCGACACCGTGGAGAGGTGCATGAGGCTGTCGCGAAACGTTTGCCAGATCAACGGCCCGAAATCGCGCCACGGATTGCGGTCGAGTCCCCTCAGCCTGGGCGACGCGCCTCCTTCGCCCTTGTCCGTCACCGACGGCGCTCCGAGAACGGCGGCTCGCCGGCCATTGATATTGCTCCCGGCTGGACTGCTGGCGTTGGTCGTGGCGTTGATCTTGGCCATGTTGCTGCCTCTGGCGGCTGCTCGTCGGGGGTAATTCTAGCTCCCAAACGCGGCGCCGCAATTACACGCAATTACAAGTTGCATCACAGATCTCGTGCCGCTGTGTGGCGCCGGTGTCAGCCGCAAGCCTCGGCGGGGAGGACGCGCCGCGGCCGCGCCAGGTGAAGTTGACGCTGGAGATCAATCTCTTGACGTCGTGTCTCAGACCTGGATCGAACGCCGCTGCGCGCTTGAACTCGAGAAAATTATCTGTTGTCTATTTTTCACCGGCGCGCGGCGCAGCTCGGCACCAAAATGAGCCCGCTGTTCTCGCCATCAGTAGCCTGGATGCGAAATTGGATAGCGTTCCCGGACGCGTGGCGTCACCGCGCGCACGCGCTCGCGCCAAGGACGCAAGTTACGTGTGCGCGTGAATTGACGCTGAGTGACGAGGGCGGCTGCCAACAGCACTGACGGGAGGAAACGTGAGTACCGTCGTTGAACGTAGCGCTACGGTGATCACCTTGGCAGCCTTGACCGATCGCCGGTCCTTGATGTTCGGCGGCGCTGCGCTGCTCATCGCGGCCGGAGCCACGGGCTCCGCGCGCGCCGACGACCTATGCGACCAATACAGCAGGATGGTCGTGGCTGAAAAGTACATCGTGCAGAACAATCGTTGGAACGGCAGTATCCCCGGGCGTCAGTGTATCAAGGCCGATGAACAAGTCCCGGGCTTCACCATCAAGGAGCAGACCGGTGACGCGCCGACCAGCGGGGCTCCGGTATCGTACCCGTCCATCTATGTCGGCTGCCACTACGGCAACTGCTCGCCGGACACAAACCTGCCGAACACAAACCTGCCGATCCAGATCAAGTCGATCAAAAGGGCGCAGACCAGCATCACGTTCAAGTTTGTCGGCGATGCGATCTTCGACGCCTCATACGACATTTGGCTCAATCCGACCGCCATCAAAACCGGCGTGAACCAACAGGAGGTCATGATCTGGCTCAACAGGCAGGGCAAGATTGCGCCGGTCGGAAACAAGGTGGCCGAGAACGTCAAGATCGCCGGTCGAGACTGGCAGGTGTGGTCGGGCACGAACAACGTCAACGACGTCATCACGTATGTGGCATCATCCGCTACCCCGAGCATGAGCTTCAACGTGCTGGATTTCGTCGTCGACGCCTCCAGGCGCGCCGCCATAACCGACGACTTCTACCTCACCAGCATCCAGGCCGGCTTCGAGCCTTGGCAGCACGGCGCGGGCCTGACGATCGAGGCGTTCTCGGTCACCGTAGATCCGCTCTCAACCACAAGGAGATGACAATGCGTATTTCTCTGTCCTTCGTTCTGCTGTTCACCGCTTCGGTCGCATTCGCTCCCGGCGTCGCGCACGCGCAAACCGTGACGGCCACCGCGACGGTCCAGGCGCCAGCAAATAGCAAGTGCCCGCTGGCAGATCGGGGCAAAACCAAGCAGTTCACCGGTCAGGGATGTACCAAGGGAGCTTGCACTTCCGCGAGGCAATCGGCGGTCGCTCAACTGAAAGGCGAGGTGGATAAAAGCTGCGACAACTTCGTCAAGGCGAACAAGACGTGCGTCAAGCACAATTGCTGACCCGCTTTCGCCCGAGCGCAGGCGGCGACGCCGAAGTGGTA
>Ga0209758_1002194_pt1 | contig 20448 bp, 19 predicted proteins | sample AraplaMF_Col_mMF_FD_184258 | JGI IMG/M metagenome (GOLD analysis project Ga0209758, IMG submission 184258) | Arabidopsis root microbial communities from the University of North Carolina, USA - plate scrape MF_Col_mMF (SPAdes) (version 2) | ecosystem: Host-associated > Plants > Roots > Endosphere...
CCGGGCATGATGCTCGGTCCGTGCAGGGCGCCCTTCTCGCCGCCGGAGACACCCGCGCCGACGAAGTGGATGCCCTGATCGCGCAGCGACCTCTCCCGGCGCCGCGTGTCGGAGAAGTGCGCGTTGCCACCGTCGATGATCATGTCGCCGGGCTCCAGGAGCGGCGCGAACTCCTCGATCACGGCATCGGTCGCGTCGCCCGCCTGCACCATGATCATCAGTCGGCGCGGACGCTCCAGCGCCGCCACGAACTCCTCGGCCGTCTCGGCGGCCACGAACGCGCCCTCGTGCCCGAACTCCTCGACCAGCGCCTTGGTTCGGGTCGGGGTGCGGTTGTGCACGGCCACGGTGTACCCGTTCCGCGCGAAGTTCCGGGCCAGGTTGCGGCCCATCACCGCGAGCCCGGTGACGCCGATCTGCGCGGTCGCCTGCATGCTGTGCTCCTTGGGTCCGGATCCGCCGCCCCCGGGTGTCCCTCGGGTGCGGCGGACCTCGCTCGGTGCGGCTCGTACCGCCGTCGCGATCAGGTACGGACGGCGGGGCGGGACTTGCTCACCGCGGGGAGCGGGATCTCGACGCGCCGGCCAAGCGCGTGCCCGTGGCGTGCGCCCGACCGGGGGAGGCCGGCCTCGTCAGGCGCCGAGGACGTGGAGGGAGACCCAGAGCGCCGCCACCGCGCCCACCAGTGCGGTCGGCACGGCGATCGCCCCGAGCCGGGTGAACTCCCTGAGGTCGACGGCGTGCTCGTGCTGGTGGACGATGCGCCGCCACAGCAGTGTGGCCAGCGAGCCGGCGTAGGTGAGGTTGGGGCCGATGTTCACGCCGAGCAGGACGGCGAGGACCGCGCCCGGACCCGACGGGACGGCCAGCGGCAGCAGGACCAGGACCGCCGGCAGATTGTTGATCAGATTGGCCAGCACGGCGGCCAGGGCGGCGATGCCCAGCAGCGCGGGCAGGCCGGTCCCGTCGGGGAGCACCCGGCCGAGCGCGCCGGCGAGCCCGTTGTCGACCACCGCGCGCACCACCACACCGAGAGCCAGCACGAACGCGAGGAAGGAAGGCGCCGCCGCCCGCACCACCGTGAGGGGGGTGGCTTGGCGCCGGACGAGCGCACGCACGGCCAGGACCAGCGCCCCGGCCAGCGCCGACCACGCGGGGTCGATGCCGAAGGCGGACGCGACCACGAACCCGGCGAGCGTGCAGGCCACGGTCAGCAGGGCGAACAGGGGGAGCGGGGGCGGCTCCTCCCGCACCGGGGCCCCGGCTCCGGCGCCCAGGTCCCGACGGAAGAACCTGCGGAAGACGACGTACTCGGCGGTGACGGCCACCAGCCACGGCAGGGCCATCAGGGCGGCGAACCGTGTGAAGCTCAGCCCCGAGGCGCCGAACGCGAGCAGGTTGGTGAGATTGGAGACCGGCAGCAGCAGCGAAGCCGTGTTCGACAGATGGGTGCAGGCGTAGAGGTGGGGCTTGGGGCGGGCGCCCATATGGGCCGCCGTGGCGAACACCACCGGGGTGAGCAGCACGACCGTGGCGTCCAGGCTGAGCACGGCGGTGATCACCGAGGCGAGGGTGAAGACCGCGGTCAGCAGCCGACCGGGCCGGCCTGCCGCCCAGCGTGCCATCCAGGCGCCGCACGCCCGGAACAGCCCTTCCACGTCGCAGAAGTGGGCCAGTACCAGCACCGCCGCCAGAAAGCCGACCACCGGCCCGAGTCGCTCGGCCTCGGCCCCCGCGTGGGCCGGGGAGATGGCGCCGGTCGCGATCGCGATGCCGGCCGCCGGAACCGCGACCACGGCTTCCGGCAGCCCGAAGGGACGCACCACGGCGCCGGCCAGTACGGCGACGAGCAGAACGATGGAGAGGGCCTCGGCGAGCGGGGTGTTCAGAGTACGGTCCTTCCGGAACGGATTCGGCGGTGCCCTTCCATCACACCAGGTCGGACGGCATCGCTCGACGCGCAGCGCCCCGGATGACGGTGGGGTGTCGCCGTCACCCACCCGCCCGCAGTCGCCATCCGTGGTCCACCGGACCGATGCCGGCCCCCAGGGCGAAGCCCGCCGCGATGGCCTCGGTGACGTACTCCTTGGCCTGCCGAACGGCCTGCGGCACCGTCAGACCCTGTGCGAGCCCCACCGCGACCGCCGAGGCGAGGGTGCAGCCCGTGCCGTGGGTGTGCCGGTTGTCGTGGCGGGGGGCCCGCAGCCAGTGCTCCTCGCGGCCGTCGGTCAGCAGGTCGACGGCAGCACCGGGCAGATGCCCGCCCTTCACCAGCACCCATCGGGGCCCGTACGAGAGCAGCTCCGCGGACGCGCGGCGCATGCCCTCCTCGTCGGTCACCGCGATGCCGGTCAGCTCCGCGACCTCGTCCAGGTTCGGCGTGGTCACCGTCGCGCGCGGCAGCAGCCTGGTGCGCACCGCGTCCAGCGCGTCGTCGGCGAGCAGCCGGTCCCCGTGCTTGGAGACGCTCACCGGGTCCACCACGACCGGGACCCCCACGTCCGCGAGCAGTTCGGCCACCACGGTGACCAGGCGGGGCGAGGCGAGCATCCCGGTCTTCACCGCCTGGACGCCGATGTCGTCGACCACGCTGCGGTACTGGGCGCGCACCGCCTCCACCGGCAATTCCCAGGCGCCCTGCACCCCGACGGAGTTCTGCGCGGTGACCGCGGTGACCACGCTCATGCCGTGGGCGCCCAGGGCCAGCATGGTCTTGAGATCGGCCTGGATCCCGGCGCCGCCCCCGGAGTCGGAGCCGGCGATGGTCAGGGCGCGCGGCGGCGCGGTCATGCGCGGCCCTCCTCTCGGACGCGCAGCGGGGCGTACACGGCGAGGGCCACCAGGAACGCCACGTAGTACGAGACGTCGGCGCCGTGCAGCGCACGGGCCACCGGACCCACGTACAGGCCCGTGTCCATGAAGGGCACCGCTGCGGCGAAGGCGCCGGCGAAGGCGAGCAGCGGCGGCCAGACCGACCGCGGCCGGGCCGTCTCGGCGGCGAGATCGGCCACCGTGCCGCGCCGTACGAGCCAGTCGACGACCACGATCGCCACGAACCCGGGGATCCAGTAGCCGACGAACAGCAGCACGTTCTGGAAGCGGGCGGTGGTGTCGGCCGCGTGCATCCACAGCACCAGCGGGAATCCGAGAGCGGCGGCGAGGGCGGCCGCCACCGGGCGCGGTATGCGCAGTCCGATGGTCTGCAGCGCCAGTGAGCCGCTGTAGTCGTTCATGGCGTTGCTGCACAGGGCCGCCAGCGCCACCGCCAGCAGCCCGAACGCGCCCGGCGCGCCTCCGCCCAGCAGCCGGTCCACCCCGGCGGCCGTCTGGTCGGTGAGCGCCGAGGCGCCCCACAGGCCGAGGAGCTGCACGGCCAGGAAGGACACCACCAGACCGAGCAGTGTGTACCAGAACATCCGGGCCCGGGACGTGGTGCTCGGCAGATAGCGGCTGAAGTCGCTGGCGTACGGGGCCCAGGACAAGGTCAGGCTCAAGGCGATCGTGCTGGTCAGTACGAACGCGCCCGCCCGGTCCGCGCCGTGTGCACTGCCCGTCAGAGCGGGGTGGACGTCGGCCGGCATCCGTACGGCGATCAGCGCGAAGGCTGCCGCGAGGACGAAGGTCATGACGATCTGGAGACGGTGGATCGCCTCGTAACCGAGCACCCCGAGCGCGCCCTGCCCCAGCATCATGACCAGCACTCCCAGCCAGAACGGCCAGCCGCACAGGCGTGCGAGCGCGTCCCCGCCGAACAGGCCGATCAGTGCGTCCCAGGCGACCGAGGACAGCCATTGCAGGGCTCCGGGCAGCACCACCGCGCGTCCGAACGCGAGCCGGGCGAGCGGGAGCTGGCCCGCGCCGGTGCGGCTTCCCCAGGTGCCGAGGTAGGCCGTGGGGACGGCACCCAGCACCGTGCCCAGCACCACGGCGACGAGCGCCGTGCCGAAGTCGAGGCCGAGCGTGATGCCGATGGTGCCCGTGAAGACACCGGTCATGGTCAGATTGGGGGCGAACCACACCGTGAACAGCCGGCCCGCGCCGCCGTAGCGATTGCTCTCGGGGACCGGTTCGATGCCGTGTCCCTCGACCCTGAGATCCCCGGGAGCGGTGGGCATCCGTCCGTCGAAGACGGTCCGTCGGCCGTCGGCGGACAGCCCGCCGGAGACATGCGCCAATGGCATGAAAGACATCCCTCCGCCAGTACGAACTGGTTCAGGTTCAACGGGTGTGATCTCAGCCCGCGAATGGGGCACCCCGTGTCCGGTACGGCGGCAAGACTAACCCGAGCCGCCGGATGTGCCATACACAAGGGCCGCCACCGGATGCGGTGGCGGCCTGTCGGAGCCTTGCGGCGTGGCGCCGCCCGTGCGGGCCGGTCCCTCCGGCCCGAGTGGCTCGTGCGGCGTGCCCGGGACGGCCCGGACCGCCTTCCTGGCGAGCGCGGCACCCGTCAACGCCCGGCCCGCGGCGCCGGATTCGGTGTCCGCGACGGGCTGCACCGGCGTTCCCGGACCGCTGTCCCGGTGGACACGGCCGCCTTCACCGCGACGATCGCCGACCCCTCCGGCGGTCCTGCGCGAGCGTCACCTTCTCCACCACCTCGCGCATGACCCGGATGTCGTCGTCGGTGAGGTCCATGCGCCGCTTCTGCAGGATGGCGACGACGCGGGGGCCGCTGGGGCCGTCCGCTCTGCCGGGGGATCCCGTGTCCTCGTCGGCGTCCTGGACCCGCAGCCAGGCCGCGAGTTCCTGGGACGTCATGTTCACCACCTCCTGGAACTCGTCCCACAGCGCGTCCGTCTCCAGGGCGTCGGCCATCGTGAACTCCCCTCTCGCCCTCGCGGGCCACCCTCCGCTCCGTACGTGCTCGTGTCCGTACGTGCGCCCGTCCGCTCAGTCCTCCCGCGGCCAGTTCTCCGCCTCGAACATCCAGCGCTGCTTCTCCAGTTCTGCGGTGAGCCCGATCAGCAGGTCCTGGGTGACGGGGTCCGGTTCCGCGGTCGCGTCGATCCGGTTGCGCAGACGCCCGATCGCCGTCCCGAGCGACTCGACCATCAACCGGACGACGTCGGTGTCGCGCAGCCAACCCTCCTTCGCGCCCGGGAGGCCGTAGGCGGAGCCGATGGTCTCCGGCCTGCCGTCCGGGGGGACGCCGAGCGCGGCCGCGCGTTCGGCCACGGTGTCCGAGTAGGAGCGTGCCGTGGCCACCACCTCGTCGAGTTGGAGGTGGATCGATCGGAACCTCGGTCCGACGATGTTCCAGTGGGCCTGCTTCGCCATGAGGGAGAGCCCGACCAGGTCGACCAGGGTTTCCTGCAGGGCTTCCCCGGTGATGGCACGTGCGGACTCGGGAAGGGTGCTGTGCACCACGGTCATCGTGCGCTTCTCCTTGTCATGCGTCGCTTTCTGGACCGGAGCAGTGCGGCGCGTTCCCGCTCGTCGGTGCCTCCCCAGACGCCCGCCGTCTGCCCGGTGTCCAGTGCCCACTCGAGGCAGTCGGCGGCGACCGGACAGCTTCGGCACACACGCTTCGCGGCGGTGGCCTCCACCAGAGCCGGTCCCGTCGTGCCGACCGGGAAGAACAAATCGGGGTCCTCCTCCACACATGCCGCGTGTCGCAACCACTCCATGGGCGCCCGGGTGCCCGAGAGACAGGGGGTGAAACCCGGTGGGCGGCGGGCGATCCGGGGATACCGAGGAGGTGGTTCTTCCCAGTGGCGGCCCGGCGTTCTATAGTCAAAAACTAGCAGTGCTAATTACTCGTCGAGGGTGCTCAGGAGTTCCGTCGTGCGTACCGTCCACTTCGCGGCAGCCCGCCGCACTCCCATCGGCAGACTGCGTGGCGCTCTGTCCTCCGTGCGGCCCGACGACCTCGCGGCGACCGTGATCCGCGGTCTGATGGCCGACGTGCCCGCCCTGGACCCGGCGCGCATCGACGACGTCTACTGGGGCGCCGCCAACCAGGCGGGCGAGGACAACCGCAACGTGGCCCGCATGGCCGCCCTCCTCGCCGGACTGCCCGAGTCCGTGCCGGGCGCGACGGTCAACCGGCTGTGCGCCTCCGGCCTGGAGGCGGTCACCACGGCCGCCCGCACCGTCGCCGCCGGTGAGGCCGACATCGTGCTCGCGGGCGGCTCGGAGTCCATGAGCCGCGCCCCGTTCGTGCTGCCCCGCCCCGACGAGGCCCTGCCCCACCGCATGGAGACCGTGGACACCCGCCTCGGCTGGCGGCTGGTCAACCCGGCGATGAAGGACCTCCACGGTCTGCTGTCCATGGGCGAGACCGCCGAAGAGGTCGCCGAGCGGTACGGCATCACCCGCGAGCGCCAGGACGACTTCGCCCTGCGCAGCCACCGGCGGGCCGCCGACGCCCGCAAGAACGGATACTTCGACGCCGAGCTGCATCCCGTCACCAGGGCGGACGGTGTCACCGTCACGGCCGACGAAGGTGTGCGCGAGGACACGTCGTACGAGAAACTCGCCCGTCTCAAGCCGGTGTTCCGCGAGGGCGGCACCGTCACGGCGGGCAACGCCTCGCCCATGAACGACGGTGCGGCCGCGCTCCTCCTGGTCAGCGAGGAGGCTTTGAACGAGCTCGGCCTGCAGTCCCTCGGACGCTATGTCGCGGGGGCCTCGGCGGGTGTCCACCCGGACGTCATGGGCATCGGCCCCGTCCCGGCGACCGAGAAGGCGCTCGCACGCGTCGGCTGGACGATCGGCGACATCCAGGAGGCCGAGTTCAACGAGGCGTTCGCCGCCCAGGCAATCGCGTGCGTGGACCGCCTCGGGATCGATCCGGACCTGGTCAACCCCACCGGCGGCGCCATCGCCCTCGGCCACCCGCTCGGCTGCTCGGGCGCCCGCATCCTGACCACCCTGCTGCACCGCATGCGGCGCACCGGTGCCGGCCGCGGCCTCGCCACCATGTGCGTGGGCGTCGGCCAGGGCAGCACGGTGCTCGTCGAGCGCGCTTAGGACCTGTCGTCCGGATCATGCCGGCATCCGGACGACGGGCCCCGAGCAGCCGAGGAGGAGGGCGGTCGCCGAAACCGCCCGGCCGGCGTCAGGAGCTCGTGAGAACGACGAGCTGCTGGGTCGCCCGGGTCATCGCGACATAGCGGTCGACCGCCCCCTCGACACCCGTCCCGAAGGCCTCCGGGTCGACGAGGACGACCAGGTCGAACTCGAGCCCCTTCGACAACTCCGGGGTCAGCGACCGCACGCGGGGTGTCGCCCGGAACGTGGGATCGCCGATGACACAGGCGACCCCGTCGGCATGCCCGTCGAGCCAGCCGGCGAGGATCGAGTCCCGGTCCGCGACGCGGCCGTGGACGACGGGAACTCCGGTGCTGCGGACGGACGTCGGCACATTGGCGTCCGGGAGCACGGCCCGTACGGCCGGCTCTGCCTCCGCCATGACCTCCTTCGGCGTACGGTAGTTGATGGTCAGGGACGCCACATCGATCCGGCCGAGCCCGATCCGCTCGAGCCGCTCACGCCAGGACTCGGTGAACCCGTGCCGTGCCTGGGCTCGGTCCCCGACGATGGTGAAGCTCCGGGAAGGGCAGCGCAGCAGCAGCATCTGCCACTCCGCGTCGGTCAGTTCCTGGGCCTCGTCCACGACGATGTGCGCGAACGGGCCGGCCAGCGGTTCCTGCGCGGTGCCGGGCAGTGCGGCCTCGTCGATCAGACTGCCCTGCAGATCCCGTCCGCGCAGCATCGTCACCGCTCCCTCGCCGTCCTCGTCGGCCGCGAGCACGTTGTCGATGACCGCGGCCATGCGCTCGCGTTCGGCGGCGACGGACGCCCTGTGTCGGCGCCTGCGTCTCGACGACTCCGGGTCGCCGAGGCGCTGCCGGGCGGCGTCCAGAAGCGGCAGGTCCGACACCGTCCAGGCCTGGGGGTCCGTGCGCTGCAGCCTGCGGACGTCGTCGGGGTTCAGCCAGGGAGCGCACAACCGCAGATAGGCGGGTACCGACCACAGGTCCCCCACGAGGTCGGCGGCTTCGAGCAGCGGCCAGGCGCGGTTGAGTGTCCCGACCAGCTCCTCGTCACGTTGCAGCGCCCTTCGGAACAGATCGGGCGAGATGTCGTCGTCGTGCTTGTCCCTGAGTGTCGTGAGCAGGGCCTCCCAGATCTGGTCGCGCGCCTCGTTGTGCGGGGTACCGGGGTCGGGTGCCTCGAACGCCTCGGCCCAGTCGTCCGCACTGAGCCGGACGTCGGCCCAGGGAGTGGTCACCGTCATCGCGGCGGTGGGCGGCGACTCGTAGAACCGCACGGCCGTCCCGACGGCCTTCACCATGCTCGCGGACGACTTCAGCCGGGCGACGGCCGGGTCGGTCTCGAACGCCGCTCCGGCACCCTCCGCGACCAGGTCCCGCAGGGTGCAGGTCCGCACCCCGTCCTCTCCGAGGCTCGGCAGGACGTCGGAGACGTAGGCCAGGTACGGCTGGTGCGGGCCGACGAACAGCACGCCGCCCCGGCGGTGGTCGATGCGGGGGTCGGAGTAGAGGAGGTAGGCGGAGCGGTGCAGTGCGACCACGGTCTTTCCCGTGCCGGGACCGCCGTCGACGACGAGGGCGCCGGGGGAGGCCGCCCGGATGACGGCGTCCTGGTCGGCCTGGATGGTGGCGAGCACGTCCCGCATCCGGTCCGAGCGGCTGCCGCCCAGCTCGGCGATGAACGCGGACTGGTCGTCCAGAGCGGCGCGCCGCTCCAGTCCGTCGGCGGTGAACACCTCGTCCCAGTAGTCGCTGATCCGTCCGCGGGTCCAGCGATATCTGCGGCGGCTCAACAGACCCATCGGATGGGCGTGGGTCGCCGCGAAGAACGGCTCGGCCGCAGGCGAGCGCCAGTCGATCAGCAGGCGGCGCCCCGTGCTGTCCGTCAGGCCCATTCGCCCGATGTACAGGGGCTCGGGACTGTCCGCGTCCACCATGTGGCCGAGGCACAGATCCAGGCCGAAGCGGCGCAGGGCGCGCAGACGGGCGGTCAGCCGGTGGACCTCCGCGTCCCGGTCCATCGCCTGCCGCCCGATGCCACCGGGCGACTTGAGTGCGGCGTCGAGGCGGTCGGACAGTTCGGCGATCGTCTGCTCCAGAGTGTCGGCGATCGCCGCGAAGTGCCGCTCGTCATCGGCGATCAGCAACGGGTCGGCCTTGGCGGAGAGGTTGTCGGGCAGGTCGAACGCGCTGGTGGTCAGGAAGTTCATGTCAGCAGCTCCGATCCGGGTTCGCGTCCGCCGAGTCCGGCGCCGCACACACGTGCGGCCCCGCGTCGAGCGCCCGCGACGGCAGTACGCGGCATCCCACCGGCACAACGTCACGGCACGCCCCATGATCCGACAAAAGCAAATGCACTTCGTGAATCTCCCATTTCCGCAAGTTCCGGCGTCGGTGTGCGATTGTGCGGCACGGACCGGGCCTTGCCGCAAGCCCCCCGGTGCGCTATACGTTGAGAGTGGCGAGGGGTGCGTGCCCATATCCGCACCGATCCGCCCCGGTGGACGGCAGACCCTCGCGAGGCGCCAACGGACCCCGGGATGCGGGAACGCAGGGCCCGGATCATCGAGGCGCGGATCACCAGGCGAGACACCCCTGACGCGGCGAGATGCATGGGCATAGCATCGGTCACCGCATGAACACGATGACGCTCTGGGACATATCCCCGTGGGGGTTCGCCGCGCTGGCCTTCGCCGCGCTGCTCGTCGGCTTCTCCAAGACCGCCGTGAGCGGCGCCAACACCGTCAGCCTGGCCGTCTTCGCCGCCGTCCTGCCCGCCCGCGCCTCCACCGGCGTGCTGCTGCCCGTCCTGATCGTCGGCGACGTCCTCGCCGTCCTGACCTATCGTCGGCACGCCCACTGGCCCACCCTGTGGCGGCTGTTCCCTGCGGTCGCCGCGGGCGTCGTGCTCGGCACGCTGTTCCTGGTGTGGGCCGACGACGCGGTCGTACGGACGTCGATCGGTGCGATCCTGCTGCTGATGGCGGCGGTGACCGTGTGGCGGCGCCGCCGCGCCGACCAGGACGTGGAACCGGACTCGGTGACCACACGGGCCGGCCGTGCCAAGGCACGTTCCTACGGCGTCCTCGGGGGCTTCACCACGATGGTGGCGAACGCGGGCGGCCCGGTGATGTCGATGTATCTCCTTTCCGCCGGATTCCGCAAGCTCGGCTTCCTCGGCACCTCGGCCTTCTTCTTCCTGATCGTCAACGTCTCCAAGGTGCCCTTCAGCGCGGGTCTCGGGCTGATCGACGGCCGCTCACTGCTGCTGGACGCGGCGCTCGCGCTGTTCGTGGTGCCGGGGGCGTTCCTCGGGAAATGGGCGGTCAACCGGATCAATCAGCGGCTGTTCGAACAGCTGGTGATCGCGGCGACGGTCGTGGGCGGCCTCCAGTTGCTGCTGCGCTGAGCTCGCGTCACACCGGTGTCCGCCCGACTACCGGAACAGGGCGGGCAGGTCGGCGAAGGAGTCGAGGACGTGGTCGGGCGCACCGCTCGCCGCCCGGTGCGTCTCGGGCAGATACTTGCCGGTCCTGACCAGGGCCCCGGTGATCCCGGCTCGCTGGGCCGCGAGCACGTCGGACTCGATGTCGTCGCCGATCATGAGCGCCTGATCCGCGCCGACCCCGAGATGGGCGAGAGCCGCCTCGAAGAACGCGGGCGACGGCTTGCCGGTGACGACGGCCTCGGTGTGTGCGGCCTTCTCCAGCCCCAGCAGGAACGCCCCCGAGTCGAGTTGCAGACCCTGGTCGGTGCGCCAGTACAGGTTGCGGTGCATGGCGACCAGCCGCGCGCCTCTTTGCAGGTGGCCGAAGGCGCGGTTGAGCGCCGGGTAGTCGAACTCCGGGCCGGCACCTCCGAGAATCACGGCGTCCGGGACCGCGTCCGCGTCGTCGACGAAGCGGACGCCGGTGAGATCCTCGCGGATGTCGCCGCTGTTGAGCAGCGAGCACCGTGCGCCCGGCAGACGGTCCGCGAGATACGCGGCCGTGACGGCGGGCGCGGTCAGGATGTCCTCGGCCGCCACGGGAAAGCCTGCCGCGGAGAGGGTCCCGGCGATCGATGCGCGGGTGCGGGAGGTCGTGTTGGTGAGCAGGGCGACGGCGAGACCGGAGTCACGGATCTCGTGCAGGGCGTCGACCGTGCCGGGCAGGGGCTGCCAGGAGACGGTGAGGACCCCGTCGATGTCGATGAGGACGGCACGCACTGAATCCATGGCAGGACCCTAACGAGGCCGGCGGCCACCCGCCCTGCGGCGTGCGGGACACGATGCGACCGCCGCGCCCTCCGGCCGCGGGTACCGGCAGGAGACCGGAGGGTGGCCTGCCCGTACCCTCGGCAGCATGTCCCCGCACGTCCTGGTCCTCGGCGGCACCGCAGAGGCACGTGAACTCGCCGCGTCGCTCGTCTCCCGGCACGGGGTGCGGGTGACCACCTCCCTGGCAGGGCGGGTGTCCCGGCCCGGTGCGCTCGAAGGGGAGGTTCGCGTCGGGGGTTTCGGCGGCGTCGAGGGACTGGCCGACTGGCTCCGGGTGCACCGGGTCGACGCGCTGGTCGATGCCACGCACCCGTTCGCCACGGGCATCACCGCGAACGCGGCACGGGCGGCGGTGGCCACGCGCGTTCCGGCCGTGGTGCTGCGCAGGCCCGGCTGGAGCGCGGTCCCCGGAGACCGCTGGCACGATGCGGCCGGCTTGGAGGACGCGGCGGCCCTGGTGCCCGCGCTGGGCCGACGGGTTTTCCTCACCACCGGTCGACTGGGGCTCGCGGCCTTCGCGGGCCTGGCCGGTATCCATTTCGTGGTGCGGTCGGTGGAGCCCCCACAGCCGCCCATGCCGCCGGACACCCGGGTGCTCTCGGCCCGCGGGCCGTTCACGGTCGAGGACGAGACGGCATTGCTCGTCGAGCACCGCATCGATGTGCTCGTGACGAAGGACAGCGGGGGAGCAGCGACGGCGGCCAAACTCACGGCCGCGCGCGATCGCGGGCTTCCCGTGGTCATGGTCCGCCGTCCGCCGCTGCCCGACGGGGTGACCACGGTGCCGGACGTCGTGGGGGTGCTGTCGTTCCTGGGGCTCGGTCCCCGATGACGGGCGCACGGACCCTGCCGACGGCGTGCACCGTCCCGTCGCGGTGATGCGCCCTCTTCACCCACGCCGGCAGTCGTGCCACGACGGTCGTCCTTCGTCGCCCCTCGTACCGGGCGCGCGTTCGCGCAGTGCGCCGCGACGAACCGCCCGTTCCCGTCCCGGGGTTGGAGGCTGCGGGCCCACAACCGGCCGTGCCGCGTCATGGTGTGCAGCCCCGGGGGACGGGCCCGACGGGTCCATCACAGGCCCTAGCCGCGCGGATGCCTGCGCAGCAGATAGGTGTCCATGATCCAGCCCTTGCGCTCCCGCGCCTGAGCGCGCAGGCGCTCGATGTGCTGTGCCGTCTCGGCCAGCGGACCGGAGACGAGGATCTCGTCCGGAGTGCCGATGTAGGCACCCCAGTAGATGTCGATGTCCTCGTCGGCGTACTGCCGGAAGGTCTGATGGGCGTCGAGCATCACCACGACGTCGTCGACCCCGTCGGGGAACCCCTCCGCCAGCCGCCGGCCCGTGGTGATCTGCACGGGCCGGCCCACCCGGTTGAGTCCCGTGCGGTGCCTTGCGACGAGTGCCGAGACGCTGCTGATGCCGGGCACGACGTCGTAGGAGAACCTCACCCCGCCCCGGTCCAGGATCTCCTCGAGGATGCCGAGCGTGCTGTCGTACAGCGCCGGGTCGCCCCACACCAGGAACGCTCCGGTCTCGTCCTCGCCCAGGTCCTCGACGATGAGCCGCTCGTAGATGCCGGCACGCGCCGATCGCCAGTCGCCGACGGCGGGGGAGTAGGCGGCGCCCCCGGCGGAGCGGTCGCGCTCCGGATCGCGCGCCTCGACGAGGCGGTACGCCCCCTCGGGCACATGTGCGTCGAGAATGTCCCGGCGCAGCTGGACGAGGTCCGACTTCAACTCGCCCTTGTCGAGGATGAAGAACACGTCCGTGCTCCTCAGCGCCTTGACCGCCTGCAGGGTCAGTTGGTCGGGGTCGCCCGCTCCGATGCCGATGACATGAATCTTTCGCACCCCCCGAGTCTGCCGTACCGCGCGGACGGGCGGCCCGACGCCCCCGCCTCCGCCCGCTACGGCCGCCGGCCGCAAAGCCGGGGAGCCCACTCCCGCGCGTCGACCTTGGTCGCGTCCCGCTCCACCACCGCGGCCAACTCCCTTGCCCAGGAGATGAGTTCCGCCAGAGACATGCCGTACGGCCGGCTCTGTCCCGACTGAGCGGCCCAGTCCTCCACGGCCGTGGCGCCGCGCCGCAGCAGCCGGGTGCCACCGGTGGCGTTGCCGCGGGCCGCGTGCGTGAGTCCGACGGCCAGTTGGGCGAGCCCGCGCCACAGGGGGCGCTCCCCTTCGGGCCCCGACTTCCAGGCGTCCTCGAAGACCTCGTGCGCATGGAACGGTTTCCCGGCGTCCAGCAGTGCCTGGGCTTCGGCGACGCTGTCATCAGGGGTCCGCAGGACCCCTTCGGGCTGGCGTGCGACCCCCTGGGCGTCGTACGGAAGGGGCCGCCCCAGTCCGTCCCGCGGCCGGGCGTTGCGGGCCCGCCCCTCCGTGTCCCGGTCGCGCCCTCGACGAGCCCGGGCTTCCGATGCGTCACTCATACCCCGATTGTCCCGCACCTCCCGCCCGCTTCGGGGCAGTACCTGCCGTGGGGTAAAGTTCTGTCCGCGAGATCACGCGGATCACCGCGGAGAGCGCAACGGGACGTGGCGCAGCTTGGTAGCGCACTTGACTGGGGGTCAAGGGGTCGCAGGTTCAAATCCTGTCGTCCCGACGGCGACGTCGGAAGTCTTCTCGGTCAGGGGCTCTCTTTGTGGGGCCCCTGACGCGTGAGCGGGAGCGCCGCGGCAGCCCTCGTTCGCTCCTCGCCCACGCTTCGTGTCGGTGCCGAGCAGCACCGATCGATCGTCCCCGGGTCCCGCTGTGCGGCCGCCTCAGTCCGCCTGTTCCGCGGAGAAGCTCACCTCCACCGTGTCCATGGTTCCGCCGCGGCGCCCGGGAGCCTTCTGCCACTGCCAGTAGAGGTTCGTGTGCGCGACCACCTGTTCCGGGGGCGGCGCTCCGAATGCCGTGAGGTCCTCCGTGGTGTGCGCATCGGCGACCAGCGTCGCGTCGTATCCACGGACGAGGGCTCCGTGCAGGGTCGAGCGGATGCAGGCGTCGGTCTGGGCACCCGTGACGACGAGCCGGCCCACTCGGTGCCCGGCCAGCACCGACTCCAGGTCCGTCTCCTCGAAGGAGTCCAAGTAGGTCTTGTGGATGAGCGGTTCCGCGTCGCGCCGGACCAGCTCCGGTACGTAGTTCCAGCTCTCGCTGCCCCGCACGAGATCGGCGCCGGAGTGCTGCACCCAGACCACCGGGACGTCCTCGGCGCGGGCCTTGTCGATCAGGGTGTTGATGTTCGCGATCATTTCGTCGCGGTTGTGGGAGCCGTCCACGACCCCGTTCTGGACATCTATGACGAGCAGTGCGGTACGGGGCCGGTCGGGAAGGGTCGTCATGGTTTCTCCCGTTTCTCGTCCTGGAACTGACCGGACCCCACAGTAGGCCGCACCACTGACAGCGGCGACCGCCGTCCGGCCGGACGTCAGCGCAGCAGCTCCGCAAGACGACGCCATGCGGCACGCGGGAGGGCGTCGCGGGGCCCGGCGTCGACCACTTGGACGGCGACGTGGTCTGCGCCCGCGGTATGGAACGCCTCGATCCGCTCCCGGATGCGGTCGTCGTCGCCCCAGGCGAACAGCGCGTCGACCAGGCGGTCGCTGCCGCCGTCGGCGAAGTCGTCCTCGGTGAAGCCGAAACGGAGGAGCGAGTTGGTGTAGTTGGGCAGGGTCAGGTAGAGGGCGAGGGTGCCGCGGGCCGTCGTACGGGCCCGGTCCGGGTCCGTGTCGAGGACGACCTTCGTCTCGGGCGCGAGAAGCGGTGCGGTGCCCAGGATCTCCCGGGCCACGGCGGTGTGTTCGACCGTCATCAGGTACGGATGCGAGCCGGCGGCGCGGTCGCGGGACAGCTCCAGCATCTTCGGCCCGAGTGCGGCGAGAACCCGGCGCCCCGCGGGGACCCCGGCGGCATCGAGCGCGTCCAGGTAGTCGACCATGGCCGAGTAGGGGCGACGGTACTGTTCCGTCATCCTGGCGTGGCTCACGCCCAGTCCGAGCAGGAACCGCCCGGGACGGTCCTTCTCCAACTCGCCGAAGTGCGCCGCGGTCCCGGCCGCCTCGTGCTGCCAGATGCTCTGGATGCCGGTCGCCACGACAAGCCTCGAGGTCGCCTCGATCAGCGGGACCACATGGCGCACCGTGGCGCTGCCGCCGAGCCAGACGGCACCGAAACCGAGTTCTTCGAGTTCGGCGGCGGCATCGGCCAGTTCGCCCCCTCGTGCCGGGTCCTCCGAACGCAGCCCCACGCTCCAGATGCCGTGCCGTCCGACGGCCTCCTTCAACGGGCCCGCGCCGTCCGTGCCTGTGACATCACCCATCGGTTCCGTATCCCTCCGCGCTCGGTGCAGCGACGTGCTCCTGCATCACTTGATCACAGCAGAACCCAACGGACAGACGGTACGGCGCATTCCACGCCGGATGTACTCCTCGCGGGGCGGTACTTCACCTTGGGGCGGGGGCACTTCGCGACCGGCGGATGGTGGCCCCCGGCGGGCCGCACGGACGCGGGCCCGACGACCGGTCCCCGCATCCGGTCTCCGGCCGGTCCGCCCCGAGCGGCCGGCAGCCGGGAGCGGGCGCAAAGCCGTGACAACGGGCTCATATAGGCTGCTCGCTCCGGTTCCCGCAGTCCGAGTGCCCGGGAGTGTTTCCAGTGACCGCAACGATCGATCCGTCCGGAGCGACGGGTTCGCCCGAGGACGAGCAGCCCACGCGGGAGGCGTCGGCCGTCGGCGCACCGGCCGTCCGGGCGACGCCCGCGGACGACGGGTTCTGGGTGGAGCCGGCGGCCACGGGCGACGCGGAGCCGTCCTCGCAGGCGTCCGACGTCGACGGGACGGTGGCGCGTGACGCCCATGATTTCGGGGTGTACGCGCGCACCGGCGGCTGGGCGTTCGCCCTGAAGGTGGCACGCAGCGTACGGCCCGGCGGGCAGCCGGCGGGGGAGACCCCGAAGATCTCCGCCAAGCGGTTCGCCGAGCTGGCGGGATGCTCCCCGGAGCGGGTCATGCGGTACTACAAGGCGTGGGACAAGGCGGCCGACGACGGTCTCGTCCCGCACTTCGAGATCCTCGTCCCCGGCCAGGAGGTCGCGCTGCCGGACTCCGACGCCTGGCTCGCCTACTACACGGCCCGCACCAGCGCCGCGTCCGAGCGGGGTCAGGCCATCGCCGCGTCCGCCGAGGCCGAGGGCATCCGGCCGACCAAGGCGCTGGAGGTCGCCGAGAATCCCACCGCGCTGCGTGCCGCGATCCTGGCCGACCCCGCCACCGCCCGGGCCGCGCGTGCCGCCCTTCTCGACCGGCTCCGGGAGGACCCGGTCCTGCAGACCGAGCTCGCCCGTGACGTCGCCAGGACGGACGGGCTGAAGAAGGCGGTGGCCACCGAGAGCCGGGTAGCGGACCGTATCGGGTACGTCCGGCAGATCGTGGAGAAGGGCCAGGTCAAGACCCCTGCGGGGCAGACGATCGATGTGCCCGCCGAACTCCGTGCGCAGGCCGAGCGCCATCTTTCCCTGATCGACGAGCTGGACGACGGGGAGGAGGCGGGACCCTGGGCCGCCGAGGCGTACGACACGGTGAAGGAACTCGTGGCCCGGACCGTCGACGCCGATCCCGACCTGCGTCTTCGGGAGCGCCGCACCAAGTTCTACAGCAGCCTGCAGCGGGCGACGAAGGTGTTCGAGGAGCTGACCCTCGACGACGTCGAGGACCTGGACGACCTGTATGAGGACGACATGCTCCAGCGGCTGGAGGAGCTGCAGACCGCCGTGGGCAGCTGCATCGCGGTCCTGCGGGGAGCGGCCCCACCACAGGCCTGATCCTGCGGACGGTGGTCCACGGCGTCCGCCACAGGCCTGATCCTGCGGCGGACGGTGGTCCCCGGCGTCCGCCGCAGCCGTCCCTCCGCCGTCACTCGGCGAGTACCTCGGCCCAGCGGCTGGTCCCCTCCGGATGCACCTCCACGCCGTACCGGGCGGACAGCGCGGCGACGATGCACAGCCCCCGGCCGTGCTCGTCCGGATCGATCGTCGCCGCCGAGCGGCAGGTGGGTACGGCCGGTCCCATGTCGGTGACCGCGACGCGTACGGCATCGCGCCCGTCCAGCCGGGCGCGCGACAGCCGTAGTGCCGCCGGCGGGAAGGCATGGACGACCGCGTTCGTCAGCAGCTCCGAGATCACGAGAAGCACATCCTCCGCGGCGCCCGCGGGCAGGTTCCACCTGGTCAGGATGGCCTCCGCGCGTCGGCGCACGGTGGAGACGGCCCGGGGAGAGTGCGGGAGCGGGAAGACGTACTCCACGCCCTCCACGGGGGCGGCGTTGAGCTGCGCTATTGCCATGTGCCCTCCTCCTCGTGGCGAGCTGCCGGCCGGATACCGGGCGTCCAGGCACGTTATGGAGGGAAACCCGGCGGGTCAATGAAGGGCGGTCGGCATTACCGAACGCCGTCCTGAACCGGGAGGCGATCCGGATTAGGATCGGCTCATGGCCGGGCCAGTCCAGTCCATCGAAAGGGCGGCGGCGATCCTGCGCCTGCTCGCCGGCGGTCCCCGCCGGCTGGGGCTCGGCGAGGTGGCGTCGTCGCTGGGGCTGGCCAAGGGCACAGCCCATGGCATTCTGCGCACGCTCCAGCACGTGGACTTCGTGGAACAGGACGAGGCGACCGGAAAGTACCAGCTCGGAGCGGCACTGCTGCATCTCGGCACCAGCTATCTCGACGTCAACGAGCTGCGGTCGCGCTCGATCAACTGGGCCGACGCCCTGGCCGCCCGCAGCGGGGAGGCCGTCCGTCTCGGTACGCCCCTGGAAGGCAAGGTGCTCGTGGTGCACCACGTCTTCCGTCCGGACGACACCCTTCAGACGCTGGACGTGGGCACGCTGCTGCCCCTGCACGCCTGCTCCCTGGGCAAGGTGCTGCTGGCGTTCGGCGCCGAGCCCGTGGAGCCGCTCGTGGACGCGGGCCTCGAGGAGTACACCCGGCACACCCTGGTGCGCTCCGAGGACCTCAGCAGGGCCCTCGTCGAGGTGCGGGAGCTCGGCTGGGGCGCAGAGGTGCAGGAAATGGCCATGGGGGAGGCCGGCGTCGCCGCGCCGATCCGCGGGCACGGCGGTCTTGTGGTCGGTGCGATCGGAGTGTCGGGACCGGTCGAACGGATCTGCGACACCAAGGGCCGGCCGCAACCGGCCCTCATCACCTTGCTGCGGGAAGCCGCACGGGCGATCTCCAGAGACCTGGGCGCGGCCCGCTGGTAGCTCCCGGCGCCGCCGCGACGCATCGGAAGGCAGTCCCGATCATGGTTGAACGGTATGTGATGTCCATCGACCAGGGCACCACCTCCACGCGATGCATTCTGTTCGACCACCGCGGACGGCTGGTGACGGTCGCCCAACGAGAACACCGGCAGTTCTTCCCCCAGCCCGGCTGGGTCGAGCACGATGCCTCGGAGATCCGGCGCAACCTGGAGCGCATCGTGCCCGAGGCGCTGTCCGATGTCGGCATAGACGTCGGCCAGATCATCGCCATCGGCATCGCCAACCAGCGTGAGACGACGGTGCTGTGGGACCGGCGGACCGGTGCCCCGGTGTGCCGGGCGATCGTCTGGCAGGACGTCCGGACCGCCCAGCTCGTCGAGGACCTCAGGCGGAGCCCCGGCGACGCGTTCTTCCTCGACCGCTGTTGTCTGCGCCCTTCCACCTACTTCTCCGCACCCCGGCTCCGCTGGCTGTTCGATCACGTCGACGGGCTGGAGCAGCGCGCACGGGACGGCGAGGTGCTCTTCGGGACGGTGGAGAGCTGGCTGATCTGGAACCTGACCGGCGGCGCGGACGGCGGCCTGCACATCACCGACGCCACCAACGCCAGCCGCACGATGCTCATGAACATCCGCACGCTGACCTGGGATCCGGAACTGCTGGAGTTCTTCGGGGTCCCGAGCGCGATGCTGCCGGAGATCCGGCCGTCGATCGAGGCCTACGGGCAGGCCCGCTCCATGCTCCCCGGTGTCCCGATCACGGCTGCGCTCGGCGACCAGCAGGCGGCCCTGTTCGGACAGACCTGCTTCTCGCCGGGCGAGGCGAAGTGCACCTACGGGACCGGCAGCTTCCTGGTGATGAACACCGGTACCGATCTTGTGCGCTCCCGGCACGGGCTTCTCACCACCGTCGCGTACAAGATCGCGGATCAGCCCACGGTCTACGCACTCGAGGGCCCGATCGCCGTCACCGGTTCACTGGTCCAGTGGTTCCGTGACCGCCTCGGCCTGATCAGCAGCGCACCCGAGATCGAGACGCTGGCGCTCACCGTCGAGGACAACGGTGGTTGCTACATCGTCCCCGCCTTCTCCGGCCTTTTCGCACCCCACTGGCGCAGCGACGCGCGGGGCGTCATCGTCGGGCTCACCTCGTACATCACCAAAGGGCACCTGGCCCGGGCCGTCCTCGAGGCCACCGGCTGGCAGACGCGCGAGGTCGTCGACGCCATGAACGCCGACTCGGCGCTCGCGATGAAGGAACTCAAGGTGGACGGGGGCATGACGTCCGACAACCTGCTCATGCAGTTCCTTGCGGATGTCCTCGACCTGCCCGTGGTGCGGCCCCTGGTCGCGGAGACGGTCTCCCTCGGCGCGGCGTACGCCGCCGGCCTCGCGGCCGGTTTCTGGCCCGACCTCGAGGTTCTGCGCCGCAACTGGCACCGGGCGGCGCAGTGGATGCCCGACATGGATCCGGAACGGCGGGAGTGGGAGTACGAGTGCTGGAAGCGCGCCGTCGAGCGGTCTCTGGGCTGGATCAGGCCGTCGGGACCGGCGTGATCGGACGCGGCCGGGGCGGCTGGGCGCGGTCCCTTGGCGCCATGAGTCGTTGAAATTTGCACGACATTGACGCTCGCACCTTTCACCCGTTTTGGTAGGGTGACGTTCGCCACTTTGCCGTATTTCAATCCAGTACGGGCGCTTCGTAAGCGATTCGGCACATCATTCCCGATCGCCCGGTGATGTGTTTCACTCCGATAGTTCATTGTTCAACTATGCCGGAGTGCGTAGCTTGAGATCGCCGACACAACGGCAGGAACCCCACCGTTCGCAACCACCGGACGATGGGTCGCGCAAGGAGGAAAGACCATGAACAAGCTGGTGCGGCGTCTCACCACCGCGGGCGTCTCCGCTGCATTTCTCAGCGGCGCTCTCTTCGCTGCCGGCGG
>Ga0209758_1002195_pt1 | contig 20447 bp, 16 predicted proteins | sample AraplaMF_Col_mMF_FD_184258 | JGI IMG/M metagenome (GOLD analysis project Ga0209758, IMG submission 184258) | Arabidopsis root microbial communities from the University of North Carolina, USA - plate scrape MF_Col_mMF (SPAdes) (version 2) | ecosystem: Host-associated > Plants > Roots > Endosphere...
ACCAGGTAGACCTGGTACGCTCCTATAGCAGTAAGGACAATGTGGCACACTTTTTAAATTCCACCTTATCTAAAGCACAAATAAAAAAAGTACGTACCGACCTGCTGAGCGGCAAAACAAAATTGCTGTATGTGGCGCCGGAAACACTTACTAAACAAGAGAACCTGGAATTTTTCAGGGATCTCGAGATCTCTTTTATCGCAGTGGATGAAGCACACTGTATTTCCGAATGGGGCCACGACTTCCGTCCGGAATACCGCCGTTTAAAGGAAATGATCGAGCAGATCAGTACTAACCTGCCTATCATCGCCCTTACCGCCACCGCCACACCCAAAGTACAAAGCGATATAGTAAAGAACCTGGCATTAAAAGAGCCCGAGATCTTCCTGTCCTCCTTCAACAGGCCCAACCTCTACTATGAGATCAGGCCCAAACGCAAAAAGGAGCAGACCATCCGTGAAATAGTAAAGTTCATTCATCAGCATAAAGGCAAGAGCGGTATTATTTATACCCTCAACCGGAAAACCACTGAAGAGCTGGCAGACATGCTGGTGGCCAACAATATCAAAGCCGTTGCCTACCACGCCGGTCTCGATGCCAATACCCGCGCCCAGCGTCAGGATATGTTCCTGCTGGAAGAGGTAGAGGTGATCGTAGCCACCATCGCTTTCGGGATGGGGATAGACAAACCCGACGTAAGGTTTGTGATCCACTACAACATTCCCAAAAGCCTGGAGAACTATTACCAGGAAACAGGGCGCGCCGGCCGTGATGGACTGGAAGGCATCTGCGTATGCTTCTACAGCCATAAGGATGTGCAGAAGCTGGAACACCTCATGCGCGATAAACCGCTGAGTGAACGGGAAATGGGCGCCCAGCTGATTAACGAAACTGTAGCTTACGCTGAAAGCTCCGTTTGCCGCCGTAAGGTGATCCTTCACTATTTCGGAGAGCAGTTTGATAAAGAGAACTGCGGAAGCTGCGATAACTGCCGCAACCCGAAAGAAAAGATAGAAGTAAAAAACCGTGTGGTGATCGTACTGAAAACCATCAAGGCGCTGGAAGAACGCTTCGGTGCTGAATATGTGGTGAACATCATTACCGGTAAAACCAACCCGCAGATAACTACCTACCGTCATAACCAACTGGACGTATTCGGGGAAGGAAAAGAGTTTGACGCTCATTTCTGGAACTCCCTTATCCGCCAGATGATGCTGGAAGGCCTGATAGAAAAGGATATTGAAGAATACGGCCTCCTGAAAGTACAGGACAAAGGCAACAAGTTCCTCAAAAAGCCTTACTCCATCATGGTTTCCCTCAACCACCAGTTTGATGAGGAAGGTGGCGATGATGACGAAGTGACCGCAGAAGCCCAGGCATCTGCTGATCCCGTGCTGTTTGAAATGCTGAAAGAACTGCGTAAAAAAGTATCCAAGGAAAAGAACCTTCCTCCCTTTGTTATTTTCCTGGAAACGTCCCTGGAAGATATGGCCACCCAATACCCTACCACTACCCAGGAGCTGGAAAAGATCCAGGGCGTGAGTAAAGGCAAAGCCATACGCTACGGAAAGCAGTTTGTCGAAGTGATCTCTAAATATGTGCAGGAAAATGATATCGTAAAGCCCGACGACTTCGTCATGAAAAGCGTGGTGAATAAGAGTGGCCTGAAAGTATTCATTATCCAGAATATTGATAAAAAAATGCCGCTGGAAACCATCGCCAAGAACAAGGAACTGAGCATTGCTGAGCTCCTGGATGAGATGGAAACCATCGTCGCCAGTGGTACCAAGCTAAACCTGGATTACTGTATTGACGAAGAGCTGGACGATTACGCCCAGGATGAGATCATCGAATATTTCAAAGGTTGCGAAACCTCCAGCCTGGCGCTGGCCCGCGAAGAGCTCATCGAAAGCGACTATACTATAGAACAGCTGAAACTGATGCGGATCAAATTCCTGGTAGAGTACGGAAACTAAGGACAGGAACATGATAAATGAGATCAGGAACACCATTGCTCCCGTAAGGGAACAAATCGTACAGCACCCGCTGTATCGCCGCATGCAACAGATGGATGACATACGGCTATTTATGCAATACCATGTGTTTGCCGTCTGGGATTTTATGTCTTTGTTGAAATCTCTACAGCAACAACTCACCTGCACAGTTATTCCCTGGGTGCCCAGGGGTAGCGCCGCCACCCGCTTTCTTATCAATGAGATCGTCACCGGAGAGGAAAGTGACGTCGCACCGGATGGTGCCCGCCTCAGTCATTTTGAGCTGTACCTCCAGGCAATGGAACAAGCAGGCGCCGATACGCATCCCATACTGCAATGTCTGCAACAATTGAAATCCGGACAAAGGATCGCTGATGTTTTGCAATCTGCTTTTATCCCTTCTGCCGCTCGGGAATTCATGCAGTATACCTTTGACCTGATTTTCCATGCCCCGGTGCACGCACAGGCAGCCGTCTTTACCTTTGGCCGCGAAGACCTGATCCCTGACATGTTCCTGGCCCTCGTAAATGACCTTGACCAGCAGTTTCCCGGACAGATCAGCCTCTTTAAATACTACCTGGAAAGACATATTGAAGTGGATGGAGATCACCACAGTCATTTAGGTATGCAAATGGTAGAAGAGCTTTGTGGAACAGACCCTGTTAAATGGCAGGAAGCTGCCCTGGCCGCTAAAACTGCGCTCGAAAAACGCCTGCTGTTATGGGATGGTATTCTGCAGGACACTAAAAATTCCGTAACAATTTGATTTAAGAATATTTGGAAATGTGAATTGAAAAATATTATCTTTGCACTCCCTTCGCAAGAAGGACCGGATGGTGCGGTAGCTCAGTCGGTAGAGCAAAGGACTGAAAATCCTTGTGTCGGCGGTTCGATCCCGCCCCACACCACGAAACAGATGAGGGTTTGACGTAAGAACGTCGAACCCTTTTTCTTTTGGGTACAACATTGTAATTTACACCCATGCCAGATCCCGTCGTGTTTTCCAAAGGCTGTTATGTTGGATCAAAGGTGAGGGAAAGAACCATCGGGTACATCACCACCAGCGAAACCGTATTCCCGGAAAATTATACATCCGACTGGCATTGCCATGAGCACCCACATTTCTCTCATATTCTTTCCGGCGGCAGCCAGGAAATAAGAGAGAAGAAAGCCGATCAGCAAATGGCAGGCACTGGATTATATTACTATCCTGGTATTATTCATCAAAATGTTCACTACCTCCCTGGTACACGCATATTCAATCTTGAAATAGACGAAGCTTTCTTTAAAGCATACAACCTGGCCATTCCACCTGAATCACTCATGCATGAGAGCAATACAGCGCTCAATGCCGGTGGCCTGGCCCGGATATTAAAAGAACACTACTATAACGATGCCTGCAGCCAGCTTTCTATAGATCAATTGTGTATCGGCTTGATTGACACTAACCCCGCAGTGGAAAAACATTTTCCCGGGTGGGCGCAACAGATCCCTGTCGTGTTGAACGATCTCTGGGATCAACCCCTTTCCCTCGCTGATTTTGCCGCCGAGGTGGGCGTACATCCTGTAACGCTTTCAAAATATTTCACCCGCTATTTCTCTTGTACACTGGGAGAATATTTCAGGAAGATCAAAATTGAAAAGGCGCTGACCCTGATCCGCTCAAACCAGTTTTCTTTAACGGAAATAGCCTACAAGTGCGGCTTTGCAGACCAGGCACATTTTACCAAGACCTTCCAACAACTCATAGGTATGCTGCCCAAACAATACAAAAAGATCTGATCCCGCACCCCGCGCTAATACCATACAATTTTACCCCTACGCTCCGTTCTACCTTTGCTTTCATAAGGGTAAAATATGCATCCTGTTCAATTAAGGCCAATCTGCCAGCAGGATAATCGTCCGCTCGCAGGTATCGTCCGCAACACGCTTCTTTCCTTTAACGCCGCGGTGCCGGGAACCGCTTTTTATGATCCTGAATTGGACTCGCTTTTTGAAGCCTTTCAGGCGCCGGGATCCCGGTATTGGGTAGCTGAACAAAACGCTGCCGTTGCAGGCGGAGCTGGTATTTACCCAAGCCCGGGGCTGCCGCCCGCTTACTGCGAACTGGTTAAGCTTTACCTGCAGCCGGAAGCCAGGGGAAAAGGCATAGGGAAAATGTTGATCACCGCCTGCATGCAAAGCGCTGCGCAACTCGGTTATACACATGTTTATCTGGAAACTATGCCGCAACTCCATATGGCCTTACCTCTATATGAAAAAATGGGGTTTATCCGCCTTGAGCAGCCTATTGGCAATGCTCAACATTTCGGATGTTCCATCTGGATGCTTAAATCACTTTTACATGAATGTTATGAGACAATCTTCATTTAAGATCATCAGCCTTCTTTTAGCTTGTTATTGCTGCGCTATCAAACCTGCTTATACCCAAACACGCAATCAACAACTGCATCGCCTTTTTGAAGCCTATTACCAGGAAAGCCTGCAGCTCGATCCCATCAGCGCAACGTTCAGCGGCGACCACCGTTATGACGGTCAGCTTGCCAATGATGGAGCTGCACCTTATTTAAAACAGAAATATCAGTTTGATAAAAAATACCTGGGCCAGCTGTTCCGATATAACAGAGAATCATTAAACACGGCAGACCGCATTTCTTTTGACGTGCTGAAAGATATTCTTGAGATGGATATTGAAAAGATGAAGTATCATCCGGAATACCTGCCAATTAACCAGTTCTCCTCCCTTCCGCTGCTCGTCGGACAGTTGGGCTCAGGCAATTCAGCGCAGCCTTTTGAAACAGTAAAGGATTACAACAACTGGATCAAACGTATTGCTGCGTTCTCCACATGGACAGATACCACTATCAGCAACATGAAAAAAGGTGTCGCCATTGGTATGGTATTACCCAAAGCGCTGGTGCTGAAAATGATCCCCCAAATGGAGGACCTTGCCGGGAAAGATACCGCAAAAAATATACTGTTCCAGCCACTCAATAAGATCCCCGCATCTATTTCCGGTGCAGAACGGGAGCGGATAAAACACGCTTTGCTGCAGGCTTTGACGGCACAACTACTGCCCGTCTATCAACGGCTTGCAGACTATCTTAAGAACGGCTATCTTCCCCATGCCACTGATGCCGCCGGGCTATCCGGCGTTACCAATGGCGCAGCACTGTACAAATACTATGCACGATATTTCACCACCACCCGGCGCTCTCCCGAAGAGATCTATGAAACAGGTTTAAAGGAAGTAGCCCGCATCAGCGCTGCTATGGAAGTACAAAAAGAACAAAGCGGTTTTAAAGGCAGCCTGCAGGAATTCTTTGTTTTCCTGAGAACAGACCCGCAGTTTATGCCTTTCAAAACACCGGAACAGGTATTACAGGCCTATCAGCAGATCTATGATAAGATAAAGCCCCACCTGCACACTTTGCTCAGCCTTACACCCAAATCAAGGTTTGAGATCCGCCGGGTAGAAGCCTTCCGCGAAGCATCGCAGAATGGTCCTTCGTACACAATAGGTGCGATAGATGGCAGCCGCCCCGGCATATTCTACGTTCCTGTTCCTGATGCTACTAAGATCAACGTGACCTTCCTGGGCATGGAAGCCACCTTTATACACGAAGCAATTCCCGGACATCATTACCAGATCTCCCTGCAACAGGAAAATACAACACTACCCACATTCAGACGACAGATCAACTTCAGTGCTTTCACAGAAGGATGGGCATTGTATATCGAATCCCTTGGTAAAGAGCTGGGATGCTATACCGATATGGCCCAGCAGATGGGCGCATTGAACAATGAAATTCACCGGGCCATACGGCTGGTATTGGATGTTGGCATCCACACCGGCAAGATGACAAGAGAAGAAGCCATTGCCTATATGCTGAACCACGAATCCATCAGTGAAGAAGAAGCGGTTACATCTGTAGAGCGCTATATGGCTATGCCGGGACAGGCACTCTCTTACAAAACCGGACAACTGGAAATATTCCGGCTGCGCGACAAATACAGAAAACTGCTGGGCCCCCGTTTTAGCATCATCAAATTCCATGACGCCCTGCTGGCACAAGGAGATATGCCGCTGAATGTGCTGGAGCATTATCTTGATGATTGGGCCGCTAGTCAAAAATAACAACAAAGCCGGGCCTTAATTATAAGACCCGGCTTTATGATAAATCTGTCAGGAATAAACTATATTACTTCTTAGCCTTCTTAAACCCTATCGGCTCCCTGTTCTTTTGTTCCTCTTCCTCATTCCGCTCTTCCAGCAACAGGTTTAAAGCCTGGTAAACATCCCCGAACTGCTTGTTATATTTCTTTTCCAGCTCCTCTATCTTTTGTGCAAGCTCCTTATAGTGCATGGCCATTTCACGCAGGGCAATAAACGCGCGTACAATGGCAATATTCATTTTAACTGCCTTCTCGCTGCGTAATACGCTAGCTACCATCGTTACGCCGTGTTCCGTAAAGGCATAGGGTAGATAGGCGCTGCTCCTGTGTTTCAGCGTACCGGTCACAAATTGTGATGAGTTCCCGCTCAACAGCGTATCCCATTCCTTCTTTGTCAGCTGAAACATAAAATCATCCGGGAATCGCTCAATATTACGTTTAACAGCCTGGTTAAACACCCTGGTTTCCACCTCGTAAAGTTCTGCCAGGTCAAAATCCAGCATTACCTTCTGTCCTCTCAGCTCAAAGATCTTGTTCTGAATAGTAACTAGTTCCATTTTTATTGGATTTGATATAAATAACTCATTATTACCACTTCCGGCACTTGTTTTGAACTATTTCACGGAAATTCGCAATACTCAATTTAACTGATCTATGCGTTTCAAAAAAGTACACCTGCTCTGCAATAATGCTGCCAATCAGCAGGCCTTTTATGCCGGGTTGCTCGGCATGCCGCTCATTAACAGTTATGAAACCGGGTTTTGTGTACAGGCGGGCCAAACCCTGTTTGAATTTTCGCAAACCCGGGAAGTAAAAGATACTCCCTATCATATTGCCTTTAATATTACTCCTCAGGTGTTGCCTGATGTTGTACCCTTCCTGTCTGACAAAGGCATTTCGCTGATCCGGAAGGATGGTGCTGCCGTGATCGATTTTCCCAACTGGAATGCACGCTCGGTGTACTTCTATGATGCAGAAGAGAATATCATGGAATGCATTGCGAGATACAATCTTCAGCACGATACTCCTGATACCAACTTCAGCGCAAAGCAGATCCTCGCTATCAGCGAAGTTGGTATTCCGGTAGAAGATACTGCTGCTTTTATTAAAACCCTGCGGTCCAACGCACCCGTTAATGTATGGAAAGATTACGGCGATCAGTTCAAGGCTGTTGGCGATGAAGAAGGCCTGATGATTGTAGTGACAGAAGGCCGCCACTGGTTCCCCACCCTTCATTCCAACAGTTTCCTTCCCGTCCGCCTGGAGATTGCCCAGGAAGGGCGCTTATTCCATTATAACGGTCACAAGTATACTTTTAGTTTTGTCTAAGGGCTATAATTGCACGGCAGCTGTTTCGCCTTCCTTTATGGCATATACTTTTGTGCCTCCGGCGCTCACCACTTTAATCAGCAAACGTGCTTTGTTTTGCCGGGTAATTTCCAGGCTGAATACCTGTCCAAAAGCATGGATATTACGAAGCGTGATAAAATTCCAGTTGGCGGGCAACCTCGGTGTGCAGTTAAACCTGTTCAAACCTGCAGGCCTCATGCCAAAAAGGCCCTCTGTATAGATCCTGCAGTATAACCCGCTTTCGGCAGACAAATGCCGCTGGTTTCCCTCCGGATACGCTTCTACCGGGTAAGGCACATGCTCTCCCAACAATCTTCTTTCGGAATAATGGCGCAAATAGTCCAGCGCTTTTGCTGTTTCTCCCGCCGCCAGTACACCTCTTAATGCATAAAGGGTAGACCGGTCCCAGAACGTGCTGTCGCCCGCCTGTGAAGCCAGGCCATCAGTCGTCCAGAGGCGGGGAGAAAATAAAGCCGCTATAGTGCCCGCTTTCCTGTCAAAAAGATCCACCGTCAATGGTGTTGCGATCCAGGCCCGGAGCACCGTATTCCCTGCATAATAACGGTAGGTATTAAACCCTTCCACGGTAGCCCCGAAGAACCGGTCGATATTCTTTTTTAACTGGGTAGCCTGCTGCTCATATTGCTTCAGCAGCGCGGCCGGCGCTTTAAGATCCCGCCCCAGCATCACAGCAGAACGTAATGCATCATAATACAGTGAGCTGGTATTTAAATTGGCGTCTCCGGCCGGAAAACGACCTTCCAGCTCATCGCTGTCTGAATGTACCACCCCCTCGGCATTGAGGTTACGTTGCAGGTACTCCAGGCACCAGGTAATTAAGGGCCATAGTACTTTGGCAGAATCTGCATTACCATAAGCCAGCGCATAACGCCCGGCTCCGTAAGCGATCATCGCCATATCCCCACGGTCTCTCCTGCCATGCCAGGTGCCTTCACCTTCTGCAATAATAGAACTGGGAATGGGATTGTAATCCGGGTTCATAAATTTTGCAAACCAGCGGTAGGCATTCATGGCAGATTGGTTGCCGGTGCTGTCTCCCAGGAAAGCAAAGAATGGGTTCACATATTCTGCCTGGTCGTTGGCCCATATAGCAGCGTAGTAACGGAGACCTCCCGGGCCATGCATATAACCACCTTTTGTAAGAAAGATACTTTCCGTGGCGCGTATCTTGGCAAAAGCAAATGCGGTGTTCAGCAAAGTATCCGGCGTTTCCAGCTGCAGCAGCGATAAAATACCCGCCACACGGTTTTTACGAGCCTGTTCTTCTGCCGTCAGCGAAGGCGTTGGTATCTTGCCTGTGCCCCTCAATGCAGCATAGAAAAGCCCGAATATAACAGAGTCTCCTGGCGCTACCGTCTTCTCCCCTGCTCCTACAGTGCCTGTCACAAAACGCAGCGGGCCGTTCACTACCCGGCTGTCTGCAGGATGCTGTTCCTTATACAGCTCCTCCATTTCTATTTTCACCGGCTTATCACCGGTATTGATAAAAACGAGCTTCTCCAATGCCATGGCCCCCTTATCTGAAGGGAACAGGCAACGCTTTAACTGCAGGGCAACGTTCTTTGAAAGCAAACGGCTGTTCGTTTCCATGATCCCCTTGTGACGTATGCTGATCACTTTTTCGGGAAAATCATTTACCGGTACTCCGTAATAAATGTCTGCCTTCATAGGGCGGCCGTTTATTAGAATGCGGGGAAGATCATGATCGGCTACATTATACATCATGCTGGCATGTGTATTATTTGGCAGCAAGCGGAAGGATGGAAAAACAAGGGTACGCGTCAGATGCAGTGCACTGGCGGTATCTGCTTCATACTGCACCCATAATGAAACCTGCTGACCACTCATCTCTATATGATCTGCATGTGGCAGCTGTTTGTCTACCGTCCACTCAATACCACCGTCTGGCAATATATGCCAGCGGCTCTGTGCACTTGCTGCACCGTAGATCAGGCAGCATATTGTAAAAGAAAAGATTTGTTTTATGCCAACGCGCATTACAACAATTTTTTAGCGGTGTTATTGATCTGTGTGTCTTTTATTCCCTGGCTCAGCTGCACATTTACATTCCTGGAATTTCGGATATCAAAGGTGGATGCGTCAGCTGGCTTCGGGGCTTTTATCCTGTAAAAGCTTGCGTCTTTTACATCGTCCAGCATAAATACACTGCGCTGATCTGCCTGCAGAAAATTAACTTCGATATTCTCCATCTTCAGGTTATTAACATGACGGATGAAAAATCCGCTGGCCGGCATCACACCAAAGCGGTAGGGCTCCGGGTAATCCTGTTCAAATTCCGGCACTACCCTGGCAGCTTGTTCTGCAGTTCCCCCGCCTTTATAGTAAATGTGTACATTGCTAAGCTGCAGGTCTTCAATATCATGACCAGGAATGCCGCCGATGATAGATCCATGCCTGGGATCAGCATTGTACACCACTATATTGCTCAGGATGATCCTTCTGCATGCTCCTACAGGTATGCCTTCCGGTCCGCGCATACGGGCACCCAGCCTGATAAAGATAGGTGCATTCACAATATCGCGCATGGTGATATTACTGATGGTAACATCTTCCAGCAATCCTCCGTCAACAGTTTCCAGCGCCAGTCCGCGGGAATAATCAAAGACACAGTTGGTGATCGTTACATTCTTAAATCCTCCGTTAGATTCCGTACCCATTTTGATACGCCCGGTAGTAGTGCCGTCAGAATATTTCTTCTCATTCCGTTTGAATGTACCGTCCAGGAAAGAGCCTTCATCATAACCGCTTACCTGGCAATTACTGACGGTCACATTTTCTGTAGCCCTGGCCATACCCAGCGCATACGAGCTTTTCAGGCAGATACCATCGTCATAAGGCGAGTTCACCGAGCAATTAGAGATCCTCACATTACGGCAACAATCTATATCCATTCCATCACGGTTAGTATCTATTTTCAGGTTGTCTATCGTTAGATTATCCACACCCGTGGCCAGTATGGCGAAATGTCCGCCGTGCAAAATGGATACATCCCGGATAATAACATTCCGGCACCATTTCAATGCAATGGATTTATTGCCGCCACCTTCCGGTACCTTGGTGCTGCGTACCATACCCTTGCCCCATATCAGGCCAGGACCCATAATAGAAATATCATGCAGGCCTTCTCCGTAGATAAGACTGTTCTGCCAGTGGCTATGCCCAAAGTCCTGGTAAGCGTCGTACTGGTTAGGCTCCGGTGCATCATACCTGGCATCTCCGGAAGGAGCTGCGCCGATCAGCACAGCGCCCTGGTCTATATACAAACAGATATTGTTCCTGAGATGGATAGTGTAAGAAAGATACCGGCCCGCCGGGAAATAAACGGTACCACCTCCGGCAGCAGTCGCGGCCCCGATGGCGGCTTCAATCGCCTTTGTATCGATCTGGGCGCTGTCTCCCTTAGCGCCGAAATCTTTTACATTGAAAAGGTGAGCTGCTGTAGCGATTTGTGCGCACAATACAAATGCAGTCAATGAGAAAAGTGGTTGCAGGAACTTTTTCATAACGGTGATTTAGTAAACATTAGGGTAAAAAACTACAAGGTTTCGCTAAAATCAACCCAGTAAACGCTTAGTCCTTTAGCTACCTTTAGTTAAACATGGTTTTACGCTTATTGCAGAGAAGAAACAAGGCAAATATGAAAATGATGACGTTTAAAAAGATTATTTGCCTGTTCCTGTAAGGAGCGCTTTATTTTTTCTCAATTTATGCAATCGTTTGCTACCAGGGAAGAAATAATTCAGATTTATGGATTAAAAATAAATATGCCGGACCTGGCCCGGCATATCTGGAAATGTTTTGCCTGATTGGTTTTCAAACAGGCATTACCGTTATAGTATGTTTACTTTATCGCTGTAATATTTTTGTGCTGCCATCCTCATATCCCAGCACCACGGTATGCGCCATCTGCACAAACAATCCTGTTTCTACCACGCCTGGTATACCGTCAATCGCTGCGTTTATTTCACCGGGATCTTTTATAGTGCCAAATGCACAGTCAATAATATAGTTCCCGTTATCTGTTATAAAGATCTTATCGTCTTTCTTTCTTAACTGTGGCTTACATCCCAGGCTTTGCAATTTCACTTGGGTGATCTCCCAGCCAAAAGGGATCACTTCTACCGCCAGCGGAAACTTCCCTAGCACAGGTACATATTTATGCTCATCTGCTATGATCACCAGTTGCCGGCTATGATAAGCTACTATCTTTTCACGCAGCAGGGCGCCGCCGCCGCCTTTAATAACATCCAGCTTTTCACTTATTTCATCTGCCCCGTCAATATCCATATCCAGGTGCTGTGTCTCAGCAAAAGTAGTAAGCGGGATCCCCAGCTCACGGGCCAGCTGAGCCGATGCTTCGGAAGTAGCAATGGCCCTGATCTCCAGGCCCTGCTTTACCATGACTCCTATTTTCTGTATGGCCCAGTATGCGGTAGATCCGGTGCCGAGACCAACCACCATTCCCGGACGGATCAGCTCCGCCGCCTTCTCTCCTGCCACTTTTTTGGCAATTGTAATGGTATCCTGCATAGTATTAAATGATAATGATCTGTTGCGAAGATACAAGAACAGGCCACATCCTGATAATTTATGTAAAAAGCGTTTATTTTTGACCGTTCTTCCGGGTTCAATAATATTCCATGACAAACACCTCACCGTCCACACAACACAATACGGCATGGCGACTAAAAGCCATCATTACCGGTTCCGCAGGCAACCTGGTAGAATGGTACGACTGGTATGCCTATGCCGCCTTTGCCCTGTACTTTGCTCCCGTCTTCTTCCCTGAAGGCAACGAAACCGTACAACTGCTGAATACCGCTGCTATTTTTGCCGTAGGTTTCCTGATGCGGCCCATTGGCGGCTGGCTGTTTGGCCGTATTGCAGACCGTAAAGGCCGTAAGGCTGCCATGACATTGTCTGTGCTGTTAATGTCCCTGGGCTCCCTGATGATCGCTCTTACGCCCGGCTATAAAACCATCGGCATCCTGGCTCCTGTCTTATTATTACTAGCCCGTTTATTACAGGGCTTAAGCGTTGGCGGCGAGTATGGTACTTCTGCTACTTACCTGAGCGAAATAGCTACCCCGGAAAAACGAGGATTCTTTTCCAGCTTCCAATACGTTACCCTCATCGGCGGACAACTCATCGCCCTGGGCATTCAGCTGCTGCTGCAAAAATTATTTCTTAGTCCTGCCCAGCTGAATGACTGGGGATGGCGCATTCCTTTCTTTATAGGCGCGCTGCTGGCCCTGGTAGTACTCTACATGCGCCGCGGTATGCAGGAATCTGTTAAGCTCGATGAACAGAAGCCCGAACGCGGCTCCCTGGCGGTGCTGTTCAAACAACATCCCCGCGCAGTATTTACCGTAATTGGCCTTACGCTAGGCGGTACTTTGGCATTCTACACCTACACCACCTACATGCAGAAATTCCTGGTAAATACCGTACACCTTAGCAAAGAGCAATCCACACTCATTGTCTTTATATTAATGCTTATTTATGCCTGCCTGCAGCCTTTGTTCGGCATGCTGTCAGATAAGTACGGACGCAAACCCTTACTGATCGGCTTCGGAATATTAGGCACTTTATTTACTGTCCCCATATTAACCACACTCAGTCATACTACTTCCGCTATCAGCGCATTTTTCCTGATACTAGCGGCATTACTGATCGTAAGTGGTTACACTGCCATCAACGCCGTGGTAAAGGCAGAGCTCTTTCCTTCAGAAGTAAGAGCCCTTGGCGTGGGTTTACCCTATGCACTTACTGTAGCCATATTCGGTGGTACGGCAGAATACATCGCCCTGTATTTTAAACATATCGGCTACGAACCCTGGTACTACTGGTACATTACCTTATGCATTTTTATCTCCCTGATTGTTTACGTGTTAATAAGAGATACCAAACATACCTCCTATATAGACAAGGACACCAAATAAGACCTGCTATTCCCGGACTGGCGCAAGTATTGAAAAAGTTTTAACTTGCTTAAAACATCATATATGCTGCCCTACCCAGGTATGCCGTATAACAACCCTCCCGGCATTTGTTACCCTTTAACAGAATGCTGCATGTACCTGCTTTTCATACTATGCTGTATACACGCGTATAAAAAGGGCATGGGCAGTTTCATGTATCTGCTGGGCGGGCTCGGCTTCGGCCTCCTCCTGGAATATGTGAATGTAGCCACCAGCGCCGGTTATCGTTACGGACAGTTCTGGGTCATGTTCGGCGTAGCTCCCAACGATATTCCCTTATGCATCGGAACCGGCTGGGCCATTATTATATACACATCCCGGCTGATATCAGATGCCCTGGGTATGCCGTTATGGACAGCCGCCGCATTGGATGCACTGCTCGCTATCAACATAGACCTGAGCATGGATGTAGTTGCTTATCGCCTGCATATGTGGCATTGGGATTGGGAATCCCGCGGCCCTCAATACAACCTGCTCACTTCCCAATGGTTTGGTGTTCCCTACGGTAATTTCTATGGATGGTTGTGCGTGGTATTCTTTTATTCTTCATTTGCCCGCTTACTGGAAAAAGTGCAGATGAAAAAAGCTGCTGCCGCCCGCTGGTGGAAAGCCGCTATACCTTTTTTATCCATCATCATCTCACAAGTCACACTCTATATATCACTTTTCCCTTTAGCAGACTTTCTCCGATTGTTTGGTATTAACAGCGCTCACCGTTTAGTGGCTTTATTGATCCTCTTTACCATAGTGACCATAAGAGGATTCTTTAAACGCCCGAACACATTACCTTCCAATACTCCCCTTCCCATGATCACCTGGTTAGTACCCACATGGTTTCACGTGTACTTTTTCGCCTGGCTGTTTATAGGCGGCTTTTCAGGTGAAAATGTCTGGATGACTACCTGTTCTGTTATCAGTTTACTAATAGGCATTGCGGTACATTGGCTATTAGCTATCCGCTTAAAAAAAACAGCTGCACCGCTGGTTACACAAACACAGCCAGCCTCCTTGCTTTAAAATTTTTCCATCTCTTTTTCCATAGTAGCAATGAGTTGCTCTTCTGTAGGCATGTACAGCTGATATTTGCTGGCCACGATCGTTTTATTTTCTTCGGGCAATGTGAACTTCACCACGGCATTATTTTTCTCCGCACATAGTAATACACCAATAGTGCGATTTTCAAATGACTGTTTCTCTATCCTGTCAAAGTAATTCACATACATCTGCAATTGGCCAAGATCCTGGTGGGTTAACTTTCCTGTTTTTATTTCAAACAATACAAAGCACTGCAGTAGCCGATTATAACAAACAAGGTCTACAAAAAAATCATCTCCTTCCAGGTGTATCCTTTTCTGCCTGGCGATGAAGGCAAATCCGTTACCTAACTCAAGCAGAAAGTCCTGCAGATTGCTGATGATAGCACCTTCCAGGTCTTTCTCATAATATGCTGCTTCCTTCTTTAACCCAAGGAATTCCAGCACAAGCGGATCCTTGATAACGGATTTCGCATCCGGGGGAGACTGTTCTCCTTTGGCAACGGCAAGTACGCTTTCTTTATCATTACTTAGTAATAACCGTTCGTATAGACTACTATTAATTTGTCGTTCCAGGTGACGGACAACCCAATTATTTTTGACGGATTCTGCAATATAAAACTCTCTTTTATGTTGATTATCAATTCTTATAAGTAACTTATAATGACTCCACCCCAATTGCGAACACAGTGTGTTCGCAATTGGGAAAGTCCTATAGAACTGACGAAATAATTCCAGATAACGTCTGGAAAATCCACTTCCAAATTCCGGTTGTAATTGTTCCGCCAAATATTTGATGAGATACTCTCTATAACCTGCTCTATCTTTTCCTTGCTGTTCCTCTTCAAATATTTTCTTTCCAATATGCCAATACATCAACACTCTTTCATGATCTACGGCCCTAATAGCCTTTTCTTTTGCCTGGGTAATAATCGCTTTGATCTCTGTGAGAAGGGGGTCAATTAAAAACATGGTTTGCTAATTTATTTAGCAATTTAACTGCTTTCTATTTACTGGAAAAATTTTTGTTGCTATTTCCTCAATTGCGAACGCAGTGTGTTCGCAATTGAGATAAGCTTTATCTTTATCCACATAATACCTTTCAATCTGTGTTCACCGTTCTCAGCTTACTGAAGGAAACCAACTGGCATCTGGTAATAAAGATCATCAGTATTGTACTGGTGTTACTATCCTTCATTGGTGTGGTAGGTACTATCCTGTTGGAGAACCGCAATCCCATCAAGGCAATGGCCTACATCCTGCTGCTGATCTTTGTTCCGCTGTTAGGTCTGATTGTTTACTATTACCTGGGCCGCGACCTGCGTAAAAGAAAACGATTCACACTGAAGGGTACACGTGATGAAACATTGATGCTACGATACTGGGAAAACAAACGGCCGGAGATAGAAGAGATGCAGGTAGAGCTACGTCAGCTCGTAGCCAGCAAGCAGGAAGTATCTGCCATGCTGTTAAACACCATGCATTCACTGCTCACCAAAAACAATCGCGCAAAAGTATTGATCAACGGTGAACAAAAATTTCCAGCAGTGATGGAAGCCCTGCGTAATGCAGCGCATCATATTCACATGGAGTACTACATTTTCGCAGTAGATAGTATTGGCGATGCCGTTGTGGATATATTGATCGAAAAGCTGAAAGCCGGTGTGGAAGTACGTTTCATCTATGATGATCTTGGCTGCGATCACATGGGCCCCATCACCGAACGCCTTAAAGAACATGGTGCAGAAGTATATGCCTTTGCACCGGTACTCGTGGATTTTTATCTCAACGCCAATTACCGCGATCACCGCAAGATCATTGTGATTGATGGAAAGATAGGTTTCACCGGCGGCATCAATATAGATGAACGCTACATCAACAACGGTCACAACGAAGTATACTGGCGGGATACACACCTGCAGCTGGAAGGCGATGTAGTGAACCAGCTACAGCTGCAGTTCATGATGAGCTATCGTTACTGCAGTAAAGAAACTTTTCCATTTGCCTTCCCTTACTTCCGTCGTGCAGACTTCACTGCAAATTGCTTTACTGATATTGTTGCCAGCGGACCGGATTCTCAATGGCCCATGGCGATGCAGAGTATACTAATGGCTATCAATGTGGCCAGGCGCCGCATACGCATCAGCAATCCTTACTTTATTCCCAATGAACAATTGTTAAGTGCCCTGCAGATGGCAGCCCTCGCTGGTAAAGATGTAGAACTGTTACTTCCTAAACGTGGCGATTCCTTTTTTGTACAGCATGCAGCACAATCATTCATAAAACCCATGCTGGACGCAGGTGTAAAGATCTACTTTTATGAAAAAGGATTTATCCACGCCAAGACCATGATCATAGATGATAACCTGGCTATTGTTGGTACGGTAAATCTTGACAACCGCAGTTTCTATCTCAATTTTGAGATTGCAATTATCATGTACGACCGCTTAGTGGTCAAGGATCTGCTGGATGCCTTTGAGAAAGATCTCGAAGATGCAACACTCATCACCCGCCGGTCCTGGAAGAACCGGTCGCTGTTTGAAAAATTTATAGATGCTGTGTGCAGGTTATTAACACCCTTGCTATGATGGATCTTCCTCCAGGTCCTCATGCCGGTCTCCACCCAGGCTGTAGAAATTATTCTCTTCATCTTCATTCCCGATCTCTTCATCGCTGTTATCCAGTTCTGCACCGGGAATATCCAGACCTTCCTCTTCATCCGGTGGCTGATGCTTTTGCAAGTCTTGCTTATGCCCTTTTCCCCTGTCGCTTCGTGTAAGGTTTTCCACATCCAGGTCTTCTTTTTCTCCCCGGTTCATAATATCCTCTTCCGGCGGATAAACGGGATAACCAGGAAAGGTCTTATCTCTTTTTTCCTCCTGCTCTTCCATCCTGGGCGGCTGCGGTTTGTCTGTTTGGTCCTTTTCACGTGGAACCTGTTTGCCAGGTTTCGGTTGCTTACTTTTCATAAACAGCGTTTTTAGCTAAATACCTTGAAAAAGCTATGCCACAAATCCCCGCTATTGTTTTACTGCCACCATTTTCAAACATACCGGCATTGAAATATTGATCTCTTGCCCTGTAGGTTTGAAGGAGCCGGTAAGCTTGTTGCGTTTGAACACTACCACATTATCTGTATCCTGGTTGGCTGCCAGCAAAAAATTGCCGGAGGGATCTATCATAAAATTACGCGGCGTTTTGCCTTTGGTAGACTGTTGTCCCCTTTTTTGCAGCTTCCCCGTTTTTGTATCTATGGCATAGTATACTATGTTGTTCAGCGTTCCCCGGTTGGAGGCGTACAGAAATTTCCCATCCGGCGATATATGAATGTCCGCCCCGGAAATTGTTCCTTTAAATGCCTCCGGTAAAGTGGAAACGGTTTGTACTGGCGTCAGTTTACCCGTGTCATAACGGAAGGCGCTTACCTTTCCATCCAGTTCATGTATGAGATAGGCCCACTTGCCATTGGGATGGAAAGTAATATGCCGCGGACCGGAGCCCGGTGGCAGTGCTATATAAGAAGGGCTCGCCTCCTGTAATAATAAAGGAGAAGAAGGATCGTATTTATAGATGCCTACCTTATCGATACCTAGATCAGGAACATACAGGAACTGATGATCCGGCGAAAACTCTACACAATGTACATGTGGTTTTTCCTGGCGGTCTTTATTTACACTGGAACCTGTGTGCTGTATGGTTTGCAGGGGTGCACCCACTTTTCCGTCGGGCTGAACCGGAAGGACAGACAAACTGCCACTGGCATAATTGCCCACCAGCACATGCGTGCCATCTCCGTCCATATTTATATAGCAGGGGCCCTCTCCGCCGGCCGCTTGTTTGTTCATAAACTGCAGCTGGCCGGTATTGTGATCCAGCTCAAAAGCGCTTACACCGCCGGTTCTTTCTGCGCCTGTTTCGTTTACAGAATACACATGTTTTTCATCAGGCGCAATTACGAGATAAGAAGGGTTATCCACACTTTTAGCAATACTTACCTGTTTCAATTCGCCGCTTTGGGTATTGAACGTGTACACATAAATCCCTTCACTTTGCTTTTTCGTATAAGTTCCTATAAGCAGGTATTGCATACTATCCTGTTTAACGGAATCTTGTGCAAGCAGCATGCCGGGGATCAACAAAACGACGGCAGCGAGGAATAGTTGACGCATAGATCATAACGTTTCTATACTAATATAGAAAAAATATGCCTGCCAACCTACCGCTTATGTCTTGCACTGTTAAAATTCAGCTGTAACATGACCCCTGTTGAGTATAGTTTCACCTCGCCGTAGCCAACCGGGCGAAGGGGTATTTTAGTAAAGGGCTGTATGCCCAGCGACATGTTATTATTTAAGGGAAACTGATAAGTAAATGCCAGGTTTAATACTGCCAGATAGTGTTGATTAGCGTTCGTTAATTCTTTATCGCTATCCCAGCCGGTCTGGTATTTATAAGTATACTTTTCTTTCAGCATCAGGTAGCTGGAAAGGCCCGCCGTTGCACTCAGGGTATAATTGGGCCTGTTCATAAAAGCATAATTAATGTTGATCGGTATATCAAGAACGCCGCAATTCGCATCTATCTTCCTGACCACATAATATGGATCGGGCGGGGTCCAGGTTTTAAGTACACCGTAATCTTTCCTGGTTCCTCCGTAAGGCTTCTGACTGTATACAGCACCGGTTGTAAATGACCAGTGGTTATTCACATGGTAACTCAGCAAGAGTCCGCCGTCTATACCAAAGCGGCCGTACTCCAGAGAAGGAGCAACATTGAACACCGGGCCGCCGGTTAGCGTTAAACTGAAACCTTTCCTGGAAGGCACTTCTTTTTTCTCCTTCGTATTTTCATCAGCTGGCTTCGGTGCTTGCTTCAGAGGACTGCGACCATTGCCTTTAATGTTTGCGGAGATCTGCTCCTCTTTCGGATAAAGCGTTGCGAGCAGTTGTAATATATTATCCTCCTTAGTTTCTTTATTACTTGCTCCTGTTTTCTCCGCCCCGGTTTGCGCAGGCTGTTCCTTTTCTTTTACGGGATAAGATAAAACCGGTACTGCAGTCTGTTTAGTACGGTCAACAAGTGGTGATGGTACGCGATTCTTCTCAACAACAGTTTTTTCAGCAGGGGAAACAGTATTTTTCTTTGTTTTATCAGCTGTTACCGGTGTAGACACAGATGGGGTAGATGCTTTCTGCTCTTCTCCCGGAACAGTAGAGCCTTGTTGCTTAGTTTTATCTGTATTATTTGTCCTTGCTTTTTCTTCAGGGGTATTGCCTTGCATTTGCTGTTGCGGCACAGTAGTTGCATTATTGGATGAAGCCGCTGATGGTTGATTGTCAGAAGGCGAGGAACTACGCCACCACAGGAAGGCGCCGGTTCCCAGCAATAATAACAATAAAGGAGCCAACCACCTCCAGAATGATTTTCTAGAAGAGCCATCCTCATTGAGCGCATCCAGTTTTTTTTCCATCTTTTTCCATGCGTCAGCATCAAATGGAATATCACCTTCACTCAACTTTTCGCGAAACTTTTTATCAAACGCGTCACTCATTTTAGTCGCAGACCTTCTGCAGGTCTTCAGGTTTTTAGCGTATTCTTGTAACTACTTGCTTTTTCTATTTTGTCTTTCAATAATTTTTTTGCTTTAAACAAATTGGATTTGGACGTTCCTTCAGATATACCCAATTGATCAGCTATCTCCTGGTGCTGATATCCCTCCATCACATAGAGGTTAAAAACTGTACGATAAGCGGGTGGTAAAGATTGTACCAGGATCAGCAGCTCATCATACGAGAGCTTGTCCATGGCAGTATCATCCATACCAAGATCATATACTTTTTCGATGTCTTCAGTGAAGGAAATTTTCTTCT
>Ga0209758_1002201_pt1 | contig 20375 bp, 12 predicted proteins | sample AraplaMF_Col_mMF_FD_184258 | JGI IMG/M metagenome (GOLD analysis project Ga0209758, IMG submission 184258) | Arabidopsis root microbial communities from the University of North Carolina, USA - plate scrape MF_Col_mMF (SPAdes) (version 2) | ecosystem: Host-associated > Plants > Roots > Endosphere...
CTCCACCCCGAAGCGCGGCAGCCACTCGGCGATCAGCCAGCGGCACGAGCCGAACAGGGCGCGGCCGGCCACCACGTGGTCGCCCGCCCGGACCAGGCCCATCAGCGCCATGTGGATCGAGGCCATCCCGGTCGCCTGGGCGCGGCAGACTTCCGCGCCCTCGAGGAGCGCCAGGCGGTCCTCGAACATCTTCACGGTCGGGTTGTTGAAGCGCGAATAGACGAAGCCGGGGTCCTCGCCGGCGAAGCGGCGGTCGGCGCCCTCGGCGCTGTCGTAGGTGAAGCCCTGGGTCAGGTAGAGGGCCTCGGCCGTCTCCATGTACTGCGAGCGCGCCAGACCGCCACGGATCAGCTTGGTGGCGATATCCCAGTCCTTCGGGTCCTCGGCCATGGCGGTTCCTTCCTTCGACGCTCTACGCGGAAACGGCCGGCATAAGGGGTTTCACGGGCCTCAGGGTCAAGGCGGACAAGTCTGATTTCAACATTAGAATTGTCACACGCGAACAAGCGGTGGGCGGATGGACCGCGAGCCTTGCCTTCAAGGCCCGGTTTAGCGAGTGTCGCCCCGATGACCGACGCCCACGCTGCGGGGATTCTGCCCTGCCAATCCATCGAGGACCTGATCGCGCAAGAGGCGATCACTTCCCAAACCCCGTTCGACGCCGACCAGGTGCAGCCGGCCAGCCTGGACCTGCGCCTGGGCGCGCGGTGCTGGCGGGTGCGCGCCTCGTTCCTGCCGGGCGTCGCCCGCCGCGTGCCCGAGCGCCTCAAGGACGTGGCGATGCACGAGCTGGACCTGACCAAGGGCGCGGTGCTGGAGAAGGGGTGCGTCTACATCGCCGAGATCCAGGAAAGCCTGGCCCTGCCGGGCAACGTGGCCGCGCGCGGCAATCCCAAGAGCTCGACGGGACGGGTCGACGTGTTCGTGCGCCTGCTCAGCGACCACTCCAAGGCCTTCGACGACATCGAGGCCGGCTATGAGGGGCCGCTCTATATCGAGATCGCGCCCCAGACCTTCTCGGTGCTGGTGCGGGCCGGCACCCGGCTGAACCAGCTGCGGCTCAAGCGCGGCGATCCGGCCAAGCTGGCCATCAAGAGCGTGGGCGTGGACCTGACGCCGGGCGAGGGCGGCATCGTCGGCTTCCGCGGCCGCCGCCACGCCGGGGTCGTCGATCTGGACCACGAGGACGGCCACGACCCGCGCGACTTCTGGGAGCCGCTGGAGACCCGCCACGGCGAGCTGCTGCTGGATCCGGGCGAGTTCTACATCCTGGCGTCCAAGGACGACGTCGAGATCCCGGTGCTGGAGGCGGCCGAGATGACCCCGATCGATCCGTCGGTCGGCGAATTCCGGGTGCACTACGCCGGCTTCTTCGACCCGGGCTTCGGCACCGAGGAGGCCGGCGCCGTCGGCTCCAAGGGCGTGCTGGAGGTGCGCAGCCACGAGACGCCGTTCCTGCTGGAGGACGGCCAGATCGTCGCCCGCCTGGTCTACGAGCCCCTGACCGCACGGCCCCGGCGCCTGTACGGCGAGGGCGGGTCGCACTACCAGCGCCAGGGCCTGAAACTGTCCAAGCACTTCAAGGCGTGGCGTTAGGTCGCAACGCGCGGCGCTTCCCCGGTTAACCGGGCTCTTCGTACCCTGGCCGTCTGTTGAGTTCGGACGTCGGGGGACGTTGTGTCGAGTCGGGTCGCGTATCGGAAGCTGTTGGCCGCCGCCTTGGCGCTCTGCGCCATGACGTGCGCCTCGGCCGTGCGCGCCGCCCCGGCCATGTGGGAAGTGCGCGACTGCGACACCACGATCTACCTGTTCGGCGCCATGCACGTGCTGCAGCCGAACGTGAAATGGCGCACCCGCGCCTTCGACCGCGCCTATGCCCGGGCCGACAAGGTCTGGTTCGAGACCCGGGCCGACGCCGATCCGGCCGAGGTCCAGGCCCTGGTCGACCGCTACGGCGTCGATCCCGAGCGCCCGCTGAGCGAGAAGCTGCCGCCGCGCACCGTGGCCACGCTGAAGGCGGCGCTGGAACGGGACGGCGGATCGCTGGATCGCGTGGACCGCCTGCGCCCCTGGGCGGCGGCGATGATGCTGTCGGTCCTGCCCATGACCCAGCAGGGCGGCTCGGTCCAGGCCGGCGCCGACGCCACGGTCACGCGCCAGGCGCGGGCGGCCGACAAGCCGATCGCCACCTTCGAGACCCTGGAGCAGCAGATCCAGCTGTTCGCCGCCCTGCCGGAAGCGGTCGAGGTGCAGTACCTGGACGACGTCGCCACCGAGACCCTGACCCCGCCGCGCAACGGCGTGGCCCTGCAGTCGGCCTGGCTGCACGGCGACATGGCCAAGCTGGGACCGCTGGTGGTCGACGTGATGAAGCGCGACCGGCCGGCGCTGTACGACGCGCTGCTCAAGCGCCGCAACGAGGCCTGGGCGGAGGCCCTGGCGGCCGAGATGGACAAGCCCGGCGTCGAGCTGGTGGCGGTCGGGGCCCTGCACATGGCCGGCGCGGACGGGCTGCCGGCCCTGATGGCGGCGCGCGGGTTCCAGGTCCGGCGGGTGCAGTGAACCCGTCCTTCTCCCCCTGCGGGAGAAGGTGGCGCGAAGCGCCGGATGAGGGGCTCTCAAACCTTTGCATTCGTCCTCTTGCGGCGTCGTCGGACGTCGTGCGACCCCTCATCCGTCAGCTTCGCTGACACCTTCTCCCGCAGGGGGAGAAGGAAAGGGGGCTGTGCATGACCATCGATCCTGACTGGCTGACCGCCTTCCTGCGCGACGAGAACCTGCCCGCCGACTTCGCCGTCGAGATCGAGCGGCTGCACGCGCCCCTGGCCGACCGGATCGCGGCGGTGGCCATGGGGCCGGCCTTCGTGGTCGGGATCTGCGGGCCGCAGGGCTCGGGCAAGTCGACCACCGTCCGTGTCGTGGCGGCGCTGCTGGAGGCCCGGGGGCTGAAGACGGCGACCCTGTCGCTGGACGACCTCTACCTGCGGCTGGCCGACCGCGAGGCCCTGGCCCGCGACGTCCATCCGCTGCTGCGCACGCGCGGCGTCCCGGGGACCCATGACGTCGCCCTGGGGCTGGCGGTGCTGGACGGTCTGGCCGGGGAGGGCGGCAAGGCCCTGCCGCGCTTCGACAAGGCCGCCGACGACCGCGCGCCCGTGGAGACCTGGCCGGTGGTCGAAGGCCCCGTCGACGTGGTGCTGCTGGAAGGCTGGTGCGTCGGCGCCCGCCCGGAACCCTCCGAAGCCCTGGCCGCGCCGGTCAACGCCCTGGAGCGCGAGCGCGATGCCGGCGGGACCTGGCGCGCCCACGTCAACGCCGCCCTGGCGGGGCCGTATCGCGCCCTGTTCGGCCGCCTCGACCTGCTGGTGCTGTTCACCGCCCCGGACTTCGCCACGGTGCTGGCCTGGCGCCGGGAGCAGGAGGCCAAGCTGCGCGCGCGTTTGGCGGAAACCGGGCAGGCGGGGCGCGCCATGAGCGACGACGAGGTCGCCGTCTTCGTCCGGCACTACGAGCGCCTGACCCGGCACATCGCCCGCGAGATGCGCGCCCGCGCCGACATCGTGATCGCCCTCGACGCCGACCGCCGTTCGTCGATCGTGTGACCGGCCATTCGGTCGCGCGGCACGGCGTCGCACTAGATGTGGTGTGGCCGCATTTCGGCCTCCACCAGTGCTAGCTTCCCTTTGTCGGCGAAACGACTCACCGAGTCGCCGGCCCAGTGGAGCTTCCGGACCATGAACGCACTCTTCGGCGGGACCTTTTCGACCCACGCCAAGCGCGTCGCCGTCTGGAACCGGGCGGCCCCGATCCCGGGTTGCGACAAGGCGATCTGGCGCTGCGACGACCAGGGCCGGATCATCCGCTGGTCCGACTACGAGGACCGCTTCTCGCGCTACGGTTGGACGATCCTGGGCCAGCGACGGGCCCTCGGGCGGCAAGTCCACCGACCCGTCCATGTGAGCCAGGCCGCCGACGCGGCGCCGCTGCGCAAGGCCGCCTGACCTCGACGCCCTGTCGGCTTTCCTTGATCTTTTGACAAGCTCGCTTGACATTCTTGTGGCGATGAAAGACAAGCATCCTTGTCATTAAGACAGGGAGACCCGACATGGCGTCCGAGCGCGGCGAGTGGCTCGCCCTCAAGAAATTCCTGCTGTTCGCCGGCTTCATCGCCGCGATCCTCGTCTGTGTCCGGGTCATCGGCCTGGGCGGCGTCTGGAGCTTTGTCGGCGGCCTGGGCACGGTCGCGGCGTCGCTGGCCTTCGCCCTCGGCTCCAACCGTCTGTTCAAGCGCGAGCCCCTGCGGCCCGCCATGCGGCGCTACATGCTGCGGTTCGGCGTCTCGATGTCGGCCTATGTCTTCCTGCTGATCGGCGCGATCATGCTGCATGGCCAGGGTCTGACCGCCGGGCCGCTGGGCTATGTGATCGCCCTGGCGCCCGCCTTGGCCATTCTGGGTTCGATAGCCGCGATGGGCTTCTACCTGGCCGAGGAAAAGGACGAGTTCGCCCGCGAGATCCTGATCCAAAGCCTGCTGTGGGGCATCGCCGTGACCCTGGGCGCGGCCAGCGTCTGGGGCTTCCTGGAGACTTTCGGCAAGGCGCCGCACGCCCCCGCCTGGGCGGCCGTCCCGATCTTCGCCATGGCCATGGGCCTGTCGCAGCCCCTGATCGCCAGGAGGTATCGGTGAGGAACCGCCTCAAGGTCCTGAGGGCCGAGCGCGACTGGAGCCAGGCGGACCTCGCCGAGCGCCTGGACGTCTCGCGCCAGACCATCAACGCCCTGGAGACGGGCAAGTACGATCCCAGCCTGCCCCTGGCCTTCAAGATCGCCCGCCTGTTCGGCCTGCCGATCGAGACGATCTTCCAGGACGAAGCCTGACCCGACGCGGTCAGGATTTCCGACCCACCCGACCATCGCCTTCCACCCGCCGGCGCGCCGCCGAACCCTGGCGCATGCCCGCAAATCAGGAGTTCCCGCCATGTCCTATCGTCGATCGACCTTCCCCCTGTTCGTCATGGTGATGGCGATACTGGCCGCCCTCGGCGTGTTCAACCCCGCCCACGCCGCCCCGGTCGCGGTCTCCTCGGCCGCCGCGCCGCGCTTCACGGTCGAGGTCACGGGGCAGGGGCCCGACGTGATCCTGATCCCCGGCCTGGCCTCGTCCGCCGCGGTCTGGGACGACACGGTCAAGCAGCTGAAGGGCCGCTATCGCCTGCACGTGATCCAGGTGGCCGGGTTCGCCGGCGCCCCGGCCGGCGCCAACGCCGAAGGGCCGGTGGTCCAGCCCACGGTCGACGCCCTGGACGGCTACAGGTCGGCCGGGCTGAAGTCGCCCGCCGTGATCACTCGATGGGCGGGCTGATGGGCCTGATGCTGGCCCGCCAGCACCCCGAGGACGTCGGCCGGCTGATGGTGGTCGACAGCCTGCCCTTCTACGCCATGGTGTTCTCGCCCGAGGCCACCGTCGAGACGGCGAGGCCCCAGGCCGCCGCCATGCGCGACCGGACGATCGCCGCCGCGCCCGAGGCCTGGGCGTCCATGGAGACGGCGATGATGACCCGCCTGATCAAGTCGCCCGAGGGCCTGAAGTCGACCACCGCCGCCGCCATCGCCTCGGACCGTTCGGTGGTGGCCCGCGCCCTCTACGACGACCTGACCACCGACCTGCGCGGCGAGATCGCCGCGATCAAGACGCCCGTCACCATGCTCTATCCGTGGGATCCGGCCACCGCGCCCCAGGCGGCGTTGGACCAGCTCTACACCGGCGCCTACGCCCCGATGACCCAGGCCAAGGTCAAGCGGATCGACGGGTCGTACCACTTCATCATGCTGGACCGGCCGGCCGCCTTCGCCTTCGAGGTCGAGGCCTTCCTGAAGTAAGCCGGCTTGCACGGCCCCGCTCGGGCCGGAACAGTGGCGGGATGATGATTCTGCCCGCTTCCGTCCGCCGCTTCGCCCTGGCCCTCGTCGCCCCCGCCCTCATGGTGCTGGCGATGGGGGCCGGCCCCGTCCGCGCCGAACCCTCCCTGTGGGTGATCAAGGACAAGGACTCGACGATCTACCTGTTCGGCACGGTCCACGTGCTGCGGCCGGAAACCCAGTGGCGCACGCCCAAGATCGCCAAGGCCTTCGAGGCCGCCGACGACGTGGTCATGGAGATCGAGCAGCCCGAGAAGCCCGCCGACACCCAGGCCCTGATGCTGAAATACGGCATCGACCGGACCACGCCGCTGTCGGCCAAGCTGAAGCCCGAGACCTACGCCAAGCTGCAGGCGGCGGGGCAGGGCATGGGCTTCCCGCCGCAGGCCCTGGACGTGATGCGGCCCTGGCTGGCCGCCCTGACCGTGTCGCTGACCCCGCTGCTGAAGGCCGGCTACGATCCGGAGAGCGGCGTCGAGAAGCTGCTGAACGCCCAGGCCAAGGCGGCGGGCAAGCCGGTCTCGGCCTTCGAGACCATGGAGCAGCAGGTCCGGTTCTTCGCCGACATGACCCCGGCCGAGGAAACCCAGCTGCTGGAATCCACCCTGGACGAGGTCGACGACGGCCCGGCCAAGATCGACGCCCTGGTCAACGCCTGGGCGAGCGGCGACCAGGCCGAGCTGAAGCGCCAGATGGTCGACGAGATGCAGGGCGAGTATCCGGAGCTCTACAAGCTGCTGCTGGTCGACCGGAACGCCGACTGGGCCCAGCAACTGAAGACCAAGCTGGCCGGCTCGGGCGTCAGCTTCGTGGCCGTGGGCGCAGGACACCTGACGGGCCCGGACAGCGTGCAGGCGCAGCTGGAGAAGCTGGGGATCAAGGCCGAGGTGGTGAAGTAGGGTCTGATTCCCGGGTAGAGATGCGTGACGGCTTTCGACCCAAAGCGGACAGTGGCGGCCCTCCTGCCCCCTCTCTCATAGAGAGAGGGAGGGGGCCATGGCGAAGCCATGGGAGGGTGAGAGGTTACACTCTCACCGAATGAAACGCGGCTGTTCAGATGGTCTTAGGATAGTTGCCCGATCCACGCTGGCGGCCCTGGTGAGCCTCTGTCGGAGTCTCGAAAGCGCGGCTCAGCGGCTCAGCGGCTCTGGATTTTCCGGCTAGCGGTGAAACCTCTCACCCTCCCACCGCTTCGCGGCGGGCCCCTCCCTCTCTCTATGAGAGAGGGGTTTTCACGGCGTCCGCCATCCCGGACGTCGAGGCCGCCAGCTCTCGCTACGCCGCCGCCCCGCCGTCCTTCCGCAGATAAATCGACCGCTTCGGCGCCGACATCACCCGGTGCAGCATCGGCTCGAAGGCCTCCAGCGGCATCGACTTGTAGGCCGGGTCGAAGGCTTCCTGGTCGTAGATGTGGCAGAACTGGGCGGTGTATTCGAAGCTGGGGTGGCCCCGGAACTGGTCGCGCATGTCGCGGTCCAGGCCCAGGTGGTGGAAGAAGTAGTAGCCCTGGAAGACGGCGTGGTGCGCCACCATCCAGTGGTTCTCCTCGGAGACGAAGGGCTGCAGGATCGCGGCGGCGATGTCGGCGTGATTGCGCGGGCCCAGGATGTCGCCGATGTCGTGCAGCAGGGCGCAGACCACGTATTCCTCGTCGCGGCCGTCCTGGAAGGCGCGGGTGGCGGTCTGCAGGCTGTGGTCCAGCCGGTCGATGGCGAAGCCGCCGCAGTCGCCCTGCAGCAGCTTCAGGTGCGAGACCAGGCGCCCCGGCAGGTCGCGGCCGAACGCCATCGAGGCGTTGGCGATGATCGCCCAATCCTGCGGCGTGCCGTCGACCATCGCGTGGAATTTCGCCCGTTCTTGGGCCCGTTCATGGTCGTCCGGATGCTGGTGGCCGTCGGCCATGGCGTTCTCCTCCCGAACATCTGTTTGACCTGATCGTGCGCCGCGCGGCGAGCGCCGTCAACGCGGGGCGACGAAGTTCCAAAGACCCCCAGGGACCGCCAAAGAACCCATTGAGAAGCGGAGCCAGACCGGCTAGACGGGCTGGGCGCTTGGACGGCGCGAGTTTCTCCGTCCAATGCGGGCGTAGTTCAGAGGTAGAACGTCAGCTTCCCAAGCTGAATGTCGGGGGTTCGATTCCCCCCGCCCGCTCCAAGCTCCCCCAAAGCTTCACCTGGAAATTGCAGAGCTGACCTCGAACGCCGGAGGTCTGTCTCGTTTCGAACCATGTCCGTTCAATACGGAACGATGTTCGTTCGTTACGGGAAACGCCTCCGGAATTCGTTAAGAACGGTTAAGTTATCGCGCGCGCTCGCGGTCGGACGTGGGGCGCGCTGGATCGGGGGAAGTCCATGGGCAAGTTGTCGGCCGGCGCGGCGAAGGCCGCCGTTGCGGAATCCCCGCGCGTGGAACGTCTGGCGCGCTTCGCCGACGGGTTGGAGCAGCTGGCCGGACGCTGGGAGCGCGAAGCCCGCGATCCGCGCGTCGCCGCCGCCCTGAGCGAGCGCTTCGGCGCCTCGGCCCCGGAGCTGCTGGCCACCCAGGACGCGGTCGCCCACCTGCTGGCCTCGTCGTTCGGGACGCCCGGCGCCCTGCCGCCCAAGCTGCTGCTGCGCCTGCACGACGCCCTGGCGAGCCTGGCCGTGCTGGCGGCCTACACGCCGCCGGCCGCCGAAGAGAACATCATTCCGATCGTCGACGTGAAGAGCCGCGCCCAGGCGGTCCGGCTCGAAACCGCCACCCGCAAGCTGCTGAAGGGCCTGGGCCGCGCCCTGGCCGTCGGCGCCGTGGGGGCCACGGTGCTGGCCGCCATGCCCGCCGCCGCGCAACAGCATGTGGGCCATGCCGATGGCTCCACCGTCTCCGACGGCATCGACATGATCGCCCATGGGCTGAACGGCGATTCGGGCAACGACGGCGGGACGATCAATCAGTCCGTCGCCGGAAGCTACAGCAACGTCAACGCCTCTGCGGTCAAGGTCACCGCCAATGGCAGCGACGGCGGCGATGGCGGGGTGGGCTTCCTGTTTCCCCCCGTCGTGGTGTTCGGCATCGGGGGCGACGGCAACGAAGGCGGCGACGGGGGCTCGGCCACCCTGACCCTGGGCGGCAACGTCGTGACCACCGGCGTCAAGGCGGTGGGCGTCCAGGTCCAGGCCAACGGAGGCGCCGGCGGCGACGGCGGCGAAGGCATCGGCGCGGCCGGCAAGGGTGGCGCGGGTGACCACGGCGGCGCCGGCGGCTCGGCGAACCTGACCAACAACGCTTCAGTCCTGACCTATGGCGATCAGTCCTCGGCTCTGTTCGTGCAGAGCGTCGGCGGCGCCGGCGGCGACGGCGGCGCGGGCGCGGGCCTGGTCGGCGTGGGCGGAACCGGTAGCGGCAGCGGCCCCGGCGGTTCGGTCAGCGTGACCAACAACAATTTCCTGGAAACCTACGGCGCCGGATCGAACGGCGTCCTGGCCCAGAGTGTCGGCGGCCTGTCCGGTTCGGGCGGTTCGGCGGGCGGGATCGGCGCGTTCGCGGGCGGCTCGAACGCCGCGGGCGACGGCGGCTCCGTCGGGGTGACCAACCACGATCGAATTCTCACCCATGGCGATGTGGCCTACGGGATCCTGGCCCAGAGCATCGGCGGCGGCGGCGGCGCGGCCGGCGGCGCGGGCGGTATCGTCGCCTTGGGCGGCGGCGGGTCGGGCGGCGGCTCAGGCGGCGTCGTCAACGTGTTCAACGATGGCGCGATCGAAACCATTGGCGTGTCGTCGATCGGGATGTTCGCCCAGAGCGTGGGCGGCAGCGGCGGCGTCGGCGGCGGGGCCGGCGGCCTGGTCGGCATCGGCGGCGGCGGCGGCTCGTCGGGCGACGGCGGCGCGGTGACGGCCACCAACGAAGGCCGGATCTTCACCCATAACGACGAGGCCACGGGCGTGTTCGCCCAGAGCATCGGCGGCGGCGGCGGCAACGGCGCGGGCGGCGGCGGCCTGGTCGGCATCGGCGGCGACGGCGGCGCGTCTGGCAAGGGCGGCGACGTCACGGTCACCAACGCCGGCGCCGGCGAGATCGAGACCGAGGGCAAGCTGGCCCAGGCCGTGTTCGCCCAGAGCGTGGGCGGCGGCGGCGGCAACGGCGCGGGCGCCGGCGGCCTGGCGGCGATCGGCGGCAAGGGCGGGGCGGGCGGCGACGCCGGCGTCGTCACCGTGATCAACGACGGGAAGCTGACGACCCACGGCTACGACTCCTACGCCATCTTCGCCCAGAGCGTGGGCGGCGGCGGCGGCAACGGCGGCAATGCGGGCGGCCAGTTCGCGATCGGCGGCAAGGGCGCGGGCGGCGGTATCGGCGAGGCCGTCAACGTCACCAACCACGGCCAGATCGTCACCGCCCTCGACGGCTCGGGCGGCGTCTTCGCCCAGAGCGTGGGCGGCGGCGGCGGCAGCGGCGGCGACTCCGCCAGCGTCGGCCTGTTCGTCAATCTGTCGATCGGCGGCGACGCCGGCACGGGCAGCAAGGGCGGCGACGTCACGGTGATCAACACCGGCCGGATCGAGACCGGCGGCGACCGCGCCTCGGCCATCTACGCCCAGAGCGTGGGCGGCGGCGGCGGCAACGGCGGCTTCGGGGCCGGCGGGGCGATCGGCGTCTACGGCGCGGTCAGCATCGGCGTCGGCGGCTCGGGCGGCGGCGGCGGCAACGGCGGCATCGTCCATGTCACGGCCGACGGGACCCTGATCACCAAGGGCGACGACTCGCGCGGCGTGTTCGCCCAGAGCGTGGGCGGCGGCGGCGGCGATGGCGGCTACACCGTGTCGGCGGCCTTGGCGGTCGGCGACGTCGGGGCGGCCTCGGGCGCGATCTCGATCGGCGGCACGGGCGGCGCGGCCAGCAACGGCGGCGACGTCACCGTCGACCACGTCACCGGCGTGGACATCGACACCACCGGCGACCGGGCGGTCGGCGTGTTCGCCCAGAGCGTGGGCGGCGGCGGCGGCAATGGCGGCTGGAGCGGCGCGATCGCCGCGGCGGCCTCGGGCGGCGTCAGCGCCTCGATCGGCGTGGCCGTGGGCGGCAGCGGCGGCAACGCCGGCGGCGGCGGCCTTGTCACGGTCGACACCGCCGGCCAGATCCACACCCGCGGCGTCGACGCCTCGGGCATCTACGCCCAGAGCATCGGCGGCGGCGGCGGCACGGGCGGCTTCGCCCTGTCCGGGGCCCTGTCCGGCGGCACGGCGGCCGGCTCGGCCTCGGTGGGCGTCGGCGGCTCGGGGGCCGGGGGCGGCGACGCCCAGAAGGTGACCGTGACCAGCGTCACCGATATCCTCACCGAAGGCGACCGCTCGGCGGGCATCTACGCCCAGGCCGTGGGCGGCGGCGGCGGCAGCGGCGGCTGGAGCGGCGCGGTGGCCGGCGCGGGCGGCCAGGCCGGCGGCGCGGTCGGCGTCTCGATCGGCGGCGACGGCGATCACGGCGGCAAGGGCGGCGAGGTCAAGATCGACAGCACGGGCCGGATCGAGACCCAGGGCGCGGACGCCGCGGGCATCTTCGGCCAGAGCGTGGGCGGCGGCGGCGGCAGCGGCGGCTTCTCGATCGCGGCGGGCGTCGCGGTGGGCGAGGGCGCGCTGGGCGGCTCGGTCGGCGTGGGCGGCGGCGGCGACGGCGGCGGCGACGCCGACATTGTCACCATCGACAGCGTGGGCACGATCCACACCCAGGGCGATCGTTCGCAGGGCGTCTTCGCCCAGAGCATCGGCGGCGGCGGCGGCAACGGCGGCTGGAGCGGCTCGCTGGCCATCGCGGCCGGCCAGACGGCGGGCGCGGTCGGCGTCAGCGTCGGCGGCGCGGGCGCGCTGGGCGGCAAGGGCAAGCAGGTGACCGTCACCAGCACCGGCGGGATCTTCACCGAGGGCCACGACGCCGCGGGCGTCCTGGCCCAGTCGGTCGGCGGCGGCGGCGGCACGGGCGGCTTCTCGCTGGCGGCGGGCGTGGGCGCGGGCCAGACGGCCGGCGCGGCGACCGTCAGCGTCGGCGGCAACGGCGGCGCGGGCAACGACGCCGAGCTGGTCAAGGTGACCAGCACCGGCGTGATCAGCACCCGGGGCGACCGCTCCTACGGCGTCCAGGCCCAGTCGATCGGCGGCGGCGGCGGCAGCGGCGGCTTCACCGGCGCCCTGTCGGTGGGCGCGGGCCAGAGCACGGCGGCCATCGCGGTCGGCGTGGGCGGTTCCGGCGCGGGCGGCGGCAAGGGCGGCGACGTCGAGGTCGACGTCATCGACATGATCCTGACCCTGGGCGACGACGCCACGGCGGTGCTGGCCCAGTCGATCGGCGGCGGCGGCGGCAGCGGCGGCTTCTCGCTGACCGGCAGCGCGGGAATCGGCCAGACCTCGGGCTCCGGCTCGCTCGGCATCGGCGGGTCCGGCGGCGCGGCGGGCGACGCGGGCGACCTGGTCACGGTGACCAGCCACGCGGACATCTCGACCACGGGCGACCGGGCCAACGGCGTCCAGGCCCAGAGCATCGGCGGCGGCGGCGGGGCGGGCGGCTGGACCGGCGCCTTGGCCATCGCCTCGGGCAACACCAGCGGCGCGGTTTCGGTCGGTGTCGGCGGCAATGGAGCCGGCGGCGGCGACGGCAAGGAGGTCAAGGTCGACAGCTTCGGCCAGATCGAGACCCACGGCGACGACGCGGTGGGCATCCTGGCCCAGTCGGTCGGCGGCGGCGGCGGCAGCGGCGGCTTCTCGATCGCGGCGGGCGGCGCGGCCGGCCAGAGCACCGGCGCGGGCAGCTTGAGCATCGGCGGCGGCGGCGGGGTCGGCGGCGACGGCGGCGTCGTGACCGTCCACAGCCGCGAGCTGATCGAGACCCACAACGACCGGGCCTACGGCGTCCAGGCCCAGAGCATCGGCGGCGGCGGCGGCGCGGGCGGCTTCTCGGCGGCGGTGACCGCGGCCCTGTCGTCCGGTGCGCCCAAGGGGATCAGCGCGGCGATCGGCGGCAGCGGCGGCGCGGGCGGCGACGCCGAGACCGTCACCGTGACCAGCGACGTCGGCGCGGTGACCCATGGCGAAGAGGCCCACGGCCTGATCGCCCAGAGCATCGGCGGCGGCGGCGGCAGCGGCGGCTTCTCGATCAGCGGCACGCTGACCCAGGGGACCAGCACGGTCGGCCTTTCGGCCAGCATCGGCGGCGAGGGCGGTTCGGCGGGCGACGCCGGCGAGGTCCATGTGACCACCGACGGCGTGACCACCACCGAGGGCGCGCGGGCCTACGGCGTGTTCGCCCAGAGCGTGGGCGGCGGCGGCGGCGACGGCGGCATGGCCGGCGCCCTGACCGGCGGTCTCTCGTCGACCGACAATATCGCCATCGGCGTGTCGATCGGCGGCTCGGGCGGTTCGGCGGGCGTCGGCCGCCTGGTCGAGGTGACCAACAACGGCAAGGTCGGCACCACCGGCGACGGGGCCACGGCCATCTTCGCCCAGAGCGTGGGCGGCGGCGGCGGCACGGGCGGCATGGCCGTTTCGGCGGCCCTGGGCGGCGCCAAGTCCAAGAACGTCTCGCTGGCGTTCGGCGGCTCGGGCGGCGGCGGCGGCAAGGGCGGCGACGTCAAGGTCACCTCCACCGACCTGGTGGTCACCGAGGGCGACGACGCCACGGCCATCTTCGCCCAGAGCGTGGGCGGCGGCGGCGGGGCCGGCGGCGCGGCCGGGGCCCTGGCGGTGTCGGGCGGCGAGTCGACCAACCTGTCGATGAACATGGGCGGTTCGGGCGCCACGGGCTCGATCGGCGGCGACGTCACGGTCGTCAACAGCGGCGCGGTGGTCACCCACGGCGAGCAGTCGCACGGGATCTTCGCCGAGAGCATCGGCGGCGGCGGCGGCCACGGCGGCATGGCCGGCATCGACGAGAACCAGTGGTCCGACTACATGGCCGGCGGCGCCGGCACGGTCAGCCTGGGCTCCAAGAGCAACAACATCTCGGTCGCGCTGGGCGGCGACGGCGGCACGGGCAACGACGGCGGCGTCGTCCGGGTCACCAACAGCGGCGTGGTGGCGACGACCGGCGAGTCCCAGGCCAATGCCATCTACGCCCAGAGCATCGGCGGCGGCGGCGGCGACGCGGGCGTGGCCACGGCGGCGTCCGGCAGCTTCGGCCAGGGGCAGAACGGCACCTACGCCATCGCCCTGGGCGGCACGGGCGGCGCGGCCGGCGACGGCAAGCTGGTCGACGTCAAGAACAGCGGCTCGCTGAGCACGGTCGGCGGCAATTCCAGCGGCATCGTGGCCCAGTCGGTGGGCGGCGGCGGCGGCTCGGGCGGCGACGCCCGCGGCTTCTCGCTGAGCTTCTCCAAGAAGCCGGCCGGCACGAGCAAGGCCACCTCGGTCAACGTCTCGATCGGCGGCCAGGGCGGCGCGGCCGGCGACGGCGGCGAGGTCTGGGTCGACAACAGCGGCCAGATCCTGACGGAGGGCAGCGACTCGCACGGCGTGTTCGCCCAGTCGGTGGGCGGCGGCGGCGGTCGCGGCGGCCTGATCTCGACCCAGGGCGAGGAGGTCGTCACCTTCCTCGACATGGCCAACAAGGGCGAGGCCAAGGGCGGCCAGATCGCCATCGGCGGCTCGGGCGCGGGCGGCGGCGACGGCTTCCTGGTCAAGGTGCTCAACAGCGGCCTGATCTGGACCAAGGGCAACGACTCCCACGGCGTGTTCGCCCAAAGCGTGGGCGGCGGCGGCGGCGACGGCGGCTCGGGTCTGGCCGGCGAGGTCAGCATCGGCGGCCAGGGCGGCGTGGCCGGCGACGGCGGCGAGGTCCGGGTGACCAACAACGGGACCATCGTCACCGAAGGAGCCCTGTCGCGCGGCGTGTTCGCCCAGAGCGTGGGCGGCGGCGGCGGCACGGGCGGCGCCACCGACTACGACGGCGACGACACCTATTCCTACAGCAAGGGCCTGTCGGACACGATGAAGGTGGTCGGCAACCTGACCGCCACCAAGGACCTGATCGACTCGTTCAGCGAGCCGGCCTGGGGGATCAGCATCGGCGGCACGGGCGGCTCGGCCGGCGACGGCGGCCTGGTCACGGTCACCAACAACGGCGCGATCTACACCTCGGGTCGCCTGTCGCACGGCATCATGGCGCAGAGCGTCGGCGGCGGCGGCGGCACGGGCGGCGAGGGGACGATCACGGCCGTCGGCCAGATCGTGTTCTCAGGCCTGGGCGGCACGGCCGGCGACGGCGGCGACGTCGTCGTCACCAACAACGGCCTGATCCAGACCTCGGGCTACGGCGCCTACGGCATCTTCGCCCAGAGCGTGGGCGGCGGCGGCGGCGTGGCCGGCGACACCTCGCTGGGCATCGCCTCGTGGGGCGACTTCGGCCCGTTCGGCGGCGAGGACTACAGCGACTACGGCAAGCTGAGCCTGAACCCGCTGGACGGCTACGGCGGCGACGGCGGCGATGTGAAGGTGGTCAACACCGGCGACATCATCCTGCTCGGCGACGGCGCGGTCGGTATCTTCGCCCAGAGCGTGGGCGGCGGCGGCGGCCTGTTCGGCAGCGGCCTGGGCCTGTCGTTCGCCGGTTCGCTGGGCGGCACGGGCGACGCCGGCACGGTCACCGTGATCCAGAACGGCAACATCTGGGCCGGCGGCAAGAACGGCGTCGGGGCCTTCTTTCAGAGCCAGGCGGGCGACGTCCCGGCGGCCGGTTCGCACAGCCTGTCGGCTTCGGCCGCGGCGACGCCGACCTATACGGCGGCCGACATCAACGCCACCCTGAACGGCGACGTCCACGGCGGCGCGGTCTACGGCAAGGGCGTGTTCGTCGACGGCGGCAAGAACAACGTCATCACCCTGAACGGCGTGGTGTCGGCGGACTCGAACCTGGCCATCCTGGCCACCACCGGCAACGACACGTTCATCAGCAACAAGGGCGTGATCGGCAACATCGACCTGGGCCGCGGCCTGAACGCCTTCAACAACACGGCGACCTCGACCCTGGTGTCGCTGGACTATGTGAAGCTGAACGGCGGCCTGCTGACCAACGACGGGATCTTCACGCCCGGCGGCAACGGTCACGTCCAGACCACCAGCGTCGAGGGCGACTTCAAGCAGACCGCGACCGGCGTGTTCCTGACCGACCTGGACCTGGGCAAGACGGGCAAGGCGGGCGAGATCGACCGCCTGGACCTGACCGGCTCGCTGGACCTGAAGGGCAAGTTCGTCCTGCAGATCGCCGACCCGGGCCACATCCTGCCGGGCGACCACACGGCCACGATCCTGAACGGCTCGGGCACGGTGACTGCCTCGGGCGTGCAACTGGTGGCCCCGACCTCGTCGATCGCCACCTTCGAGCTGAAGACCACCAAGGACGACCTGAACCTGCACTATGTGGTCGACTTCTCGCCGGCCGGGTTCAACGTCAACCGCACCTCGGTGGGCGATCACATCAACAACATCCAGCTGGCCGGCAGCACCGACGCCTTCGCGCCGGTGGCGGCCGAGCTGTTCTGGGAGCCGTCGCAGACGGCCCTGGCCAACTACTACGACAGCTTCAGCGCCGAGACCTACGCCGACCAGGTGGCGGTGACCAACTTCGCCATCGCCGGCTTCACCGACTCGATGATGACCTGTCCGACGACGCCGGGCCGGGACGAGGCTGACGACTGCGTGTGGACCAAGGCCGGCGGGCGCCAGCTGACGCTGGACGCCACGACGCAGGACATGGCCTACCGGGAACGCTCCGCGGGCCTGCAGGGCGGCTTCGAGCGCGCCGCCGGTCCGCACTGGCGGCTGGGCATGGCGCTGTCGGGCGAGAGCCTGCGGACCGGCGTGCCGACCCGCACCCAGGGCGACGGCGACCGCTATCAGCTGGGCGTCGTGGCCAAGGTGATCGACGGTCCGGCCTCGTTCGCCATGGCCTTCACCACGGGCACGAGCTCGGTCGACACCCGCCGCGCGGTCCTGCTGCCGTCGGGCCTGCGGATGGCGCAGGCCAAGCAGGAGCAGACCTTCCAGGCGGTCACCGTCCGGACCGGCTACCGCTTCGGCACCGACAAGGCTTACGCCAAGCCGATCGCCGAGCTCAACTACGCCCGCATCCAGACCGACGCCTTCGCCGAAAAGGGCGCGGGCGCGCTGAACCTGGTCGCGCCCAAGCAGGTGGACCAGTCCACCCGGGCCAGCGTCAAGCTGGAGGTCGGCGCCGAGTTCATGCAGGGCGTCACGGCCATCCGGCCCTATGCCCGCATCGGCGCCAGCCACATGCTGTCGGGCAGCGCCCCGCAGTTCACCACCGCCTTCGAAGGCGCGCCGCCGGTGGCCGGCTCGTACGACGTGGCCTCGCGGCTGGACAAGACCACGGGCGACGCCGAGCTGGGCGTGTCCCTGGTCAACGCCAAGGGCGCCAGCGCCAAGCTCAACTGGTCGGGTCAGTTCGGCGACCGGGTCAGCAACCAGGCCCTGGCCGTGAAGTTCACCCTGCCGTTCTAGGCGGCCCGCTTGAACGAGGGGAGGGGTCGCGCTTGCGCCCCTCCCGCGAAACTTGATACTTCCAACCCTGAAACGACGGGGCGGGCTTGTTGGCCCGTCCCGTCGTCGCTATTTCGCGCTCTCAATTCCCCCATTCTTCACTTTCCCCCAAGACAGACGAGACCACGCCCGTGGCGAAACCGGCCAAAGCCATCATCCTCAGCGCCGGCCAGGGCAAGCGCCTGTCGCCCCTGACCGACACCCGCCCCAAGTGCCTGGTCGAGCTTTCGGGCCGCACCGTGCTGCACTGGCAGCTCAAGCACCTGGCCGAGGCGGGGATCACCGAGGCGGTGGTGGTGACCGGCTTCGCCGCCGACACCGTCGAGAAGGAAGTCGCGGGGCTGGACATCCCGGGCCTGAAGGTCCGCACCCTGTTCAACCCGTTCTACGCCCTGACCGACAACCTGGCGACCTGCTGGCTGGCGCGGGGCGAGATGCGCGGCGACTTCCTGCTGCTGAACGGCGACACCCTGTTCGAGCGCCCGATCGCCGAGGCGCTGATCGCCGCGCCGTCGGCCCCTATCACCGTCACCATCGACCGTAAGGGCGGCTACGACGCCGACGACATGAAGGTGCTGACCGAGGGCCTCAGCCTGCGGGCCATCGGCAAGACCATCGAGCAGTACGACGCCGAGTCGATCGGCTTCCTGCGCTTCGATCCCGAGGGCGCGGCCCTGTTCACCCGCATCGTCGAGCAGGCTCTGCGCACGCCGGAAGGCCTCAAGCGCTGGTACCTCAGCGTGATCAACCAGATCGCCCAGGAGCACGACGTGGTCCGCGTGCAGTCGATCCAGGGCCTGCAATGGGCCGAGATGGACTTCCCCGAGGACGTGCCGAAGAACCGCGAACTGGCTGCGGCCTGGGTCGCCGCGGGCGAGTAGGCCGGCGGGCTCGGCCTTCCGGTCGGGATATTCCGTAAACTGAAGAGTGCTCGCCGGTGTGGCAAAGCCGCATCGCGATGCGCGTTTCCGTGTCTCATCCACAAACAAAGTAAGCTGCTTCTTACTCTGTCATCGACCAGTCACAGGCGACTCCTATAGCCGGTCCGCTCTACCTGGAACGGTGGCGACGCTTGTGGGGGACAGGGCCGATGTCCGACACCTTCCGGCGTATCGATCGATACAAGGCCTGCACGGCCGGAAATGGGGATCTCATGCGGAAGTTCGGAATTCAGAAAGTCAGCCTGCTGACGGGCGCGGCCCTGTCGGCGCTGTCGTTCGCGACGGCGGCCCTGGCCCAGGAGGCGTCCTCGACCGCCCTGGACGAGATCGTGGTCACGGCCGAGCGCCGCTCGGAGAACCTGCAGAAGGTGCCGGTGTCGGTGGCCGTGGTCGGCGGCGACCAGCTGCGCGCCGTCAACGCCGATGGCAGCGACATCCTGGCCCTGTCGGGCAAGGTCCCCAGCTTCTACGCCGAGACCACCACGGGCCGGATTTTCCCGCGCTTCTACATCCGCGGCCTGGGCAACATCGACTTCTACCTGGGCGCATCCCAGCCCGTGTCGATCATCCATGACGACGTGATCCTGGAACACGTGGTCCTGAAGTCGAACCCGCTGTTCGACATCAAGCAGGTGGAAGTGCTGCGCGGCCCGCAGGGCTCGCTGTTCGGCCGCAACACCACCGCCGGCATCGTCAAGTTCGACACCAACAAGCCGACCCAGACCCTGGAAGGCCGCGCCAGCGCCTCGTACGGCACCTACGGCACGACCACCTTCGACGGCGGCATCGGCGGCCCGATCGTGGCCGACAAGCTGGCCTTCCGCGTTTCGGCGCTCTACCAGCACCGCGACGACTACGTCGACAACACCTTCGCCGGGACCAGCGCCGACGGCACCGTCACCCCGAAGAAGAACGCCATGGGCGGCTTCGACGAGAAGGACGTCCGGGTCCAGCTGCTGGCCACCCCGACCGACCAGCTGACGGTCCTGGCCTCGGCCCACGCCCGCCAGTACGAGGGCACCTCGACCCTGTTCCTGCGCCAGGCGCTGAAGAAGGGCTCCAACAGCTCGTCGGCCCCGCGCGACAGCGTCGCCTTCGACGAGGCGGCCAACAACCCGCAGGCCTACGACACCCAGGGCGCGTCGCTGAACATCGCCTACGACTTCGGTCCGGTGACCCTGACCTCGATCAGCGCCTACGAGACCACCAACGGCTACAGCCGCGGCGACACCGACGGCGGCGCGGCGGCCAACTTCCCGGTCGCCGGCGCTCCGAACGGCTTCGGCCAGTCGATGGGCCAGGTCCGCGACCTGGACCAGCTGACCCAGGAAATCCGCCTGGCCAGCAACGGCGACGACCGCCTGAAGTGGCAGGTCGGCGCGCTGTACTTCGACTCGCGCGACACGACCGACTTCTATCAGCGCGGCTACTTCCTGCTGCCGACCTCGGCCGGCTACAACCCCAACAACTGGGTGCGGCTGAACAACCTCAACACCTCGTGGGCGGTGTTCGGCCAGGTCAGCTACAAGCTGACCGACGCCCTGACGATCACCGGCGGCCTTCGCGACACCTACGACGCCAAGAAGACCGTGCTGGTCAAGACGTCCAACACCGCCGCCAACGTCTCGACCTACACCGGCCGCCGCTACGTGCGCCTGGCCGACGAGCAGGTCAGCTGGGACCTGTCGGCCAACTATGAGGTCAATCCCGACCTGAACCTCTACGCCCGCGTGGCCAAGGGCTTCCGCGGCCCGACCATCCAGGGCCGCTCGGCCGTGTTCAACAGCGACTTCACCACCGCCAACTCGGAAACGATCCTGTCGTGGGAAGCGGGCCTGAAGAGCACGCTGCTGGACAACACCCTGCGCTTCAACGCCTCGGCCTTCACCTACGAGGTCAAGGACATCCAGCTGAACGGCAACGACTCCAACGGCAACGGCGTGCTGTTCAACGCCGACAAGGCCAAGGCCTACGGCCTGGAAGCCGACGCCGAGTG
>Ga0209758_1002210_pt1 | contig 20278 bp, 15 predicted proteins | sample AraplaMF_Col_mMF_FD_184258 | JGI IMG/M metagenome (GOLD analysis project Ga0209758, IMG submission 184258) | Arabidopsis root microbial communities from the University of North Carolina, USA - plate scrape MF_Col_mMF (SPAdes) (version 2) | ecosystem: Host-associated > Plants > Roots > Endosphere...
AGCCGGCCTCGCGATGGCGATACCAGGCGATGTTGCCGGCGGGATCCTGCACGAACAGGTCGAGATCGTCGGGGTGGCTGTCTGGCCAGTCCAGCGTGATCATGAACTCCGCCTTGGAGTCGATCTTACCCTCCTTGGCGTCCGGCGAGACCGCGAGCAGCGCCAGGAAGAACAGGAACGCGATCACCTGGAGCGCCTTGAACAGCATCACGCCCAGCGGATCGAACGGCTCCTCGCGCGGATAGAGACCAAAGTCGTCCATCATGACGAGGTTCCAGCGCCTTTAGGTTCAACGCCTTGGCGCTCCAGCACCGGCGTCACATAGGTCTCGGTCAGCACCACCGCGTCCGAGAACACCCGCTGGGTCGCGGCATCCAGCATGTAGTACTGGATGCGGACCAGGATCGAGCCGACCAGGCCCGCCAGCGTCGTGTACATCGCGACCGCCATGCCGTCGCTCATCAGCCCCATCGACGAGCGCATCGCGACCTTGTCGGCGGCATCGAGCCCCGCGATCGGCGCCAGCATGATGATGAAGCCGACGATGGTGCCGAGCAATCCGAGCTTCATCAGCGTGTCCGAGACGAACGCGCCGAAACCGTTGGAGCCCCTCAGGCGGTCGGCGAGTGTCCTCAGCAGGAGCGTCTGGTCGACCCGCCGGTAGTCCTGCGCAGCGGCCTTGGTCACCAGGCTCTCGATGTGGTCACGCACCAGCCCGTGCGGCAGCGTCGCCGCGCTCGCATCCAGCGCCTTGCTGCCCCCGGGCGCCGCGAGCACCGCGCGGCAGCGTCGGGCCGCCGCGCCTTCACGGGCGATCGCCCGTGTGCGCAGGAAGCAGTGACCACAGGTCAGAACATAGAGCAGCGCGATCACGCTGGAGATGTAGGTGCGGTCCGAAGCCAGCATCAGACGGATCAGGCCGAACCGCCACAGCAGCACGACGGCGAAGACCGAAAGCCCGGTGAAGATCATCCAGAACAGCAGCGCGCTGCGCTCGGACGGGTCGGCAGCAGAGCCCGCGATCGGCCCAATCGTCATCGAACTCATGCTGCACTGCTCCTGGCTTGCAGGGACTGGCTTGCAAGGACTGACCTGCAACGCTTCCTCGCCGATTAGATCAAAGTCGCCGCGCCCCGTCCAAAGAGCCATGCCCAATCCGGCTTGGGAAATTTGCCCGACCTGCGATCCGGCCCGAACCCTGCAATTGGCAAGGCGCGGCGGCGTTGTTAGGCTGACCTTATCAAACGTTGAGGGTGATCGCATGCGCCTCGTGCTTCAGCTTGTCGCCCGTCTGCTTCTCATCGTCGCGCTCTGCCTTGGCGCGGCGACCGTGTGGGCCACGTTCGACGCCTATCGCAGTGTCGACCGGGCGACTGCCGCCTCGGCGCAGCGGGTCGCGCATGCGCTTCAGGCGCTGTACTGGCAGGAACTACTGTTGCGCAGCAGCAGAGCGCGCGAGCATCTGTTGCCGGTTCCGGACTGGCGCACCCTCGATATGATGAAGTTGATCTCCCCCGGCGTCTGCGTCGAGTTCCAGCCGGCCGCAGCATTCGAAAAGCCGCTCTGCGGCCAGAGCCAGGGCATCGGCAAAACGCCGCCGCGCTGGTTCGCCTCGATCGTGCCGACCTTCCTCGGCAGCCACGCCGAGGTCGTGCGCCCCGTCAGTCCGCGCGCCGCGGCGGCCGGCGCCGTCGTCGCGACACCGGATGCAGCGGCCGCGATCTCGCTCGCCTGGGAGTACATCCTCAACGTGATCGACGTCGCGCTTCTGATGGCGGTGGCGATCGCGCTTCTGGCCTCGATTGCGATTGCGCATGCGCTGGCGCCGGCGCGCACCATCGTCACGGCGCTCCAGCGCATGGCGCGCGGCCATTACCGCACGAAGCTGCCGCGCTTCCGTTCTATGGAGCTTGCGATGATCGGCGGCGCCGTCAGCCAGCTCGGCGGCCGGCTGGAAGAAGCGACCGAGCAGCGCGCGGCGCTGACCCGGCGCCTGATCGAGATCCGCGACGACGAGCGGCGCGCGCTCGCCCGCGAGCTGCACGACGAGTTCGGGCAGAATCTCTCGGCCATCCTCGCCTTCGCCAACACCATCGAGACGGCGAGCGCGAAGGAAGGCAAGGATGAAGGCAAGGATATCGGCATCGCGCAGGACGCGCGCATGATCTCGCAGGCCACCCATCATCTGATGGCCTCGCTGCGCGATGCGCTCAAACGCCTGCGCAATCCCCTGCCCGAGGAGCTCGGGCTCGAGGCCAGCCTCGTCAATCTCGTCGACAGCTGGCGTTCACAGAGCACGGCGCGGCCGACGATCCAGCTCGATCTCAGGGGCGATCTCACCGACATCAGCGGCGCGGCTGCCACCACCGCCTATCGCATCGCCCAGGAATGCCTGACCAACGCGCTGCGCCACAGCTCGGCACGCGAGATTTCCTTGTGCGTCGAGCGGCGCGTGGGCGAGGACGATGCGCTTCTGATCCGCGTCGAGGATGACGGCGGCGGCGATGCGACGCGCGTTGCGCGGTCGGCCGGCTTCGGTCTCACCGGCATTCGCGAACGCGTGGCGGCCGCCGGCGGATCGCTGTCGATCCTGCCCGCCAGAGGCGGTCTGAGCGTCGCCGCCACCATCCCGCTCGCCGCATGAGGCCTCGATGAGCGAGGTTGCAGCAACAGGCATCTCCGTGCTGCTGGTGGACGATCATCCGATCGTGCGGCAAGGCTACCGTCGCGTGCTGGAAAGCCAGGGGAACCTTCACGTCGTGGCGGAAGCCGACAACGCCGCGGATGCCTACGCCGCCTTCAAGGCGCACGATCCCGACGTTGTCCTGCTGGATATCTCGATGCCCGGCGCGAGCGGGTTGGAGGCGATCCGCAATATCCGCGCGTGGTCCCCGCGGGCGCGGATTCTCGTCTTCACCATGCACAACGAGGCCGTGCTGGTGAAGGCCGCCTTCGGCGCCGGCGCCGCTGGCTTCGTCACCAAGAGCAGCGAACCGTCCGCGGTCGTCGCCGCGATCCGCAGCATCGCCCGCGGCGAACGTGCCATGAGCGACGACATCGCGCATATCCTGGCCGAGGAGAGCCTGTCGCCGACCGGCTCAGTGCTGGATCAGTTGGGCGAGCGCGAGATCGAAATCCTGCGCCAGTTCGCCGGCGGCGCCACCACCGAACAGATCGCGGCGCATCTCAATCTCAGTGTGAAGACGGTGCAGAACTATCACTACCTGATCAAGACCAAGACCGGCGCGCGCACGGACGCACAGCTGGTGCGGCTGGCGGCGAGCTGCGGCCTGACGAGGATTTGACTGCAATGTTGGTTACCCCACCTCAATCTTGTACCACATCGTTCGATCTAGAGCCCTGCTCATATGTCGTAAGAAAATCTGACTCGAGCGCACACGAAATCTTCAGCTTAAAAAGGCATTCATCCTTCGGTTTGGGGCTGCGGGAACGCGCGAGGCCGCGAACACAGCAAACAGGCTTTGATTTGCGCCCCCTTGATACGGAAACGAGAGATCGAATGGCTTTTGACTATAAGGCGATTGAAGCGGAAGTCGGGAATCGTGATTATTTTCCAAACACCAACTCAGTTGCATACTTCGACCCTCAATCGCAGACCATACACGTAAATCGTATATCAAAAGCCGTCTTCCAAGACGCTCTCGCAAAAGGCGACCTCCCAGATCTACGCCAGCACTTGTGCACGTTGCTGCACGAAATTACGCATTGGGCAGATCTCGTTGGCACAACTTTTGGCCGCGACTACCTCCGCACCGTTTATGATGCTCTTCGGCTGCTGCCAGAAATAAACTCGCCTGGTCAAGAGGAGCAGTTTTACCGCTTCATCGATCTACACGACCGCACGCGACGATTGATGCTGTCCCGGTATTATCGGACAGTTAATCCGAGTGCGCGGCCGCACGATCTAAAGCAACGATGGGGCATTCAGTTAAGCGCAGGATGCGAATTCGATACAAGAGGGCGGCAGGATCTAGGACGACCGATTATGTTCGTGCGCTTTCTCGATAATCCCAGTGGAGACCTCGTCGCGCGACAACCGATCGTCGTTGGCGCTCTTCTCGAAGTGAACGCCATGTGGTCGGAGATGAGGGCGGCTATGGAGATAGTCGGAGCTATGTCGGAGCCCGAGCGCACTATAGAACAAGCTCTATATGATGAGGAAATCCGTGGCTATATTTATGACCCCAACCTGACCCTTTACACGGCACCAGCTCATCTTCTTGCGCACTTCGCTCAGATAACAGAAATAGGCGATGCCTATTGGCTCGCGTCCGCGGTAGCGCATATCGCCTTAAACCTTAGTCCCGATGATTTCGACAAGCTGGTATTGCCTCAAAGCATGCAGCCTTGGGCCGCGCTGTTTGATGGGTTCAAGCTCTCACAAGATCGCGGCTTTGCCTTCGCGATTATATGCGCAGCCGCCTCCCCCTGGAGCGAGGAGCAAACAGTCAGCGAATGGCTAGATCGGGCATTGAATAAGGCGGGACTTGGGGCTTCTGCGACCATCCTTTTGACGGCCCTCACATCGGCGCGATCGGCTTCCGTTGGCGATGATAAGACTTTGCTTGGGAGCGCCGAGCGTTACCTGCTTTCGCTAGGTGAACGGATATTGGAGATCCGATCTGCAGGAGATACAGCGCTAACACCCAACCGTGTATTGCGCGAGAAATTGATCTTACCACCCGTGTTCGACAGAAACGGCGATCTAATTACTATTGCCGGTGGAATTTTTGATATCGAGCAATTCTCACCCGCGCAGATGCATGGCATAGCCGCTCAATTGCATACTTGGACGCAAAACTTCATCGGCGCATGCCGCTAGATTCTTCTCGGCCGAAAGTCGCAGAAATATCCCAGCCCCTAGCGCACGCTCAAACAGCCCGTGGAGACGTCCACAATCGCGAACATTCTTCCCTTGCAACGCAAAGCACGAATCCTTAGCGACATGCACTGAAACGAACTTGACCTAGCCAGCTTTCAACCCGCGCAGCAGCAGCGCCAAGGTCGCATCCATGCGCGTCTGCAGATCCGCGTCCTTCCACTCCTCGGCATGGCCCGGATGATGGAATCGGCTGGTGGTGTCGAAGATCGTGCGCGCGGTCAATTTGACGTCGTCTACGGCGAAGACGCCCTGTTTCACGCCATCGGCCAGGATCGCCGCGATCTGGTCGATCAGGGTGTCCTTGTGGCACTTCACGGCAGCGCAGGCTTCCCGCGCCAGTGTCAGATAGGTGTCGAACATTTCGGGGTCGTCGAGCACGCGCGAACGCTTGGCGGCGAACAGCGTGCGAAGCCAGCGGTCGAGCCGAACCGGCGCGGGGCCCTGCTCCTCGGCGATCGCCAGCAACGGCGCGTCGATGCGGTCAAGCCAGCGTTTGGCAACGGCCTCGCGCAACGAAGCCTTGCTCGGGAAGTGGCGATAGACGCTGCCGTGGCTCACATCGAGCGCACGGGCAACGTCGACCACGGTGGCCTTGGCAAGCCCGTAGCGCCGCAGCACGTCCTCGGTGACTTCGAGGATCCGCTCCGACGTCAAGATAACGGCTTCATTCATGCCAACACCATTTTCCCGTTGAGGGCTTGGTTACCCGGCGATGGGTGCTTTCCGAAGCGCCCGTGCCGGTCGTTCGGAAAGCTCTCGCCTTAATGAGGCAGTTTTGCAGCCTGCGCCGCTATCTGGCGCGCCACCAGCAAATTGAGCCAATGCCCAATCGTGCCGGTGAGATTGATGATTTCGGTCGTCATTGTCTTAAATCTCCATTCGTCCGCGGTCCCCACCCCAAAATTACGCCTTGGATCCGCAGTCGTTACGAACCTCGAGCTCCCCGGGAGGGATCACCACGGGACGCCCAATCGGAGCGTCCGGGAACGGATATACACGTCTCGCTGACAGATTTCAATATCTGTCAGTCAATGATCCGTGATTGACAGTGAATATTTATAGGTGGACCCATCCTCCCTCAGGCCGTCCCGGCTGGCCGGGCCGGTGGAAAGCTCGGCGATCCCCCTCAGCGCGGCCCCAGACCGTTTGTTTCGCACTGCCCGCTCTGCTAAATCACGGCGTAAAAAGCATTTTGGCAGGTCGCAGCCCTCTTGGGCCGCCCGCCCACCTATCTGGAGTCGTCCAATGATCCCCCGCTATACCCGTCCGGAAATGGCCTCGATCTGGGAGCCGCAGACCCGGTTCAAGATCTGGTTCGAGATCGAGGCGCATGCCGCGGATGCCCTCGCCGAGCTCGGGACGATCCCCAAGGAAGCCGCCAAGACGGTCTGGGCCAAGGCCAAAGACGCCACCTTCGACGTGGCCCGCATCGACGAGATCGAGCGCGAGACCAAGCACGACGTCATCGCCTTCCTGACCCACCTTGCCGAGATCGTCGGCCCCGAGGCACGCTTCGTGCACCAGGGCATGACCTCCTCCGACGTGCTCGACACCTGCCTCAACGTCCAGCTCACCCGCGCCGCCGACCTGCTGCTCGCCGATCTCGACAAGGTGCTGGCGGCGCTGAAGAAGCGCGCCTTCGAGCACAAGATGACGCCGACCATCGGCCGATCCCACGGCATCCACGCCGAGCCCGTCACCTTCGGCCTCAAGCTCGCCTATGCCTATGCCGAATTCTCTCGCGCCAAGCAGCGCCTGATCGCGGCGCGCAGGGAAGTGGCGACCTGCGCCATTTCCGGTGCCGTCGGCACCTTCGCGCAGATCGATCCGCGCGTCGAAGAGCACGTCGCCAAGGCGATGGGCCTCGTGCCCGAGCCGATCTCGACGCAGGTGATTCCGCGCGACCGTCACGCCATGTATTTCTCGACGCTGGGCGTGATCGCCTCGTCGGTCGAGCGCATCGCGGTGGAGATCCGCCACATGCAGCGCACCGAGGTGCTGGAAGCCGAAGAGTTCTTCTCCGAAGGGCAAAAGGGCTCGTCCGCGATGCCGCACAAGCGCAACCCGGTGCTGTCGGAAAACCTCACCGGCCTCTCCCGCATGGTGCGCGCCTATGTGACGCCGGCGCTGGAGAACGTGGTGCTCTGGCACGAGCGCGACATCTCGCATTCCTCCGCCGAGCGCATGATGGGTCCGGACGCAACCGTCACGCTCGACTTCGCGCTGGTGCGCCTCGCCGGCCTGATCGATAAGCTGCTGGTGTACCCCGCCAACATGCAGAAGAACCTCGACCGCCTCGGCGGCCTCGTGCATTCGCAGCGTGTGCTGCTGGCGCTGACGCAGAAGGGCGCAAGCCGCGAGGACGCCTACAAGCTCGTGCAGCGCAACGCCATGCCGGTCTGGCGCGGCGAAGGCGACTTCCTTGTTCTGCTGAAGAAGGACGCCGAGGTGAAGAAATATCTCACCGACGCCGAGATCGAGGAGCAGTTCGACCTCGGCTATCACCTCAAGCACGTCGACACGATCTTCAAGCGCGTGTTCGGAGAGAGCTGATTTTTGTCGTCATTCCGGGGCACGCGAAGCGTGAACCCGGAATCTCGCGCTACGATCTCCAGATTCCGGTTTCGATGCTGCGCATCGCCCCGGAATGACAGGAAAACCCACGAGGATCCCCCCATGCCCATCGTCAACCGCGTTGCCGCCCTCTCCGACGAAATGGCCGCCTGGCGCCATGACTTCCACGAGAACCCGGAACTGCTCTACGAAGTCCACCGCACCGCCGGCATCGTCGCCGACAAGCTGCGCGAGTTCGGCTGCGACGAGGTGGTGACGGGCATCGGCCGCACCGGCGTCGTCGGCGTGATCCGCGGCCGCAAATCGGCCTCGGGCAAGACCATCGGCCTGCGCGCCGACATGGACGCGCTGCCGATCATGGAGACATCGGGCGTCGCCTACGCCTCCAAGGTCCCCGGCAAGATGCACGCCTGCGGCCATGACGGCCACACCGCGATGCTGCTGGGCGCGGCAAAATATCTCGCCGAGACGCGCAATTTCGACGGCACCGCGGTCATGATCTTCCAGCCGGCCGAGGAAGGCGGCGGCGGCGGCAAGGCCATGGTCGAGGACGGGCTGATGACGCGCTGGAACATCCAGGAGGTGTACGGCATGCACAACATGCCCGGCCTGCCCGAAGGCCATTTCGCCACCACGCCCGGCGCGATGCTCGCCTCCTCCGACAACATCCAGATCATCGTCCACGGCAAGGGTGGCCACGCCGGCGCCGGTCCGCACAAGTCCGTCGACAGCGTGCTGATCGGCTCGCAGATCGTGGGCGCGCTGCAATCGATCGTCGCGCGCAACGTCGATCCGCTGAAGTCCGCCGTCATCTCGATCACCCAGTTCCACTCCGGCACCGCCTTCAACATCATCCCCGAAAGGGCCGAGCTCGGCGGCACCGTGCGCACGCTCGATCCTGAGGTGCGCGATCTCGTCGAGCGCCGCATCGGGGAAGTCGCCGACAGCATCGCCCGCGCCTATGGCGGCTCGGCCGAGACCAAATACACGCGGATGTATCCGGTGACGATGAACCATGCGCGTGAGGCCGGCCTTGCCGCCGACGTCGCCCGCGACATCGTCGGCACCGACCGCGTCAACGACAAGTTCATTCCGATGATGGGCGCCGAAGACTTCTCCTTCATGCTGGAAGCGCGTCCCGGCGCGATGGTGCTGGTCGGCATGGGCGACGGCAACGAGTGCCACCACCCCGCCTATGTCTTCAACGACAACATCCTCGGCCACGGCGCATCGTTCTGGGCGCGGCTGGTCGAGACGCGGATGCCGGCGGGGTAGGCCGATCGAAGAGCGGGTTAGGCGATAGACTAACCCGATGCCTTCCGATTTCAGGCCGCCCGAATCACCGCAAAGAAGTCTTCGACTTCGGAGCGGAGCGCATCGGTCTGGCCCGAAAGCTCCTGAGAGGCTGTCAACAGCTCGGATGCGGTGATGCCGGTCTCACTCGCGGCGTGGCTCACCCCACCGATGTTGCTGGACACATCGTGCGTCCCCTGCGCCGCCTCCTGGACGTTGCGCGCGATCTCGGCGGTTGCCACGCCCTGTTGTTCGACCGCGGCCGCAATCGCGGTCGCAATCTCATCGACGGACGAGATGGTTGCACCGATCTGGCGAATGACACCGACCGACTCCTTGGTCGCTTCCTGGATCGAGAGAATCTGCTGACCGATCTCGCCGGTCGCCTTCGCCGTCTGCTCCGCCAGCGCCTTGACCTCGGACGCGACCACCGCAAAGCCCCGGCCGGCCTCGCCGGCGCGCGCCGCCTCGATCGTCGCATTCAGCGCAAGGAGATTGGTCTGGGATGCGATCGTGTTGATCAACTCGACCACGTCGCCGATCCTCTGCGCCGCCTTGGCGAGACTTTCGATCGCGGCACCGGAACGGGCCGCCTGATCGACGGCCACGCCGGTCATTCTGGTCGATTCGGAAACCTGACGGCCGATCTCCTTGATCGAAGAGGTGAGCTGCTCGGTCGAAGCTGCCACGGCCTGGACATTGGTCGATGCTTCTTCCGAGCCGGCAGCCACCGCGCTCGATTGCCGGGTCGAGCGTTCCGCGCTTGCAGTGAGCGCTTTGGCGACGCCTTGCAGGCCGGCCGCCGAGCTCCCCAGTCTCTCCAGCACGATCTTCATTCGGCCATCGAAACCTCGAATGGCCGCGGCTATCGTCTCCTGCTGCTTCTGTCTTTCCGCCAGCATTGCCTCCTGATACGCGGAGATGGCAATGTCCATGTCCAGCATCACGGCGGTGTTGAGGGCGGCGAGCACGCTGGTCATCCGCGCCGGTGTCCATCGATATTTGCTGACGGCCAAGGCCACCAGCCGGCACAGGACGAAGTTGTAACCGCCGATATACCAACGCGGCTCCAGGCCGATCTTGTTGTGTATCAGCCCAATCATGCGCACGCCGTGCAGGTAGTCGCGATCGAACCGGCCGTTGAACAGGCGTGCCCAGTGCGAGCTTTGGGCCTTTTTCAGCCGCGGCATGTCGTCGCCGATCAAGGCTGCAAGCCGCGGCTCGCTCGACACATGCCGATAGAACCCGTCGAGGATATCCGGCAGCGCGTGCTCGACCGACGCCCAGAATCCGCGCAATAGCTCGCCGGTGTCCGCATCGATGCGCATGAAGCGCATGCGTCCGTCACGATCCTGACTGTCGTCATTTACCATCGGCGCGAGTGTCATGGAGAACGCCCTTTGCAATCCATCGGAGGCGAAACGCTGCAAACGAACAATCACGCGGCAAGCTCAATGCCGGGCAGTATCATCTCTCTCGGTTAAGTTTGACTGAGTGCAAATCAACGCGCGTTGGCGAGATTTGATGCAGATTAATAACGCACATCAATATCCCCGGAGTGAGTTTCGCCTCGAACGTGCGCCCCTCGCAAAGATCAATCGATCGGATGTTCTCCTCGCATCGTTCGGACAGTTTCCAAATTTCTGCCCTCCGAAATTTGCGACGAAAGAGCTGTTGACTATACAAAGGTGTTACGGATGATATTGGTTCGATAACATCCGGAGGATCCGCAACGATGCGGCAGCGCAGTGGCGACTTCAGCCAGATATGAAGGACATCTCGCCTTGTGCAACTTGCCCGAAGAGCGGCACGTCTGGATTCTGTGCTGCGATTTTTGAAAGCACGGTACCAGCGGAATCGACCGGCAAATCCGATTGGCAGCATCATCTCGTGGTCCCGGCCGGACGGCAGTTGCTGACTGCGAACCAGACCTCTCCCGACATCTATGTTTTCTGCGCCGGCTGGGGATTCCGCTTTCTTCAGATGCCCAACGGCCGGCGGCAAATACTCGGCTTCCTGCTGCCAGGTGACGTCCTCGTCGGCTCGCTCCTTCATGAGCGCCTGCACTTTTCGGTCAAGGCTCTGACAGCGATCCAGGTGAGCACGATGAAGCGGACAGAAGTCCAGGCACGCATCGCAATGAACGTGCACATCCTGTGGGCCGCAGCGGAGTGTTGTGCAAACGAGGTCAGGACGGCGGACGAGACGATTGCCGCACTTGGCCAGTTCTCGGCGGAGGAACGCATCGCCCATCTGTTCCTGCAACTCATGAAGCGAATTGCGAGCCGCAACGTGATCCGCGACGAGCGCTACCGGGTCCCGCTCCGCCAACAGCATATCGCCGATGCCGTCGGGCTGACGCCGGTTCATGTCAGCCGCGTCCTCAGTACCTTCCGGGAACGCCGCCTCGCGGATCTGTCGAACGGCGTGCTCGAAGTATTCGATCTGCGTGAGCTGCAGCGGCTCGGTGCCTTGAGCTGAGCGGGCCTCAACCTCCTCCAGCTGCTGCCGTTCGGCGGACCCGGCCTGGATCGTCCTGGATCACCGGCGCGCACATGAACTGACTATAGGGCACCGGGCGGCCGAACAGATATCCCTGCGCGAAATCAATTCCCATCGAACGAACGTCCTCGAACTGGGACTCGGTCTCTATTCCCTCGGCAGTGACGCTGATCCCCAACCCCTTCGCCAGCACGACCGCCGAGGCGATCACCGCCGCACATTCCCGCCTGGGCAGGCCTTGTATGAAGGACTTGTCGATCTTGATCTTGTCGAACGGAAAGTTCGTCAGATAGCTCGCCGACGAAAACCCCGTACCGAAATCGTCGAGCACGAGCGTAGCCCCCATCGCTTTCAGTCGCCGGAACGTCTGCAGCTGCTCGGATTGCTGCTCCAGCAGGACCGTTTCGGTGACTTCGATTTGCAGCCGCCGCGGGTTCAAGCCCGATCGAAGCAATGCCCGCATGACGACATCGAACAGATTGCCGCGCTTGAACTGGGTAGCGGACACATTGACCGCGAGCTGGACGCCGGGCGACCAGGACACCGCATCCAGGCACGCCCGTTGAATGATCCATTCGCTGAGGGGCTGGATGAGGCCCGTGCGTTCGGCAAGGGCGATGAACCGGTCCGGTGCGATGAGACCCTCGACGGGATGACGCCACCGCACCAGGGCCTCGGCGGTGTGGACCGCGCGGGTTTCGACATCGAGAATGGGCTGGTAGTGCAGTTCGAACTCTCGCGCAGAGATCGCGCGGCGCAGGTCCGCCTCCAGGGCCTTTTCAGTCTTGACTGCCTCGAGCATCGCCGGCTGATAGAGGCGATGGCCGTCACGGCCCGCCGCCTTGACTTCATAAAGAGCCAGATCCGCCTTCTTCAAGAGATCGGCGGGGTTCGAGCCTTGCTCCGGACAGAGCACGATCCCGACGCTTGCACTGATATCGAGCCGATGGCCCTCGATCTCGAATGGCTCGGCAATGGTCTCGACTATTTGGCGACCGAGATGCAGGGCGGCCTCGCGCAGGTCGTGGCCTCCACGCCGGATCATCGCGAACTCATCGCCGCCCAATCGTGCAACGAGATCCAGGTCCGAAGCGAGCGACCGCAGCCGCAAGGCGACCGCCTTGAGCAGCTCGTCGCCGACATCGTGTCCGAACGTATCGTTGACGCGCTTGAACCCGTCGAGATCGATCAGATGAACGCTCAATCCGCTCGGCTGCACGTCGGACCCGAGGCCAATTCTCGCCTGATCGAACAGCGCGCACCGGTTCAGCAGGCCGGTCAGGGAATCGTGCGTGGCGGCGAATGACAGTTGCGCTTCGGCCTCCTTCCTCGCCGTGATGTCGACCCGGATGGCCATGTAGGCGACGGGCTTGCCGTCGGGGCCGAGTTGCGGCGTGATCACCGTATCCACCCAGTACAGCCTGCCCGACTTGGCACGGTTGCACAGCTCGCCGCGCCAGACATGCCCGCTCGCCAGGCGGCGGTACATGTCGCGGAAGAGTTCCCGGGGATGGATGCCCGATTTCAGCAGACGATGATTTTGTCCGATGAGCTCGTCACGTGAATAGCCGCTGATCGCGCAGAAATTGTCATTGACGTAGTTGATGCCCCCCTTCACGTCCGTTATCGCGACGATCACGGCCTGATCGATGGCGTATTGCTTCTCGATCAGCTCTTGGATCGTTTCATTGGCGTGGATTTCGGCCAGCCGTTCGCTGGTGATATCCCGATGCACCTCGATCAGTCCGCCGCCGGCCATCGGATGTCGCGAGACCGAAATGAACCGGCCGTCGCGAAGCTCAAGGATCGACCGCGACGTCCTCACGACGCCGGCCTCGCCGATGGCGTCGATGTCCCCGTCCGGCGCGTCCTGCCCGGCCTTCCGGGTTTCGACAATTCGACGCAGCGGCGTTCCAGGTTCGACGTCCGCGCGCGTCAAACCATGGATGCTGGCAAATTGCTCGTTACTGGCGACGACCCGCAAATCCGGCGCGAACACGCAAATGCCAGCGGGTACGATCTCGATGGCGCGGTCGAGAACCGCCGCTGAATCGGGACGATCCACCAGTGCCACGATCCAGAGAAGCACGGCGCACAATAGCAGGACATACGTGACCAGCGTGCCCGTGCCGATCTGCAGGACGACCGCTGCCGCGACCAACAGCATCGCCCATCCGCCGGTTCTCTCTGAACGACTCAATGACTGCATCAGAAGCTCACTCCTCCGGCCCTGATGCGAACACCCTCCCGTCTAAGATGAACTTAAGATCGCGACATCCATGCCGAGCTTCGACCGCCAGCTTTGGTTGCGGTAAATGTTTGAATCGGCCGTTTGATCGGTGTTCTTAACCTGGATCAAGCCCCGGCATGGGCGAAAACGCGATAGGCCTGGTCGCCATGGGCGACGGCAACGCGCCCAGGCCAGATGACGCGGTTTCGGAGCGTTGGCCTGGCGATCAGTTGCAGACCTCGCCGGTGATTTTGAGGCTGCCGTTTGCATTTGGGACCGACCCGAGCCGGCAACCCTTTGCGACCGGCCTGCATCCGCCGTTGTTGCAGATGATCTGCCCGCTCGCTTGGGGAGCCGGCGCTGCCGCGTCGCTCCGCTTGCGGTCCTCGTCACGCCGCTTCGATTCCTCACGCGTTGCAACCGGCTTCTTCTCCTGGATCTTCTCGCACTCGTTGTCGTCGCCGACACGGTAGCCGGGCCGGCACGCGATCTTCACGCATTGATCGCCGTCGGCCTTGAAGCCGAAATTGCACACCAGCGGGCAGACCCGTCCCGGCTTCGCCTTCAGCGCATCGAGAGCATCGACGCTGGCGAGCTTCGCGTCAAACTGAGTGCCGGCATATTTGTTGAACAGCGTCAGCGAGCGCTGTGACGCGGCGCTCCAGTCACCGTCGGCAGCGGTGGACAGGCAGCCGACACGGCGCAGTTCGCTCTGCACGGATTTCGTCAGGTCAGCCGCGGACAAGGTGGATGTCGGCGCAGGTGAGAGGGCAGCGACTTTCTGATCTGCTGCAGGCATCTGCCGATCGGCTGTCGGCTTTGCAGCTTGCTCCACCTTCTCGGCAGCCTGCCTGGCGGCAAGCTCGGCCTTGGCCTTCTCGGCGGCCTGCTTCTCCGCCTGCGCTTTCGCAGCCGCCGCCTCGGCCACCTTGCGCTGCTGTTCGGCCGCCTCCGTCCTGGCCTGCTCGATCTGCTTCTGCTTCTCCGCCGCGATCCGCGCCTCTTCGGCCGCCCTGGCCGCCGCAGTCGCCTTGTCCTGCTCGGCCTTCTGCGCGCGCTCGGCGACGAGCCTCGCCTTTTCCTGTTCGGCCGCCTTCGCCCTTTGCTCGGCCGACGCACGCGTTTCCTCGGCGGCGATCTTGTTCAACTGGCCCTTGGCGAGGTTGGCATAAAAGCCGTCGGGATATTGCGCGAGGAACGCCTCCCAGCCATCGCGCGTGGCGAGTTGCAGCGCGAGCTCATAATCCCGACGGATGGCATCTTGCGGGTTGGCTTGCGGTCCCGTCACCGCGGGCTTGGCCGCAACCAGAGGCACGTCGTCGCCACCGAGCGAGCCGTAGACGAACGGCTCCTGCTTGTAGCCGGTCCGTTTGAGCACGTCGTCGCGCACGAAGCCGAACGCCTTGCGCAAATCGAGGCCCGGCTTAGGCAAATGCTCAGCGATCGCCGTGGCGAACGGGCTGTTGCGGGTGTCGCCGTCGGACGCGGTCGAACCCGCCTTCGCCGCGAAGGCAATCATTGTGTTGGGGCTGGTCGGCTCGACCTTGGCGAGCCCGCGACCGATCGCGCGCGAAGCCAGCGTGCGCTTCATCGTCTTGGCGAACGGGTTGTCGCGGCAGGCGTCGAGAATGATAAGGCGGAGCTGTTTGGCAGGCTCGACCGCGAATTGCACGCGCTCGACCGGAATGGTCTCGTCGAGAACGTCGCCATCGCTCTCGAGTGCTGCGTCGGTCGGGATGAGATAGTTGTTTCCGTCGAGCTCGATACCGTGGCCGGCATAATACACCACCGCCACATCTGCATCGCGCGTCCGGCCGGCAAATTCCCGCAATGCGCGCCGCATGTCGCTGGCATTGAGATCCAGCCTGACGTCGACGGAGTCGAAGCCGGCCAACTTGAACATGCCACCGACCAGGGTGGCGTCGTTGACGGGATTGCCGAGCTTGAGGGCGCTCTTGTAGGCGGAGTTGCCGATCACCAGCGCCACGCGCTTCTCGGCCTGGGCCGGTGCGCAGGAAAGCCAAATCGCAAATATGAATAAGGCAAATAGCCGAAGCGGAATCACATGTGTCCCCCGCGAATGCAATTCCATGAGTTTATGCAAAAGCTTACCCGATGCCAATTTTTCCCTATGTGACAATCCTCACACAAATGCGCGCCGGGACGTGGCGAAAGGTCACGCCACGTCAAGCCGAGTCACGACAAGCTTGGGCGCCAAGGCCTACCCCTGCACCACCTCGTGCCGCATCACGAACGGGTCGAGCAGCGTGTGGACCTCGCCGGCGACGACCTCGCGCTGGTCCTCCGGCAGGCCCGTGAGCGTCACCGTGGCGATCGAGCCGTGGCTGCCGTGGGCGCCGACCCTGACCTTGCAGTCGATGCCGCGCGCGATGATGGGCGTCAGCACCTTAGTGAAGACGCGCTGGGCCGCGTCCCAGCGCAGCTGCGGCTTGAACACCTTGCCGACGCCGGTCACCGGCATCGGGTCGATCGGAATGACCTGGACCGGGACGGCGGCCCGCTCGGGCGTCCGCTCGCGCACCCAATTCTCAAGCTCACCGGGCTCGACCTTGGCGCCCGGCTTCAGCTGCACATACCCCACCGGCAGTTCGCCGGCATAGGCGTCGGGCTGACCGACCACGGCGGCGAAGCCGACTGCCGGGTGCTGGAACATGATCTCCTCGATCGGCGCCGGATCGATGTTGTGGCCGCCGCGGATCACGAGATCCTTGGCGCGGCCGGTGATCCAGAGATAGCCGTCGGCATCGAGCCGGCCGAGGTCGCCGGAATTGACCCAGACCTCGTCGACGAAGGCGCCCTTGTTGTGCTCGTTATTGAGATAGCCGCCGTAAACGCCCGGCCCCGCCATGATGACGACGCCGATCTCGTCCGGCTTGCAATCGCGGATCAGCCGGCCGTCGGCATCGAGCTGCACGATGCGCACGCGCGCGTAAGGCATCGGCAGGCCGACCGAACCGAGCCTGATCGGCCGCGACGGATAGGCCAGCGTGTGAACGCTCGACGTCTCGGTCATGCCGTAGACCTCGACCACCGGCAGCTTGAGCTTCGCCTGGATCGCCGAGCCGACCGCGACGGGGATCGCCGAGCCGCCGCCGGCTGCATATTTCAGACTGGAGATGTCGGCGTTAGTCGGCGGCACGGCGAGCGTTGCGGCCAGCACCGTCGGCACGCTCGACAACGCCTCCGGCTTATAGCGCTCGACCAGCCCCCAGATGTTCTTGACCGCATTGGGATTGCGCCAGCCGCTCGGCGAGAGCACGACCAGCGAGCCGCCGCTCGACAGCGTCGTGAGCACCTGCGTCAATGATCCGCCGACGTGGAACAGCGGCATGCCGTACAGCATGTTGGCGCCGGGCTTCGACTTCAGCAGCAGATTGAGCGCCCAGGCCTGATAAACCTGATTGGCGTGGGTGTGCCGCACCAGCTTCGGCGTGCCGGTGGTGCCGCCAGTGTGGAAATAGGCGGCGATGTCACTGCCCGAAATCTTGCGTCCGCTGACCAGCCGGTCGGACGGCTGCTGCCTGATCAAATCGTTGAAGGCAAAGACTCCCTGCGCCGGATCGCCGCCGCCGAACACCTGCACGATCGCCTTGAGATGCTTGAGCTGCGGGCGTATCTGCTCGACCTTCTGCCAGATGTCGGTGCCCGGCATCGGCCCGAGCGCCACCAGGACTTTTGTGTTCGCAGCTTCCAGGATCTCGGCGATCTGATGCGGCTCCAGCAGCGGATTGACGGGATTGGCGATGCCCGCGGCCTCCGCGCCGAACAGCGTCACGAAGGCGTCGGGCACCAGCGGCAGCATGAAGCTGACGACATCACCCTTCTCCACGCCGAGGGCGTGAAACATGTTGGCGGCTTGCGTCACGCGCGCGATGAAGTCGCGGTAGGTGACCACGACGGGCGTATCGGCCGGGTCGGCATTCTGCAGGAACTGGATCGCCGCGCCATCGGGGTTGCGCTCGGCACCGAGCCTGATGGCATCATAGGTGCTCTCGGCCGCGACGCGTTTCGCGTAGGGGACCTGCTCGATGGCCCGGACCTCTTCGTCCGTCAAAAGCTCCGGATAGTCGTTGCCGATAAGGCGATCGAGCGCGTGGATGCCCGCCATGGAATTCCGTCCTCCCTCAGATGCATTTCCCCGCCCCCTGTCTTTTGACATTTTGGTGTGGCGAGGCCTCGACCGATTGGCCGGTCAAGCCAGAGTACAATGATGGATGATTTGGCGTTCGTCCATGGCTGGCCGTGCACGAATCGAGAGGCGGCACGCGAGCACCGTCACTCTCGCGAGGCCTTCATCCGCCCGATCAGCAGATCGGCCACCAGCCTGCCCGACGGCGACATGTTGCGGCCGGCAAGCTGAACCAGCGTCACCTGCGTTGCTTCCAGCCGCTTGTCGCGCAGGGGGACGGCAACCAGCCGGCCCGCCTCGATCGAAGGCATTGCGGTATCACGCGGCAGGAACGTCGCCAGATCCGTGCGCGCAGCCAGTGTCTGGGCAAAGGCCAGCGAGTTCGTCTCGTTGCAGATTTCGAGCCGCACCTTGGCATTGGCGCAGGCACGATCGATCTCCTGCCGGATGCCGAAGGATGGATCAGGCACCACGACGCGGAGGCCGGCCAGCTCCTTGACCGAGCAGCTGTCGCGATAGGCCAGCGAATGCTTCGGCGACACGATCAGGCACAGCGACTGGCGCATGCGCGCAAGCTCGATCAGCTCGCGGCGAGGTGCGCGTCCGAACACCAGCCCGAGATCGACCTCGTTGCGGCTGACCATCTCGGCCACCGCGCGCGAGCCCACCACGGTCATCGAGGTCGAGATGCCGGGATAGTTGGCGGACAGATCGATCACGAAATTGGACAGGAAGTTCGTGACCATGCCTTCGACGGCCGCGAACTTGACCTGGCCGCGGCGCATCGTCTCGAATTCCTGCACCTTGACCCGGATGCCGTCGAGCTGGTGGCGGTTCTCGACTGCGTAGCGATAGAGCAGCCGGCCTGCATCGGTCAGCATCATGCCGCGCGCCCCGCGTTCGAACAGCTTGACCGACAACTCCTCCTCGAGCGCCTGGACCTGCCGGCTGATGGCGCTCGGCGCGATCCGGAGCGCAGTCGCGGCCTGCTTGATCGAACCGCTTTCGGTCACTTCGCGAAAATATCGGATGGCAGCGGACTCGATCACAAGCGGGCCTTCCTTCATGAAACCAGCCGGCCGGCGCTGCCCAACAGGACGGCAGGCGGCTGGCTAGCGTTCTAATTATTCGATCTAAGACCTCTAATTTCAATGCTTTTATTCGAATGGTGGATTTGCCATGCTTGAGCGCAGAGAGACCGCCATGGAGAATTCCTGAGATGAATCAGTCGTGGGTTGCTCGCCGCGTTCGTCGATCCTTTCCGTTGAGCGCCGCGGTGCTGGCGCTCGGAGCGCAACTGTCCGCCGCCTCCGCCGAGGACGTCATCCGGTTCGGCGCGCCGCTGCCGATCACCGGCGCGCTGGCGCCCGAGGCAGTCAAGCAGCAACAGGGCTACGATCTCTGGGCCGAGCAGGCCAACAAGGCCGGCGGCGTTTCGGTCGGCGGCAAGAAGTACAAGGTGCAGATCGTCTACACCGACTATCAGTCGAACACGCCGCGCGCGGTGCAGGCCACCGAGCAGATGATCAGCCAGGACAACGTCAACTTCATGTTCGGCGCCTTCGGTTCGGGTGCCGCGAAGGCGGCCAGCACCGTGTCCGAGAAGTACAAGGTGCCGACGCTGGCCGCGACCGCCTCGTCATCGCAGGTCTACGACCAGGGTTACAAATACCTGTTCGGGACCTTCACGCCGAACGACACGCTTACCACGCCGCTGACCAAGATCATCAAGACCAAGGTCCCCGACGTGAAGAAGGTCGCGATCCTCGCCCGCAACGACCTGTTTCCGCTCGCGATCGCGCAGGAGATGGAGAAGTCGGCGAAGGCGGAAGGCTACGAGGTCGTCTATTCCGAGAAATATTCCATCGGCACGCTCGATCACTCCGCCGCCCTGTCGCAGATCAAGTCGCTGGCGCCGCAATGGATCTTCGTCACCGGCTACACCAACGACCTGCTGCTCGTGCGCAAGCAGATGGTCGACCAGCAGATGAAGGCGCCAGTCGTCACGATGATTGCGGGCCCCGCCTATCAGGAATTCATCGACGCACTGGGACCTGCGGCCGAGAACGTTTCCAGCGCCGCATGGTGGCACCCGGCCGAGCAATATGACGGCAAGGACATCTTCGGCACGACCGCGAATTTCGTGAAGCTGTTCAAGGCCAAGTACAACAGCGAGCCCGATTACGGCCAGGCTTCCGCCGCGCTCTGCGGCGCACTGTTCCAGATCGCGATCGAAAAGGCCGGCTCGCTCGACCGCGACAAGGTGCGCGACGAGCTCGCCAAGCTCGACGTCGTCACCTTCTTCGGTCCCGTGAAGTTCGGCGCCAACGGCCAGATCAACTCGCTCGATCCGCCGGTTTTCCAGATCCAGGGAGGCAAGCCCGTGGTGCTGTTTCCACAGGCCATCAAGCAGGGCGATCTGAAAATCGGCGTGAACTGAGCCGGCCCTCCGCTCATGCAAGCCGCCCAGATCCTGATCAACGCACTCGTTCTGGGCTGCCTCTACGCCTGCATCGCGATCGGTTTTTCGCTGGTCTGGGGCGTGCTCAACGTCATCAACCTGATCCACGGCTCCTTCATCGTGCTCGGCGCCTACCTGGCGTTCGGGCTCTACAACGCCCTGCAT
>Ga0209758_1002215_pt1 | contig 20262 bp, 18 predicted proteins | sample AraplaMF_Col_mMF_FD_184258 | JGI IMG/M metagenome (GOLD analysis project Ga0209758, IMG submission 184258) | Arabidopsis root microbial communities from the University of North Carolina, USA - plate scrape MF_Col_mMF (SPAdes) (version 2) | ecosystem: Host-associated > Plants > Roots > Endosphere...
GCGATGCCATCATTTCACCGAGCCCCTTGAAGCGGCCGACATCGACCTTGGCATTTGCGTTGAATTCGCTCTTCAGCAATTGATCCTTGTGGGCGTCATCCTTGGCATAAACCGTCTTGCTGCCATGGGTCAGCCGGTACAACGGCGGTACCGCGAGGTAGAGATGGCCTTCGTCGATCAGCCGCGGCGTCTGCCGGTAGAAGAAGGTGATCAGCAACGAGGCGATGTGCGCGCCGTCGACGTCGGCGTCGGTCATGATGATGATGCGCGAGTAGCGCAGATCCTCTTCACGATAATGCGCGCCGATGCCGCAACCGATCGCCTGGATCAGGTCGGCGAGTTGGGCATTGGCGGATAGCTTGTCGCGGGTCGCCGAGGCAACGTTGAGGATCTTGCCGCGCAGCGGCAGGATCGCCTGGGTCTTGCGGTCGCGCGCCTGCTTGGCGCTGCCGCCGGCCGAATCGCCTTCGACGATGAACAGTTCGGAGCCTTCGGCGGCGGTGTTGGTGCAGTCAGCCAGTTTGCCCGGAAGGCGCAATTTGCGTACCGCGGTCTTGCGCGAGATCTCCTTTTCGGCGCGGCGGCGCAGTCGCTCGTCGGCTCGCTCCAGGACGAATTCCAAAAGCTTGTTGGCCTGCACCGGATTGCCGGACAGCCAGTGATCGAACGGATCCTTGATCGCCGCCTCGACGATACGCTGGGCTTCGGCTGTGGCGAGGCGGTCCTTGGTCTGGCCCTGGAATTCCGGCTCGCGGACGAACACCGACAGCATCACCGCGGCGCCGACCATGACGTCCTCGGAGGTGATCGAGGCGGCGCGCTTGCCCTGGCCGACGCGCTCGGCGTGATCCTTCAGGCCCCGCAGCATCGCGCTGCGCATGCCGGATTCGTGGGTGCCGCCATCGGGCGTCGGCACCGTATTGGTGTACGACGACAGAAAGCCGTCGGCGTCCGCGGTCCAGGCCACCGCCCACTCGCAGGCGCCATGGGCGCCGACGCGGCCGGACTTGCCGGAGAAGATGTCCGGATGGACCAGCGTGTCGGCGTGGATCGCGGCACCAAGGTAGTCCTTCAGGCCGCCCGGGAAATGGAATTCATCCTCGGACGGCACGTCCTCGACGCCGCGCAGCAGTTCGGGATCGCAGCGCCAGCGGATTTTCACGCCGCCGAACAAATAGGCCTTCGACCGCGCCATCTTGAACAGGCGCTGCGGCTTGAACGCTGCCTTGGCGCCGAAGATGTCGGTATCCGGCTTGAACCGCACGGTGGTGCCGCGGCGGTTGTTGACCTTGCCGAGATTCTCCAGCTTTCCCTTGGGATGGCCGCGCTCGAACGACATTTTGTAGAGGATCTGCTCGCGCGCGACCTCGACCTCGAGCCGGGAGGACAGCGCGTTGACCACGGAGACGCCGACGCCGTGCAGGCCGCCCGACGTCTCGTAGACCTTGGAGTCGAATTTGCCGCCGGAGTGCAGCGTGCACATGATGACTTCGAGGGCACTTTTCTTGGGAAATTTCGGATGCGGATCGACAGGGATGCCGCGGCCGTTGTCGGCGACGGTCAGGAAGCCGTCCGCCGACAATTTCACCTCGATGAAGGAAGCGTGCCCCGCCAGAGCCTCGTCCATGGCGTTGTCGATGACTTCGGCAAACAGATGATGCAGCGCCTTCTCGTCGGTGCCGCCGATATACATGCCGGGCCGACGGCGGACCGGTTCCAGGCCTTCCAGCACCTCGATGTCGGCGGCCGTGTAGCCTGCCTCGGCGCCGCGCGGAGCCGGCTTGGCAGCCGCCGACGTCCGAGCAGCAGCTCCGCCGAAAAGATCGCTGGCTTTCGGTTTTTGGTTCGTTTTCAGTGCTTTAGCCATGTTTTCTCATCATTTGCGCGCGCATGGCGCGGCGCGAATCGCTCGCCCAACTATGCCACGGATCAATTTCCGATGTGCTGGTAGCAGCCCCGCAAGGGACGCCTGTCGCGATCAGCTAAACCCGAGAGGTCCGGAACACAATGACCGTAAACGGGATCACTGGGCTGCAATCACGAGGAGCCGGCCATCGGCGCGGTCTCGCCGGACGAGCCGCTCCGGCTGCAGCGCGCCGACCAAGTTGGGATGCTCATGCGCCGGCGCCTGCAAGCTGTGCCCTGATGGTGTTGTGACTTGATGTGAAGCGGCCCGCCGGCTTACCTGTGCTTCGGGTTTGGCACGGCAAAGGCTCGACGCCTCCGCCTAACTAGTTGCTGCAGAAAGGCATTCGGAATGGAAGTTATGGCGCAAGGCTTGATCGCCTTTGTGCGCGATCATGAGGCTTGGGCCGCTCCCATCGTGCTTCTGCTGGCTTTCGGAGAATCGCTTGCCTTCATCTCGCTGCTGATCCCGGCATGGGGCGCGCTGGTCGCGATCGGCGCGCTGATCGGCGTCAGCGGTATCAGTTTCTGGCCGGTGTGGATCGCCGGCGGGATTGGGGCCGCGTTCGGCGACTGGCTGTCTTACTGGTTCGGCTACAAATACAAGGACCATGTCGCACAGATGTGGCCGCTGTCGCGCTATCCGGAGATACTGCCGCGTGGCGAGGCCTTCGTCAGGAGCTGGGGCGTGCCGAGCATCTTCATCGGGCGCTTCTTCGGGCCGTTGCGGGCCTCGGTGCCGCTGGCCGCGGGCATCTTCGAGATGTCCTATTGGAGCTTTCAGGTCGCGAATTTCGTCTCGGCGTTCGTCTGGTCAGCCGCGCTCCTGCTGTTTGGCGACGTGATTTCTCAGCTCATCGAATGGCTCTGGCGGGTCGTCTAGATTCGGCCCGGTTCCGGTTTTTCCTTGACCGAGGCGGGGCGCGGCCTTATAGCCGCGCCCCATGATCAAGCTTGCGACCAGCATCGCCGCCCGCCGCCGCCGCATTCTCGCGGTATGGGCGGTCGTTCTCGTTTAAGATCATCGCCCCTGCCGCCGGATCCGGTCCGCGGCACTATCTTCCCAACCAGCGCGATCTGATCAGGCGGCTCCTCAACAAGGCAGGAGACCCGCATGTATACGCCGCCCTTCTTTCAAGCCGATCGTGCCGCCGCACTGGCGTTCGCCGACGCCCGCGGCTTTGGCACCGTGTGCGCCTGGACCGGCGGCAGGCCCGCCGCTTCGCCGTTGCCGTTTTATCTCGACTACGCCAGCGACGGCGCGCCGCGCGCCGCATTCCACGTGGCGCGCGGCAACCCGCTGGCAAAGCTCGCCGACGGCAGGTCGCAGTGGCTGATCGCGGTCGATGGTCCCGATACCTATGTCTCGCCGCACTGGTATGCGTCGGCGGATCAGGTACCGACCTGGCTGTATCAGTCTGTGCACCTGACAGGCGCGGTGCGCACGATGTCGGAGGCCGAACTGGCCCTGCATCTGGATGCGCTCGCGGTTAAATTCGAGGGCTGGCTGGCGCCGAAAGTCCCGTGGCAGGCCAGTGAGGTTTCGCCCGGCCGGCGCGGCGCGATGATGCAGGCCATCGTCGGGCTGGTGATGAGCATCGACGATGTCGAGGGGAGCTTCAAACTCAACCAGCACAAGTCGGACGCCGATCATGCCGCCGTGACGACCGCGCTTGCGCGACAATCAGATCCGGCGGCGCAGCAGATTGCGCTGACCATGCGCGGCATGCGCCCGCAGGCTTTCCCGGTCGATAGCGCGACCCTCGAAGGGAACATGTGATGACCGCGAAAACGAAGATCGGCATCCTCGGCGCGTCCGGTTACACCGGTGCGGATGCGGTGCGCCTGTTGGCGCGGCATCCGCATGTCGAGATCGCCGCGCTCACCGCAAATGCCCATGCCGGCAAGGCGATGGGCGAGGTCTTTCCACATTTCTTCATGCTCGATCTGCCGCAACTGGTGAAATGGGAGGAGGTCGACTGGAAAAAGCTGGATGCGGTGTTTTGCGGCTTGCCGCACGGCACCACCCAGGAGATCACCGCGGCCGTGATGGCCGCCAATCCGGCCGTCAAGATCCTCGACATGTCGGCCGACTTCCGGCTTCGCGACGTCGGGGCGTACGCACAATGGTACGGCCATGAGCACCGCGCACCGGAACTTCAACGGGAGGCCGTCTATGGCCTCACCGAATTCTATCGCGAGAAAATTGCCGCTGCACGGCTCGTCGCCTGTCCCGGCTGCTATCCGACTGCGGCCCTCCTTGCCCTGGTTCCCATCGTGAGGGCGGGGCTGATCGACGTGGACGACATCATCATTGACGCCAAGTCAGGCATCACCGGCGCGGGGCGGGGTCTCAAGCAGAGCACGCTGTTCAGCGAGGCGGGAGAGGGACTGTCCCCCTATTCGGTGGGGACGCACCGGCATTCGCCGGAGATCGAACAGGAGATCGGCGTTGCGGCAGGCGGCAGGGTGACGGTCAATTTCACGCCCCACCTCATTCCGATGAGCCGCGGCGAACTCTGCACGTCCTATGTCAAACTCAATGGCGCGAGCGCGGACGACCTTCGTGCCGCACTCGCACACGCCTACCGCGATGAACCTTTTGTGCATGTCGTCGGGAAGGAGGTGATTCCGCAGACGCAGAACGTGCGCGGATCGAACTATGTGCAGATTGGCGTATTCGCCGACCGCATCAAGAATCGCGCCATCGTGGTTTCGGTGCTCGACAATCTGGTCAAGGGCTCGGCAGGGCAGGCGATCCAGAACATGAACCTGATGTTCGGATTGCCTGAAGTTGCAGGAATCGAGCAGATCGCCCTGTTTCCGTGAGAAGATGGAGGCTGGCCTCCCGGCCTCACCCCTGCAAGACAGGGGCGAAGCCGAAAGATCAGACGATCTTGAAGATGCCGAGCACGAGCACGGCTTGCGCGATAAAGCCGACCGTGAAGGCGAGGGTGCGGAACACCGGCAGGCCCAGCGCATAGACGATCAGGTGCGCGACGCGCGACCAGAAATACACTGCGCAGGCCATCACGGTCCATTTGCTGGAGTAGTCGATCTCGCTCAGGATCAGCACCAGCGGTGCGAAGATCACCAGGTTCTCGACCGCGTTGTCGTGGGCAAACATCAGGCGCGTGGCCCATTCGGCGTGCGGCTTGTCGTTGCGCGACGGATTGGCCATCGCGCCGGTGAGCCCGCGGACCTGGCAGCGGTTGAGCACGTAGGGCACCCACATCAGGCCGGTCAGAATCACCGTCAGGGTCAGCCAGAACAATTCGCGCGTCATCAGAAACTCCCTCTCGGTTTTAAAATCCCGGCGCGACGTGGCGGCTGTTGAGCCGGCGCCCGGTTCGAACGGTGGTGCGCGAAATCATAGACGGTTGATGCGACAACGCCAATGCGCCTGCTGCGTGGCGCGCGCCGCCGTCACGCACGAACCTTGACGTAGCTGCCCGGCGCATCTTCGATCGGTGGCAACGCATCGGAGCCGATCGCCCGGGCCGGGACTTCTTCCGCGTCGATGCTCGCGAGCCATTGGCGCCAGTCGGGCCACCACGACCCCTTGTGCTCCTGTGCGCCCTTGAGCCAGTCCGCCACGGTCGTGCCGCGGAGGTTGTCGTTGGTCCAGAATTGATACTTGCCCGAGGCCGGCGGGTTGACGACGCCGGCAATATGGCCGGATCCCGACAGCACATAGCGCACCGGGCCGCCGAAAAATTGCGAGCCGTAAAGCACCGATTCCGCCGGCGCGATGTGATCCTCGCGGGTGGCGAGATTGTAGATCGGGATCTTGACCTTCGACAGGTCAAGCAGCGTGTTGTCCAGCACCATGGTGCCGTTGGACAGCTTGTTTTCCAGATAGCAGTTGCGCAGGTAGAACGAATGATTGGCCGCCGGCATCCGCGTGGCGTCGGAATTCCAGTGCAACAGATCGAATGCCGATGGCGGCTGGCCCTTGAGGTAGTTGCTGACCACATAGGACCAGATCAGGTCATTGGAGCGCAGCATGTTGAAGGCCATCGCCATCTTGCTGCCTTCGAGCACGCCGTTGGCCTCCATCTCGCGTTCCAGCGCCGCGATCTGCTCCTCATCGACGAACACCATCAGATCGCCGGCATGGGTGAAGTCGACCTGTGCCGCCAGCAGCGTCGCCGAGGTGGCGCGAACGCGGCGTTTTTCAGCCAGCCAGGCCAGCGTCGACGCCAACAGGGTGCCGCCCACGCAATAGCCCATGGTATGGACCTTCATCTCACCGGTGGCCTGTTCGATGACGTCCATCGCCGTCAGCGGGCCTTCCTTCATGTAGTCGTCGAAGGTTTTTGCGCCGAGGCTCTTGTCCGGATTGACCCAGGAGATCACGAACACCGTGATGCCCTGATCGACGCACCACTTGATGAAGGATTTTTCCGGCTTGAGGTCGAGAATATAGAATTTGTTGATCCACGGCGGCACGATCAGAAGCGGCGTGCGCAGCACGGTTTCCGTGCTGGCCTGATACTGGATCAGCTGCATGATCTCGTTCTGGAAGATCACCTTGCCCGGCGTGGTTGCCATGTTGACGCCGACTTGAAGGTTCGCCGGATCAGATTGGCGGATGCGGAGCTGGCCCTTGCCGGCCTCGATGTCCTCGGCCAGCATCTTCATGCCGCGGACCAGATTGTCGCCGTTGGACGCAAGCGTGGTGCGCAGCAATTCCGGGTTGGTCAGAACGAAGTTCGACGGCGCCAGCGCATTGGTGATCTGCTGCACGTAGAATTCGGCTTTCTTGCGGGTGTGCGGATCGAGGCCGTCGGCGTTGCGGACCAGTTCCTGCGCCCACTGCGTTGTCAACAGGTAGGCCTGCATGACGAATTCGAAGAACTGGTTCGACTTCCATTCCGGATCGCTGAAGCGCTTGTCGCGGGGAGGCGGCTGGATGATCGGCTCTGCCTGCTCGCCGGCCAGACGGCGCGCCGATGAACCCCACAGGTCGAGAAAACTCTTGCCGAGCTTCATCTGCAGATCGGCGGCGCGGTCCTTGTCCGACATCCAGTACTCGGCCACCGTGCCGAACGTTTTGATCACCTCGCTGACTTCGCTCGGCGGTTTGTCCTGCACTTCGCCGCTCTGCCGTGGCTTGAGATAGGCCGCAAGCGCCTGGCCGCTGCTCTCCATCGCCCGCGCGAAATTCAGCGCGAAGGCTTCCGGGTTGAAAGTCTTGTTGGCCGTCTGTCCGGCGGGCTTGTCAGTGTTGGCGGAGCTGGAAAAAACATCACTCATGGCCGGACAACTACACGTTCATTTCGAAGTTCCGGTGACGACATATCACCGCAGGGGTCGATGATGACACAGTTCGTTCCCAGGTGTTGCATTTCGATGTGTTGCACTGCGACAAACAATCTCCGTTTGGTCATAATAGAGTCCAGAGAACGGGATTTGTTCTGCAGGCTTTAATTGTTTGAGGTGTAAATGCCCGGTGACGAGGCGCGCTGCCAAAATATGCGTCAGCGTGGACTCGCAACGGATTTGGTTTCGACGAGGGGATCTTCGAGTTGGCATTGATCGGTGCAAACCGCAGAAGCTGGATCGCTGCCGTGCTATGCGTGCTGGCGCTGCCGGTTGGCGGCTGCGCCACGTCGATTGCGGACATTCCGTTGATCGGCGTTCCGTCCGATGCGCCGGCTAGGCCCAAGGAGGCCGGCGCCTATCCCGCCATTCACGATCTGCCGGCGGATCGCGAGCAGACCGCGATGGAGCCGAGCGAGCAGATCAAAATTCAGAAAGAACTGATCGCCGCCCGTGACCGTCAGGCGGCGGGGGGTGCCGGAGGTACTGGGACCCCTGCGAAAAACCCGTCGGCCAAGTGAAAAACCGCAGCCACGGCTGGTGTCGCGGGGCGTCCGTGGTAAAAAGGACGCGATTCAATCGCAAGCTTGGGCAAGTTCGAGCTGTCCACCGCCGATTTTGCGCCTGAATCCGCGCTAAGCTATTGAATGAGTGCACCTTTATTGTGTGAACCAGCGTTCGCGCAAGACCCAACCCCGTTGGCCATTGGTGACAGCCATTGGCTGCCGGTTCCGGAGCAAGGACCATGGAAGAATTTTACCGCATCCGCCGCCTGCCGCCTTACGTGTTCGAACAGGTCAACCGGGCCAAGGCGGCCGCGCGGAATGCCGGGGCCGACATCATTGATCTCGGCATGGGCAATCCGGATCTGCCGACGCCGCCGCACGTGATCGAGAAGCTCAAGGACACGCTGGGTAAGCCGCGCACCGACCGCTATTCGGCGTCGCGCGGCATCACCGGCCTGCGCCGCGCCCAGGCCGCCTATTATGCCAGGCGGTTCGGCGTGAAACTGAACCCCGACACGCAGGTCGTGGCGACGCTCGGCTCAAAGGAAGGTTTTGCCAACGTGGCGCAGGCGATTACGGCGCCGGGCGACGTGGTGCTGTGTCCGAACCCGAGCTATCCGATCCATGCCTTCGGATTTCTGATGGCCGGCGGCGTGATCCGCTCGGTGCCGTCGGAGCCGACGCCGGACTTTTTCGCCGCGGTGGAACGGGCCATCATCCATTCGATCCCGAAGCCGATCGCGCTGATCGTCTGCTATCCGTCCAATCCGACGGCTTACGTCGCCAGCCTCGATTTCTACAAGGACCTGGTGGCGTTCGCCAAGAAGCACGAGATCTTCATCCTATCGGACCTCGCTTATGCGGAGGTCTATTTCGACGACAAGGAGCCGCCGCCCTCGGTGCTGCAGGTCCCCGGCGCCATCGACGTGACGGTCGAATTCACCTCGATGTCGAAGACGTTTTCGATGGCCGGCTGGCGCATGGGATTTGCGGTCGGCAACGAGCGGATCATCGCGGCGCTGTCGCGGGTGAAATCCTATCTGGACTACGGCGCGTTCACGCCGATCCAGGTGGCGGCGACCGCGGCCCTCAACGGTCCGGACGACTGCATCCGCGAGATGCGCGACACCTACCGCAAGCGGCGCGATGCGCTGGTGGAATCCTTCGGCCGCGCCGGGTGGGAGATTCCGCCGCCGAGCGCATCGATGTTCGCCTGGGCGCCGCTGCCGGAGAAGTTCCGCGACGTCGGCAGCATGCAGTTCGCCACCCTGATGGTCGAGAAGTCGGGGGTCGTGGTGTCGCCGGGCGTCGCCTTCGGCGAGCATGGCGAGGGTTTTGTGCGCATCGCCATGGTGGAAAACGAGCAGCGCATCCGCCAGGCCGCGCGCAATCTGCGCCGCTTCCTTGAAAGCGGGCTGGAAACGTTGCACAACGTGGTTCCTCTCGCCAACCGGCGATAGGCATGATCCCGAAAAGCGGCTTGCGGTTTTCGGATCCGGTCATGCCGAAACATTGCAGTTTCCGGCAGGTTTAACGCGTCATGGTCGCACCCCTCAGAGTGGGCATCGCGGGGCTCGGTACCGTTGGTGCCGAAGTGGTCCGTCTCATTGAATCGCAAAGCCGGATTCTGTCGGCGCGTTGCGGCCGTGGCGTGCGGGTCGTCGCGGCGACCGCGCGCTCGAAGACCAAGAAACGCGGCGTCGATCTGCGCGGCATCGAATGGGCCAAGAACCCGCTGGCCCTGGCCAACGATCCCGGGATCGACTGCCTGGTCGAGTTGATGGGCGGGGTCGGCGATCCCGCGCTGTCGGCGATCGAAGCCGCGCTGAAGACCGGCAAGTCGGTGGTCACCGCCAACAAGGCGCTGATCGCCAAGCATGGCCTGCGTCTCGCTGCCATCGCGGAAAAGCACGGCGGCGCGCTGAATTACGAAGCCGCGGTCGGCGGCGCCATCCCGGTGATCAAGACGCTGCGCGAAGGCCTCGCCGGCACCGAGATCAACCGCGTCTATGGCATTCTCAACGGTACCTGCAATTACATCCTGACCCGCATGGAGCAGGAGGGATTGTCGTTTGCCGAATGCCTGAAGGATGCTCAGCGCCTGGGCTATGCCGAGGCAAATCCGTCGTTCGACGTCGACGGCCACGACACCGCGCAGAAGCTGGCCATTCTCGCCAGTCTGGCTTTCGGCACCAAGGTGGCGCAGAGCGCGGTCTATGTCGAAGGCATTTCGTCGATCGCCCCGGAGGATTTGCGGGCTGCGGCGGAGCTGGGGTATCGTGTCAAGCTGCTGGGCGTTGCGGTGCGCACTGCAAAAGGCATCGAGCAGCGTGTGCATCCGACCATGGTGCCGCGGAGCTCCTCGATCGCCCAGGTCATGGGCGTGACCAATGCGGCGACCATCGACGGCGCGGGCTTTCCGCCGATCACGCTGGTGGGCCCCGGCGCCGGCGGCGCGGCCACCGCGTCCGCCGTGGTGGCCGATATCGCCGATGTGGCGCGCGGCATTCGCGCCAAACCGTTCGGACTGCCGGTCGCGCGGCTACGCGCCATCAAGAAGGCCCCGATGGAGCGCCATGAGGGCGGCTACTACATCCGTCTGATGGCGCGTGACCTGACGGGCACCGCCGCGACCATCGCCACCCGCCTGGCGCAACAGAAGATCTCGATCGAATCCATCGTGCAGCGTCACCCGGACGGCGCTTCGGAAGTGGCGAACGGCAAGGCTTCACCGGTGCCGGTGATCCTGATTACCTATGCCACCAGCGAGGATGCGGTGCATCGCGCGCTGCAGGCAGTTCAGCGCGACAAAGTGATCTCCGGCCGTCCGCAAGTGATTCGGATTGAAAAGAACTAGGAAGACGCGGGCGCGTTGGTCCGCCGTGATGTTGAGGAGTTTACGCGATGTCGACCCATATTTCCGTTCCGCCGCAGCAATTGCTCGAGCGCATCCTGACGCTTGAAATCGTGCGGGTGACGGAGCGCGCGGCGGTGTCGGCGGCCCGGCTGCGCGGACGCGGCATGGAAAAGGCATCCGACCAGGCTGCCGTCGATGCGATGCGGCGCGAGCTCAACAAGTTGCCGATCGATGGAACCGTCGTGATCGGCGAGGGCGAGATTGACGAGGCGCCAATGCTGTTCATTGGCGAAAAGGTCGGCAGCACGCACGGGCCGCAAGTCGATATCGCCGTCGACCCGCTCGAAGGCACGGTGCTCTGTGCCAAGAACATGCCGGGCGCGATCGCAACCATCGCGATGGCCGACGGCGGCACGCTGCTGCACGCGCCGGACTGCTATATGGAGAAGATCGCGATCGGCCCGGGCTATCCCAAGGGCACCGTTGATCTCGACGCGCCGGTCGAAGAAAACGTCCTCAATCTCGCCAAGGCCAAGGACGTCAAACCGTCGGCGATCACCGTCATTCTGCTCGACCGGCCTCGCCATGCGACCAAGATTGCCGCGATCCGCAAGCTCGGGGCCGCGGTCAGCCTGATCAGCGATGGCGACGTTGCCGGCGTGATTCACACCGCCGAGGCGCGGACGGGAATCGATATGTACATCGGCAGCGGCGGTGCGCCGGAAGGCGTGCTGTCGGCGGCAGCCTTGCGCTGCATCGGCGGTCAGATGCAGACCCGCCTCATTATCGACAGCGAGGCGCTGCGCGAGCGAACCCTGAAGATGGGCATCAAGGATGCCAGGAAGAAATACGAGATCGAGGACATGGTGAAGGGGGACTGCCTGTTCGCCGCCACCGGGGTGACGACCGGCTCGCTGCTCGACGGCGTCAGGTTCGGCAGGGATGTGATCGAGACCGACACCGTCGTGATGCGCTCGGTGACCGGCACCGTGCGACGGATTCGGGCCGAACACCGCCAACTCGACAAATTCCATCTCGATTGAGCGGATGCCGAAGGCCGACAACATCGTGATCCGCCCGGTCGGCAACCACGAGCGCGCCGCCTGGGAGCCGCTGTGGAACGGCTATCTCACCTTCTACAACGCGACGCTGACGCCCGGCGCCACCGATGTGGCCTGGGCGCGGTTTCATGATCCTGCCGAGCCGATGTTCCTGCTCGGCGCCTATGTCGACGGCAAGCTGACCGGCATCGTGCACTACCTTTTTCATCGTTCGACCTGGACGCCCGGCGACTACTGCTATCTGCAGGATCTGTTCGTCGCCGCGTCCGCCCGCGGCCTCGGCCTTGGGCGCGCGTTGATCGAAGCGGTTTATGAGAAAGCGCAGGCGGCGGGGGCGAGCCGGGTGCACTGGCTGACGCAAACCGGCAATGCGCAGGCGCGCATTCTGTACGACCAGGTCGCGGACAATTCCGGCTTCATGCAGTACCGGAAGATATTCTAAAGTCGAAACTCGCCCCGTCATTGCGAGCGGAGCGAAGCAATCCAGAAGCCGCGCAGTAAGACCGGATTGCTTCGTCGCAAGTGCTCCTCGCAATGACAGCGGAGACGTCGTTCCTTGAGGAGTTGAGCAGATGGCAACCACCGACCTCTCTGAAGTGAAAGCCCTCGTCTTCGACGTCTTCGGCACGGTGGTCGACTGGCGCTCGAGCCTGATCGCCGATTTCACCAAATGGTCAGCGACGCGCGGCATTGAGGCGGACTGGACCGCGCTGGTCGATGCCTGGCGCGGCGTCTACATGGCCTCCATGGATGAGGTGCGGAAGCATCCGGAGCGCGGCTATGTCATTCTCGACGTGTTGCACCGTCGTTCGCTGGAAAAGCTGGTGGCGCAATTCGCGATTTCCGGCCTGACCGAAGCCGATCTGCATCATCTCACCATGGGCTGGCATCGTCTCAATCCGTGGCCGGACAGCGTGTCCGGGCTCACGCGTCTGAAGACCAAATTCATCATCGGCCCGTTGTCGAACGGCAATGTCGCGCTCCTGACCAACATGGCAAAGCATGCCGGCCTGCCGTGGGACCTGGTGCTGTCGGCGGAGTTGTTCGAGCATTACAAACCTGATCCCGAGACCTATCTCGGCGCCGCGCGCCTGCTCGGCCTGCCGCCGGAACAGGTGATGATGGTGGCGGCGCATAACGGTGACCTCGCCGCCGCCCAGCGCTTTGGGCTGAAAACCGCCTTCGTCGCCCGTCCGGCCGAGTATGGCCCGTTGCAATCGCGGGATTTCAAGGCCGAGGGCGACTGGGATATCGTGGCCGCGGATTTCAACGCCATCGCCGATCGGCTCGGGTGCTAGAAATGCCGGATGCTGGGAATAGACCTGGCGCGAATCATTGAAGCATCGGGCTTCGCGCTTATCTGCCGAGAGCATCATGACACTCCCCGCATCCGCACTGCCGATTGAGATGACGCCGGCCTTTCTCGGCGTGGTGCAGTCCGCGACCGGGAAGACCTGGCGCGACCGGCTCGATCCGCGCGGCGCGGCTCGCGCCCTGGCCATTGCGCAACGCCACCAATTACCGGAGATGCTGGCGCGGGTGCTGGCCGGGCGCAATGTCGAGGTCGATGCGGTGACGGATTTCCTCGATCCGACAATTCGCAAGTTGATGCCCGATCCATTCACTGTCACCCAGATGGAGACAGCGGCCAAGCGCATTGCGGACGCCGCGACGCGTAACGAAAAGGTCGCGATCTTCGGCGATTACGACGTCGACGGCGCGACCTCGGCGGCACTGCTCGCCTGGCATCTGCGCCATTGCGGGCTCGATCCGCTGATCCATATTCCCGACCGGATTTTTGAGGGTTACGGCCCCAATACCGAAGCGATCCGCACGCTGGCCGACAAGGGTGCCACGCTGCTGGTGACGGTGGACTGCGGCACCACCAGCCACGAGCCGCTGGCCGAGGCCAAGCGGCTCGGCATGTCGGTGGTGGTGATCGACCACCACCAATGCGGCGACGAGCTTCCCGACGTCGAGGCGCTGGTCAATCCGAACCGCCTCGACGATCTCTCCGGCCTCGGCCATCTCGCCGCGGTGGGTCTGGTCTTCATCACGCTGGTCGCGGTCAATCGCGAACTGCGCCAGCGCGGCTTCTGGACCGCCGAGCGGCCGGAGCCGGATCTGCTCGGCGTGCTGCATCATGTGGCGCTGGGAACGGTTGCCGACGTGGCATCGCTGACCGGCCTCAACCGCGCCTTCGTCGCCAAGGGGCTGATCGCGATGCGGCGGCGCGATCATGTCGGCCACACCGCGCTGATGGACGTGTCACGGCTGAACGGACCGCCGGAGGCGTGGCATCTCGGTTTTATGCTGGGCCCGCGCATCAATGCCGGCGGACGCATCGGCCGCGCCGATCTCGGCGTGCGGCTTCTGCTCGAGGGCGACATTTCCGAGGCGGCGCGGATCGCCGCCGAACTCGATCGCCTCAATACCGAACGCCGCGTCATTGAACAGGCGGCCGAGGCGCAAGCCGAAGCAGAAGCGCTCGCATCGCTGGGTCTGGAAGACAAGGGCGCGGTGATCGTGACCGCGTCGGAAGGCTGGCACCCCGGCGTGGTCGGCCTCGTCGCCTCGCGGCTGAAGGAAAAGTTCGCCCGGCCGGCGTTTGCCATTGCGCTGGAGCCCGGCGGCATCGGCACCGGCTCGGGGCGCTCGATTTCAGGGGTCGATCTGGGCAAGGCGGTGCGGCAGGCGGTGACCGATCGCTTGCTGATGAAGGGCGGCGGCCACGCCATGGCGGCCGGCGTCACGCTGCGCAAGGAGAAACTGGCGGAATTCCGCGCCTATCTGGAAACCGCGCTGGCCGACGATGTCGCCAAATCGCGTCATGAAAACGAGTTGTTCATCGACGGCGCGGTCAGCGCACGCGCGGTGACGCCGGAACTGGTGGCGACGCTCAACCGCGCCGGTCCGTTCGGCGCCGGCAATCCCGAGCCGGTGATCGCACTGCCGTCGCACCAACTGGTCTATGCCGACGAAGTAGGCCAAGCGCATCTGCGCCTGCGGTTCAAATCCGGCGACGGCTCCATCGTCAACGGCATTGCCTTCCGCGCCGTCGGTCAGAAGCTCGGCAACGCGCTGGCCCAGCATCGCGGCCAGCCGCTGCATGTCGCGGGCTCGCTGGCGGTCGACCGCTGGCAGGGCTCGGAGCGGGTGCAGTTGCGGGTGATGGATGTGGCGGTGCCGGATCCGGGTCCGGCGCTGATCAGGTAGAGGCCGTACCTGAACTCGCGGGTGGGCATTTCCACATCGTCATGCCCGGGCTTGTCCCGGGCATGTTGAATTGCGGGCCGCGTCACGGCGTGCTGTGGGATTCACGCCCTGCCGACGTCGGCTCAGGCAGCGCGGGTGAACCCATTCGGTCCTGGTGCGACCAATGGGCATGGCCGGTTTCATCGGAGAACTGCTGTTTGCGATCGTGAGGAGCCTTGTTGCGGATTGGGCGCGCACGCTGTTCGTCAAGGTCGGCACCTGGCTCGATGCAAGAATTGCCGGGCGAACCGCGAAGGTCGTCATCGGGATGGGTCTTGGCCTCGCCGCGTTTTTTCTCATTCCCGTTCTGATGGGGTTGTTGGGGCTATGACATGAAATCCGGACTGACGACAGCGCTGGCCATCGGGGCGCTCATCTCAACGGCACTGCTCGTGATGGAGCGGCTCACTGACCACTCTATCTTCTGGATGGCGTGGGAAATGCCGGGCATCAGCGCCGCGTACCTGTTCTGGGGGGCGGTGGGCGATTCCGTTGTCATGGGGGTTGCGATTTGCTGGGCCGTGAATGCCATCGTGTACGGGACTGCGGCCTTTGCCGGTCTCATTCTGGTCAAGCTGCTGTTCTGGCTTTGCCGAAGCAAACAAGCTGCTTGATGGATGAGGCGCGCGGGTCCTATCCGCCCTGCCGCAACCGCGCCAGCACCTTCAGCCCGCCATAGCCGTCCGCCGGCAGCAGGCCCATCTTTACCTGATAGTCCTTCACCGCCTTCATGGTGTCGTTGCCGACCCGGCCGTCGGTGCCGCCAGTGTCGAAGCCGGCCTTGGTCAGGCGGGTCTGCACTTCCTGCACTTCGGCAAGGGTCAGCGCGCGTTCCGAGCCGGGGAACGGCTGGATGAAGGGCGGGGCGCCCAGAATGCGGTCGCCGAGATGGCAGATCGCCAGCGCGTAGTTCATCGACGGATTGTAGCTGCGCACCGCGTAGAAATTCGGACCCAGCAGGAAGGCAGGGCCGCCTTGCACCGGCACCCACATCTGGGCGCTGGCGTTTGGTTGCGGAAACGGCTGGCCGTCGGCGCGGGTCACGCCAGCGCTGGCCCAGGCCGCATAGCTCCGGCTGCCCCTCGGCGCCGTGCCCGCGGCGCGCACCTCGTAGCCCCAGTGCTCGCCGCGGTGATACTTGCCACGGTTGACCAGGAAGCGCGCGCTGGAGCCGAGCGCATCGTCGGGCTTGCCGAATGGCGACACGCGGCCGTCGCGATCGTAATCCATCCCGACATTGAGCCACACTTCCGGCATCCACTGGGTATGTCCCATGGCGCCGGCCCAGGAGCCGCGCATTTCCTCCGGCGTGCCCCAGCCGCGATCGACGATCTTCAACGCGTTGATCAACTCGGTTTCCCAGTAGGACCGGCGCCGCGGCTCGTTCCAGGCCAGCGCGGCGAGCGAGGGAAACACCGGCCGCATATGGTTCTGCTGCACCAGCGGATCGCCGTAGGCCGACTCGACGCCCCATAGCGCCAGCAGCGTGCCGCGCTCGACGCCGAAATCCTGCTCGATCCGCGCGAACACCGCTTCGTTCTTCCGCAGCGCCTCCTTGCCGGCGATGATGCGCCAGTCGGAGACGCGGCGGTTGACGTACTGCCAGACCTGTTCGTTGAATTCCGGCTGCTTCTGCATTTGCTTGAACACGGTCATGTCCGGCTCGATGCGGCCCATGACGCGGCTCCAGGTCGGCTCCGAGATGCCCTTGGCGAGCGCCCTGGCGCGGAAGGCGTCGCGCCATTGGTCGAAGCCCGGCGGGGCTGCAATCGCGGCCTGTGGCAAGGCAAGCAGGGCGCCGGCACCGAGGCCCGCCTGGAGCAGCGCGCGCCGCGTCGGCATGTGCAGAGAATCGATTTCGTTCATGGGCCGCATTGTAGCGGCGGGCGACCGGTTCCGGCAAAGGCCATCGCGTCATGGAACTAGAGATCGGCGGCGATCCTGGCGAGCCAGCGTCGCACAGCGGCCTGGTCCCGTTTGGTCAGGCCGGCGGCCAGCCGGCGCTCCAGCCTGAGGGCAAGGCGCCGGCATTGGCCGAGGCGTGCCAGTCCGCGCCGGGTCAACGTCCACATCAGTACCCGGCCATGCACCGGGTGCGGCGCTTTGCGGATGGCGCCGGCGCGTTCCAGGTTACGGATGATCACACCCACGGTCTGCGGCGTCAGCAGTGCGACCCGGGCTAGGTCGGCGCCGGACAGGCCAGGATAGGCTTTCAGCATGGTGAGCACCACGAACTGCGGCGGGGTGACGCCAAGATCCGCCAGCGCGCGTTCCATCGCCAGCCGTGCCGCCGCCTGGGCCTGGCGCAACAGATAGCCGAGATAGCCGCCTTCGCCGCGCTTGCCGTGCCCGGGCGGTGGCGGGCGAACGCCGGCGGGCGGCAACGTCGGCAAGGGATGTCGGGCGGGATTTTTTCCGGCGGCGGTTTTCTGCGCTGGAGCGATTTTTTTGCCGCGATGCGTTTTTTTCGATCTTGCGGCTTTTCCGCCTCGCCGCGATTTCACGGATGCCATGATCTTGCCGCCAGATATCAGTGCTCTTATAACATATAAGTACACTTATATGACTAGAGGACTGACGACAATGTCGCACACGCACACGCCGCGTTCGGAGTGGAAGGATTTCAAGAGTTTGGCGCCCGACGCCGACAACCTGGTGCGTTCGCTCGGCAGCGCCGCCGCGCAATTCGGCCTCGACAGGCAACTGCTCGAGCTGGTCAAGATCCGGGCCTCTCAGATCAACGGCTGTGCCTTCTGCTTGCAGTTTCATATCCTGGCGGCGGAGAAACTCGGTATCTCCGTCGACAAGCTCAACCTGCTGGTGGTGTGGCGCGAGGCGCCGATGTTTTCCGATCGCGAGCGCGCGGCGCTGGCCTGGACCGAGGCGCTCACCCTGCTGACGCACGGTGTTAGCGATGAGGTGTATGCCGAGGTCAGTGCCGAGTTCTCACCGCAGGAACTGGCCTATCTCAGCTCGACCATCGGCGCGATCAACGTCTGGAACCGGCTGGGCGTCGCGTATCGCTGGACGCCGCCGGCGCGGCAACAGACTTCATCCTGACGCGTTTCTTCACGTGAACCCACCCGCGGATCAAGTCCGAGGGCAGCTTCCTTTGGGGCAGCTTCCTTTGAAAACGCCCTAGTTGTCGCTGCTTTCCTGCCGCTCCGGTCGCAGCACGTCCTCGGGCAGCGCGGTGGCGACGGCGGGCGGCGTTGCGGGCTCGGGCACCAGTGCGCGACCGCGGCCGCCAATCAGCCGCTCATAAGCGGAAATCAGGGTGACGTAGGGGCTTACCCAGAGCCAGCCCTCGCGGGTGAACACCTGGACGTCAAAATGCAGGTGGTTGGTGGTGCCGCCGGCATGGTCCAGGTAGTTCGAAACCATTCCGAGCTTTTCGCCCTCGGCCACCCGGCGGCCGCTGAGGACGCCGTCGGCATCCATCTGGGCGGGGTGCATATGCAGATAGCGGAAGCGCACGTGTTCGTTGCGGCCATTGATCAGCAGCATCGCCGCCTGCTGCTTGGCGGACCGGATCAGCATGCCGTCGCGGACGGCGACGATGGCATGCCTGCCCGGTTCGCAGCGGTCGGCGCCGTCATTTGCGAGCGTGCAGGAGGCGGGCCTGATGTCCTGTCCCTGGTGCCCGAAGCCGGAGGCGCACTGGCCGACACCGAAGTTGCGCGCCTCGCAGAAATTGTCCTGCCACGGATAGCTGTAGTTTTCTCCGGCCGACTCGTCGAGCACCAGCGATTTGAGGTTGGACTGGCAGCGGTAGGCGGCGCCCTTGACGCCTGCGGGCGGCGGCACGCGGCCGCGATGAAAGCAGTCGCCCCAGTTCAGAAACGACTGCGAGTTGGCGAATGCCGGCGCCTGCGCGAGCGGAAAGCGGATCTGGGCGTAGACCGTGAAGTCCGGACGGCCGCTCTGGCCACGATAGCCGGAATTGGCGATGAGGTCGCCCGGCGGCCGGTAGGTGAAGTCGTCGGACAATTCGGCCGGCCGCTCGGACAGTTCCGCCGCGACATCGTTACGCGGGCGCCGAGGTTTGCCGCCGGCAACGCGCAGGGCCTTCAGAAACCGCTCGCCAACGGCCGAGGCCTCCCGGCACGCGAGCCGTCGCGCCAGCGGCACCGCGTCGAGGCACTGGATCGACACCACATAGGACACCCCGAAACGGCTGAAGACGTATCGCACATGACCTTCGCGGACGACGCGCCGCAGGTCGGGATATTGCCCAGCCAGCGCCTTTACCGGCTCGCCCGAGCCGGCCAGCGGATCCTCGATGTCGTAGGTCAGGATCGAGCCGGTGATCTGCACCTCGACCGGCCGGGCGTAGGTCCGCTGCGGGATGCCGTCGATGCCGCCCGGATCCAGCGTGAACAGCGCATCGTAGCCGGCAGGGCCGGCATCGAACAACTCGGCCGGGCGGAAGCCGGCCTGATAGCGCGACAGCGACAGGCTCGAAGGTGCGCCGTTGTTGCGGTCGGCCAGAAAGGCTGCGCTGTCGAATGGCAGCAATACCGGGATCGGGCTCTGGCCGATTCCGTCGAAGATCGGCGCAGTGACCGCGTTCAGTTGCAGCATCGCCGGGAAGGCGCGCGGATCATGCCGCGGAACCCGGCGCTGGCCGGCGAAGGTGAAGTTGGTTGCGATTGCCGGCTGGGTGTTGATTTCCGAGCGAAGCTGGTCCCGGGCAGCGCGCCAGTCGACCCGGCCCACCGAAATCGTCGCGGTCCCGAACTCCTCGGCGGGCAGGGCAGCCTGGCCGGCGGTCAGCAGCAGCAGGCTCGATGCCCAAACCCGCACGAGCCATCGGAACATCCAGCCGCGAGCCGTCGGTTCCAATGGCGTCGCCTCGTTCAGCCCTCGATCAACCCCTGATCAGTCCTTGGCGCGTTCCGAGTAGGACCCGTCTTCGGTCAGGACGACGATGCGGGTACCCACGCCAATATGCGGCGGCACCATGGTGCGCACGCCGTTGGACAGCTTTGCCGGCTTGTAGGAGGATGACGCGGTCTGGCCCTTGGTGACCGGTTCGGTATCCACCACTTCCAGCGTGGCCCGCTGCGGCAGCGTGATCGCCACCGGCGTCGTGCCGTGCAGCGACAGCTTCACCGTCATGTTTTCCTGCAGGTACGGCGCCGCGGTGCCGACGACGTCCTTCGGCACCTGGACCTGGTCGTAGTTGTCGTTGTTCATGAAGTGGAAACCGTCGGCGTCTTCGTAGAGGAAGTTGAAATTATGCTCCTCGATGGTCGCCTTCTCCACTTGGTCGGTGGTCTTGTAGCGTTCCGAGATTTTCACGCCGTCGCTGATGCGGCGCATTTCGATTTGGCTGACCGGGGTGCCCTTG
>Ga0209758_1002216_pt1 | contig 20260 bp, 23 predicted proteins | sample AraplaMF_Col_mMF_FD_184258 | JGI IMG/M metagenome (GOLD analysis project Ga0209758, IMG submission 184258) | Arabidopsis root microbial communities from the University of North Carolina, USA - plate scrape MF_Col_mMF (SPAdes) (version 2) | ecosystem: Host-associated > Plants > Roots > Endosphere...
GCACGATTGCCGAGCGCAGCGCGACGCCCGCTTCGGAGCCGAGCACACCGGCCTTAGCGAACGCCATGACCGTCGCGGTGACGGCGTCGAGCGAGTTGCCGGTCGTCGAGGCGATGCCGCCTGCGTACTTGAACGACTCCGAGATGTCCTTCATGGACGCGACCGTTGACACGGCGGCGTAGACCATGCGGTCAGTAACGGTCGCCGAAGACTGCATCGCCTGCTCATAGGTCTTCATGGGCATGCGGAATTGGGTGATGGTCTTGCTCAGCGACGCGCCGACATCGGCAGGCGTCATGTCGCCCGCCAGTGCGGACGCAGCCAAGACCTGTTCGAGCGCGCCCTTGGCCTGCTCGAACGTGAAGCCCGCCTTCAGAAGCTCGGTCGCCGACTTCATGATGCCGGTCGCACCGCCAGCGTCATACCGGCCTGCCAAGTCCTGCGCCATCTTCGAAAGCTCGACGCGCTGCTCTTTCGTCGCTTCGCCCAACGCCTCGACCATGTTGCCAGCCTTGGCGAACTCGGCGGCATCCTTGATCATGCTCGCGCCGAACCACGCGGCGGGCGCGGTCACGCCAAGCGTGGCGTTGCGGCCATGGCGCTGCATCGCGGCCATGCGCTTCGAAGTGTTGGCGAGATGTTGGTTCACGGCCGCGAACGGCGCGTTCATTTTCGCAGCCATGCCAGCGAGCGAAGCGCCCAGGCTATTGACCTGGGTCTTCGCTGCGTTGACTGCGGCGTTGAGGCTGGGACTGACCTTGCCCCCGATATTGACGAATACGGAGAAGCCGGTCGCCATCTTACTTTGCCTTCATCGCCTTGTTGATTTCGGCCTGTAGCTTCGTTGCGTCTTCAAGCCAGCCGTAGAAGTCGTCGAGGGACATTTCCTCGACTTCCGAGATCGAGAAGCCGCCTTTGGTCAGCCGGATCAGCGTCAGAATCCCCTTGCGGAGATCGCTTAGCTCGACTGACCCCCACGAAAAGCATCGAGTTGCGTGCTCAGCTTCATCGCGTCGATTTCGTCGAGCTCTGCGATCACGTCCGGCGAGACGTTGCACAGGTCAGCCAGAAGCAGGATGCCCTTGTCGGCGTCGTGGCCCTTGAACTTCGCGGCCTTCAGCGAGTCCTTCGTCTTCGGACGGCGCATCGTCAGCGCCTTGTAGTTCTTGCCATCGACATCGAACGGGAAGTCGAGCGTGATTTCCGCCGACAGCCGCATGTCCTTCTTCACTTCGTCAGTCACAGTCTAGTTCTCCCGCTTGGTTGTGGCCGACCCGCCGTAGCGAGGTCGGCCGTTGGTGGTTGATTACATGCCCATCGCAGTGCGGATCGAGGCAAGCTGATCCACGCCGTTGACGATGCGGATCATGTTGTCGATGTCGATCTCGACGACGACGGTGTCCTGAATCTGAATCTTCAGATACCGGATGGACATCTCGGCTTCGTTCTGCGTCAGGTCGCCTGCTTTCCAGGTGCCCAGCGTGTTCTTTTTGAAGCCGCCGTGCAGATCGACGGTCATCGGGACCGCAGTTTCGCCGTCACGCTGAAGCGCGCCGCGAAGCTGGATACGGGCGGCGTTGCCGTCCATGTTGCCCCAAAGGCCGAGAATCTGGTTGGCGTATTCGCCGAAGGTGAACTTGGCGGTCAGAGTCTCCAACCCCATGTCCAACTCGACATTGCCGTCCATACCGCCGCCGCGATATTCTTCGGTCTTCACCGAAAGCTCGGGCAGTTCGACTTCGGAAATGCGTCCGGCATAGCCGACGCCGTTCACGAAGCTGTTGAAGTTGCGAAGTACGCGCGGGATCATCTTTCGTCCCCGTTATGCGAAGAGGTTGCGGATGTAGTCCGAGACGAGATGCGACCGGAAGGTCACACGTTCGGCCGGGTACGGCGGGGTGAAGTCATACGAGAACGTCACATGACCCTGCGAGATGTCGGCTTCGGTGTTGAACTCGGGATCGACCCAGCAGTCACCACCGAGGATCGCACCGCGCACGCGAAGCTGGCGCATGTACGCCTTCACCGACGCGGTCACGTCCTCGAAATACTGCTTGGTGATCGAGCGATCCACCGCCCAGCGATGGGCCTTCGCGATGGAGATGTCGATCATATCGCCGGTACGCGAGACGGACAGGAAGGCGAACTTCGGATCGGCCGAGCAGGTGCGGTTGCCCCACAGATACCAACCTTCGTCGCGGATGAACGTCGCGATCTCATTCTCGTTGAGAATGTTCGCGCGGCTGTTCTTGTCTCCGTAGGCGTAGTCGATGGGACGGCCGAGGCCGCCGATGCCATAGACTTCCTTGTTCGACGGCGACTCCCAAAAGCCCTTCTCGTTGTCCACGCGCGAGATCAGGCCAGCCACTCGGGCCGACGACCGTTCGAGCGAGTACGTGTTGGACTTCACCGACCAGCCGGACACGGTCGGATCGACGATGAAGACGCGGCGCGTGCCGTGGTCCTGACGATAGGCGAACGCAGCGGCATCGGTGGTCGAGGGACCATCGGCGATGATGTGCGCCTTGAAGCCATCGGCCAGCGACTTCAGTTCGTTGACGACCGGGTTCGCCGAAGCGCCGATCTGGATCGTGATGGTCGCGCCGGTGCCGTCGCCGTCGATGGTCGCGGTCAACGGCGAGACGATGCCGTAGCCGAGCGAGTCGAACTCAAGGCCGGTGATCTTGCCGCCGGTGATGATCGGCTTCGCAGTCGGAAGCACTGCGCCCGCACCGCCGCCGGTGAAGGCCACGGTCGCCTGGGTGTAGCCGGCGCCCTGCGCCGTGACCGTGTGACCGGAGACGCCGAGCGGACGCTGATGCGTGAAGCCGGGGGCGATCAGGATCATCGGGGACACGCCGCACTCGGCTTCAGCCGCGCGGAAACAGTGAATGCCGGTGAACGCGCCGGTGTCGGCATCGACGCCGCCGATGATCTTCGAAAGCTGTTCGTTCTCGTCTTCGTCGGCCTCAACGCGGACCACGACGATGAGCGCACCGCCCTGATCGTAAATCGAGTCGATGGCCTGCGGCAGCGTGCCGGTCGCGCCGATCATGGCGGCAGCCTGACGACGGTTGACGAGCACGGGGGTGTCGAGCGGGAACGCCACTTCATTCGCGGCGGGAGCGGTGCCGATCAATCCAATGACGGACGAACGGACGGTCTGGATCGGCCGGGGGCCGCTATCAACGACGACAGTCTCGACGCCGTGAAGGAAATCGGTAAGGGACATCTGTTCTCTCAATCCTCAGTATTGGGATTGAGCGTACCCTAGCGATCACCCTGCCGGGCGTCGGGACCGTTTCAGTATCCCTTCAGAGCGTCATCGCGAGCAGGAAGAGAGCCTTCAAATCATCAGGGCTCTTGTTCAGTTGCTCGGCTGCGCCGACAACGAACGGATGCGTGCTTTCGAACTCAGAGGTCCATTGCCAGCTATCTTGCACGTCGCGATCTTGCGACGCGACATACTCTTCGATGTCGTCGCGAAGCCCCATAGCATTCATTGCGAGCCGCAGTTGGCGCGCGCTCGCCTTCAGAACCGCGTCGCCCAGGTCGAGCACCATCTGCACCTTGCCGTCAACGCGCTCGACCGAATAACCGTTCAGCACCTTGTCGGCAGGCACCGGGAGGCGCGTGACCCGATAGAGGCCGACTGCCGCCAGTTCTTCGTCGGTCCAAAGCTCCGTGATCTGCCACGGATGCAGAACGTCATCGAACGCAATGGTCTGCCCCCATGCAAGCTCGACGAACACGTTGGGGGACTTTTCGCTGACAAGGATCGTTTCCATCTTTAGCTCCAAGTAAGTCTCGCCGAAGCGTTCGATCCGGCGTAGCCGCTAAGTGCGTTGTTGAACTGATAGTAACCACCGGCACCGCCGCTGTTGCACACAAGGGTGTAGGCAGAGCCAACAACCGGCGACCCGGCCTGCCCCCAAATCCACGTCTTCCTCACATAGCCGCCATTGCCGCCCTTACCGCCGACGTAGCTGTTCCAGTAGACCCAGGCACCACCGGCCGCGCCGCCGCCCGTGATGTTTTGGTCGCCTCCACTGGCGGGACCGTCAGCACCGGGAGCACCGGCGGTCTCGCCGTCGCCGGGCGATCCACCTTGCCCGCCGTATGCGTAGATCACGCCTGATGGGGCCGAGAAGTAGCTAGTCCCGCCCGCCCCCGGAGCCGTGCCGCCGTTCGAAGCGCAGGCCGATCCGCCGCCAGCGCCCCAAATCTCCATCGTGATCGTGTTGTACTCAGGGATCACGGGGCTATAGGTGCCATAGCCCCAGCTTGCGCTACCGGGCGTCACCGGCGGCTTGAGCGATCCGATGCGGATGCGACGCAGGAAAGGGAGCAACATTAGCTGTTCTTCCAAGCTGCGCCGAGCCACTGAGCGTTATTGGCAGAGTAAACGCCCGTATAGACAAGAGCCCAGCCGTTCGCCCCCGTAGCGACCGCCGGAACGATCCCGTTCGGAAAACGGACATTGCCGTTCCAACTGATCGAGCGACCGCCAGTTGCGTCCTGCACGAAGGTAACGTCGACTCCCTGCCCGTCTTTCGGGTTGAGGAAGTTTACCGTGACGTTGCCGGTCAAGATGACCCTGAACCGAACGCCCGTGGAGCAATCGATGTTGAGATTGCCAGAGCCGCTATTTCCAAGGTCAACGAACCCCGCAGCCGCCCAAGCCTTATCGGTGGTGATGACGCCCTGCCCCGTGCCGGAGCGGAGGTCGGCGAGCACAACGCCATTGGCAATCGCAATGTTGCCGAGCCCCAGGTTGGCGCGCCCATTGGCCTGCGACGTGGCATCCAAACCCTGCGTTGCCGTATCAACGCGGAGACGCTTCGCCAGCGAGTCGAGGATCGCGTTGATCTGCGTCATGTCGGTAAGCTTCGCAGCGATCTCGACAAGCGTGTCATAGGCGGGATCGACGCCAGCCTTCAGGGCGTCGATGGCCGAAGTGACGGCGTTCGAGATCGCGGTGGCATACTCCCCGGCCACGGTCGTGTGCAGTGCCGTGGTTGCCGACGTGATCATGTCCTTCACGCGCTTCACGACGGGCACAGCGTCGGTAGCCGTGCCTGCCGTGGCTTCAGCGGCCGTAGCGAGGCGCACGCCGCCGACCTCAGTCTCGGTCGCCGGGTCGATGCCCATCGCTTCCATGTCTTCGCTGATCGCCTGAATGGCGTCACGAATGCGTTGCGCGTCTTCACGCGCAACGTTGTCGGGATGCGGGAGCGGATAACCGCGCGTCGTGCTATCGTTCGGCATGGCCTATTAACCCGTGGTGGACTTGACTGCGACGGCGCGGATGTTGCGAGCGTTCGACCGAGCGCCGGGGCCGCCGCCGATCTTCACGTAGGCGCGCGACACCGCGAGGTTGACGTGGTCGAGCATGTACTGGCGCTCTTCCCAGCCGTCGCCGAGCGGCGTGGCCTTTTCGAGCGTCAGCGCATTCGTTGACGACCACACCGGCAGGCCCGCGTTGACGCCGGTCTGAATCTTCGCCTCGAAGGTCGCGGTGTTCGGCAGGTACACGTCGAGGATCAGCCTGACCTTCGAGTCGGTGCCCGCCTCGAAGGCGCGCGTGATGTAGTCACCGGTCGCCTGGATCGCGCCCGCCACAACCTGAACGTAGGGCAGCATGATCGGCCAGAGGTTCGCCGAGCCGGTCACGCGCAGACGGACCTTCAGCTTGCCGGTGACGGCCTGCGGGAGCGAGACGTTGACCGCCGGGGCCGTCACGTACTTCGCGCCGTTCGGGGCCTCGAACTCGACCTCAATAGCCGTGCCTTCGGGGCGCTCAGCCGCGAGCAGCGGCATGAGGTCCGAGCAGTTCACGACATCCAAATCGCCGACTTCGATGGTCTTCGAAGCTTGGGCGAACTTGGCGCAGCGCAGGCGGAAGCCGAGCGAGCGGCCGGGCTTCGGCAGCCAGGTACGGGAGTCCGAACCGTCGAGGAAGGTGCCCAGCGGGAAGGCGTTGGAAGTCACCCAGCCGTTGATCTGGTCGAAGCCGCCCAGGTCAGCGATGGCAACCGAGTGGTTGGAGTCTTCGGTCAGAAGCGTAATCGCGTAGCTGCGATCCTCGCGCAGGGTGACGGGGCGCTCGAACGCGGCGAAAGTCCAATCGGACTCAACGCGGGGAGCGACCGAGAGCGGGTCGATGACCTTGACGGTGTTCATGTCGAGGATCGACTCCGCGACGACGCGCTCGGTCGGAAGGCCAAGCTCGACCTCGCGGATTTGCACGCGCACCGGCTTGCTCATGTCGCCGACCTTGGTGAACTTCACGTCCACGCCGAGCGCCTGCCGGGGCTCGCTCAGACGGAAGGTCTGTGCCAGCGGATCGGCGCTGTACCAATAGGTGGTGACGATGGTGCGTTCGTTGGTGATCGTGGTCAGCCAGCCGTAGGCGGTGTAGAGCGCGTTCGCGGTCGAGCCGCCGACGCCTTCGAAGGCGACGTGCTTCACGCCGACCGGGACGTTCGCCGGAATCTGGAACGACGAAGTCAGGGTGCCGTTGCCGTCCGCGCGGATCGTGCCAGCCGGGGTCACGTCGATGTCGTCGAACGTCACCTTCTTCAGGACTTCGTTGTAGCCCCACTTGTGGATCGTGAAGCCAACCGAGCGCTGGCGGATGGTCTCTTCCGCAACCGTGGCGCTGTTGACGATGCGATCCGTGGTCTCGGTGGACGTGCCGATCAGCGGGCCAGCGGCGAAGTTGGTGCGCTGCCACGCGACGCGCGACGTGAAGACCGAGGTCCAAACATCCTGCGTGTCGGTCCAAAGATCGACGGACGGGTTGAGCGCAACGTCGGTCGCCGGGGGACCGAACGAAGCATAGGGGTTGATCTTCGACTCGCCGGTGATCTGGCGCTGCTCGAACACGTTCTCGAACGTATAGGTCAGCGTCGTGTCGGCGGGCATCGTCGTGACGGTCGGGATGATCGGCAGCCACAGCAGGCCGCCGAAGATCGCGCCGTTCTGCGTGAGACCCTGATCTCGCATGTCGTCGTCGAGCAGCGGATCGACGAACACGCCACGCTTCGAAGAGACTTCCTTGCGGTCCACGTCGCGCTGAAGCCGCTCTTCGGCAACCAGCGCGTAGAGATCGCTGACCATCGTTTCGAGGCTGCGCAGATCGGCGAACGGCATGCGGACGGTCGCGACCTGCTTGATGGTCGGGACGAGACCCCAATTGTTGTAGACATCGGCGAGCTTGTGCAGCGTCGGCGCGACCGTGGTCGGCTGCGGCGCGTACAGGGAGCTAATGCCCTTCAGGTACGAGATCACGCCTTGCTGATCGACCACGATGGCGTCATAGCGCGGCAGCTTGGTCTCATACTTGATGAAGGCGGTCGTGTCGTCGGCCGCGCCGGTGATGTCGAAGCCATCGCGCGTGATGTTGGTCGGCTCGGCGCTGGTCAGGTAGCGATACGTGACCTGATAGGTCGAGCCCGGCGCGACTTCCGCACCGCTCGGCGACCAATCCACGGCCGCGCCGGTCAGCTTGTAGTCGGCGGTCGGCGCGTAGACGGTCGCGCCCTGCTTGACCTGACGGATCGAGAGCACGGTCGGATCGGGCAGCGTGTCGGAGACGCCGGTATAGGTGCCGTGCGTCAAGGTCACGGTCTTCTCGGCGATGATCGTGATTTCCTTGATCGAGGCGATGGGCGCGAAGCGCACCTTGATCGTCTGCGTGCCGGAATTGACCGCGTGCGGTTCGTCGTCGAGCAGCATGATCTCGGGCTCTTCGGTCACGCGCAGACGTGCCGAAGCAGGCCGGGTTCGCTTGTAGCCCCAAACGTTGATCGTGCCTTCCGAGATGGTGAAGGTCTGCTTGCCGGTCTCGTCGAGGCCGAGCGCCTTGACGTTGAAGCCCTCGACGACGTAGCCGCCATGCGCCTCGCGGTCATAGCGCGCGAGCAGGTTCGCCCAGGCGTCGTCCATGCCGGGCTCATTCGGCGTCTCGATAGTGCCGTCCTTGATCGTATAGATCGGGAAGAAGTCGCCTTCCTCGCCGTCGCCTTCATAGCCCCAGCGACCGAGCATCGCCAGCGCCGACGCGCCGGGCTCGCCCTGTGCGCGCGTGCCGGGGGCCTGCCCCTTCAGGGTCGGGTCCTGCTCATAGGTCACGGTGAACGTGCGCAGGCGGATGCCGATCACGACGATGCCGACAGCCGAGATGACGATGTTGCGGGCTTCGATGTCATGCACCGCGCCGCGAATGTAGACCTTGGCCGCCGCCAACTGCGCCTCAACGGTCGCGTTGATGATCGGCCCGAGCACGATGGCACCGCCGCTGACCAACGAACCGTCGCGCCAGAAGGCATCGGCGACGCCCTTCAGGCGGTTCGCTTCGATGTCCTGAATGACGTTCAGTTCGTTGCTGGTCAGGAAGCGGTCATAGTGCGCAGCGAGACGCTGGTAGCCCTTCGTCTTATCGAAGGTGTTGATGTATGCCGGAAGTTGGTCGCGAGCGTCTGCCATTTTCAGATCACCAGAACGTAAGAGAATCCCTGCCGCTCGCTCGGGGAGCGAACCTTGCCCGCGAAGCGGTCGAGCAGGAGCAAGTATCCCGGTTCGGCGACCTGATCGGGAGTCAAGTACAGTTGCCCTTCAGGCACTCCCGCCTTGCGCGTGCCATCGACGAAGATGCCGACTTCGCGGATCGTCTGGTCGGATGCTTCGAGGTAGTCGAAGAGCACGCTGCAATAGAGGTAGCGCGTCGCGGTCGTGGAGATCGTCCAACGCGCGCCGCCGGGCGTGCTGATGTTGCCGTTGTCGTCGGGCACGACGAACTCGACCGACGACGCGATGCGGCGGCCCACTTCGTTGACCAACGCGGTCTCGCCCGAACCCAGGGCGGGCGTGCCGTACTGAACCTGCGCCTGGACGGTTGCGCCCGGCGCAATCTGGCCGCCATTGACGCGCGTCACAGCGCCGGTGTTGGCGTTGAACGTGTAGTCGCGCGGCGTCTCATAGGTGAGCGCGTTGCCGACATCCTTCAGGGCCAGCGTCGAGATCGGCGTATGGTCGAGCGTGAAGCGCTCGGGCGAGCCCGAGAACGTCGCGTTCTTGATCTCGGTCTGGCCCCACCACGAGTCCCCTCGCCCCCAGGCGAAAAACATCGTGCGAGACTTCAGCGCGGCGGCGAGACCTTCGCGCCCGCTATTAACCAGAAGTGCCATCGGGTCCTCCGTAAATCGTGAACTGTTCCATGTTGGTGTAGGAGACGCCCGGCCAAGGCGTGCGCGGCCAAGGCATCAAAACGTCCTTTGCGAAGTCGATCTGCTCGCCCGAGAGCGAAGCCTGAATGGAGACCACGGAAGGCTCGACGACCTCGCCATCGAGCATCGAGCGGTCGAGCACGAAGCCTTCCTCGAAGCGCGCGATGCCCTCGACGGACAGGAAGCCGCCGCCGTCCATCTCGGAATCGAAATCGACTTCCTCGCCGTGCTGCTTGCCGAACGAAACCTTCGGCTTGATGCCCGGCAGATAGACGCCGGACCAATCGTCGAGCAGCGCACCGTCGAGCGGCATCATGTCGAGCCGCATCGGCCGGATGTCATAGCCGCCATAGATACGGCCCAGGACGCTCGACGCCTTCTTCGAGAGGTTCGCCAGCCCGATCAGGTTGAGCAGCGTGTCTTGATCAGGCCGCTCCGTGAGGCCGATCTGGAACAGCCCCCAGCGCACAGCGCCGTGGTCTCCGCGCTCATAGAAGCCGTCGAGGCCCAGCCAATCGAAGATGATCTCATAGGCTTCCACGCGGCCACGGAGCGTCTGCCATCGCTTGCCCTGCTTGTAGAGCATCTGATGGTCTTTGACGAACTCGGCCGCGTCTTCGAGCCCCCAATGGCGCAACAGCCACGGCAGCACGTCTTCGGGGATCACATCGAGATAGCGCACGTCGATGATCGACTGCACCAACGCGGCATAGCGCGAGCGCGAGTCAATCGTCTTGACGACGGATCGCTGAAGCGGCGTCGTGTTGCGCGGGACGATGTCGATCAGGTCGGTCATCAGTAGGACCGACCCTTGAAGTTGAGGCCGACACTGCCCAGGGCGACGGCTTCATTGGGCTCCGCGCGCGTGTAGTCGTCGGCTTCCGGCGTGATCATGACGATCCGGCGGACGCCCGACGTGCGCAGCGAGGCGATGACGAAGTCGGCGGTGAAGTCCCAGCCCAGGCGACGGGCAGCGGCAAACTCGGTCTTGAGCCGATCTTCGGCGGCCTGCATTTCGGTGATCGGTGCTTCCGGCAGAAGCCAGATGTCGGCCTCCACGTTGACGACGCGGATCACGGCCGGGACGACCTCGATATGATCGTTGTCGCCGCGCACAAGCGGATCGTTGAGCGCTGCGGTGACGACCGCGAGCAGATCGTCGCTCGGCACGCCGTTGCCTTCGGTGGACAGGATCGAGACCTTGACCCCGCCCATGGCATCGCCCACAACGCCCACGTCGGCCACGCGGAGCGGGTCGGCGAGGAAGGCGTGCCTTTTGTACCAATTCTCGGTGAAGCCGCCCTGCCCCTTCTTACGCTCGCGCAGACGGCGTCGCAGGTCGTCGATGGACTCGCCATCGGCCTGGGTCAGGTCCCAATCGGACGCCTGCGCGATCAGGTCCGCGCCCTGCCCGAAGTCGAGCAGCGTCGCGCGGAACGTGTCGTTCAGCGACGTGACGTAGAGCAGATCGCCATAGGCGGCGTGGCGGCAGAAGTTGTTGATCGGGTCCGAGCGCAGCATGTACGTGTCCCAATCGAGACCGGCGGTCTCAAGCAGGCCACGCATCTGCGTCAGGCGGGCGTCGAACAATGCCTGGAACGCGGGCTCGCGCTCGATGACAGGCAGCGGCAGGTTCGGCAGCGGCGCGTCCATTAGACGTAGCTCCCGACGACCATGTTGTCAGAAAGGATCACGCGGCCGCGCGCGTCTCGGGCTTCCGAATAGTCGCCGAGATGGCCGCGCGGGTAATAGATGCCCTCGATATCAAATTGGGCGTTGCCCTGATCGGTCATGTCGGCAAGCTCCATCTGAATGATGCGGAAGCGAGGCTCTTCCGCCATCAGGGACTCGGGGTTCTTGCGATTGATCGCTTCCGGCACGGCCGCGTAGAAATCGATCAGCGTCACCGGCGACACGGCATGGTCAACAAGGCGCGGCATCTTCGAGCCGAAATCGCGGGCCATAACGAGCGACTTCAGCGAAGTGCTCAGAATGGTCGCAATCGACTGCCAGACATCGTCGATGCCTTCGAGAGGCTTGCCGGTGTTGAGGTCAATGGTCGCCATAAGGCGCACCGTGCCGCGTCGGCACGGTCGCTTACAGCCTGTTCCGGTCGCCTATCCGGGCTTCGAGAAGGTCTTCTTCGCCGGGCCAGCTTCGGTGTAGACCTTGATCGGCGGCTTCTCACCTGCGCTATCGACGCCCAGGAACGTCTCGGCGACGGTCGTGAACGCTTCGGCTTCGTGGGTCGACTCGCCGCCCGCCGTGGACTTGAAGTCTTCGCCCGCCTCGATCTCGACGTTCTCCTCCATCTCGACCTTGAAGTTCTTCGCCGTGAACGTGATCGTGCCGTCCTTCATGACCATCTTGCAGCCCGAGCCTTCGAGCGTGATCGAGCCCTTGTTCTTGAGGCCCTTAATCAGCCAATCGCCGGTATTGCGATCATAGCTGATCTCGCCCAGGACTTTGTCCTCGCCTTCCTCGCCGTCCTCGCCGACTTCCTCGCCACCTTCGTCGCCGCCGCCATCCTCGCCGCCCTGACCGTTCTTGCTCTTCGGCTTATTGAAGATTTTGCGCCAGACGCCAGCCTTGTCGGTCGTTTCCTTCTCGTCTTCGTTCTCAGGCGTGTAAGTGCCCGCCGGATAGACCTGCGCGGTCGCAAGCTCGCCGCCTTCCGCGAGCAGAACGACCTTCTCGTCCTTCTCAAGGAAGTGCGTCTCGCGGTCGCCCTTCGCGCGCATGCCGCCAGCCGGGAGCCAATCCGTGATGTTGTGGTTGTCTTCGTCGTTCTCGTCACCGATCAGAACGCGGTACGCCGGGGGCTGGCGCTTGTAGTCCACTTCCTTGATCTTGCCGAACTTGACGACATCCTGCGCGCGCCGATCGATGTCGGTCGCTTCCGGGTCGGCCACGCCGCCGGTGCTCGCAGGATCGCGAAGAAACTTTACCATGCTACTTGCCCGCCAGGAAGTCCGCCATGTCGGCGTCGAGATTGTCGGCCGTGACGCGCGGACGCCAAGCGGTGCGATAGATGACCTGCCAAACGAGGCCGATAGCGCCAATAGGCCGCTTGACCTGCTCAGTGATCACGTCGATGTCGGACTCGAGCAGCCGCATGCGAGCAGACTCAAAGCCGGGGATCACGAAGCCCTCGAACGCGGCTTCCATCTGCTCCGCGATGTCGTCGAGCTTGTCGTCAACGGTCTCCGTGCCGAGCAGCATCGCCTCCGTGACAATCGTCAACTCGCGCTCGATATAGGTCGCGTCGCCCTCGATCCCGTAGTCCTTCTCGGGGTTGTACTTCTCCATGCGCGCATAGACGAGAATGGCGGGGCCATCCTCTTTCAACTCTTCCTCGTTCACGGGAGCCATGCGGCTCGCATACACGCGGCTTTGCGCGGCCGTGCGGTACTCGCCGTCAACACTATCAGCAAGCCGGGCTCGAAACGCTTCGCGGATACGCTTACGAGGATGCGCCATGTCAGTCGTTCGCCATGAGCAGGAGCAAGGTCAGGCCGGTGCCATCCGGGCGCTTGTCCTCGATCCGATATTCTTCGCCCTTGATCGTCAGCTTCTCGCCCTTGCGACCGCCCTTGTTCAGGTCGGACGTGCGGCAGAGAAACGTCGGGCCGGTGGACGTGACGCTCGCGCCCATTTGCATCTGGAATTGCGTCCCGTTCCAACGGTTCGGATTCCAATTGCTGCCTTCGTCGTCGAACTGGCCGGGGATGTCCTTCGGCTCGACGGCTGGATCGCGGCTCACATAACGCGCCTCAACCCCGAACTCGTCGGGGTTGAGGAAGATCAACAGATCGTTGTCGGTCTCGACAGGCATCAGACGCCCGATGCGCGAAGCGCCAGAGCAGCGTCGATATCGGCGTCGGTGATGTCGAACCCGACGATCTCTTCAATCGGCTTCTGCTTCGGCTTGCCGACGCGATGACCGGACTTGAAGAAGTCCTTCTTCTCGTCGAGCAGGTCGATTGCGGACGCGATGTCCACGACCTTGGAATTGCTCGCGCCGTCCGTCTGATGCGAGGCGGGAGGGACTTCATCAGCGGACGGCGCGTCGCCGGGGGCATCACCGGCGGACTCGGTGCCAGCGAGCGTGCTGGCCGAATCCAGTGCGATCTCGGCGACGGCCGAGACCTGATCGGGAGCGAGCTTGACGCGAGAAGGCCCGAGGGCCTTCGCTTCATTCTCGTCCATCTCGATAGCAGTGCCGGGCGGCAGATACCGCCCGTCACGCTTGATCGTTACGAGGCCGCGATAGATCGGCATTACTTCACCTTCGCGCCCAGGGTGCCGTTCACGCGGTAGGGCGCGATCAGCGGGGCGGACTGGCCGAGGATGTACCGCACGGACGGGTCCTCTTCCTCCCAGGACTTCACGAAGAAGTCGCGGGGCTGGATACCGGCCTTGAGGTCCATGATCGCGCCGAAGTGACGGACGCCCTCGATCTCGCGCGAAGCCATGACGACTTCACCGGCCGGGAGCACGTCCTTCTCGACGCCGTCGAGCGGATCGACGTACTTGTCGGCGTGGACCCACAGACGGTAGTCGCCGAACTGAGCGACCAGACGGATGCCGGGGGTGATCAGGATCGGGCCGAGCGAGGCGCGAGCCGATTCCAGCGTCGCCTTGGTCATGTCGATCTGAAGACGCATCGCCTTGGCGACCGCATCGGTGTCGGGACCGGCCAGCTTGGCGCGGATGGTCTTCCACACGTCGCTCGCCATGATCACGTCACGGCAGGTCAGCGACGAATGATCGAAGATCGTCTGACCCCAATCTTCGATGTCGTCGAGCGGGTTGACGGCGGCGTTGTCCCACTTGTCGGTGCCGGTCAGGACGATGCTCAGTTCGGCATCGCGGCCGAAATCGACAAGCTGCTCGGGATAGTCGTCGCCCTTCAGGACGAGCTTGCCGGTGCGCAGAACTTCGGCCGACATGACTTCCAGGCGGCGGGTCCACATATCCAACTGCTCGCTCACGGCGAAGCCGATGGACGCGGCAAGCCGCTGCTCGGGCGACAGGGAGCCGCCGATCTTCTCGCCAGCGCGGCGCTTGAACTGGCCGCTCGGCTTGAAGACGCGCTTGTCCTTGATGTAGGCCGGGGCGAGCGACTGAGTCTTGTAGCCCTTCTCGCGGATCACCTTGCCCGCAACGATGGGCGAGACGAGAGGCGAGATCAGGCGACGGCCCTTCACCGAGTCGAACTTGATGTCTTCGGTGTTGGAGGTCTCTGCGGTCGTGAAGAACGTGTTGAGGAAGAACGCCGGGTTGAGCGGCAGTTCCTCGACAACACGGTTGAGGGCGGTGGTCGAAAAGAGGTCCATAGTCAGGGCTTCCCGTTGCTTTCTTCGAGGTTGTCTCGGTTAGCCCATCGGCTTAACGAGCCAGATCGACTTCGTGCGGAAGACCGCATCCACCGATCCGAGGGTGTGTCCGGCGCCGAGGATCAGCTTGTCCTGATCGACTTCGCCAGCGATGTAGACGATGGCCTCCACGTCAGCGGAGGTCGCATCGACCCCCTCACTGAGGATCGCGTCGGGCGTCTGCGAACCATCGTTCGCCGCCGCGATGGACTTGAGGTACTTCTTGTCGGCCGAGACCTGGCCGAGCACCGTGCCACGGTCGAGCTTTCCAGCGCCCGACTTGATCGTCACCTTGCGGGCGCGATGGTGGCCGAGCATGAGCATGCTCGGGACGTATGCGCCTTCGTTCTCAAACTTCGCCACCGTTGCGGCTCCTTAGTTGCCGGACGCGAGCTTCATCGCGCCGAGAATTGCGTTGACTGCGGCTTCGTCGCCCTGCGCATTTTCCTGACCCTGCGACGGAGCGACGCCAGCGTTGGCTTCGGTGTCCGACTTGACGTCAGCAGCGCGCTCGGTGCGCTTGGCCTTTTCAGCAGCCACGATCATGGCCGAGAACTCATGGGCCGAAGAGCCCGTTTCGATAGCCTTCTGCGCAGCGGCTTCGTAACCCGGCAGGGTCAGGCCCATGATCTCGGTGACGCGCTTGCGCTCGACCGCGACGGGGTCCTTCGCGGCGGCTGCGGCAGCTTCCGCTTCGGCCTTCGCCTTGGCTTCGGCATCGGCCTTCGCCTTGGCATCGATCTCGGCCTGCATTTCGGCGCGAACCTGCGCTGCGAACGCAGCCTTCTCTTGTTCGTTCATCTCGACTTCTCCACTTTGGCCGTGCGCGGCCGGGTTAAAACCGAAGGAAGCCTTCGGACTTTCGCCGCGAGCCAAGCTCGCGAGAACCTGTTCGAACGTCGCGACGCCATCGGCCATTCCGGCATCGACTGCCGCCTTGCCGATCAGGACATCGCCCTGGCCGAAACGTTCGAGGGCATGTTCGACGCTCACGCCGCGATACTTCGCGACCGTCTCGACGAACACGGCGGCCATTGAGTCAACGCGCGCTTGAACGCGGTCACGGCCTTCCTGGGTGTTGATGTCCACGCGCTTGTAGGGCGACTGCGAAGACACAAATTCGATGGTCTTGATGCCGCGCGCCGCGTCCTGCGCGGACGTGTCTCGGTAGCCCGCCACGACGCCCATGGAGCCCAGCGCAGCGGTCGGGCCGATAATGAACTCGTCAGATGCGGCGCCCAACCAGAACGCAGCGGAAGCCGCCTGATCGCCTGCATAGGAGACGATGCGCTTACGGCCGCGCACTTCGTTGATCGCCGTGGCAAGCTCCGCAACGCCAGCGGCCTCGCCCCCAGGCGAGTGGATGTTGAGCAGGATCGCGCTGATGGACGCATTGTCCATCGCAGCCTGAAGATCGCGACGCACGGTCTCATACGCGGTCGCGCCGCAGAACGTGGTCATGAGGTTGGCGCGCTTGAACAAGGGGCCAGCCACGTCGATGATCGCCACGTTGCCGCGACGGGTCGCGCGCTCGGAACGCTCAAGCTCTTGGCCTCGATAGGCTTCGAGCATCTGCGGCGTGATCTGGTTTTCGCGCGCGGCGATCTCCATGATCTGGCGCAGAGCACCTTCATCCATGGCCCAATTGGCCGTGAGAGCGGCGTCGAAGATCAGCGGGTTGCGAACGTTGACGGTCATTGCTTCTTCTCGGGCTTCTTCGGCTGCGTCGGTTCGTCGGTCGGCTGCTCGCTCACGTCTTCCTTGACTTGCGAGCCCATGCCGGACGGCGCGAGGATTTCGGGTTCGAGCTTCGCCTTCGCGCGGGCTTCATGCTCGCGAGCGCGCTGCGCCGTGGTCTGCTCGAAGTCGTCGCCACCGCGCTCGATGATGACCTGCTCGATGGTGCGAGCGCCCAGGTTGACGGCTTCGGTCTCGGCCTTCCATTCCTTGAGCGGGTCGAGGATGATCCGCGCCGGGCCGATCCACTGCGCGCCCAACCAGGCGGCCCGGCGGATGGGGTCGTTGAAGAAGCCGGGAGCCGTGATCAGGCCCGCGTTGATGGCGTCGGTCAGGAACCACTCGTAAACGGGCGCGCAGAAGTTACGGACAAGCCACACGCGACGATCCTTGAAGAACTGCGACGCCATTTCGAGCGCGGCGCGCGAGGCGCTGTAGCTCGACGTGAAGTGCATCATGAGCAGTTCGAACGGGATCGAGAGCGCGACGCCGATCTGCCGGACCACTGACGTGAAGAACGGGTCGAAGTTCGCGGTGTTGGCGGGCTGCGCCGTCTGAACCTCTTCGTCGGTGCCGATATCGACGATGGTGCCCGGTCCCATGGTCACTTCGTTCGCGCCCATGCCGGGATACGCGCCGGGGATCGCCGGAGCGATACCGTCGTCGCCCTGGGTCTTCAGGAAGACGGTGAAGAACGACGACACGACGGCCTTCATCAACTCGGCTTCGCTGTAGCGGTCGAGTTGCTTCAGGATTTCGATGACGGGAGCGAGTTGCGGGATGCCACGATTGAGGCCGGGCCGCATGCGCTCGAAAATATGGAGCACCATCTGCTCGCCGGACTTCTTGCCGAAGGCCGGGACTTCCGTAAAGGCGTTCACGGTGTACGTGACGCGCTCGCCGGGGTGCTCATTGAGCACGTAGTAGCTGACCGGCGCGCCATCTTCGTCGATCTTGACGCCGTCGCGGATCAGGTACTCGCCCTGCAACTCGGTCGGAGTACCGACGCGGTCGGCCTCGATCACGTTGAGCGCGAGCGGCACAACGGCGTTGGGGCGCTTCGGCGTCCGTCGAAGCACGAAAGTGTCGCCGGATTCGAACACGGCGCTGAAAACGAGGCCCTGAAGCTCATAGAAGTTCTGCGTCAGAGTGATGTCGCAAAGTTTCGACTGCGCCCAAAGGTCGAACAGCGTCTCGGTGTTGCGCTCCCACAACTCGGCGGCCTCCGGAGAGAGACCGACAAGCTTCGGGTTCAGCTTCGCGCGCACGCGCAGGCCGGACCCAACGACGTTACTCTTCGAGGTCTGCTTCGCGCCGGTGGCGATGGGGTTGTTGCGGCCGAGATCGCGCGAGCGGCTGCGCAGCGCGGGAAGATCGCCCAACGAGTCGGAATCGGCCGAGCCGGGATGGGTCTTCCACGCCTTCAGCGCCGCGCGGTTCGACTTCGCTCCGGCGTATTGGCCCATGTAGTTGAGCGAGAGGCGCGCATGGTAGCGGCGCGTCGCGAAGTTCGGCGCGACGCCCGCCAGAAAGCGGTCCATCAGGGTCGGGGCAACGGGCTTAATCACAGCGGGATCACCCGCTGAATACGGATGCCGCCGCGCTTCTCACGCGCTGCCTGCTTTTCGAGGCGCTGCGCTCGCTGATCCAGTTGGCGCAGATCGGCGCGCCAAAGCTCACGATCCTTGATCGTGTAACGTTGACCGTTCGACTCGACCGTGGAGATCGAGTTTAGGGTCTCTTCAAGCTGCTCTTCGACGGTCTTTGCCATGACCCGAAGCTACGGGACATGGCTCGCTCGCAAGAGATCGTTCCGATCTCCCTTAGTGGTGCAGGCTCAACGCGAGATAGTCGCGAATTTCGAATAAGTTAACTTCATAGCGCTTTGCATCGTCGGGATGCACCACGATAGCCAGTTTGTTTGCGAACGCCTTTTCCTGAGAAGCATCAGCAAAGGACTGAGCAATGAGTTCGATCACTTTTCTACGCGGCAACTGCAATCGCCCCCGGCCTGTACCTATAGGGGGCATCGCCAATTCACCTATCTCACCTTGGCTTCCCACGAACTCCCATAGCTTTTCCAAAGAAGTGGCAATCTGCGCTTGGGTTGATTGCGCGGTCCCATGCTCATTCAATTCCGACATGGCAAGGAAGTAGAAGTTCTTGCCATGCGCCGGTATTTTGACGACCGTGCCGAACGGGTATCGCTTCTTGTTTCCGGGACTTATAGCGTCGGTGTACGGCACTCCGGTCAGCGCCTTTTTTATTTGCTTATCGAGCTCGTCGGTTTTCCCATCAAAGAAACGTGCAACAACTTGGCCCTGTATGCTCTTCGGCGATATCAGTCCGCTTGCCATGTCCGTATCGAAAGTCGTGTTTGTGCTGACGACAATGTCTTCTTTGCTGCTTAGCAGGTCGCCGATACGCACCTCATAACAAAAGTCCTTTTTTGGAATTTTGTAAGTGACCTTCAAGACCGGCCTGCGCGAGAGCAAAACCCATATGACGGAGATCAAAAGCATCGCCCAAAATGTGATGCCCGGCAGCGTGTCTCGCGGGATCACCTTGAACGAATCAAGAAGCCCGATGATTAGATTCTGCGCGCCAAGAGCCTTCAGAAGGTCAGCACCGGCCTGCTTCGAAAATAATGCGTACTTCCAATATGACCGTGTGAGGTACGATGCAAACCTCATATAGCAAAGCCCAGATTCTGGTAGACGGAGTCGTTGTAGAAGTAAGCCCCACTCTTGCCTTGTGCGCGATAAGATTTATGGCTGGCCGGCCAATTGTCCATCGCGTATGAGATTATCTTTTGGCTAAACGGCACGAAGACCGCTAGTTCATCCTTGATTGCGGGCGGGCATCGACCGTCGCTCTGCCGCGAGCCGTTCAAATTCACACCGACTATTGGCAAATCCAAGCGCAGAGCTACCTCCATTTCCCATTTGACGAACTTAGTTAGCAGCTTCGTTTTCTCGCCGATGAGGACGATGAGAAGTTTCGAGTTCGCAAACCGCTCGCGTAGCTGCCGCTTGATGCTTTCTTCCTGACTGGAGTCTCGCGCGGTATTTAGGTCATGCGCATTGTGGAAGTTGAAGTCATGGTGTTCGTTGTCTTTCCATGCCTGCATCAGCCGATAGTAGTTCATGTCGGTATCACCATCGAAGCAGATGTAAGTCTTGTTGCGATACGCCATGGCAGTTTTTCCTTCTGGTCGGACCGGGAGGGAATTGGACTATTTCGAGCCCCGCGCCCTGGCCAGTTCAGGGCGAAATGCAATACGTTCTGAGAATAAGATGAGCCGCAGCAAGTTGCTTTGACATCTGTCCACAACTTATGAAGAAAGACAAGCCGATGGCGCGCCTATCGTGCTCGCTTCGGGGCGTCCCTGAAGATCACGACATCGTCGGGCGGCACTCCACCGGCGAGATAGATGCGCAATAGCATCTCAATCGTGCCCGAGACAGCCGATTTGCCCTTCTCCATGTTATAGACATGGTCAGTGCCGTGGTCTTCCGACAATCCGAGCGCGCGCACTAGCTCTTGGGCCGTCAGCGGACCGCCGCCGGGCTTCCACATCTGGCCGAGCTTGGTTCGGGCCGCTCGGACATCGTCCTTGGTCATCATGCTTTTCATCTAGCCGCTCAAATCTTAACTTTCAACGCCACGACTGCGCACCCGACGCCGCCCAGGGGCAGCTTGGGGAGCCGCCTGGGTCGGTTCATCGACCTGAACAGGCTGGCGCGGAGCAGCATTCAGCGCGTTCGCCGCTGCCGCCCGCAACGCCATCAATCGCCGCTCCATGTTGATCCCAAGCGAGAGCCGCGCCGCGATGTTGTAGACGCGGAGATCGAGCGGTTCGTTGCGCTGATGGACCTTGTGCCATTCCTTCGTGACAAACCCCTTCCGGTCCGA
>Ga0209758_1002217_pt1 | contig 20247 bp, 16 predicted proteins | sample AraplaMF_Col_mMF_FD_184258 | JGI IMG/M metagenome (GOLD analysis project Ga0209758, IMG submission 184258) | Arabidopsis root microbial communities from the University of North Carolina, USA - plate scrape MF_Col_mMF (SPAdes) (version 2) | ecosystem: Host-associated > Plants > Roots > Endosphere...
CAGCGAGACTCGCTCGAAGCACGGGGCAACAGCATGAAGCGTAAGCGTCGGTCCGCATCTCGATCGGTTGCCCCGCGCATTGCCTTCGCCGCGCTGACGATAACGCTGCTTGCCGGCTGCGAGCAGAACAGTTTCGTGCCGCCGCCGCCGCCGAAGGTCGAGGTGGCCTTGCCGGTGCAGCGCAACGTCACCCGTTATCTCGAAGCCACCGGCAACACCGCACCGATCAAGATGGTCGATCTGGTGGCGCGGGTGCAGGGCTTTCTGCAATCGATCGACTATCAGGACGGCACCTTCGTCAAGCAGGGCGCGACGCTGTTCACCATCGAGCCCGACACCTACAAGCTGAAGCTCGAGCAGGCGCAGGCCGCCGAAGCCGGCGCGCAGGCCTCGGCGAAGCAGGCCGAGGCCGACTTCAAGCGGCAGTCGGACCTGGTGTCGCGCCAGGTGGTGTCGCAAGCGACGCTGGAGACCTCCACGGCGGCGCGCGAAAACGCCCAGGCCAACCAGCAGCAGGCCCAGGTCAATACCAAGATCGCCGAGGTCAATTACGGCTACACCAAGGTGGCGGCGCCGTTCGACGGCATCGTCAGCGCGCACATGGTCTCGATCGGCGAACTGGTCGGCGTCGCCTCGCCGACCCAGCTCGCCACCATCGTGGCGCTCGATCCGATCTATGTGAATTTCACCGTCAACGAGCAGGACGTGCTGCGGATCCGCGCCGAGGCGGCGCAGCGCGGCATCACCGTCAACGACCTGCGGCAATTGCCGGTCGAGATCGGGTTGCAGACCGAGAACGGTTTTCCGCACAGGGGCAAACTCGACTACGTCTCGCCCACGGTCAACCAGTCGACCGGCACGCTGGCGGTGCGCGGCGTGCTGCCGAACGCCGACCGGGTGCTGCTGCCGGGCTATTTCGTCCGCGTCCGGGTGCCGTTCGGCGACCAGAACAACTCGCTGCTGGTGCCCGACGTGGCGCTCGGCAGCGACCAGAGCGGGCGTTACGTGCTGGTGGTGACGCCCGACAATATCGTCGAGCAGCGCAAGGTGCAGACCGGGCCGCTCGACGGCGAACTGCGCGTCATCGAAAGCGGGCTGAAGGCGGACGACAAGGTGGTGATCGCCGGCCTGTTGCGCTCGATCCCCGGCCAGAAAGTCGATCCGCAGCTCAAGACCATCGGGACGCCCGCTGCGCCGGCGAAATAGGACCCGCCATGATTTCGAAATTCTTCATCGAGCGTCCGGTCCTCTCCAACGTCATCGCGATCCTGATGATCCTGATCGGCGGCGTCTGCCTGTTTCGGCTGGCGGTGGCGCAGTATCCCGACGTGGTGCCGCCGACGGTGCAGGTGACGACGCGCTATCCCGGCGCCAGCGCCAAGACGGTGATCGACACCGTGGCGCTGCCGATCGAGCAGCAGGTCAACGGGGTCGAGGACATGCTGTACATGCAGTCCTACAGCGGCGCCGACGGCACCTATTCGCTGACGGTGACGTTCAAGATCGGCACCGACCTCAACTTCGCGCAGGTGCTGGTGCAGAACCGGGTGTCGAGCGCGCTGTCGCAACTGCCGCAGTCGGTGCAGAACCAGGGCGTCACCGTGCAGAAGCGGTCGACGGCGATCCTGCTGTTCGTGACGCTGACCTCGCCGAAGGCGACCTATGACAGCCTGTTCCTGAGCAACTACGCCACCATCAACATCCGCGACGAGCTGTCGCGCGTGCCAGGGGTGGGCAACGTCACGGTGTTCGGCGCCGGGCAATACTCGATGCGGGTGTGGCTCGATCCGAACAAGCTGCAGGTCCGCTCATTGATGCCGCAGGACGTCATCTCGGCGATCCAGCAGCAGAACCAGCAGGTGACCGCCGGCCAGGTCGGCGCGCCGCCGACGCCGGCGGGGCAGGCGTTCCAGTACACGCTGAACGTCAACGGGCGGCTCGACGACACCAGCCAGTTCGAGAACATCATCGTCAAGACCGGCAGCAATGGCGACGTGACCCGGGTACGCGACGTCGGCTGGGTCGAGCTCGGCGCCCAGACCTACAGCCAGGCGTTCTCGCTCAACAACAAGCCCGCCACCGGCATCGGCGTATTCCAGTCGCCCGGCGCCAACGCGCTCGAGGTCGAGAAGGCGGTCGAGGCCCGGATGGCGGTGCTGGCCAAGGCGTTTCCGCAGGACATCAAATACGACACGCCGTTCGACACCACCAAATTCGTCTCGGAATCGATCAACGAGGTCTACAAGACGCTGATCGAGGCCGGCCTGCTGGTGCTGGTGGTGATCCTGATCTTCCTGCAGGACTGGCGCGCCATGCTGGTGCCGGCCACCACGGTGCCGGTGACCATCATCGGCGCCTTCGCGGCGATGGCGGCGCTCGGCTTCACCGTCAACATCTCGACGCTGTTCGCCATCGTGCTGGCGATCGGCATCGTGGTCGACGACGCCATCGTGGTGGTCGAGGGCGCCGCGCACAACATCGAGAAGGGCATGTCCGGCCACGACGCGGCGATCGCCGCGATGGACGCGCTGTTCGCGCCGATCGTCGGCATCACGCTGGTGCTGATCTCGGTGTTCCTGCCCTCCGCCTTCCTGCCCGGCCTGACCGGGCGGATGTATTCGCAATTCGCGCTGGTGATCGCGGCCACCGCACTGCTCAGCGCCATCAACGCCGCGACGCTGAAGCCGACGCAATGCGCGCTATGGCTGCGGCGGCCGGTGCCGCCGGAGCAGCGCAACTTCTTCTACCGCGGTTTCAACGCGGTCTATGACCGCGTCGAGCGCGGCTATGGCCGGCTGATCCGCAGCCTGGTGGCGCACAGCAACATCTCGGTGATCTTTGCGCTGATCGTGATCGGCATCGCCGGTTACGGGCTGTCGCGGGTGCCGACCGGATTCATCCCGATCGAGGACCAGGGCTACCTGCTGGTGGCGGTGCAACTGCCCGACGGCGCGGCGCTCGACCGCACCCAGCGCGTGCTGACGCAGGTCAGCGACATCGCCGGCAAGCACCCGGGGGTCGATCAGGTGATCAGCATCGCCGGCATCTCGGCACTGGACAATTCGTCCAGCCTGGCCAATGCCGGGGTGGCCTACCTGATCCTGAAGGAGTGGAGCGCGCGCGGTCCGGGCCAGGACCTGCGGTCGCTGTTCATAGGCCTCAACGACAAGATGTCGGCGATCCCCGAAGCCCGCATCCTGGTGATTCCGCCGCCGCCGATCCAGGGCATCGGCAACGCCGCCGGATTTGCCATGCAGGTCCAGCTGCGCGACGGCAACGCCGACTACGGCAAGCTGCAGGCGATCGCCGGCGCCATCGTCGCCAACGGGGCGACGCAAAGCGCGCTGCAGCGCGTCTCCTCGTCGTTCCGTTCGATGGTGCCGCAGTTCGACGTCGAGGTCGACCGGATCAAGACCCAGACCCTGCATGTCACCACCGACCAGATCTTCTCGACGCTGTCGTCGTACATGGGATCGACCTACGTCAACCAGTTCAACAAGTTCGGCCGCACCTTCCAGGTCTATACCCAGGCGGATGCGCAGTTTCGTCTGGCCCCGCGCGATATCGAAAAGCTGATGGTGCGCAACAGTCAGGGCGACATGGTTCCGCTCGGCACGGTGGCGACCATCACGCCGTCGATCGGGCCGTCGCTGATCAGCCTGTACAACCTCTACCCGTCCGCAACGGTGATCGGCCTGCCGTCGACCGGCTACAGCTCCGGCCAGTCGATGACGCTGATGGAAGAGATCGCCGCCAAGACCCTGCCGCCGGGCACCGGCTTTGAATGGACGGCGATGTCGTACCAGGAAAAAGTGGTCGGCGGCCAGATCTACTGGGCGTTCGGGCTGGCGCTGCTGCTGGTGTACCTGGTGCTGGCCGGACAATATGAGAGCTGGTACGCGCCGATCTCGGTGATCCTGGCGGTGCCGCTGTCGCTGCTCGGCCCGATGCTGGTGCTCACCGGCCTGCGCATCGAGAACAACCTCTATACCCAGATCGGCATCATCCTGTTGATCGCGCTGTCGGCCAAGAACGCCATCCTGATCGTCGAGGTGGCGCTCGAGCTTCACGTGCGCGACAAGAAGCCCCTGCTCGAATCCGCGATCGAGGCGGCGCGGGCGAGATTCCGGCCGATCCTGATGACGTCGTTCGCCTTCATCCTCGGCGTGGTGCCGCTGGTGCTGGCGACCGGCGCCGGCGCCAGCGCCCGCAAATCGATCGGCATCACCGTGTTCTCGGGCATGCTGGCCTCGACCTGCCTCGCGGTGCTGTTCGTGCCGACGTTCTTCGTCGTGGTGCAACGCTTCGAGAACTGGCTCAAGGAACGGAAGGGCGCGCCGAAGGCCACGGTTGCGCCGAGCCCGCAGCCGGGGCCGAGCGTCTGACGCGAATTTGAACGGTCGCGCCCCGGGTCGAGCCCCCGGCATGGTTTGCCGGATCTTGCGCCAGCCTTACGGATGTAACGCGAAATGGCCCAGCGGTAATTTTCGGGTCACTCGCCCGCCCTACACCCGACATTGCCGCTCGACCGCGCCGCGCCCATCTTCTGCATCGGCGTCGTGACGAATGGCCGGCCTGAAACGCTTCAGGCACGCCTCAACCCCGGCAGGAAGACATGACCTTGACCCGTCGCAGCTATCTCACGAAGAGCGTTCTTGCCTTGGGCGGACTGGCCTTGGGCGGACTGACGTTTCCCGCCATGCCGGTTCGCGCGGAACGCGTTGCTCACCCGCTTCGCGCGCGGCTGTCGCTCAACGAAAACCCGTTCGGGCCTTCGCCGCAAGCGATCGCGGCCATCCAGGACCAGTTCGGCGAACTCAGCCGTTATGTCGACGGACCGGCCGACGTCCTGACGCCGGCCATCGTCGCGGCGGAAAACATATCGGCCGACCAGATCGTGCTCGGCGAAATCCTCGAAGCGCTGGGACTGTTTCTGGCCAAGGACGGCCCGATCGGCGGCGAGTTCATCTATTCGGAGCCGGGCTACACCGCGCTGGTCAATGCGGTGGGCCCCGGTGGCGGCGGCGTGATCGGCGTTCCGCTCGACCCGAACCTGCAGAACGATCTCGCGGCGATTGCGGCGAAGGTGACGCCGCGAACCCGGGCGATCTATCTCGTCAATCCGCACAACCCGACCGGCACGGTGAGCGACGCCGTCACGTTTGCGGCATTCGTGCGCGAGATGTCGAGGCGCACCCTCGTCATCGTCGACGAGGCCTATCTGGAGTTCGAGCCGGATTTCGACGCGCGAACCGTCGTCGGCCTGACCCGCAGCGGCGAGAACGTGGTGGTGTTTCGGACCTTCGGCAAGATGTACGGCCTGGCGGGACTTGCCGTGGGCTACGCACTGGCGCCCAGGCCGCTCGCCGCTTCGCTGAAGCGCGCCGGGATCGGCACGCCGCAAACGCTCACCGGTCCGGCCCTGGCCGCGGCGGCCGCCAGCCTGCGCGACGAATATTATGTCGCGACCACGCGGGCCAAGGTGGTCGCCGAGCGCCAGAAATGGCATCGGCTGTTCGACACCATGCAACTGCGGCACGCGGATTCCAGGGGAAATTTCGTTTTCTTCGAGACCGGACGGCCGCACCGCGAAGTTGCGGAAGCGCTGGGAGCCAAAGGCATCGAGATCGGCCGGGCGTTTCCCGGCTATGACCGCTGGGTGCGCATTTCGATCGGCCTTCCGGAGGAAAACGCCATGGCGCGAACCGCCATCGCCGATATGCTGAAGTAAGCCGCGGGCGACAGGGGTTGTGCACGGTGCAGTTCCCGACTTTCCGGCGCCAGGGACAAGAGATAATGTCCCCCCTCACACCCCGTGCGGCGAGGCCGCCTGAGCGCTGGATCAAGCGGCTGCCCCGAAACAGAGCGAAATGACCGACAGCAAGCCTCCCGGAAAAAGCCAGGCCGGGCCGGGTCGGCTCGCATTCGCGAAAAACCTGGCGCCCGGCATCGCCTTGAGCGTGCTGATCTCGGCCATATCGCTCGCCTTGCAGTATTTCGAGGAACGCACCTTCGATCATCCCTATCTCGAAGCGCTGGTGATCGCCATCGTGCTCGGCATGGCGATCCGGACGGCCTGGCAGCCGAGCGCGCGCTGGCGCGCCGGGATCGCCTTCAGCGCCAAGCAGATCCTCGAAGTCGCGGTGACCCTGCTCGGGGCCTCGATCAGCCTGGCCGCGATCGCCGCGTCCGGCGCGGCGCTGTTGACCGCGATCGTGGTCACGGTGGCGATCATGCTGGCGGCGACCTACGCGATCGGCCGGTTGCTCGGGCTGTCGGTGCGGCTGTCCATTCTCATCGCCGCCGGCAATTCGGTGTGCGGCAATTCCGCCATCGCGGCGGTGGCGCCGGTGATCGGGGCGGACGGCGACGAGATCGCCTCGTCGATCTCCTTCACCGCGATCCTCGGCGTCGTCATCGTGCTCGGCCTGCCGCTGCTGATCCCGCTTTTGAACCTGACCCCGACCCGCTACGGCGTGCTGGCCGGCCTCACCGTCTATGCGGTGCCCCAGGTGCTGGCGGCCACGATACCCGCGGGGCTGCTCAGCACGCAGATCGGGACGCTGGTGAAGCTGGTGCGGGTTCTCACGCTGGGGCCCATCGTGCTCGGCTTCTCGCTGTTCGGACGCCATCTGCGGCGCAGCGCGCATGGCGCTGTCGAGCCGCGCGGCTTCAAGTTCTTTCAGATGGTGCCATGGTTCATCATCGGCTTTTTGCTGATGGCCACGCTGCGGTCGCTACAGCTGATTCCGGCGGAATGGGTGACGCCGCTGCTCAAGACGGCATCGTTCCTGACCGTGATCTCGATGGCCGCGCTGGGATTGGGCGTCGATGTCCGCGTCATCGGCAAAGTCGGCGGACGCGTCACCGCCGCGGTGACACTCTCACTTCTGCTGCTGCTGCTGATCGGCCTCGGGATCGTCCACCTGCTGGTGTGACGAGTCCACCCGTTGGTGTGACGATCAGACCCCGAAAATCGACAGTGCGGACCGCGACAGCGCCGCCAGCTGCGTCGAAATCTGCGACATCTGGTCGGCAAAGCCCGGATTGAAATAGGCCGCCCGCGCCGCCACGATGACGACGACCAGCGACCAGAAGATGCCGGTGCCGGCACGGACCATGAAGCGCGACACCGACCCATGCGGCTGCGTCGGCAGCGCCTGGCTCTTGAGCATCGGTTCGCCGAAAGCGTCGAACTCGACGTCTTTCATGGCTGTTCCCGCGTTCTGGTCGGACATCATCATCGCATTGATATGTCGTCAGTTTTGACCATTAGGCAAAGGAACTGTCTTTCAAATTTGAGGGCGGGCGGGGACGGTTCTTCTCCGCCAGGGCCGCAAAAGGGAAGAACGCCATTTTCCGGGGGAAGGCAGGGCGACCGTATTGGAAAATCAGCCGCTACGGCGGCGCCCGGCGAACGCCGGGATCCATCACCCCTGGCATCTGAAGTGAGAGAAGGCGTCAGCCGCAGTGCCACAAAAGAGAATCCGCGCCGTATGGGTCCCGGCTCAAGGCCGGGACGACTCGTTGATATGCTGCGGCCCAGCCCAGCACTTCAGCTCTTGGCGAACAGCTCGGTGCTGGTCACCAGGGTGACGCTGCCGTCGAGGATCGGCTTGGCGATGCCGAAGAAGCGCGCCACGACGGCGGAGTTGTTATGCCGGTCCATCGCGGCCTGGTCGGTGAAGCGCTCGTAAGTCGTGAAGACGCAAGGGTCGCTGTTGTCCTGCGAGACGAAGAAGTCGATGGTCTCCGGCTCGTTGGCCCGGACGTGTTGCGCGACCTCCAGCAGGGCATCGCGCATGGTCACCTCGTGGCCCTGCTTGGTTCGGATGACGGCAGTGATCGTCAGCATCGGCAGTTCCCCGTTTGAATTAGGTCTTTACCAGTCTGCTTACGCCCACTCGCCCTTGCGGAACACCGGCACGCGGCGGCCGTCGGCGTGGACGCCGTCGATATCGGTCTGGTCCGTGCCGATCATCCAGTCGATGTGGATCAGGCTCTTGTTGCCGCCCTGCTCGGCGATCTGCGCCGGCGTCAGCCTGGCGCCGTCGACGAAGCATTTCGAGTAGCACTGGCCGAGCGCGATGTGCGAGGCGGCGTTCTCGTCGAACAGGGTGTTGAAGAACAACAGCCCGCTCTTCGAGATCGGCGAGGAATGCGGCACCAGTGCCACTTCGCCGAGACGCCGCGCGCCCTCGTCGGTGTCGAGCACCTTGCCCAGCACCTCCTCGCCGCGCGAGGCCCGCGCCTCGACGATGCGCCCTTCCCTGAACTGCACCTCGATGTTGTCGATCAGCGTACCCTGGTAGGACAACGGCTTGCTGCTGATGACGCGGCCCTCGACCCGCCTTGCATGCGGCGTGGTGAAGACCTCCTCGGTCGGAATGTTCGGATTGCAGGTAATGCCGTTCTTGGCGGTCGATGCGCCGCCCTGCCATTCATGGCCGTCGGCAAGGCCGATGGTCAGGTTGGTGCCGGGGCCGGAATAATGCAGCGCATGGAAGCGCTGGCCGTTCAGCCACTCGGTGCGTTCACGCAGCCGCGCGTTATGCGCCTCCCAGGCCGGGACCGGATTGTCGTTGTCGACCCGCGAGGCGGCAAAGATCGCGTCGGCGAGTTTTTCGACCGCAACCGCTTCCTCGTCGTCCGGAAAGACCTGCCTGGCCCACGACGTGCTGGGATAAGCGATGATGTTCCAGTTGACGTCGAAATTGACGATCTTTTCCAGCGCCGGCTGATAGGCCACCGAATTGGCCTTGCTGGCGCGTGCCACCCTGGCCGGGTCCTCGCCGGACAGCAGCATCGGATTGTCGCCGACGATGGCGAGCCGCGCGGTGTTGTTGGCAAAAGCCTTCGACATGCCCTCGTAGAGCCAGCCGGCGGCGCGGTCGAAACCGTCATTGGCACCATAGCGGTAGCGCGCCAGGGTGACCTCCTCGTCGGAGAACAACGGGGTCACCAGTCCGGCCCCGGCCTTGTAGGCGTGCTCGGCGATCCGCCGCACCAGCGGCAAGGCCGACATCGGCGCCGTCAGCAAGAGATCCTGACCCGGCTGCAGCCGCAGGCCGATCCGGACGGCGACTTCGGCCAGCCGGTCGAGTTTGACGGGATCGATCGGAGCAATGTTGCGCGGATGTGAGCTCATGGGTGTCTGGCCTTCACGGAACGGGTTGGATTGCAGCTTAGCCGACCACGCCAGCGCCGGTCGAGACCGCGCTCCGGGCCGGGGGATACCGTAAAAATGTAGTGTTTTCAGATGGTAACGCCACCCCCATCGGAACCATGGCTGATTTGCAACAGTGCCGGAAATATTGCGTCGGATGCCATAAAAGGCCTTGCGACGAAACAATTCGGCCCCGCGACGAAACCATTTTGCGCAATTCGCGCCGTCGGCCTGAAACAGACGCCCGGTAGTTTTCCCAGCAACAGAGCGTCTGATGACGCCGGGAGGCTTCCATGAACCACTCGATCTACAGCGCAGACCGCACCACCCACCTCAAGATCGTGGTCGTTGCCCTGGTCGCCGGAATCATCGTTGCAGGCGTCGGCATCTCGTCGCGGGTCAGCTACGACAGCGGCGCGACCCAGACGGCGCGCGTGATGAAGGCCGGCAAGCCGGTCGTTCTCACCAGTTCGGACGCTTCGACCATCCGCTGATAGCTTGCCGTCGACCGGTTGACTTGCCCATGGCTGAAGCAACCGCGTGGGGGATTTGCCTCCATATTAGAGCCACTGCCTGAAATTCGAGCAGCCGCACAGCGCCAGAACCGATCCGGCCGGCCAGAGCTCGCCTGAATCCCACGGTCCCGCGGTTCGAATACCGGCGCCAGTGCACCCCAGAGCTTCCCCTCCCGTAAAACCGCCAAGCCGTCGAAGCGGTCGGATTTTCCCCGGGTCGTGGCACATCCGTTGCATTTATCCGCACTGAAATTGTCGGTCCCGAGCGGACCCTCCGGCGCCGGGACACCCCAGCCGCCGGTGACAGTGCGGATGGAGTGCGGATGTCGACCACAGCGGCGCTGGAGATCGTACAACTGACGAAGATGTACGGTCAGGTCACCGCCGTCGACGCCATCAACCTGAAAATTCCGGCCGGCTCATATTGCTGCCTGCTCGGGCCGTCCGGCTGCGGCAAGACCTCGACGCTGCGCATGGTCGCCGGCCATGAATCGGCGACCTCAGGCGACATCATCGTCGGTCCGAAGAACGTCACCGACTTGCCGCCGGCGCAACGCAACACCTCGATGATGTTCCAGTCCTACGCGCTGTTTCCGCATCTGTCCGTGATCGACAACGTCGCCTTTGCCCTGAAGATGCGCGGCGTCGCCAAGCCGCGGCGCCATGCCGAAGCAACGAAACTGCTCGAGCTCGTCGACATGCAGAGCTACGCGGCGCGGCTGCCGGCACAGCTGTCCGGTGGCCAGCAGCAGCGCGTGGCGCTGGCGCGCGCGCTGATCACGCAGCCGCAGATCCTGCTGCTGGACGAGCCGCTGTCGGCGCTCGATCCCTTCCTGCGCTTGCGGATGCGCACCGAGCTGAAGAAGCTGCAGCGCGAGCTCGGCATCACCTTCATCCATGTCACCCATGGCCAGGACGAGGCGATGGCGCTGGCCAACATCGTCGTGCTGATGAACGGCGGGCGGATCGAGCAGCAGGGCACGCCGCGCGACATCTTCAACCATCCGCAGACCGAGTTCACCGCGAAATTCATCGGCGGTCACAACGTCATCGCGATCGGCGGCGAGAAGGTCGCGGTGCGCAACGACGCCCTGGTGTTGAAGCGGCCGAACGACGCCGTCGACGGACCGTCGGTCGGCGGCACCGTCAGCGAGGTCGAATATCAGGGCACCTATGTCCGCGTCGCCATCGTCGGCGACGGCGGCACCGACATTTCCGCGCAGCTGTCCGAAAGCCAGTACGACGCCGCCAATTACAGCGTCGGCGAGCGCGTGCTCGCGACCTGGAATCCGGCCATCGCCAGTCCGCTCAAGCCCAGTCCTTCTGCAACCGTCACGTCGCCGGAAACGACGGCCTGACGATCCTTCCTCACGATCCTTCCTCAGTATCCTTGGAGACAACCATGACCGATCTCTTGAAAATGAAGAACAGCATCAGCCGCCGCAATCTGCTCAAGGGAGCCGCCGGCGTCGCCGGCCTTGCCGCCGGTTCCGGGACGTTCATCGGCGCACCCTATGTTCACGCGGCCGACCCGAAAGTGCTGCGCTATCTCGGCACCGCGGTGAACGAAGGCGACGACATCTCGAAGAAGTGCCTCGCCGACACCGGCATCAAGATCGAGTACATCACCGCGACCACCGACGACGTGACCAAGCGCGTCATCACCCAGCCGAACTCGTTCGACGTGCTCGACACCGAATATTTCTCGCTGAAGAAGCTGGTGCCGTCGGGCAACATCCTGGCGCTCGATGCCAAGAAGATCAAGGAATTCGACAATATCACCCCGGTGTTCACCAAGGGGCAATTGCCGAACGGCAAGAAGATCGGCGCGCAGGGCACCGCACCCTGGAAGGTGCTGTACCTCGACGGCGCCAACTCGAAGAAATTCTCGGCGACGCCGACCGAATTCGTCACTTTGATCCCGACCGTCTACAACGCCGACACCCTCGGCATCCGCCCGGACCTGATCAAGCGGCCGATCGGCTCCTGGGCCGAACTACTCAACCCGGAATTCAAGGGCAAGGCCTCGATCCTCAACATCCCGTCGATCGGCATCATGGACGCCGCGATGGTGATCGAGGCCACCGGCCAGCACAAGTATGAAGACAAGGGCAACATGACCAAGGCCGAGATCGACCTCACCATGAAGATCATGACCGAGGCGAAGAAGGCCGGCCAGTTCCGCGCGTTCTGGAAGGACTTCAACGAGTCCGTCAACCTGATGGCCTCGGGCGAAACCGTTATCCAGTCGATGTGGTCGCCGGCGGTCACTAAAGTTCGCTCGATGGGCATCGCCTGCACCTTCCAGCCGCTCAAGGAAGGTTACCGGTCATGGGCGTCGGGCTTCTGCGTGTCGAAGTCGGTGTCGGGACAGAAACTCGAATGGGCCTATGAATTCGTCAACTGGTTCCTGTCGGGCTGGGCCGGCGCCTATCTCAACCGCCAGGGCTATTATTCCGCCGTGCTCTCCACCGCCAAGGCCAACATGACGCCCGACGAGTGGGGCTACTGGATGGAAGGCAAGGCAGCCGTTGCCGACATCAAGGCGCCGGACGGCACCACGCTGGAGAAGGCCGGCGCCACGCGCGACGGCGGCTCCTACGAAGACCGCATGGGCGGCGTGGCCTGCTGGAACGCCGTCATGGACGAGAACGACTACATGGTCCGCAAGTGGAACGAGTTCATCGCGGCTTGATGGTCTCTCACCTCTCCCCGCGCGCGGCAGGGCGATCGCGTATGGATCGAAGAAAGTCGCCGAGAGTGCTCCCTCCCCCCGCTCTTGCGGTGGGGAGGTACGTTCGGGCTTTCGCTCGTGGGGGGCCTTCCCGCATCGGAAGTCTAACGATTGAAATCAACACGCCGTAGCACGTCGGAATCACAATGCTGCAAACGCGGCTCGCGTCGTCCCCCCACCCCCGACCCCTCCCCACCGCAAGAGCGGGTGGGAGGGGAGCAGAGATGCAGCAACCGCTATTTCAAATGCAATCGCGTATGACCCGAGATCGGCCCTTTCAATGACTGACGCACGCAAGACCTTCATCGCCTGGCTGCAGGCCGGGCCGATGATGCTGGTGTTCGCGGTCTTCTTCATCCTGCCGCTGGTGTTCGTCACCATCGTCAGCGCCTGGGATTACAACGAATACGAAATGATCCCGGCGTTCAGCCTGCGCGGCTATACCGACACGTTCGAGGGCTGCATCGCCGATCTGCCGAACCTGTGCACGATCCTGAAAACCTACCTGAAGACATTGAAGCTGTGCCTGCTGACGTGGGTGCTGACGCTGCTGATCGGATTCACGGTGGCGTATTTTCTCGCCTTCCACGTCCGCTCGAAGACCTGGCAGATCGTGCTGTCCCTGCTCTGCACCATCCCGTTCTGGACCTCCAACGTGATCCGGATGATCGCCTGGATCCCGCTGCTCGGCCGCAACGGCCTGGTCAACAAAGGCCTGCAGGGCGCAGGATTGATCAATCAGCCGATCGAATGGCTGTTGTTCTCGGAATTTTCCGTAGTGCTGGCGCTGGTGCATCTGTTCACGTTTTTCATGGTGGTGCCGATCTTCAATTCGATGATCCGCATCGACAAGCGGCTGATCGAAGCCGCTTACGACGCCGGCGCCACCGGCTGGCAGACCCTGGTCAACGTCGTCATCCCGCTGGCCAAGCCCGGCATCGTGATCGGCTCGATCTTCGTCATCACCATCGTGATGGGCGATTTCGTCACCATCGGCGTGATGGGCGGCCAGCAGGTGGCGTCCGCCGGCAAGATCATCGAGGCCCGTCTCAACGCGCTGCAATTCCCGGCCGCCGCCGCCAATGCGGTGATCCTGCTCGGCATCACCATCCTGATCATCTCCTCGCTGACGCGGATCGTCGATATCCGCAAGGAGCTGTAGCGCATGTCGAATGCCCCGCGCCCTCCCCTCATCCTGAGGAGCATCGCGCAGCGATGCGTCTCGAAGGATGAGGGGGCTGCAAGCCAACACGAAGCCATCAGGGGCTGAACATGGGCGAGAGCCGGCCGAAATCATTCTATGTCCTCGGCGCGTTCTTCATCGCCTACGTGCTGTTTCTCTACGGGCCGATGATCGCGATCTACATCCTGTCGTTCCAGGGGCCGGACGGCGGCCTGACCTTCCCGATGAACGGCGTCTCGCTGACCTGGTTCAACCGGGTGTTTTCCGGCGGCGGCATCGTCGACATCGGCGCCGCCTTCAAGCGCTCGCTCAAGCTCGGCATCGTGGTGATGGTGCTGACCATCGTGCTGTCGGTCTCGGCCGGCATGGCGTTCCGCAAGTCGTTCCGCGGCGCGTCGATCCTGTTCTATGCGGCGATCGCCAGCCTGATCATGCCGTCGATCATCACCTCGCTCGGCATCGCGCTCGAATTCCGCCTGCTCGACGACTTCATCATCAAGCACCACGAGGTCGAAGGCTGGACCACGGCGATGGGGCTGTTCACCTCCGGCCTCGGCGCCCACCTGACCTGGACCCTGCCGTTCGGCCTCCTGATCATGTTCGCGATCTTCAACCGGTTCGACGGCCGGCTCGAGGAAGCCGCGCGCGATCTCGGCGCGACACCGTGGCAGACGTTCCGGCATGTCGTGCTGCCGATCATCCTGCCGTCGGTGGTGGGTATCGGCCTGTTCGGTTTCACCTTGTCGTGGGACGAACTGGCGCGCTCCAGCCAGTCGATCGGCTCGGTCAACACCCTGCCGCTCGAGCTGCAGGGGCTGACGACCACGGTAACCAAGCCGGACATCTATGCGCTCGGCACCCTGACCAGCGCCGTGTCGTTCCTGGTGATTCTCTCCGCGCTGGTCGTCATCCTGATCCTGCAGGCCCGGCAGCGCCGCCACGGCTCTGACGCCGGCAAGGGAATGGTGTAGGCTGCGCAACATGCGCATTCTCGTCGTCAATCCAAATACCACCGCCAGCATGACCGAGACCATCGGCCGCGCCGCCCGCGCGGTCGCCGCCGCGGGCACCGAGATCATCGCCGTCAATCCGCCGGATGGACCGGTCTCGATCGAAGGCTATTACGACGAGGCGTTTTCGGTGCCGGGACTGCTGGCCGAAATCGCCAAGGGCGAAAAGACCGGCGTCTGTGCGCATGTCATTGCCTGTTTCGACGACACCGGCCTCGAAGCGGCGCGCAGCCTCGCCGCCGCGCCGGTGATCGGCATCGGCGAAGCGGCGTTTCACCTGGCGTCGATGCTCGGACATCGGTTCTCGGTGGTCACCACGCTGTCGCGCTCGATCGCAGCGATCGAAACCAACCTGATGAAATACGGCCTCGCGACGCGCTGCGCCAAAGTCCGCGCCTGCGAGGTGCCGGTGCTGGCGCTCGATGACCCCGCCTCGAACGCCTCCGTGCTGATCAGCGCCGAGATCGAACGCGCCAGGCGCGAGGATAGCGCCGAAGCGATCGTGCTCGGCTGCGCCGGGATGGCGGATCTCGCGGCGCGGCTGACGGAGAAGCATGGCCTTCCCGTGATCGACGGCGTCGCCAGCGCGGTGAAGCTGGCGGAGGCGTTCGGTGCGCTCGGCTTGAAGACGTCGAAGATCGGGGCCTATGCCGCGCCGGGGCCGAAGGCCTATCTCGGGGCGTTCGCCGCGTTCGGGCCGCGATAGCACCGTCCGACAGACCAAATCGCCATCAGCAGGCCGGGAGCGAGGTCGTCGCCGAGCAGCGTCCCAGGCGTATGGCGGGCGACTGCTTGATCGCACCCGACCTGGTTCATAAATTCAGCCGAGATTCACCGCACCGCGAGCGACAGGCGACCTGACAAGCCATGAACACGACCACCAAGAGCGCACGCCATCACGCATCGAGCCCGGCCAGCACCGCCTTGGGTGCATTCCTTCGGGCCATGCGTTCGCGAACCAAGCCCGGGTCTGTCGGCATCTCATCCGTCGGACGGCGGCGGGTGCCGGGCCTGCGGCGGGAAGAGGTGGCGCAACTCGCCGGCGTCGGGGTGGTCTGGTACACATGGCTCGAGCAGGGACGCGACGTCAACGTGTCCAGCGACGTGCTGGAGCGGCTCAATGGCGCGCTGGCGCTCTCGACCGCCGAGCGAGAGCACCTGTTTGCTCTGGCCCACAACCGCCCACCGCCAAATGCCGGCTTCGATGGCGGCGTGATCTCGCCGTCTTCGGCGGCATTGCTCGGCAGGATGACGGATGCGGCTTACATCTCCAACAGGCGGTGGGACGTGCTCGCCTGGAACGACGCCGCCGCGCGCCTGTTCTCCGATCTCGCGAGCGCACAGGGCGGCCGGCCGAACATGATCCGGTTTCTGTTTACCTCGCCGATCCTGCGGGCGCTGCACGTCGATTGGGAGACGGATGCCCGGGTGACCCTGGAGAAGTTCAGGATGGACTTCTGGCGCCACAGCAACGAGGGCGCCTTCACCGACCTGGTGAACGAGTTGCTGGGGGCCAGCCCGGAGTTCCGGCGCTGGTGGGCCAGCCCGTTGGTCCATCCGATCGGCGACGGCGTCAAGACCTACCGGTCGAAAGACGGCAAAACAGTCGAATACAGCTATAGCGCGCTCGCCCTTTCGGAGAACCTGAGTCAACGGCTGGTGGTGTTCATGCCGCGCAAGCAAGCGCTGCCGAACAATGGCGTTAGCTATGCCATGCAGCCGAACGGTGACGGTTGGACATAGCTCCCAATCCATCCGCGCCGGCAGGTTCGCGCGCATCCTGGTGTTGCCGGTCATAGGATGCGTGGACGCCTTATCGACCCACACGAACCCGCTTAGCTTGGTGCCGAAGCGGCCAACGGCGGTCCGCACGCTTTATCGGAACCGGGTCATGAAAGCCTATCATTACACCAACGCGTCGGGCGCGGGCGCCATCACCCTCGGCGAGGCCAGCATGCCCGAGCCGGGTCCGGGCGAGGTCCGCATCCGCATGGCGGCGGCAAGTGTCAACTATCGCGACCTCTTGATGCTTGCAGCGGCGGGACGCGGCGAGATCAAGGACCGCATCCCGCTCTCGGATGGGGCGGGCGTGGTCGAGGCGGCCGGGCCGGGAGCGCGGCGCTGGCCGGTGGGCTCACGGGTGACGACGTCCTTCTTCCGCGACTGGATCACCGGCCCGTTCCGCGCAGCCTACGCGACCTCCAGCCTCGGTGGGGCGGCGACGGACGGCGTGCTGGCGCAGTATGTCGTGCTGCCGGAGGCGGCCGTCGTTGCCATTCCGGAACAGCTCTCCTTCGCGGAGGCGGCTTGCCTGCCATGCGCGGCGGTGACCGCCTGGAACGGCCTGGTCGCGCGCGCCGGCCTGAAGGCCGGCGACACGCTGCTGGTCCAGGGCACGGGCGGCGTGGCGCTGTTCGCCCTGCAGTTCGGCGTGGCGCTGGGCGCCGAAGTGATCGTGCTCTCCTCGTCGGACGACAAGCTGGCGAAGGCGAAGGCCATGGGGGCGTCGGTGCTCATCAACTATCGCAAGCGGCCGGACTGGGATGCGGCCGTGATGGAAGCCACGGCAGGCCGCGGCGCGAGCCATATCCTGGAACTCGGCGGCCAGGACACCTACGACCGCTCGGTGCGCTCGGTGGCCGCAGGCGGGACCATCGTCCAGGTCGGCGTGCTGTCGGGCGTCGATATCGCGCCGCAGCTGCGGCAGCTGATGTGGCAGAACGCCAGCATCGTCGGACTGACGGTCGGCTCGGCCGACCATCTCGCGGCGGTGTCCACGTTCATCGCGGAGCACAGGCTGCATCCCGTGATCGACGCCACGTTCGCATTCGACGAGGCTCCCCGGGCGCTCGAACACCTGCGCAGCGGAGCACACTTCGGCAAGGTCGTGATCCAGTGGCGATAATCCGGGGGGTTGCATGATGACGCACGAAACGCTGGTGGGCATCGTCGGACTGGGCGGCATTGGCGGCGCGGTGGCGGGGCACGTGCTTGCCTCGGGGCGGCCGATGATCGGCTGGGCGCGGCGGCCCGAGAGCCTGGAGGAATTCGCCGGGCGCGGCGGCCGGGTTGCGGCGTCGCTCGCCGGATTGGGCGTGGCCGAGGTGGTGATCTCGGTGGTGTTCGACGACGAGGCCTTGCGCGACATCGCGTTCGGGCCGGGCGCCCTGCTTGAGGCCATGGCGCCTGGCACCGTCCACGTCGCGATGGAGACGGTCTCGCCGCGTCTCGCGCGCGAATTGCACGACGCGCACGCGGCGCGCGGCCAGCGGTTCCTTGCGGCTCCGGTGTTCGGCCGGCCCGAGGCCGCCGCCAGGGCCGAACTCGCGATCATGTGCGCGGGACCCGAGAAGACATTTCGCGCGGTGGACGCAATCCTGAGCACCGCCGGCCAAACGCGCTGGGTCGGCCCGGAGCCGGAACAAGCAATGCTCATCAAGCTGATCGGCAATCACATGATCCTGACGTTCGGCGAGCTCTTGGCAGAGGTATTCGCCTTCCTGCGCGCCGGCGGCGTCGGCGCGCACGAAGCGAAGTCGGCGCTGATGGACGAGCTGATGCCGCGCGTCTTCGCCGGCTATGTGCAGCGTTTTACCGACGAACCCGATGCCAAGCGACCAGCGGGCAGTGCGATCGGCCGCAAGGACAACGCACTGCTCATCGAGGCGGCGCGAGATCTTGGGGTCGACCTCGCGATCGCTCGTTACCTTGCGAGCATCTCGCCGACATCATAATCATCGCGATCGGCAAATTATAGTAACCTGCTTCCCAGAATCGGATCGTCCGCATTCTGCGCAACCCGACAATTGCTATCGTAGCATGCCACAAGCGGCACAGAATTTTGCCTGCGGGGTGCGCAGCGGCTTTCCGCATGCCGCACACGGGGGACCAAATTGGCTGATCCGATGATGCCAGAGAGCGTCGATATTCGTCTCGCGGAAGCCGGTCATCTCGTAATAAAGCTCAAGCGCCCCGTGGCCCAAATGAAACTTGGCCTCATGAAGCGAGACGCGGTGCTCTTTGCGATACTCTTGAACCGATCTTATCCCAGCTTGTAGCCGTTTCCCGACTTGTTCCCACTCGTGCTCTTCGAGCATGGGAATGTTCATCCTGCAGCGCCAACAATATAGGAGTTTTGCCATTGAATCGAACGCGGTGACCCTGCAGAGATACACCCTACAGTTTAGACATCGCGATCGACAAAACCATAGTAATCTGCATCAGAGCCGGGCGGGATAGCTCACCGGCCGTTGTCCCAGCGGTCGCAGAACGCCGCGATGTCGGCGGACTGAAAATCCGCCAGGCGCTCCATGATCAGGTCGAACGGCCAGTTCCACCAGGCGATTCGCGCCAGCCGCGCCGCGATATCAGCGGGGAAACGGTCGCGGATCGGCCGGGCCGGGACGCCGCCGACGATCGTGTAGGGCGCGACATCGCGGGTGACCACGGCGCCGCCTGCCAGCACCGCGCCATCGCCCACCGCGACGCCGGGCAGCACCAGCACGCCATGGCCGATCCAGACGTCGTTGCCGATCGTCACCTTGTCCGCCCGGCGCGCCGCGAAGAAGGCGTGGTCGCGCACAGCGTCCGCGTCGTAGTATTCCGGACAGTAGGTGAAACGATGCAGCGAAGGCCGGTCGATCGGATGATTGGGGGCGCCGATGCGAACCGACGCCGCGATGGCACAGAATTTTCCGATCTCGGCGGCGGCGACGTTGCAGTTGGGGCCCAGGTAGCTGTAGTCGCCCAGCGTCGCATATTCGACGACGCTGTGATCCAGGATCTCGCAACAGGTCCCGATCCGGGCTTCGCGCAGGAAGACGGTGTCGGCGATCTTGGTCTGCGCGATCTTCGGCGCGGGTCTGGCTATGTCCAATGTCGTTTCTCCTGTTGCAGGCAGGGCAATCGCCTATGGCAGCGTTGAACCCCTTCCCCGCGCGCGGGTCGGAGCGAGTTTTGCTCGATCGTAGATCGGAGCCCGTAAAGCAACGCGGCATCCATGATACAGGCGGATCGCGACATTTTACCCGCTAAATTAGCTGGCACCACCCACGCGGAGACGCCCCCTCACCCGGCGCTACGCGCCGACCTCTCCCCGCAGGCGGGGCGAGGTGAACGACACTCGACTCGTATGCGATTGTCCTTTGCGGTAGACGCCGATCGTGACAGCGGCGTGAAGGCCTGCTCGTCGATCCCCGGATTGCACACATCGTAGGAGTGCCCCCACCCGGATTCGAGCTCCGCTCGAATCTACCTCCCCCGCAAGCGGGAGAGGGGGCCGGCAGCATTTACCGCACGCGCCGTGTATCGTTTCGAATGCTTTTCGTGAATTTCCGATCCTCATCACATCACGCGGCGTGCTCCCTCTCCCGCTTGCGGGCAGGGCAATCGCATATGGCTGAATGAGGCTCTCGCGCGGAGACGATTGGATATCGCACAAACCCTCAGCGGGTCATCCCGGCGAATGCCGGGATCCAGAATCCCTGGCCAGGCGATGAAAAAGGCCTTTGCCACACTGCCAAAACGATGTGACACGGCGTCTGGGTCCCGGCTCAAGGCCGGGACGACTCGTTGACATGCTGCGCATATTTCCGAGGTCTTGCCTGATGACGGTGCGCGCAATTCCATATGCAATCGCC